>Ga0136636_10001299_pt1 | contig 14436 bp, 8 predicted proteins | sample AntDrymUQ8522106_2_FD_104653 | JGI IMG/M metagenome (GOLD analysis project Ga0136636, IMG submission 104653) | Polar desert sand microbial communities from Dry Valleys, Antarctica - metaG UQ852 (21.06) | ecosystem: Environmental > Terrestrial > Soil > Desert | place: Antarctica: Dry Valley... | reverse complement strand
CGAATCGGATATTATATTTAACTGTATACTGTCGGGTTCTATTTCCCTGGCACCTCCCTGACTTCTTTCAGCTACTTCCTTTAACAGTACCCATTTAAATGAAAGCAAATCGGTATTGGGATCGGTCGTAAATACCTCTGCAGTATATTGATCGCCGGGTTTTAAATAAATATTATCGACAGCATTTTTATTGTTAATCTTCAATGAATCTACCTGAGGCGCCCTGTTTTCAGGATATGCACCTGACCAATACCTTGTTAACTCGTCTACAACAGGACCAGCTTCGCCCGATTTCAGAAACATACCATACCAGGTAGGTGTCCTTTCCTGTTTCTGGCCCCATATAAAAGCGTAACCACCAAGACATAAGCCACTTGTATCGGACACAATTCCTTTTTGGATCCTGTTCATCACTGCAGTAGCTTTCACACCACTGGCTTCCTCAATTTCGCGTCCCCACTCTGTTTTTGGGCCTTCCCAATGACCACGTGGCCCAAATTCGGTTATGGCATATGGTTTGGTGATTCCGGCAGCTTTAACCAGTTCTGGTAATCTTTCCAGGTCGGCATATACCTGCAACGATAGAAAATCCAGTTCCGGACAATGTTCCAGGGCAACCTGCACATGTTCTTTACTTATCCCTGCAAAAGTTGTTGTAACCGGATGGTTGGGATCAGTTTTGTGGATGTAATCGACTATATCTTTTAAAGCATCATAAACTTTTGTGTTTACCGGAATATCGTTCGTGTTTAAATTCAATTCGTTTCCGGCTACCCAGCAAAGAAGATTAGGATGGTTTTTTAAGGAATCAACAACTAATTTAATTCTGTTGAATTGAACTGCCACTGCTGCAGTATCGTTATAATCAAAATGATGCAGCTCCTGTCCCATTCCTAAGCCCATAGCTACCATCAAATTGTATTTTTTGGCTGTATCGAGTAATTGTTTCCCGTTATTGGCACCCCAGGTACGAAATGAATTTCCTCCCGATTTATGCAACAAAGCCAAGTTATTCGAACCACCTACTCCTTTTATCTCAAATGGTTTTCCATTGACATAAAAACTATACTTGCCATTAACCTGTTTGATTTCAATATGTGAACCTTGAGTTTTTCTTTGTGTATTGCACGATGCAAAAGATATTAGCATGCACGTTGCAATAGCGATAAATTTTAAATTCGATCTCATTGTAAATATTTTTATGGTTAAGCAATTATATACTTATATTGATAAATCAGAATAGTTTAGTTAATAATGAATTAAAGGTCGAAAATTACAATAATTTTTTAATTCATCAATCAGGCAAAGGCTTTTTTTATGTCCCTGGCCAGGGAGTCCGATTTGATTTGCAAGATCAAATAGGCGAATCGGTTTGCAGAGTTTCCGGTACAAATATAGAAATCAAGAACGTCCAAAGAGGGCATAGTCGTCAGGTTAACGTTGGTATCTCTCGGCTATGCCTAAAGGCCAGGGCTATGCTGGTTAAACACAAAAATCATTAACCACCCTTTCGGGTAAGAACCACTTACCTTTTTTACCAGTTGTAAACAGTTATAAAGTTCGGTACTGAACAGTAATATAGGTTAGCATTTCCACTTTTGGGAAAGATACCTTTGAGTTGTAATTAAATGAAAGAGATATGGGTACAAATTCAAAATTTCTGAAACAAGTCAAAATAAGTTTCGTCAATTATTTGGTAATAGTACCAACAATAAATTATGCAGCCTAATTCATTTGAGTATGGATCTTTCCCAATTTAAACAAAAGTTTATTGCAGAGGCAGGCGATTTACTTAATAATCTGGACACTATACTTGTACAGCTTGAAAAAGAACCATTAAACAAAAGTCTGAACGACGAAGCTTTCAGAATAATGCACACCATAAAAGGTACCAGTGGCATGTATGGCTTCGATTACATTGTTGAGATTACCCATGAATTAGAAACGTTATATGATTTGATCCGTTCGCATCAAATGCAGTTAACACCTCTACTTATCGAAATCTCATTTGCTGCAGCCGATCATATCCGAAATCTTTTAAGTGAGAATATTTCGGACGATACAATTAACAGACATAAAAACCTGAAGGAAAATATAAATCTTATAAAGAAAACAACAGTTGCTGAAGATTCGGAGCAAACTTCAAAATTGAATATTTCTTCAAAATCAGGCATATCAACATGGAATATTCTTTTTTACCCTAATGATGAATTGATAAGAAGGTGCGTGAACCTGGTATATACATTTCAGGACTTATTTGCTCTGGGAACTTATAAAATTCAGAATTCACCATTTTCGGAAACCGGTTCAGAGGTCTGGAATATATTTCTGATTACTGATAAAAACTATGATGAGATTGAGAGTGTTCTCATGTTTATTAGTGAATACTGTAAAATAGTAAAAATTGCTGATTTTGATATTTTCGATCCTGCAGCAATTCATCAACGTGATGAAGAGTTGAAACGTATTGAGGATTATCAAAATAAAGCATTTACACCAATTTCGTTCGAACCGAAAAGAAAAGTTAGTGAGATTACCCAGGAAGTATTACTAAGCATGGGCGATTCTAAAGATCAATCCTCAAAAAAGCAAATACTTACAAAATCAAATTTAATAAATGTAGATGCTAAAAAGCTCGATTTGCTTATGTACCTAGTAAGTGAGCTGGTGACTACAAAATCGGAATTGCTTTTGTCGCTTCAGCAAAATAATGAAGAGAAAGCAATGGGCGCTGCCGAAAAAATTGATAACCTTTCGAAGTTGTTCAGCAACAATGCGCTCGATATCCGGCTTGTTTCGCTTAACGATATGGTAAACCGGTTTAAAAGACTGGTTCGGGATTTGGCAAAACAACTCAATAAAAAAATTGATTTTGTAACCATTGGCGAAGATACAGAATTGGATAAAAGCATTATCGATGTGGTTGGTGAGCCTATTATGCACCTTATCAGAAATTGTATCGATCATGGGATTGAAGTTTCGCAAAAAAGACTTGAACGCAATAAACCGGAAACTGGAATTATTAAGTTCGAAGCAACCAAAACCGGGAATTATGTGTACATAACTATCAGCGATGATGGAAATGGAATCGACCCCGATTATATTTATAAGAAAGCTATTGATAAGGGATTTATACCGGCAGGTACAAATCTCACTGAAAAAGAGATTTTAGACCTTATATTTCTTCCCGGTTTTTCTACTGCACAAAATCTTACGGATATTTCCGGAAGAGGTGTCGGTATGGACATTGTACTTAAAAAAATACAAGAAATAAGAGGCGAAATATCCATTCAATCCAAGTCCGAGATAGGTACCTCATTTACTTTGAAAATTCAGCAAACTATTTCCATCATCGATACTTTGTTAATCTCCTCAGGCGGAATAACATATGCTATACCGATTGAAGATATTGAAGCCTGCGAACTGCAATCGGATGATAAAATGATAAGTCGCCAGAGTAACCTGATTGTTTATAACAAAAAACTTATCCCCTATTTAAGCCTTCGCAGAAGCTTTACCGGGCATACAAAATCTGCTGAAAGAGAGAAATTAATAATAATTAACCGGCAAAATAAATATTATGCCATTGTAGCCGATAAAATTATTGGTGAATATCAAGCGGTTATAAAACCTATGGGGAAAACATTTAATGATATCAAATTTATTTCAGGCGCCAGTATTCTTGGAGATGGCAGTATTGCACTGCTGATTGACACTGAAAAATTAAGGTTTGAAATTACTTCGGAAACTGAAATTATTAATCATAATTAATTCAATAAATATGGAAAGAGAAACTTACCTGACATTTTTAATAGGTGAAGATTATTTTGCCGTGAATGTAAAAAAGGTATTGGAAGTGCTGGAAAAACAAAAAGTTACACAAGTTCCAAAAGCTCCCGATTATATTTTAGGCATCATAAACTTTAGGGGACAAATTCTTCCTGTGATAGATACGCGTAAAAAATTTGGCATAGCCGAAAATGAATCCAATGGTAAAAAAGCGGTGATAGTTTATGAAATCAAAAACGAGGCAGAGGTAACAACCATAGCAGCTACAGCCGATGGTGTTAAAGATGTGATTGAAATTGATGATAATGAAATAAAACCTATTCCGGAAATCGGGATAAGTTACGATACACACTTTATCCGGGGAGCTGTAAACAGAAACGACAAATTTATATTACTCATTGATATTGAGAAAATTTTGTCGTTAAGTGCAAGTGAACAAATTGACCAACATGAATTAATAAATTAAAAACCTAAATAAAATGAAAAACTTAAAAATTCGCGTAAAGATTTTACTTGGCTTTGCCATTGTCATACTTTTAACTGGTGTTTTAGGCATTATGAATGTAATTCAAATGAAAACCATCAATAAAAACACCGAAAGCATAGCTAACCGGTGGATGCCATCAATTTATTCGATTGGGCAGATGAATGTAAATGTTCTGGATGTACGACGGTATTTATATCGCCATGTAATGACAAATACAATGGAAGATAAATTATTTACCGAAAGGAAAATTGAAGAACTGCAACGTGTTTTGGCTGAAAATGAAAGTAATTATAAGAAGAACATTTCAACGGATGAAGGACAGCAATTATTCAGTGACTACAAAAAAGCCTGGGGTGACTATATTGTAATAAACAGCGGAATTATGAAGGCTTCGCGGGAAAATCAGTCGGACATGTTGCTGGCACTTATGAAATCGTCGTTGGAACCATATGATAAAGTTCTCGGGGTACTTAATAAAGCTATACTCTTAAATAACAAAGGCGGAAACAATGAATTTGAACACAGCAAAAAAGAGTATTCTTCTTCTGTGATGATTATTATTAGCATATTAATTTTGGTAATATCGTTTGGGGTAATCATTGGGTTCTTTATTTCAGGAACCATTTCAAGTGGCATAAAAAAAGTTCAGGAAGCTGCACGAAAACTTGCAAAAGGCGATTTGACTTTCGATATGGAATCGAATAGCAAAGATGAAATTGGCTTATTAATGATTGATTTTAACAAGCTTAAAGAGGCAAACCTGATGATTGTGGAAAATGCAAAAAAAGTAGCTGGCGGCGATCTCACCGTAACACTTGTAAAGCGATCGGATAACGATGAATTGATGATTGCTCTTTCGGATATGGTGGAACGTTTAGGTGAAATTGTTATCAGAATATCCGAATCGGCCGAAAATGTATCCATTGGAAGTGGACAGCTAAGCAGCACATCAGCAGAAATAGCCCACGGAGCAAATGAACAGGCATCGTCGGCTGAAGAAATTTCATCGTCAATTGAAGAAATGGCATCCACCATACAGCAAAACACCGACAATGCTGTTCAAACCGAAAAAGTTTCCACGTTAACAGCACAGGAAATACTTGAAGTCAGCAATTCGTCACAAAAAAGTCTGGAAGCAATCCGCACCATCGTGGAGAAAATCAGGGTAATAAACGATATTGCCGAAAAAACTGATATCCTCGCCATTAATGCGGCCATTGAAGCAGCAAGGGCCGGCGAACATGGAAAAGGGTTTGCTGTTGTTGCTGCCGAAGTTCGTAAACTGGCCGAAACAAGTCAGAAAGCAGCCATTGAAATCAATAATTTATCATCGTCGAGCCTGAAAGTAACCGAAGCTTCCGGGGAACAGCTTTTGAAAATCATTCCTGATATTCAGAAAACAGCAACACTTGTAAAGGAAATAGCCGCAGCCAGTATGGAACAGAGTTCAGGTGCCGACCAGATTACAAAAGCCATTGAACAATTATCGCAGGTAACACAACAAAACTCGGCTGCAGCAGAAGAAATGAGTTCCACTTCAGAAGAACTTTCCAGTCAGGCTGAAACTTTGAAGGAGATTATATCATTTTTCAACACCGGAAAACAAATGAAAAAAGAACCCATTATCATGAAAAATTTCCGGAAACCGATTTACGCCCCAAAAAAATCAGTGAATAGGGGGATTAATATCCTTGAGAAAGATATAACTGAAAATGGTTATGAAAATTTTTAGTTAGTTATGCGCAAGTAATTGGCTTATCCCGGTGGTACCTTAGGAACTGATGAGGTTCCCGGTATCCATCGGGATATTTTATTTTGCTGTTTCCAAGGCTCACGCGCGTTTGTAACGCTTGTATTATATTTTGGTATTGCGTTGCAATTGTCGTTCGGAAACGACTTTTAAGTAAGGCTCGGATTACTAATCGTGCCAGCAGGGACCGCCGTAGAAATGTCTTGATACTAAATACTTGATACTCGATACTATTCCATCAAATTGAAACAAGCTTATTTTTAATGGCATACATTACCAAAGCAGCAGTATTGTTGCTTCCTGTTTTAGATAGAAGATTAGAACGATGCCATTTTACTGTATCGAAACTTAAAAACACCTTTTCTGCAATCTGTTCATTGGTGAAACCTTCACATATATACCTGACAATCTCAATTTCGCGCTCTGATAACTCTGCTGTATTTTCCTTTACAGGTTTTGAACTGATTGATAATATAACCTTTTGCAACAATTCGGAAGAGAACCAGCTCCCACCAGAGGAAACTTCAACAATAGCCTTTTCAAGTTCTGCTATCCCTGCATTTTTCACCACAAAACCTTTGGCACCTGCCTCGATCATATTAAAATAATACTTTTCATCGCCAAACGATGATAAGGTAAGCACTTTCAGATCAGGTTGTTTCTCTATTGCTTTGTGGGTAGCTTCAATACCATCCATTAAAGGCATGCTGATATCCATCAATACCAAATCAGGTTTATTGTTGTCAAGAAGACCCAATACTTCTATTCCATTGGAAGCTTCTCCCATTACCTCTGCAATACCTTCCAAAGTAAGAATTTTTCGCAAACTCTCACGAAACATCCTGTGATCATCTGCTATTATAATTTTTACCATGAGCCTAACGGGATATATGTATATGTAATTTAAATATAATGATTTCTTGTCAAAATGCCCGAATTCAGATTTATTTTTATAAATATATCGGTTCCCTTATCAACAGAACTCAGGAAATTTATGTTTCCATTAATTGATTTTAACCGGCTTTTCATATTCAACAAGCCAATTCCATCTTTATTTTGCAGTTTCCTTTCTACATCAAAACCTTTTCCATCGTCCGAATAAAACACAAAGAGTACCTCATCAACTTTTTCAATTACAATGCTTATTTTTTTAGCCCCGGCATGTTTTAGTGTATTGTTGATACATTCGCAAATGACGCGGTAAATTGTTGTTTCGGTGAGGTCATCAATTCGGGGAATTTCTTCGGCATTAATTTCAATTGAAAAAGAATTTGAAGTTGCGATCCTCTTTCCATAGCTTTTAAGCGCTTCCACCAATCCGAAATTTTGCAATATATGCGGGCTAAGTTTAAACGAAATATCACGGATTGACTGGCTGGCTTCATCTAAAAGCGCTTCAACATCGTTAATAATTACATCTTTCTCAATTTTAGTGTTCGGGTTAGCAAGACATTGAATATACATTTTTGTTGCCGATAATAAAGGTCCAAGGCCATCGTGCAATTCCTGAGAGAAATTTTGCCTTTCCTTTTCCTCGGTAACAATAACACTATTTAATAAATCTTTCTCAAGCTGCTTTCTTTCAGTTATATCCCTGATAACTGAAATGCGAATTTTTCTTTTACCAGTTTTCAACATACGGTTTCGCGATTCGATAGAAATTACAGTGCCATCACCCTTTGTGATAAACAATTCGTAAGCCTCCTGATAATTTTCAAAAATTTTTTCTCTTACATTATCGCGCGATTCAGGAGTTACAAATTCAAGAATGCTATGACCAATTATATCTTCCCTTTCAATTCCAATGATAGTAAGTAATTGATCGTTAGTATCGATAATTATCCCATTTTCAGAAAACAAAATACCTTCGAACGAAGCTTCAGACAAAAGCCGTAACCTTTGTTCGTTATAAACCAAAGCTTCCAGGGCCTTTTTCCGATCGGTAATGTCGATACCTATTCCTGTAAAATATACTTTATCATCAATTACCAGTCGGACAGCAGTAAAATAGAATGATATTTTAGTTCCGTTTTTAATGGTAAGTTTTGCTTCAAGAGAGCCATACCCATCTTCGAGTGTTCTATTTATTTCTTCTTTTATTCTTTCAGTATCTTCAGGATTATCCCTAAACCAGTTGAGAATATTAAAATTATCAAGTTCTTCGGTAGAATAACCGGTAATTTCAATATGTTTTTTATTCCATCGCTGAAGGTATCCATCGGCATCGTATAAGTAAAGAAGTCCTGGAACACTGTCAATTACAGCATCGGTAAAAAGTTTTTCTTTTAAAAATGCTTCCTGGGCTTTTTGTTTTTCCTTTTCCAACTGGAGCATATCCAATGCAAATTCGATATTGCTGTTTACTTCTTCGAGTAGCTTTATTTCCGATTGAGTAAAAAAGGACCGTTCGGAAGCATATATTGTTAAGACACCGATTACTTTTCCACCAACTTTTAAGGGCAATGCTGCCGAGGAAAGATATCCCCTTTTTAATGCCTCAACACGCCAGGGAGCCATCGATGGCTCGGTTTCAATATCGGAGCAGTAAAATAATTTTCCTTCGCGGATAGCTAATCCAATGGGACCCCGACCTTTAGGATTTTTTAAGATAGTTATTTTCTGTATCGTTGAAAGGTACCCATCTTCATCTCCATACCAGGTTTCAGGTTTGAGATCCTGGGTTTCCTCGTCGATAAGACCGATCCAAACCATTTTAAATTTTCCGTATTCAACGGCAATCCGGCATGCTTCTTTGAAAATTGTTTGAGTATCGCGGGCTGAAATGATCATTTGACTTATTTTGCTAATAAAAGCATACACCCGGTTTGCCCTGGATATCTCTAGTTCATCTAATTTACGACTTGTAATATCGATGTTAAAACCTGCAATTCCTTCAACCTTGCCATTGGAAAAGATAGGCGCAATAATTTGCTGGAAATAACGGTTTTTGCCATTTATTTGGTATTGGCATTCATGATTAACAATTTCCCGGTTGAAAGCCTTATTGTTATTGGAATTCCATTTCTGAACATCTTCTATTGAAGCACCTGATTGATCGGGCTTTTTACCAAGAATACTACCAAAATGTTCAACAAGGATTTTATTTTCAAGTATACCTTCATTATCAATATTTCTGGCCCAAATTTCGAAAGGGGCATTATCAATCAACGTTCGCAATAATGATTCCCGTTTTCTCAGGGTTTCTTCAGTGCGCTTCCGTTCGGTAATGTCGCGCATGGTTGCAATAATGCCAATAACTTTATCATTGTTATCGCAATGCGGAACGTATGTAGCTTCAAGCCAGCCTCTTCTCTTGTTTTGTGGCACATAATAACTAAATACCAACGAAATTTCTTTTTCGCCTTCGACTATCCTTTGCAAAATATTATCGATTCCATATTTTTTTATATGCGGAAAAAGATCAGTTGCTTTTTTTCCCAATACTTCCGAAGCATTTATCCCGGTTATTTTTTCCATAAAAGGATTCCAGAGTTGATAACAAAAATCGGTATCATACACAACAATCCCTTGTCCTGCACCTGAAATAATTTCATGGTTAAATTTATTGGACTGTAAAAAAGCTTCTTCAATATGTTTACGGGAGGTAATATCCCGAATTACTGATAATAAAGCTGTAGTGCTGTTCCATTGTACTTTTTTCAAAGCAATTTCAGTAAAAAAAACTTCGCCGGTTATAGGTTTTATACTTCGTAATTCAAAAATAACCGGTTCACCGGCTAAAGCACTTTCCCAAACTGCAGGAAGAATTTTTAATTGTTCCCCTTTAAATAATAAATCAGGAATAGCAAGCTTTAATGCATGTTCGTATGTTATTTCGAACATTTTAAGCATCACTGAATTAACTTCAATAATTTTCCCTGCATTATCGTGAATAATAATGGCATCGTAGGTGTTATCGAAAATAGAACGCATGTTCATCTCCGAAATACGGTTTTTTTTCTGTGATTCAATTCGTTCTGTAATATCCCGGGCTATAATGAGGATATATTTTACATTGTCAAAAAAAATGACTTGTATATTTAATTCTATGCTGATAAAACTGCCGTTGTTTTTAAAAAAGCTAGTTTCGACAGATATAGAATCGGAATTATAGGGTAAAACACTCTCACGAAGATTCTTAATCTGGTTTACAATGTATTCGGGGAAAAAATTAAATAATGATTTTCCAATAATTTCTTCTTTTGTTTTTTGAAAAATAGATGCAGCCGCCAGATTAACTTCCAGAATTATTCCTTCGACTGCCTCTGCTTCAAATATTCCGTCGGCAGTTCTATCCATAAGCGCCCTGAAACGTTCTAAATCAGATATTTTTTCCTGTAGCCTGGGATAATAGCTTTTTCGGGATGAATGATTGCCCAACCCAATAATTTTTGACCGAAGATCATCGAAATTTTCAGGATTTTCCATTAAAATGCTTCCTTGTAAATTACCTCAAGATCATTAATAACCGGCATACGTGGGTTTGTTGCATTACATGGGTCTTTGATGGCTTTATTTGCCAAATTGGGAATATTTTCTGTTTTCACCCCCACATCTCTCAGTGAAAAATCAATTCCTGAAGCTATAACTAAGCGGTTCACAGCTTCTAAAAGCATTTTTCTCTTTAATTTTTGACTGTTAATCGACTTCGAATAACCAATTATTTTACTGATTTCATTATATTTTTCAGGAGCTGCATTATAATTAAATTCTATTACATGAGGTAAAAGAATGGCATTACACAATCCATGTGGAATATCAAGATAACCCCCCAGACTGTGTGCCATTGAATGAACGCAACCAAGACTGGCATTGGAAAAAGCTAATCCAGCATGCAAACTGCCAAGCATAATTTTCGATTTTAATTCCATATTTTGAGGTTGATTTATGGAATCGATCAAATGGGTATTTATAAGTTCAATGGCTTTAATTGCATGCATATCGGTAAAAACCGAACTTGCATTCGACACATAGGCTTCAATTGCATGAACCATAGCATCGATTCCGGTATAGGCAGATAATAATGGATTAAGTGTAGTTAATGTAACCGGATCAACAAGTGCAATATCGGGAACCAACGATTTACTGATAATTGCAATTTTTAAACGATCCACAGTATTATTGATAATTGCAAACTGGGATACATCAGCAGAACTGCCACCGGTTGTAGGCACACAAATGAGTGGAGGCATAGGAACCGCTATCCTGTCAACCCCTTCGTACGATAAAATATGTTTAAAATTAGAAGCAACAATGCCTACGCCTTTGGCACAGTCGATAACACTTCCACCTCCAACAGCTATTATAACATCGCATTTATGAAGTTTATAAAGCTGAGCTCCGTTCATAACTTCCGTATCGCGCGGATTAGGCGAAACATTCGAAAAAATGATAAACGGAATATTCTCTTCCCTGAGAGCCATGGTTATATCATCAACCCATCCCGAAGCAATAATATTAATATCGGTCACAATAAATACCATACCAGCACCAAGATTTCTGGCATAATGGCCAGCCAATTTACGTGCATCAATACCAAAAATAAATTCAGGAATCAGGAATTTTCTAAGTACCAAATCGCTCATTATCATCACCCTCGTTTAGTTTCCTGTACTATGAAAAAGTTAAGTTTTCAGCCTTTACAGAATGTATTCAATTTACAAAAAATAATTAAGAATCTGAATATCATATCTGAATAGTGAGGTAAAAATATCTGTGTTGTTCTGCCCGCCTGCTGTCGGGCAGGTTCAAGCCGGAGGATTTTCAGGGGTCAGACTGAGCCGAGTCGAAGTCTCTTTCCTCATTTTTACCGAACAATACTGATAAAATATATAGATTATTTGCTAGCTCAAATGGATTTTAAATTGTTATTCTTTAACTATAAATTATTTAGCCATGACAACTACAATACACACCACTTTAAGCATAAAGAGTCCTGCTTTTGGACACAACGATTTTATACCATCGAAATACAGTTGCGATGGTGACAACATCAATCCTGAAATCCATATTGGTAATCTGCCGGAAGATACCGAAAGTCTGGTTCTTATAATGGACGATCCTGATGCACCTCATGGAACGTACGATCATTGGCTGATGTGGAACATACCGCCAACTGATAAAATTGCTGAAAACAGCACTCCCGGAGTTGAGGGAAATAATTCGGCTATGAGAACAAAATATACCGGACCTTGTCCTCCCGGTGGCCTGCACCATTATCATTTTAAAATTTTCGCACTCGACAGTAAACTTAACCTTCGACGGGGAAGTAATAAAGATTCATTAATCAGCGCAATGGACGGGCATATTAAAGCTTATGGCAAATTGATAGGATTATACAGGAAATGATAATAGTGGCATGTAAATGAAACTCCCACTTGTATTGTAAATGCAAACATTACATTAATTCAAATGCGCTGCGATATGCGCCAATTTCGTTTACATAATCCAGAAGTTTATCGTAAAACGGATGGCTGCAAATGGTGGAACTATCGCCAATGATGACAAGCTTTTTCCGGGCACGTGTCATGGCTACGTTCATCCGGCGGATATCCGATAAAAATCCTATTTCTCCTTTTTCGTTCGATCGTACCAGGCTAATGTAAACAATATCCCTTTCCTGTCCCTGAAAAGAATCGACAGTGTTTATGCTTAAGTTAGCTGATATTTGTTCGGGAATTAGTGTTGTTCCGGCCAGAGCATTCTGAAGTAAGGTAGCCTGAGCTTTGTAAGGGGAAATAATACCGACATTTATAACGCTGTTCAACACATTCATTGCCTCCAGTTGATTTGCATAAAGGTTAAAATGCTGAATCAGCAGGTTTGCTTCTTCTTGGTTATAAGTACTGCGGGTTTCTTCATCTGTTTGCTCAAAAAAACCGCAGCCGGCAGTATCAATGAATTCAAAAGGAATATCGTCAGGAAATATTTTTCTTTCTGCAACCCCGACATTTGCAATTAACTCATTATTATAAAACTGACGGCTTGGAAAGGCCATAATCTGGTTATTCATCCGGTATTGTTCCGTTAGCATTACATCGGCTTTATTCCGGTTGATAGCTTTTTCGAATAATGTAATGTTAAGTCCGGCCCGTGCTGCCTCGAAAGATTTGATTGTAGGAGGAAGCTGGCAATGATCGCCTGCAAATATTACCCTTTCTGATTTAATAATTGGAATCCATGAGGCAGGTTCGAGTGCCTGAGCGGCCTCATCAATGAATACAGTGCGGAACCGCTTACCTTTCAAAACGTAGCTATTTGCACCAACAAGGGTACAAGCTATCACTTGTACCTTAGAAATAATATCGTTCGAAATAAAAAACGCCAATTGTTCGGCTTCGTCCCTGAGTTTGTCTGCTTCACCAAACAAAAGCTTGCGCTGCTGGCGTTCCTCATATCCAAAATTTCGTTTGTATTTATGTGCTAAGTTCCGGAATTCGTCGGCCTTTTTACGTATTGTTTTGAGATCCTTATAATAGGTATGGTGCGCAATCCGGGCATCGAGGGTTTTACTTAAAATCTCCTGAGTAACACGCGCAGGATTTCCAATGCGTATCACTTCCACCTGCTGACCACTCAGCTTTTCCACCAATAAATCAACAGCTGTATTGCTGGGAGCACAAACCAGCACTTGTTCTTCCTCTTTAAGTACTTGCACAATAGCATGAACCATGGTTGTGGTTTTACCTGTACCCGGAGGACCATGAATAATGGCGACATCCTGAGCCCTTTTGACAAGGTTTAAGGCATCATTCTGACTTTCATTTAATTCGGGAACATTTACAATGCGCTCAGCAGAAAATTGAGCACCGGCATCTCCCAGCAAAACACTTTTAATTTGGTTAATCCTATCCTCTTTTGTGCGTATAAGATATGTCAATGCACTTTCCATTTCCTTGTAAGAATTTTCATCGAAAAGTAGCTGTACACCCAGGTAACCTCTGTAAATCCAATCGGGAAGATCGTCGCAATTTAAGGTGATAAGCATTTCCTGATCTTTAACCTGGTTAACAACCGCATTTACAGAATCTTCATCCTGATTATCGGATGCATTGGAAAATAACCTGACAGGTTTGCCCGATTGAAATAAATGCGTCTCCTGATGTTCTTTGGGTCTGGAAATTCGTACCAGGAGCCGTTCGCCGGAATCGAAGGTTGTTTTTTCAATTTTAACAGGATACCAGCAAACACCCTGTTTTCTTCTTTCGAGGAAAGACGTGCCTGTCATTTTAGCTTTATATTGCGATAACTCTTCCTCTTTTTCCTGTTTCAAAAGAGAAAGTAGTTTTTTTAATTCTTCTTCTATGTTTGTTTCAGTCATTTCGAATAATAATGGCCGCAAATGTAGAGAAAAAAATTATTTGAAATTGCGGGTTTCAGATGAATCCCTAATGGAAATTAAATTTTGGTT
>Ga0136636_10001298_pt1 | contig 14442 bp, 13 predicted proteins | sample AntDrymUQ8522106_2_FD_104653 | JGI IMG/M metagenome (GOLD analysis project Ga0136636, IMG submission 104653) | Polar desert sand microbial communities from Dry Valleys, Antarctica - metaG UQ852 (21.06) | ecosystem: Environmental > Terrestrial > Soil > Desert | place: Antarctica: Dry Valley... | reverse complement strand
GCCCCCAATTCTGGGGGGACAAGAAAATTTAGATCTTTCAAAGTCCCCCAGAATTGGGGGATTTAGGGGGCGGAATAGACTGAAACGAAGACAGGTAGGACTTGTGTGTACACGGTAGCCCTTAATGGGAGAGTGTCTAGGGGTGAGGGGCTTAGGAAATTCTGCGTAACATCAGTAAGTAATATATAGGCAGGCAGGAAAATATCGTGGCAGAAAACTTTGTGATTGAAGAGACAAGAGTAATAGAATTACGCCAACTATTACAAAAGGCTAGTTACGAATACTATGTCCTTGACGCTCCGACAATGGCAGACTCAGTTTATGACGCACTTTACCTTGAACTGCAAGATCTAGAAAGTAAGTATCCACAATTAATTAGTGCCGATAGTCCTACCCAGCGCGTCGGTGAAAGACCAGCTAGTCAGTTTAGTTCTGTCGAGCATTACATTCCTCTCTTTAGCCTCGAAAATGCTTTTAATAATAGTAATGTCATAACATGGCAAGAGCGCTGTCAAAAGGGGTTAGAAAAAGCAGAATTTCTTGAAAGTATTTGTGAGCTAAAAATTGATGGCTCGGCGATCGCTTTAACTTACCAAAAAGGAATCCTAGTTAGAGGCGCGACCAGAGGTGACGGCACATCAGGCGAAGATATCACTAGCAATATCAAAACTATTCGTTCTATTCCCTTACGACTAAACTTAGAAAACCCTCCTGAACACCTAGAAATTCGAGGTGAAGCATTTTTACCGATCGCTGTTTTTGAACAAATCAATCAAGAGCGATCGCAACAGGGCGAAGCTCTGTTTGCAAATCCTCGTAATGCTGCCGCAGGAACCTTACGACAACTAGACTCCCGCATTGTTGCGAAGCGCCGCCTTGATTTTTTTGCTTATACAGTACATATCAATCAGGAAGATTTTAAGAAGCAAAATCTTCCTGTTATATCTTCTCAATGGCAAGCATTAGAATTTTTGCAACAGGTCGGTTTTCGAGTCAATCCCAATAAAAAACTTTGTGAGTCGATCCAAGAACTACAGGAATATTATGATCATTGGGCAACGGAGCGGCTCAAACTGCCCTATATGACTGATGGCATGGTGATTAAGCTAAATAAATTCACCCAGCAAGAAAATCTCGGTTTCACCCAAAAAACACCGCGCTGGGCGATCGCATGGAAATATCCTGCCGAAGAAGTGCCGACAATTATTGAATCTGTCACCGTGCAGGTAGGGCGCACAGGTACACTCACCCCTGTTGCCGAGTTGCGTCCAGTATTGCTAGCGGGGACAACCGTTGCGAGAGCGACTTTACATAATAGCGATCGCCTAGCTGAATTGGATTTACACATTGGAGACACGGCGATCGTCCGTAAAGCTGGGGAAATTATTCCTGAAGTGGTGCGGATCTTGCCAGAACTAAGACCACATGATGCCATCAAATTTATGATGCCTAGTCATTGCCCTGAGTGCGGTCAACCCGTCTTCAAACCTAAAAATGAAGCGGCAACTCGCTGCGTAAATTGCCAATGTCCTGCGATCTTGAGGGGGGCGATCGAGCATTGGGTGAGTCGAGATGCGTTGGATATTAATGGTGTGGGCGAGCGGTTGGTCAAACAATTGGTCACAGAAGATCATGTAACTTCTATTGCTGATCTCTATGACTTGACTAATGAACAATTACAAACCCTTGAACGGATGGGTCAGAAGTCAGCAGACAAAATTATTACAGCGATCGCCCAATCAAAAAGTAAACCTTGGGCGCGAGTACTCTACGGACTAGGCATCAGGCACGTTGGCAGCGTCAATGCTCAAAACATTGCTGATAATTTTCCTGATGTGGAGTTGTTAGCAAAGGCTAGTCCTGAAGCGATCGCTTCTATTTTTGGGATTGGCGAAGAAATCGCCCAATCTATCTCCAAATGGTTTCGCCAAGACACTAACCAGAACTTAATAAAGCGACTCCAAGGGGCAGGGTTGCAGTTTGTCGCCTCTCAAAAGGATCAACCAGCGATCGCGCCTAATCCCCATATTGAGGGACAAATATTTGTCGTAACTGGCACATTGCCGACCCTGAAGCGTGACCAAGCTAAGGACATGATCAAAGCTGCGGGAGGTAAAGTCACGGATTCAGTTAGTAAGAAAACCAATTACTTGGTTGTTGGCGAGGATGCGGGGTCTAAGCTAGACAAGGCAAAGTCTTTGGGGGTGTCATGTATCTCAGAAGATGAGTTATTAAAATTATTACAGAAGTAATGTCATGGTCAAAAAATCGAGATTCTTAAGAAATCTAAATCTTTAGAGTCTCCTTTGCTTAATAAAATAGATTTATGGATTTTATAGCTACACTCAAAAATGTTAAAACAAAGCCAAGAGAGAGTTGCGGCGCTTTGCACCGCAACTCTCTCTTGGCTTTGGCTACAGCTATAAAAGCTCCTTGCTTCTAATCCCATAAGTTCAGTGCAGGAATTATGTTTACCAATATTTTATTTCCTTTAAATAGAAGCGAAGAAACCAAACAAGCGATCGCCATTGCGATCGATCTAGTGCAAAAATATCAAGCGAAACTCTACGCTCTGTCTGTAATTGACACCACCATGCCAGAAAGCGATCGCGCTTCTGCCGAGACTTTAATTGCTGAAGTCGAGTCCTGTTTTGCCGAAGTCGGCATTTCTATAGCAACTAAGATTTTAGAAGGTAAGGCAGCCTTTGCAATTTGTGACTTCGCTGACGAAATCAACGCTGATTTGATTGTGATGGGTTCAAGGGGAATGAGTCTTGTCGAAGAGCATCCAGATGGTGACAGTGTTAGTCAAAAAGTAATTAACTTGTCGCCTTGTCCAGTTTTAGTGGTTCCTTAATCTAAAGCTCCAAAGAGTAATGGCAGTGCTTCGCGCCGCCATTAAGTAGTAAAAGCCAAAGAGCTATGGCGCACGCGCAGCGTGCGCCATAGCTCTTTGGCTTTTATTCTTTGGAGTTTCCTAAAATTTGGTGGATTACTCTTGCAGTCCACTCAATATCCTCTTCACCATTGGATTTGCCGAGGGTAAGCCGAATACTATTCTTTGCCTCTAATTGTGAATATCCCATTTTCAATAAAATTGGACTTGGATCGATCGCCCCGCTACTGCAAGCTGATCCAGAGCTAATCGCAATACCCGCTAAGTTCATCTCGCGGACAAGGTGGCGACCATCGATATTTTTATGCAAGAAACTCAAGTGATTGGGCAATCGCGCTTCCCCACTTGCGCCAGTGGGAATTAAGTCAGGAATATCAGCTAGCAACGCATAGAGGCGATCGCGTAATCTGGTTAAGCGACTCGATTCAGCTTCTAATTCCTGCTCGGCTAGCTCAGCCGCCAACCCAAAACCTGCGATCGCAGCTACTGACTCTGTGCCAGAACGATAGCCGCGTTCTTGACTGCCACCAAGGGTTAAGGGAATAAGCGATCGACTGTGGGAATCGCGCTGAGTAGTCAAAGGATTTAGATAAAGCGCCCCGATGCCCTGTGTGCCATAGAACTTATGAGCCGAAATAGAAAGCATATCAATTGGCAAAGACTGCACATCAATCTTGAGCTTACCGATCGCTTGAACTGCATCAGTGTGAAATAGGATATTGGCATTACGGCAAATTTGCCCCAGTTTCTCAATCGGTTGAATCGTGCCCACCTCATTTTGAGCCATGATCACCGAAACTAATACTGTGTTTGGACGAATCGCTGTCTCTAAATCTTTAGGATTAACTAGCCCTTGTCGATCCACAGCCAAATAAGTGATATCCCAGCCCCGATCTTCTAAAAATTTTGCTGGCAATCGCACCGCCGAATGTTCAACCGCCGAGACAATCATGTGCTGCGGTGTCGGATATTGTCTCGCGACTCCCATCAATACCATATTGTCCGATTCTGTGCCGCCTGAAGTGAAAATCACACCTTCAGAATCAGCATTAATCAGACTTGCTACCTGCAAACGCGATCGCTCAATTATCATGGTTGCACGTTCACCCCACCAGTGCAGACTAGAAGGATTGCCCCAATGCGATCTCATTACATCCACCATGAGGTCGATGACCTCTGGACGGGTGGGGGTAGTAGCACCATGATCTAGGTATATTTGCATTAATAAATTTTACAGCATTTCAAAGGAGTGCCATAAGCGGGATTCTTAAAACCGCAAAGAGGTTAGCGGCGCTCCGCGCCGCCAACCTCTTTGCAGTTTATAGCTATTAAGAACCCCAAAAGATGTAGCGCACGCGCAGCGTGCGCTACATCTTTTGGAGTTCGAGAATCACTGCGTTATGCAAGTTTAAATAGTGCGATCGCATTATTTGTTGTCTGTTCTGCTAATTCTGCTAACTCCACATTACGCAACTTGGCAACGCTCTCGGCTACGTGTAACACATAGGCAGGCTCATTGCGCTTACCACGCTTGGGAACTGGTGCTAAAAATGGGCAGTCCGTCTCCACCAACAAGCGATCGCTTGGCACAATTTTGGCAGACTCGTGAAGATCGTGGGCATTTTTGAAAGTGACAACGCCACTAAAGCTGATATGCATCCCTAGATCGACAAACCACTGAGTTTCTTCGGGGTTGCCCGCCCAGCAATGCATCACACCACGAATGGGAGACTCTGGAGATTCTGCGTTAAATTCTTGCAGCACTTCACGGGTCGCTTCAGAAGCTTCACGAGAATGAATAATCACAGGCAAATTAAGCGATCGCGCCGTTCTTAACTGTGACTTAAATGCCTCGATCTGGGCTGATTTACGATCTGACTTAAATAAATCCAAACCTGTCTCACCGATCGCCACCACTCGTTGATCGCTAATCGCTAGAGCCTTAATGCGATCGCCAATTTCTGGATTCCAACCATCTTCATTTAATTGCTTATCCAATGGATGCAATCCAACGGCAAAGCTGACTTCAGGAAATTGATTAGCGATCGCTTGGATCTGAGCAAACTCATCAGGACTCACGCAGGAATGCACTAGTTTAGTTACTCCATTGCTAAGCCAGCGATCGCGAACTAGCTCAAGGTCAGACTGAAAGTCCTTGAAATTAATATGCACGTGAGTATCGACTAATTGCATACGCAGAAATACCTGACAAATTAAAATATATCTAACATCAAAATCTTCTTGATTAGCTCCTCCAAACTAGAGAAATAATCATTAATCTTCTTCGCTATCAGTATGATCATTAGTCAACTGAATCAGATGAATATGCTTATATCCTAGTTTGATTTCAAACTCATCGCCTTCAGCTAATCCCATCGACTTAGTGTAGGTAGAACCTATTACGATCTGACCATTCTTGTGCACACTGACACGAAAAGTTGGTTCACGCCCACGCCCATCTTTATTCTGCTCTGGGTTAATAGAAAATCCTCTAGCGGCAAGTACTGCCTCATAAAACTCGGTCAAATTAACTCGATCTGCGCCGTCTTTTCCACGAGTAAAGTAGCCACATTTTTTAGCTTGTTCACGCTTAGGAAGAGTGTTTAGTTCTTTTGCTCTCTGAAGTAGAGCTTTTCCTGTTAGAGGATTACTTGAGTTATCAATCATAAAATCATTTAAAACCTAAAGGTTTGAGGAATAGCAATTTCTTACTAGGATTACATACAAAAATTGTAACATTACATATTTCAATATATAGAAAATATGTATTTATTGTTTTACATTCTTAAACATATTTAACGACTCGATAGATAAATTTTTTTATGTCCTTACTATATGTAAATATCTATTTAAATACTGCTGAAAGTATTGCGAAGCAGAACTTTTAAAAGTTTTTGGTGGTAGCCAGTTAAGCATAGTGCTGTAAACGATCCATGGGCTGTAATAGATTCAAGTACGACTATTTCCTATTCTGTGAATGGTTTGAAAGCGGTGTCTGAGTATCTATAACCTATATCTACACAGCTTTACAAATAGCTGCAAATTTAAGACAGCCTAAGTTCTACATATTTTTGATACTTCTATTACCTCAATCAAATTTAGTCGCCTATAAAATTTCATAGTAATTAAAGCTATATTTCTTCACCCATATAGGTGATTTATTAGTTAAAAGGTGATGTGGCGATCGCTATTTGTTTTCGGGCAAAGATCAAAACCTAAAAAATAGTGGCGGCGAGGAGTAGTATCGTCACTAACTTCTTGGGCTTAAGTCCTATTACACTCAACCGCAAAGAATTTGATCAAACGAGCCATCAGAGAATTATTGAAATTGAAGGCGTTGCTTCGCAACGCCTTCAATTTCAATAATTCTCTTGATTTGGTTTTAACCGCTGATAAACGGGCAAGATGTCCCTGCCAGAATGTCTTTGTGAGTCAGACATCTTGTCTGACATCTCATCTGACATTGCTGCTATAGCCTATTAAGACTTTAAAGAGTACAGGGAAATTCTTGAAAGTGCCGCGAAGCGGCACTTTCAAGAATTTCCTTGGGTTTTACAACAGCGCAAAGCGCTGTATAGCTGTCGCCAATCTTTTAGAGAAAAATAAGTGCCGCGAATTGAGTTGACTTATGGTACAGTCGTAAAGGTCAAAAATTTGGACTATAAATAAAGTGCCTAAGCTCAAAACTCGCAAATCTGCTGCTAAGCGATTCAAGGTGACGGGTAGCGGTAAATTTGCACGCCGCCACGCTGGTCGCAATCACCTACTAGAGCATAAGTCTACTGCTCGTAAGAGCAGATTGAGTAAAATGGCGATAGTCGATGATACCGATAACGACAGAGTAAGTGCAATGATGCCTTACGCTTAACTGAAAACTTTTAGGGTGCTATTGCGCCCTAAAAAACACAAAAATAAACGATTTTTACGATAGTAACCAACTGCCATGACGAGAGTAAAACGCGGTAACGTAGCTAGAAAGCGCCGCAATAAAGTATTGAAATTAGCCAAGGGCTTTCGCGGATCGCACTCCAAGCTGTTCCGCACTGCTAACCAGCAGGTCATGAAGGCTCTGCGTAATGCCTACAGAGATCGCCGCAAAAAGAAACGTGATTTCCGTAGCTTATGGATCACTCGGATCAACGCTGCTGCCCGCCAACAGGGTTTGAGCTATAGCAAGTTTGCTGGACTTCTCAAGAAAGCGAATATCGATATCAATCGCAAGATGTTGTCGCAAATTGCCATTCTTGATCCTCAAGCTTTTACAGCGATCGTCGAAAAGGTCAAAGCAGTTAATTGATCTTTCTTACAAAAGAATATTCAAACAAAAAATGAAGCCTCGCACTGCGCGGCTTCATTTTTTGTTTAATGATATAGCTGTCGCCAAGTGTCCTACTCCCTTCCCAGCGAAAGATTAGACGGTGCGGCGCTTCGCGCCGCACCGCTAATTATTGGGCTTTAATGTCTATTTTTTTACTGGGAAGGGAGTTAAGACAAATCAAAACCAAGAAACGAGTTGCAGCGCGAAGCGCTGCAACTCGTTTCTTGGTTTTGTGTCCTAACAAGACTGACTACGGCGATAAGACACAAAGATTCATAAATCTTGACGATTAAGGTTCCTGACTTATAAGAAAATCAACTATTAGTTAAGCGTATTAATTTATACGTTTAGACAAATTGATAGACAAAACCTGAAGCTTTTAGAAATTAAGCTAATACTTAGCTAAATTTTCAGGATAGTTCATCAAATTTTAAACACTTTTTTAAAATATCTTTATTAAATCAGGAGATACTTTGTCATGCCTTTGGAATCTGCTTCACGCTTAGGTGTCAGCCTGTTTGATGAAACCCCACCCCAAGAGAGGATTTTGGGACAATCTTCAGAAGAGTTAGAGTCTTTAATACGGGCTGTTTATCGCCAAGTACTAGGAAATGCCTATGTCATGGAAAGCGAAAGACTAACCGTATCTGAGTCTCAGTTTAAGAATGGCGAATTATGTGTTCGCGAGTTTGTAAGGGCTGTAGCAAAGTCTGGACTTTATCGTTCTAAATTTTTTAACAGCGTAGCTCCTTACCGCACTACCGAGCTTAATTTTCGCCATCTGCTTGGTCGCCCTCCTGTAGATTATGCTGAAGTGCGCCAGCACAGCGATATTCTCAATGCTAAGGGATTTGAAGCTGACATCGATTCATACATTGATAGCGATGAGTACCAAAATACGTTCGGCGAAAACTTTGTCCCTTACATTCGCGGTTATAAGACTGAAGCGATCACTAACGTGATGCAGTTCACACACACTTTTGAATTGGTGCGTGGTTCTGCTAGCAGCAGTCTAAAGGGTAATTTAGCTGGAAATAGCGCCAAGCTCAATTCCCTAATTATTAGCGCTACCCCAACTGCCGTGATTCCTTCTACTGGTGAAGGCGCGTCATTCCGTACACCTGCTGATGCACCTCTGACTCGTCGTGGTTCTTTTGGCACTCCAACTAGCAAGGTCTATCGCATCGAAGTCACTGGCTATCGCGCTAAGACTTTCAATAGCTTTCCTAAATTCCGTCGTAGCAACAAGGTTTATCTTGTTCCCCTCGACCAACTTTCCCAAGAATATCAACGTATTCACCAACAAGGCGGCGTAATCGCTAGCATTACTGCTGTTTAAAAACGGCTGATATTTGCTAACCTTTTGCTGACAGACTTGATTTGGACTATATCCAAATCCAGTCTGTTCTTGGTAGTTTTAATGAAGTGCCGCACTTCATTACTCGAAACTTATACAGCTTTTTGCTTTTTAATACTTCCTTCCCAGTGAAAGATTAGTGGTGCAGCGCGAAGCGCTGCACCACTAATCTTTCACTGGGAAGGAAGTAAGAGATTTGCTTGCAAGCCCAGCTAGGGTTTTTAAATTACAAAATGGCAAAGCCATCTTGTGATTTGGGATTAGATTATTTTTGATATGCGATCGCATAGTTGCGATCATTTAGGATGATTTTGAAATGACAAGCTTAGACATTACTTCCCCTAGTTGCGATCTAAATTTTAATAGCGATCGCCAAGTTGCGATTGAATTTGTAGGTGGTACTCATAGGAACAGATTGCAAACAGGTTACGCATATACAGTTTCTATCCCTTACAATTCACTTTCTCAACGAATAAGAGAAATTCAACGATTTGGGGGCAAAATTATTGATGTAACAATCTTAAAACAGAAGTTTGCTACATCACAGAACTCTGAAATCATTACTTCTGAAAGCCGCGTTCCTGAAACTGTAGTTCAACCTATAGCGATCGCACCTGAAGTAGAAGCAAAGTCAACAAATATCGCTACAGAAAAAGATTTAGATTTAGCTGCTGCGCCAGTGACTGAATCCAAGCCCAAGAGATCAAGGGCTTCTAGTAAAGCAGGAAGTGACTTGAATAAATCAAAACCTGAAACTAAAACTACAAGATCGCCAAGAAAAACCAAGAGCTAATGGATATTAGTTTGTATTAAATTTAATTGGACTTTGGCGAAACCCAAAAGAGAGAGGCGGCGCACTGCGCCGCCTCTCTCTTTTGGGTTTTGGTTTGTCCTGATCCAAGTGGCGACAGCTATATTTTAAAAGCTTGCCGCAGGCGAGCTTTTAAAATACTGATTTTTATAGATAGAGACGATAGATACATCGCGATCGCGTAGTTTATCGCTAGATTTAATATATTCAGTTTTTGGGGTATTGGGAATTCATGGCAGCATCTGAAGTGAAATTCGTATTTGGGGACTTGGTAAAAGCCCAACGCAATCTAAAAAATCTTGGCTTGTACGACGGAGAAGTCGATGGCATTTACGGCAAGCTGTCGGCAGCGGCTTTTTTACAGTTTGCTAATGCCCTGAGCATTGATACGATCCTAGACTCTAACTCACGAGTGCTTACTGATCAGCTTTTACAAATCCCTGCGGTGGTTAGGCATCTACTAAATATTCTTGGCGAAGGAGACCGATTATTTTTAAAATTTACTAATGCCCAGCGTATTTTTGTAAACATGGGGCAAGCCGATCACAATTATCTTGGTTTTTTGGATCGCGGAATTAATGGATGTAAGGCAGGAAAAAAAAAGAATTTGCCCAATCGCAGCTTTGCCCCTTCGCTTTTGCTGAGTCATATTCCTGCCTATGGCGATCGCCTCAGTAGTTTACCTGATGGCGTAAATGTGGTCTCCTATGGCGAGGTAGCTATGCTAGCAGGAACACAGGTAAGAGTAAGGTTTTTCCCCTATCCTGCGATCGGGAAAATTCCCAATATTGAAAACATTGGTCTGGAGTTTTTAGATAAGAGTATTGAAAATGCTTGTATCTGCATTGGCAGTGTGGTCAATGGACAGATGCTATGTCGCTGGGTGGGACGGAATCCACTCAGCAATGTCCAATTTTGGAGTTCGACTAAGATACTTCCGCTTCTTTATACAATCGCTGAAGCTAATCGTGCCGACTTTATTCAGCCAGTTGCTAACTGCAAGGTGAATGGCGCAAATGATTCAAGCTCTAGCTGGACATTTTTAGAACTAGCTGAGCGTATATGTAGCTACGACGAGGAGACGAATATGACCTCCAATGCTCTTGCCGCAGGTTTTAAGCAATTCACCACCCCTTCTGAATTAGAAAATTGGCTCAAGAAAATTACTGGTAATAAAAGCCTTTCTTTTCGAGGTCGCTATGGTGAAAAACCATTTTTTGAGAAGCCAATTTTGTCTAGCCCCACGGGTACAGCGATCATTACAGGTGAAAGAGAGTCTCACCGAGGAGACAACTTAATTTCTGCCTATGACCTAACGCGAATGCTGGCCCAAGTCGTGTGGCATCGGCATATTCCGCCTGCACAGCGCTTACCTGCGGTGCAGTGGCATAGCTTGATCAGTTTAATTAGGGCGATGGGGCAAGATACAGCTAGGTATGTGGATGTGGCGATCGCGGCTTTGGGGCTACCGTATTTTATTAGCGATCCTGTGGTAATTTCCAAGATGGGCTTTGGCTATAGCGATCAGCGCAAACAAACCGAGCTAACCTATACAGCCTGCATCCAGTTTGTTGATCGCCTTGCCAAGTCCCATGATGATTTGCCCTTACCAAAGTTACGTTCAGTAAATATGACTCTAAGAGCAGTACTTAACCTCCAAGATCCTATGCGTGAAGCCTTGGAAATTGATGCAAGAATGGCGACAACGGTTGCTGAAATTTTGCGTAGAATTGTGACAGAAGAGTTAATCTAGAGTCATCATGCAAAAACAACGTGCTTGGTCGGTGGTCGGGTTGTGGTGGCGCTGGGTATTGGCAACATTAGTCGGTGCAGTGATCGGCAATATGTTTGGCGTTGCCGCTTGCCTTGCAGGAATTTACTACGTTAGCGATCGCCTGATGAAAATGGGGGTATGCACTACAGGTATGGGCAGTCTCAATTGTCCTGTAACCACTGGCATTGTGATGGGAGCATTAGCCGTAGGTGGATTTGTGGGATTGATGCAATATCTAGTTTTGCGGAGACTTCTCAAGACTCCAGCTTGGTGGATTTTGGTCAGCAGTTTTGCTTGGACTTGGATTGGCTTTGCGGCGACGAGTCTAGCCTATACTCCTCAATTTGGCTTTACGATCAATGCTGATGGGTCTTTCTCGGAGAGTAATATTGTTGATCGCCTTCCTTCATTAGCAGTTAATTCCCTTTGGTTAGTTGCGGCAGGTATTTTATTAGGACTTTTACAATGTCTAGTGATCTGGAATGGATCTGCTGAGCATCAAGTGCCTAAACGTAAGTTACTTTGGTGGCTATTGGTGAATACAGTGTTGATCGCTTTTGTAGCGATCGCGATTATGGCAATTTTTCGTGGTAAGGGCAGTCTCTACGGAATTCTACTGTTTTTCATGGAATTTACGCCTTTTTATGCCACGATTACCGCAGCAACCCTTGCCAAAATGAAGTTATAAAATCCAAGAGAGAGTTGCGGCACAAAGCGCCGCAACTCTCTCTTGGATTTTAAGAAAGTGCTGTACAGCTGATTGAGACTTTAAAGCATACAGAGAAATTTTTGAAAGTGCCGCTTCGCGACACTTTCAAAAATTTCTCTGGGTTTTATAACAGCGCAAAGCGCTGTAGCTATAAACTAATTAGTAAAAGTCTAACTAGCAAATGTCAAATTTACCGATAGAAGTTACTTCTTGGCGATCGCGATTAACTGAGCCAACCTCGATCAAGATGATTGACAAAATTCAATTTTGTCTGGTTTCCACGACATTTGCCGATGAATTAATTTTGACTAGCTATGTCAATGATGGGGTAAATAATCTTCAAAAAAAGATTCTGCCGATTGTCTTTTTGCATGGCTTTGATAGTTCTTTATTAGAATTTCGCCGTCTTTTGCCACAGCTTACAGATACCTATCAAGTTTGGGCTGTGGATTTGTTTGGCTTTGGCATGACTGAAAGACTTAGGGGTGTGCAAGTGAGTCCAAACTCAATCAAGGAGCATTTGTACTATTTTTTGCAAACTGCGATCGCCACACCGATAGTTTTAGTTGGCGCTTCTATGGGCGGCGCGGCGGCGATCGATTTTGCCCTTACCTATCCTGAAGTTGTTCAGAAATTAGTTTTAATTGGTAGCGCAGGAATGCGGGCAGGGACGACGATGGGTAAATTTTTGATATCCCCCCTAGATCGTATGGCTACCAATTTTTTGAGAAGCTCTAAAGTGCGCCGCGAGGTCAGTCTCAAAGCCTATGCCAATCCTAGTTTTGTCACTCCTGATGCTGAAGCCTGCGCTTCTCTGCACCTATCAATGCCACGATGGAGTGAGTCGCTGATCTCATTTACCAAAAGCGGCGGATATGGATCTTTTGCGGAACAGCTCAAGTATCTTGAACAGGAAACACTAATTCTTTGGGGCGATCGCGATCGCATTCTTGGCACAAAAGACGCTACGAAATTTCAAGAAACTATTCCGCGCAATCAGCTAATTTGGATTGATAACAGTGGTCATGTGCCACATTTAGAGCGTCCTGACATCGTTGCTCAGCAGATTCATAAGTTCATATCTAGCTATCGCTAAGTGTAAAAAGCCAAGAAGCAAGTTGCGGCGCGAAGCGCCGCAACTTGTTTCTTGGCTTTTTGATGACTGACTATGGCTCTAAGCAGGCAGGCATAAATAAAACCAAAATCCAAAAAGCTGTAGCGCACGCTGCGCGTGCGCTACAGCTTTTTGGGTTTTAAGGTTTCTTTTGGTATACAGCCTGTCAAAGCTTTAAAGGGTACAGAGAAGTTTTTGAAAGTGCCGCGAAGCGGCACTTTCAAAAACTTCTCTGGGTTTTAGATCAGCGCAAAGCGCTGTAAGCTAAATCAATAGATAGAAATGATGGCAAATTTTATGACTAATAAAAATCCACAAAAATCTAAGCCAAATCGCACTTTTATTCTGACTGGGATAGCTATCTCCCTGTCGATCGCTGCATTTATTTCGCCATTTGCCAGTCAAGATCCCGATGGATTGGATCGAGTTGCTCAAGACTTAAAGTTTGAAGAAAAAGCGGTAGAAGAGCCAATTACCAAACAAATTCCTCCAGCTCAGATTTTTGATGAGTATTCCTTAAAAGCGGTAAAAGACCCAAAGATATCCACTGCCCTAGCTGGTATCGCTGGGACATTGCTAGTATTTGGATTATCTTGGGGACTAGGCGAATTGGCAGTACGCCGCAAATCATAAAATAGATCTAAGCAGCTCAGCGAAATAAAACCCAGAACCTAAAAAGCTGAGGCGCACGCGCAGCGTGCGCCTCAGCTTTTTGGGTTCTAAGGTTTCTTTTGTCTAGCTACTTAAATCTATTTAGGGCGCTCTGCGCCCTAAATAGAAAACTACTCATAAACAAATGCTGTTTCATATCCATTTGCTTAACTCAGACGATCGCCACTCCCCTCGTCAAGACGATCGCCTAAATCTTTGGCATAGCCTAGCCGTTCATATCCGCGTAATTTGCATTTTTTCCCTAGTATTTGCGATCGCGCTTACCCCCAATGGCAAATGGTGGGCTTGGACAATTTATGCGATCGCGGCTTTAGTTGTTCTGTTATTGAGCAGAGTTAGTTTAAAAAATTTGATTAAACGAATGGCGATCGAGTTCGCCTTTGCCAGCGTCATGCTCTTGGGAACTCTATTTCGTGGCGGTGGACAGATTTTATGGCAATGGGGATGGTTGCAAATCAGTGAGTATGGCTTGATTGTTTTAGGAAGTGTAACCATCAAAGTTTTTTTGTCTCTACTTCTATTAAATATCCTCACCCTATCAACTTCTATTCCATTACTATTGCAAGCCCTCGTAATTTTAAAAATGCCACCCCTTTTGGTGAGTATTCTGGCTTCGATGTATCGTTATGTTGGCGTTTTAGCCAATGAATTTAATGCTATGCGGCGGGCGGCTACGGCGCGAAATTTTACACCGCAAAATCTATATGGCCCTCGTCGAAGCGATCGCAATTGGCAACGTCAGGTACTAGGTAATATGCTGGGTATGCTGTTTATCCGCACCTATGATCGCG
>Ga0136636_10001296_pt1 | contig 14447 bp, 11 predicted proteins | sample AntDrymUQ8522106_2_FD_104653 | JGI IMG/M metagenome (GOLD analysis project Ga0136636, IMG submission 104653) | Polar desert sand microbial communities from Dry Valleys, Antarctica - metaG UQ852 (21.06) | ecosystem: Environmental > Terrestrial > Soil > Desert | place: Antarctica: Dry Valley... | reverse complement strand
GGGTTCACCTATTTTCTTCCTAAAGACCTTGTTACTTTTTGGGAATTAAATGCCGATGTACATTATAATTTTAATGAGAAATTTTATGGATTGGGTGGATTGAATTACACGACTGTTAAATTTGATTGGCCTGAGGAGTTATCAATTCTTGGAGTTAGTAATTCTAACTCAGAAATTGGTTTAAATCTTGGTGCTGGTTATAAATTTACTGATATGTTTTTTGGTGAGGCCAAATATGTGCTTGGTAATTTCGATCAGTTAAGTTTAACTGTTGGCGTTCTTTTCGGAGGAAAATAATTTTCATCAAACTTTTATAAAAACCGGCTCTCGAGTCGGTTTTTGTTGTTTAAAATAACCTCAATTGCTCATCCCCACCCAATAAATTGTAGCTCATGCGATGCAAAGGCGTTACGCCATGTAGCTTAATGGCTTGCCGGTGCACTTTAGTGGGATAGGCTTTGTTTTTATGCCAGTTGTATTGCGGATATTGCGGGGCTAATTGTTCCATTAATTCATCGCGATGTGTTTTAGCCAAAATGCTGGCGGCTGCTATATTCATGTATTTACCATCGCCTTTAATTACGCAGGAGTGCTTAATTGAGGCATATTTTTTAAAGCGGTTTCCATCAACAATAATGTATTCGGGAATTGTACTGAGTTTTTCTAATGCCCTATGCATTGCCAAAATAGAGGCATTTAAAATGTTGATTTTGTCGATCTCTAAATTTCCCACAATACCAATACCAAAGGCAATAGCTTCGCTTTCAATGATTGGGCGAAGCACGTTGCGTTGTTTTTCGGTTAATAGTTTTGAGTCGTTTAACAAAGGATGATTAAAACCAAGAGGTAAAATAACCGCTGCTGCAACTACTGGCCCTGCAAGGCAGCCTCTGCCGGCCTCGTCGCAGCCCGCTTCAAGCAGGTTGGTGTTCATGGAGTGCAGCAAGGCCATGATGTTAATTTGTTAATACAACAGTTAAAACTGTTTGACCCACCGCTTTTAGCGTGTTCCTATCAATAATATCCATCGTATCGTTGTGCGTGTGCCAATAAGTTCCAAAGCTCGACGATGAGGCCGGATCGTATTGAATAATATCAACCATTGGTATTTTAAGGTATTTATTTACATACACATGGTCATCGGTAATCATACCACCAGAGTGATAAGGGAAATAGCTCCCATAACCTATTTTGTTAGCAGTATCCCATATTTTTTTCACAATATGTGGCGCAACATCAACCGAGAATTGCTCTTGGAAAAAGGTAGCTTGTGCAGCTCCAACCATATCTAATAAAATGCCATAACGAGCATAGTAGTTTTTTACATGTGGATTTTTTGCCCAATACTGGCTTCCTAAACACCAGGTATCTTCTTTGTATTCAATTTCTAGATGGTCGGGAGTGCCATAATCTTCTGCATCAAAAAACACAATATCAATGCCTATTGTTAAGTCGAGCTGTTGTAGCTGACGGGCAATTTCAAGCAATATTCCAACTCCACTGGCACCATCGTTGGCACCATCAATGGCTTGATTGCGTTTGCTTGGATCCGGATCGTGATCGGCAAAAGGTCGAGAATCCCAGTGTGCACAAAGCAATACTCTATCGTTTGAGGTTGGGTTGTAGCTCCCAATAATGTTTTTCGATTGAAGGAGTGTTTGATCAAATGCCCGTAATTCGGCCTCTTGTACAAAAACCTTTGCTCCAAAACTCTTCAGTTTATCCGATAAATAGGCCGAACAATTTCTATGAGCTTGCGTGTTGGGAACTCGTGGTCCAAATGCTACCTGTGCACGGGTGTATTCGTAGGCACTATCGGCATTAAAGTCGGGAATCGCTATTTTTTTCTCAACCTCGGTTGATCGACTTCCGTTGTTTTTCAATGGCGTGTGACAGGCAACAGCGAGAGATATAACGAGGGGAAATGCTAATATATTTCTGATTGTCATGGGGAGTTGGTTTATAGTTTAGATGTTTATAGTTAGGTGTTTATTGTCAGCTAGTTATTGTTTGAGTATTAAAATTAAAGAATTGTCTGTGTTTTTAGTATCAAGTATCGAGATATGAGTATCAAGACATCTCCCATCTCTAAAAATCATTTTACTTCCCAAGCCGCGCCATCTTTTCCATCTTTTACTGTTATGCCGGCTTTGGCTAGTTCATCGCGAATTTTATCAGCTGTTGCATAATCTTTGTTCGCTTTTACTTGGGCTCGCCATTGTAAAACCAAGTCCATGGCGGTGGCTAGTTGTGTATCGGCTTCTTTGAACGATTCCATTTCGGGAGTTAATCCAAGCACTTCGAGAATAAAAGCGTTCAATAAATCTTTTAGCTGCTTCAAGTCATTTGCGGTAATCGAAAGTTGTCCAGCAGCCATGTTGTTTATGGCACGAGTGGCATCAAATAAATGAGCAATGAGTATGGGAGAGTTTAAATCGTCATTCATGGCCGAATAACAGTTGTTTTCGAATTCAGCTACATTAAAATCCGACGATTTTGAAGGAGCTATTTTCTCAACCGTTTTGAGCGATTCAAGTAAGCGTTGCATACCTTTTTCGGCTGCCATCAGTGCTTCGTTCGAAAAATCGAGCGTACTACGATAATGCGCCTGAAGAATAAAAAAGCGGATAGTCATGGGCGAATACGACTTTTGCAACATGGCATGATCGCCTGTTGTAAATTCCTCTAATGTGATGAAATTCCCTAGCGATTTCCCCATTTTTTGTCCATTAATGGTAATCATGTTGTTATGCATCCAATAGCGCGCAGGTGTTTTGCCTTTGGCAATGGTGGATTGAGCTATCTCACACTCATGATGAGGAAATAGCAAATCCATTCCGCCACCATGAATATCGAATTGATCGCCCAAGTATTTGGCACTCATGGCACTACACTCTAAATGCCAGCCGGGGAAGCCAGTGCTGTATTTCGATGGCCAGCGCATAATGTGTTCGGGGCTGGCTTTTTTCCACAATGCAAAATCTAGGTTGCTGCGTTTCTCGCTTTGCCCATCTAATGCGCGTGTTGTACTTAATAAATCCTCAATAATTCGTCCCGATAGTTTGCCATAATGATGTTGCTGATGGTATTTCTCTACATCAAAATAAACCGATCCTTTACTTTCGTATGCAAATCCTTTATCTAAAATGGTATCTACCAACTCCAGCTGTTCAATAATATGACCCGATGCACGCGGCTCAATACTTGGGTTTAAAACATTGAGTTGATCCATGTATAGATGATAGCGATTGGTGTAATATTGCGCCACTTCCATGGGTTCTAAATCATCAAGTTTGGCTTTTTTTGCAATTTTATCATCTCCTTCATCCGCATCGTTTTCTAAATGACCAACATCGGTAATGTTGCGAACATATCGAACCTTGTAATCAAGGAATGTTAAATATCGAAACAATAAATCAAAGGTAATGGCTGCTCGTGCATGCCCCAAGTGAGGATCGCCATAAACGGTAGGGCCGCAAACATATAAGCCTACTTTTTTAGGGATGATAGGTGTAAATTCCTCTTTCTTTCGCGAAAGTGTATTGTATATAAATAGCTTGTTGTTCATCTGTTTAAAAATTAGTATCAAGATTCAAGTATCAAGACACAAGACTGATTTACAGGGCTTAATTAAGTTGTATGATGTCTTTAATCATTATCCTGTGTATTTAAAATCTAATCCTGATAGTTTTATCTGTTTACATTTTGTTTTTCAATGGCCACATGTAACTCGCCTTAATAAACATCGGTGCGTGAATTTTGCACATGGCTCGTTTCAGCGATAATTGTTTTCAAGCGGTAAAAATACAAAATTATCGATAAAGGTTAAGCCTGCCAATTGAAGTCGGTAGAAATAGATTTGCCATTGAACCAATCTTCTTGCAATTGGTATGCTGATAGGAGACTTGGCATGAAATATTCCATCCGATTTTCGGTGATTTTATAACCTAATTCTCTTAAGCGCGATGCAAATCCTTCGTTCATATTGCGTCCTGCACGAAGTATAAAATCAAATAGTGCAGGGAATTGCTCAATTGATTCTTCGTGATTGAATCGTTTTAAGCATGTTTTTACATTCGAGGAAAGATAAATTCGGCATGCCATAGGCCGATGTTCATAAGCCGAACAAGCTCCATTGCTGAGCAAGGCACAGGGCTGATTTATTTTTAAAAGATCTGCGATTGGCTTGTTGTTGGTTTTTTCGGCTTTTTGGTTCGATATCTCTGTCATTATTCGAATCTCTTTCCGATTGAATGTAATATTTAAATGGGCAGTTAAGTAAATCATTTCATGCGTTGATGCAAAAACCGGTTGATGGCAGCACCACTCACATCCTTTGGCACAATCAATTTTTGTGTTGGTTTGCTTGCATCTACTAATAAACGAATCAATTAAACCATCAATGGCTTCGTACATTTGTTTGATGGCAGTAAAAAGTTGGTCGGGAGTAAATTTTTCTTTAAGATTTCCATCTGCTAATCGATATCCATCTAAAAAAAACGCCTCTTCGATTGATTTATCATGAGGCGTTGAAAGATTATTGTGCATGTTATGATTTTACTAATTTACCATTTTGGTAATACATTGTTTTTTTTAGAAGGCCATTTTCAAAAACGAGTTTTGTTGATATTAAACCACTCGTGTCGTAAATAAAATGCTCTCCGTTAATGAGTTGTCCTTCTTTGAAATATCCTTTTTTCTCTATTTGGCCAGATAGGTTATAGATGGTGTATTCACCGGTTTCGTTAAATCTAGTGGTGGGTGAGGAGTCGGATTGCCCTGAAACCAATGGCACTTGCTTCTCGAAATTTCCATCTTGATAAACTCTCTCGGCCATCAATTTCCCATCTTGGTCGAACATTTTCAGCGGACTAGCATTAACTCCATTATCCCACGATCCAACAAACTTAAGGTTTCCATTGTCGTGATAGTATTTTTGTTCGCCTTGGCGTTTCCCTATTTTATTGTAGTTCCAGTCGTAAGCCACTTTGCCCGATGGATAATAAAAACGATATGAACCCGACCAATGGTCTATGATCCATGTTCCTTCTTCCCAAAGCTGACCTGTATTGTAATAAAATTTAGCCGGTCCGTTTGCCAAACCTTTTACAAAAGTAATTTCATGTTTGATTAATCCATTTGGATAATAAGTAATCCATGAACCTTCCTTTTTATTATCTAAATAACTTCCTTTAGCGGTAATGTTTTGTCCCGATGCATCAAAAATCACCCAAGTTCCCTGCTTTTGATTGGAGACATTAATTTGATTGATCGTGTCGTTTTCATATATCAAAAACGATTGGGATAGGCTATTTATCGAGAATCCCAGAATAAGCACAAGAACTAGTAAGAAGCTATTTCTATATTGTTTAAGCATTTTTTGAGGGTTGAAAATTCATTCTAATAAACCAATTTTGGTGGCAATGAAAATACATTAATTCGTTCTAAATCCAAAACCAGTCTAGAATTTTATACGATTCTAAAATAAAAAGTTATCCAAATCCATTATTTTTTGATGATAATTGTTTTGTTCTGAATTGACTATCGTGATTTTTAAGCATGTTGATAATCAACGATATTAGTTCTTTAACACTTTAAATACTTAATAATCTGTTTAGATTATAGACAGATAGAGAAGATAAAAAAGATGAAAATAGAATATTATTCATATGGAAATAACCAAAATATCTTATCTAGTCTTTGCAAGAAAATTCCAAATACTGCGTTATTCTCATTTTGAAAACAGTCATTCACAAAAGAGAACTCCTTGTTTTTAAAAATTTCGAAAGCCTTGTCTTTGAAGCTTTCTTATCAAAGACTGTGAAAAATTCAGTATTCGTGCAAACACTATCTATCGGTCTACTATCTATTATTCTACTTATTCAAAGTTGATATAGTAAAAGCGGCATTCATTTTAAGCTATTTTGATAATATTGGTTTTTTTCGTTCATTTAGGTAGATAATGCACTACTTTTGTATATTACAAACAAAAAAACAAATCAACGAAGTTTAAATTAGCATTGAGCGTTAATGAAAAATGCACATTCGTAATTGAATTTCTTGGTGACTTTGGTTTTAAGGTCTAAGACCTATTTGTTGTTTTATGTTTCTGCTATTAATGAGCCAATTAGCTAGATAAAACACCCCATTGTATCTTGTGAAGAACTTAATTTATACTAATTTGAATGAAAAAATTTCCACACGAAAATAAAAAAGGTCTCAAAAAAGAGACTTTAATTAAAATGATTCTTGATTTATTTAATCAAGATGTAAAACGTAGTTTAAACTACAAACAGGTAACCGGCTTGTTGAATCTGGAGAAAAAGTCGGATCGGCAAACCGTTCAAGTTCTGTTGTATACCTTAATGCGTGATGGAGCTCTCACGGAGATTGTATCTGGTAAATTCAAAATCATTTCTAGCGATGCCTATATTATTGGTAAAGTCGACATGACTGCCACTGGTGCTGCCTATATTATTCCTGACGAAGGTGGTGATGATGTTTTTGTGGCACAGGCTAATTTAAATCAAGCACTAGAAGGTGACATTGTAAAAGTTTTAAAGTTTGCACAGCGTCGCAGCCGACAATCTCAAGGCGAAGTTGTTGAAATTATTAAGCGTAAGCGCGATTTATTTGTTGGAATTGTTAAAGTTTCTAGGAATTTTGCTTTTTTAGTTACCGAGAGACGTATGCTTTATCAGGATATTTTTATCCCTCTAAACAAGCTAAATGGTGCAAAAGACAATCAAAAAGCGGTTGCTCGAATTACCGATTGGCCTGCTAATTCTAAAAATCCCAATGGCGAAATAGTTGATGTATTGGGTGATGCCGGTGATAATACGGCCGAAATGCATGCCATTTTGGCCGAGTTTAATTTACCCTATCATTACCCCGAAGAGGTAAATGCCGAAGCTGAGTTAATTGGTGCTGGAATTACCGAAGAGGAGATTGCCAAGCGAAGGGATTTTAGAGATGTAACCACATTTACCATCGACCCATGGGATGCCAAGGATTTTGATGATGCCCTTTCGCTTCAACAACTCGACAATGGGATATGGGAAGTGGGAGTTCATATTGCCGATGTGACTCATTACGTTAAGCCGGGGACCTTAATTGAAAAGGAGGGATACGATCGCGCGACCTCGGTTTATTTGGTTGATCGTGTAGTTCCCATGTTACCTGAGCGGTTAAGTAATGGAATTTGCTCGCTTCGACCGAATGAAGAAAAACTCTGTTTTTCGGTGGTTTTTAAATTAAACGGACAAGGTGCGGTATTAGATAGTTGGATTGGCAGAACCGTAATTAATTCGAACAGGCGTTTTACCTACGAAGAAGCGCAGGAGATTATTGAAACCGGTCAAGGCGATTATTCGGTTGAGATGTTGCGATTGAATCAGTTGGCATTGAAACTTCGCGAAAAGCGTTTTGCTAATGGAGCAATTGGTTTCGAGCGTGTTGAGGTGAAATTTAATATCGACGAAACAGGAAAACCACTTAGCGTTTATTTTAAAGAGTCGAAAGATAGTAATAAGCTCATTGAGGAGTTTATGTTGCTGGCAAATCAATGCGTTGCTGAATTTGTAGGGAAGAAGGAGCCAGGTAAGCATCATCACGACAAACCCAAAACTTTTGTATATCGAATTCACGATAAGCCAAATCCTGATAAGTTTGAATCGTTTTCGAAGTTCATCAAAAAGTTTGGTTATGAAATAAACTCAGGATCAACAACTTATTTAAATAAATCGCTTAACCAACTTTTAGCAACAGTTGTAGGCAAGCCCGAGCAAAATATTATTGAAACGTTGGCTGTGCGTACCATGGCCAAAGCCGTTTATTCAACTCATAACATTGGTCACTATGGTTTAGGATTTGAATACTACACCCATTTTACGTCGCCCATTCGTCGTTATCCCGACATGATGGTCCATCGCTTATTGCAATATTATATGGATGGTGGCAAATCGGTAAATGGTGATGAGTACGAAGCCATGTGCGAACACTCATCGGAAATGGAAGGCCGAGCTGCCGAAGCCGAAAGGGCATCTATTAAATACAAACAAGTCGAGTTTTTGAAAGAACATGTGGGCGAGGAGTTCGATGGGGTCATCTCAGGTGTAACCGAGTGGGGTTTTTATGTCGAGATTATTGAAAATAAGTGCGAAGGAATGGTTCCACTGCGTGATTTAGATGATGATTCTTATTTCTTTGATGTTGAGAATTACTGTATTGTAGGTCGACGAAATAATAAGAAATATCAGTTAGGTGATCCTGTTCGAATAAGAATTGCAAGTGCTAATTTGGAACGAAAACAATTAGATTTTGCGCTGGCAGGTTCATTCTCAGCAACTTTTATAAAAAAATAGTAATTAAGGGGGATTTCAAAAAAAACATCTACTATTTTTGTGATTAAACAAATCTAATCCTTTATAATTTTTTCGAATGGAAAACGAAAATGATTCAGGTGTTTACACCGATCAGATGAAAACCGCAATTTTAGAGGTAGGACGAGAGTTATTTGCTCGATATGGTTACAAGAAAACAACCATGGAGGATATTGCGCAGGGACTAAATAAAGGAAAAAGTTCGCTTTATTATTATTTTAAGAACAAGGAAGAGATTTTTCAAGCGGTTGTTGATTGGGAAGTTGATATTCTTTTTAAAAAGTTGGTGGCAATTGTGAAATCATCTATTTCGCCTGATGAAAAACTAAAAAAATATGTCAAAGTACGAATGGAAACCATTCGAGAACTTGAAAATTATCATCAAGCCATGAAAGATGATACCGTAAAAGGAGGCTTTGACTTTTTGGATCATATAAAAGGTAAGAGCGAAAAAGATGAGGTTGAGATGATTCGCACCATGTTAGATGAGGGTGTTAGAAAAGATATTTTTCAAGTAAAGAATATTCCAATAGCTGCAGTTGCTATATCTACAGCACTTAAAGGATTGGAAGTTCCACTATTTCGATCGATGAATTTAAAGTCGTTTGATGATTTTAAAACTCAGATCAATAACATTTTAAACATTCTGTTTTTTGGCCTAATGAAACAGTCAAAGGAACACTAATAATTACGGATAACTTACAATAAACCAGGTGTCTCATCTTTCTTGAGCATTTTTGTTTATACAAACTAAAATAGTATGCCTATAAAAATCCCTGATGCCTTGCCGGCTTACGAAGTATTAGAAAGCGAAAATGTGTTTTTGATGGCTCAATCGCGAGCTATGCATCAGGATATTAGACCGTTGAAGATATTGCTATTTAATTTAATGCCGTTAAAAATTGCAACCGAAACACATTTATTAAGAGTGCTTTCAAATACTCCATTACAGGTTGAAATAGACTTGCTAATGACTTGTAGTCATGTGTCGAAAAACACACCTTGGGAGCATATTACTACTTTTTATAAAACGTTTGACGAAGTTAAGCATCTGAAGTACGATGGGATGATAATTACAGGAGCACCAGTGGAAGAAATGGAGTTCGAGGAGGTTAATTATTGGCCCGAGATGCTTGAGATAATGGATTGGAGTAAACGGAACGTCACCTCAACTTTTCATATTTGCTGGGGTGCGCAGGCCGGATTGTACCATCATTTTGGTGTGAATAAATATCCTTTGGGAAGCAAGCTGTTTGGTGTATTTCAGCATTCAGTATTGGATCCAAAAGAGAATTTAATGCGTGGATTTGATGATGTGTTTTATGCACCTCATTCTCGCTATACCGGTAACTCAGTCGAAACAGTATCAAATACTCCAGGACTAAAATTACTCTCAACTTCACCCGAAGCAGGTTTGTACATTGCAATGAGTACCGATCGACGTCAGATATTTGTTACAGGTCATTCCGAATACGATTCGCAAACGCTTAAAGAAGAGTATGTTAGAGATGTTCGAAAAGGTTTGGAGATCGACTTGCCTCGAAACTATTTTTTAGATAACGATCCTTCGAAACCTCCTTGTGTAACTTGGAGAAGTCATGCCAATTTGCTCTATTCGAATTGGTTAAACTACTACGTGTATCAGCAAACACCTTATTCTTTGGACGAAATTAAATAGTGACTCGTTGGAAAGTGTTATTTGATTCTATTACAATTAAGCAACGTCAGGGGATAAATATCAATAGCGAATTGATGCTGAGATAATTTGTTCCCCAGTGAGGATTGATCTAATAAATGCATGAATGTTATTGCTCTCTGGCAAAATAATCAATTGTCCATGATTCTCTATTGATATTAATTCCCTCGTATGTTTGTAGAATTGTTTTTTTTAGCAGACCATAAATCAATACTACATACTAAAACTACTCATAATTTTAGCATACGTTAACTAATTCCTATCACAATAGAATTCAACAAAAAGGTATTCTTTGATAGTGGAATTCTTTTTTCGACCGGGAAATCAAATTTAAGTTCTGCATCAAAAACCGCTTTAACAAACTTTGCTAATTCATTAAAAAACACACCTGAAACAGACGTTACCATTAATGGTCACACCGACAATATAGGGACTCGCGAAGCGAATGAAAAAGTATCTTTAGAGCGCGCACAATCAGTTGCGGCATTTTTAACACAAAATGGAATTGTAGGTACTCGCATCACCACAAAAGGATTAGCATTCGATCAACCAGTTGCTGATAATGCAACAGCAGAAGGTCGCACGCAAAACCGCAGAGTTGAAGTATTTATTACTGCCAACGAGAACATGATTAAATAAGCTAAAACTGGGGATTTAAAATAAACAGCCCATCAGTCATTAATAAAAAAAAAGCTGCAGAACTAGGTTTAACCATTGTTCGGCAGCTTTTTATATTGTATATAAACTACAATACTTTTTGTTAATTATCACCACCTCTTCGGGGTGAATAGCCTTTAATAATACCTCGCTGTGAGTTTTTAATGAATAAAATAATCTCATCACGCTCTTTCGATGCAGGCATTTCGGCTTCCAATTTCTCAACTGCATCGGAATTATTTAATCCACTTTGATAAATAACCCGATAAATATTCTGAATCTCAGTGATTTGTTCATTAGAATAATTCCGACGTCGCAATCCAATAGAGTTAATTCCTCCGTATGTTAAATTTGCACTACCCACTTTTACATAGGGTGGTACATCTTTGCCAACTAACGCACCTCCTTGAATCATAACGTGAGAACCAATATGCACAAATTGATGCACAGCAGAAGCTCCACCAATAATTGCAAAATCATCAATTTTTACTTCACCAGCCACTTGTGTTGCATTGGCAATAATAACGTTATCTCCAACAATACAATCATGTGCAATGTGAACATATGCCATAAGCAAACAATTATTCCCAACAACGGTTTTTCCTCTTGAGATGGTTCCTCTATTTACAGTCACACATTCTCTTATAGTTGTATTATCCCCAATAATAGCAAGGGTATCTTCACCTGCAAATTTTAAGTCCTGTGGAACAGCACCAATAACAGCTCCCGGATAAATTGTACAGTTCTTGCCAATTCGGGATCCTTCCATAATTGTAACATTAGGCCCAATGCGAGTTCCTTCTTCAATCACAACATTTTTATCAATGGTCACAAATGGCTCAATCACAACATTGGCGGCTATTTTTGCCTCAGGATGGATATAAGCTAATGGCTGTTTCATATATTAGTTTTTTAAGCAAATCATGGTTGTATATTTTACCCGATGATTTAATTGTTTCTAATTGAGTTTATTAATATCTTTTTTATTGTCTCATTTAAGACAAATTGTGTTAATCAACCTTTATTTTTTGCAATCTGAGCCATAAATTCCCCTTCAGCGACTACCGAATTACCAACAAATGCAGTTCCTTTCATGTTCGCAACTCCTCGACGAATTTCAGATGTAAGTTCTAATTTAAATAGAACAGTATCTCCTGGAACCACCTTTTTGCGAAATTTAATGTTATCAATTTTCAGAAAATAAGTGCTGTAACACTCAGGATCTGTCAATTGACTCAACACTAAAATACCACCTACTTGTGCCATTGCCTCAACCAATAAAACACCTGGCATGACTGGTTCATCAGGAAAATGGCCCACAAAAAATGGTTCGTTCATGGTAACACACTTTACTCCAACAATGTGTTTTTCAGCAAGTTCAATTACTTTATCAACCAACAAAAATGGTGATCGATGTGGTAATATTTTTTTTATGGCAACAATATCAAAAACAGGTGCTTCATTTTGATTGTAGGCCGGAGCCTCCACCTGCATTTGACGTTTTTTAATTTCTTTACGAAGGATTTTAGCAAACTCCACGTTCGACATATGACCAGGTCGAGTTGCAATAATACGTCCTTTAATCGGCAATCCAGCTAACGCTAAATCACCTATAATATCTAATAGTTTATGTCGGGCAGGCTCATTGGGAAAATGCATTTCAACATTATTTAAAATCCCAATTGACTGAACCTCAACTCGAGGTTTTTTAAACAAATCAGCTAGTTTATCCAATTCGGCCTGATCAATTTCTTTATCAACAATTACAATGGCATTACTTAAGTCGCCTCCCTTAATTAAGTTGTGTTTTAATAAAAACTCCATTTCGTGCAAAAACACAAACGTACGACAAGGTGCTATCTCGCTTTTAAACAGAGCTAACGAATCGATAGAGGCATATTGATTGGCAAGTAATGCAGAGTTAGGAAATGAAATATGAGTATCAATACAAAAACCATCATCAGGTAAAGCCACTATTTTAATTCCTTTTTCAACATCTTCGAAAATCATTTTCTCTCGAACCACAAAATACTCTCGTGGCAATGACTGCTCAATAATTCCAGCTTTTTCGATTCCTTCAACAAATAATATGGCACTTCCATCCAAAATTGGCGCCTCAGGACCATTTACTTCTATTAAGCAGTTATCTACTCCCAAAGCCCTTAAAGCGGCTAAGCAATGCTCAATAGTACTCACCTTAGCTCCTGCTTTTTCAAGAACAGTTCCCCTTTCAGTAAAAGTTACATTTTCGGCTAAAGCATCAATTATAGTTTGTTCTGGTAAATCAACACGTTTAAATTTGTACCCATGATTTTCAGCAGCGGGGTTAAGTGTAAGCGTTACTTCTACTCCTGTGTGTAATCCGGTTCCGGTAAAACTAACCGAATTTACTATTGTACATTGTTTATCAGCCATAATAACTTTAAATTATCAATCCTGTTTTTTTTACAATCTCAGCTACCTGCGCTTGAAGAGCCGACAATTGGCGAGCGACATCAGGTAATTTTCTGAAAATCACGTAGGTTCGATTGTATTGTCCCGCATCAAAACTAGGTGCGCCCATTTGTATGGCTCCTACATCTTTTATTGATTTCCCTACACCACTTTGAGCAGCTAGTTTAACCTGATCGGCTATAGTTATATGTCCAGCAATACCAACTTGTCCGCCAAACATGCAATATTTGCCAATTTTGGTTGATCCAGCAATACCCGTTTGTGCTGCAATCACGCAATTCTCTCCTATTTCAACATTGTGAGCAACCATAATCAGATTATCTAATTTGGTTCCTTTTCGCACGATAGTTGAGCCCATTGTGGCACGGTCGATAGTAGTATTTGAACCCACCTCAACATTATCTTCCAATACCACATTGCCTATCTGAGGTATTTTTTTGAAATTATTATTTTCATCAGGTGCAAAACCAAATCCATCACTTCCAACAACTGCTCCTGAATGGATCACACAGGCTTCGCCTATCTTGCATTGATGATAAATTTTAGCTCCTGAGTAAATAATGGTATGATCTCCAATCACAACATTATCTCCAATGTATGCCTGAGGATATATTTTTACATGATTCCCTATAGTTACGTTTTCACCTATATAGGCAAATGCACCTACATAAACAAACTCACCTAACTTAGCCGTTTCGTGAATGTATGATGGGTTTTCAATTCCAGTTTTCTTAGGCATAGACTGCTCGTACATCTCAAGTAATGAGGCAATTGCACGATAAGCATCTGCAACTTTTATTAAGGTGACTGAAATTGGTTTATCAGGAACAAATGTTTGATTTACTAAAACAACTGAAGCTTTTGTTGTATAGATGTAATGTGTGTACTTTGGATTAGCTAAAAAAGATAGAGTTCCCGGTTTCCCTTCTTCGATTTTAGATACACTATAAATTAATTCATCTTTATTACCAACTACCTCACCCTGAATTAATCCGGCTATTTGTTCAGCTGTAAATTCCACGCCCTTTATTGTTTTAGTTTTCTCTTAATCGATGCAATTTTACTTTTTTTGCTTACCCAATTGACAGAGTTGCTCTTTCAACGATTATAACTGTACGATAGCTGCATTGACATTCAATCTCCTCAGAAATAACAATTTATCATCGTGCAACACCCTATTTATGCTATAATATCGTTCGAAAAAATCTGTGCAAAGCTAATAATTTCTATCACTAAAAAAAATCATTTGCCTATCATAT
>Ga0136636_10001295_pt1 | contig 14454 bp, 7 predicted proteins | sample AntDrymUQ8522106_2_FD_104653 | JGI IMG/M metagenome (GOLD analysis project Ga0136636, IMG submission 104653) | Polar desert sand microbial communities from Dry Valleys, Antarctica - metaG UQ852 (21.06) | ecosystem: Environmental > Terrestrial > Soil > Desert | place: Antarctica: Dry Valley... | reverse complement strand
GTTCGGCAGCAAGCGGCGCAAAACGTCCGATCGCGAACCGGGCTGGCGTGATACGCACGTTGTCGTTCGTGGCCCGGTCGCCGAACAATTCGGCACGCTGTTCGACGAGATGTGGCGCAGCCAGAGCTGCAGCGAGGAGCCTCTGGCGAAAACCGTCGCCACGCGCCCGCAGGCTCGGCGCGCTGGCGCCATGGCGGTGCGTTTGGTCGCCGCCGATCCGCTTGCCCAGCGCAGCGAGTTGTACGTCGCGCTACTCTCGGCGCTCGCACACGCAAGCCAATACGTGTGGCTGACCTACGGGTATTTCGTCCCCGACGAGCGCATCCTCGGCGCCTTGCGTGACGCCGCCCGGCGCGGCGTCGATGTGCGCCTGATGTTGCCGGGGTTCAGTGATTTCTGGGCGCCTTTCCACGCCGGACGCTCGCACTACGCCGATCTCCTGGACGCCGGCATCCGGCTCTTCGAACGACGTGACGCGCTGCTGCACGCGAAGACTGCGGTCATCGACGGTGTCTGGTCGAGCGTCGGCTCGACCAACCTCGACTGGCGCAGTTTCGTGCACAACTACGAGGCCGACCTGCTCGTTCTCGATAGCCGTTTCGCCGGCGAGATGGAAGACCTTTTCACGCTCGACCTTGCGGCGTCTCATGAGGTTCTCGAAAGCGAATGGCGCGAGCGCAGCGTCGGCACGCGGCTGCTCGAGTGGCTGGCGCGGCGCTGGGCCTACCTGCTCTAGAGCGAGCCGCGCGCCTCGATCGGGCACGTCGGTTGCTAAAAATCACGGGGGGCCTGGCGCCTTTGTCACCGCCAACGGGCACACCGTCCCCGGTGCCGGCGCTGACGGTGCGTGGGTGGCCTCGGGCGGGTTGCGCAGCAGGCCGGTGCACATAACCAATCAATGCTCACAGCGACAGGAAAAAAATCATGATCAAACTCGCCATCATCCTCTTCATCGTCTCGCTTGTAGCCGGTCTGCTCGGCTTCACCAAAATCGCTGCGGGCGCTGCCGGTATTGCCAAATTCATTTTCTATATCGCTCTGGTCATTTTCCTTATCGTGCTCGTCTTCGGCGTGCTCCTCGGGCAACTCGTTTTCTGACCGTATAGATTGATCGCCCGCTGTCGCTCGACTCGCGGCATCGCGCCTGCCGGTCGATGATTGTCGGATAAACGATCTTCTCGTACTGGGTTTTCTGCGGCACGGCGCGCGACCTTGCTGACTGAGGGCAAGCTTACCGCCTGCGGCTTGGTCCGCTTCTCGCCTTAGCCGGTTGCCGTCTTGCTCCCGGCCGGCGGTAACCGGGTGGCGATCAGCGCTTTCACCGGCAGATGATCGGATGCTTCGCGGGCGGCGACGGTGCGGTGTGCAGCGAAGGCGAGCAGGGCGTGGCGCGGACGCACCCAGACGCGGTCGAGCGCAAAGAGGGGTAGCCAGGCCGGGAACGAGCGCTCGGCCGGTACGTGGCCGAGTACGCCGTGCAGCCAGCGCAGCGGGCGTCCGAGGGGTAGCCATTCGTTGATATCGCCGAGGACGACGACCAGGTGGTCGGCCGGGATATCGCGCAGAAGCTTGAGCATCTGGCCGACCTGGAAACGGCGCTCGCTGGGCCACAGTCCAAGGTGCGTCACGAAGACGCGCACCGAGGTTCCGACGACGTCCACATCGACCTCGAGGGCGCCGCGCGGCTCGCACCGGTTATAACTGAAATCGTGGCGACGAACGGCGATGACCGGATGGCTGGTGAGCAAGGCGTTGCCGAACGACGCGCCTTCGCGAACGATGGTATTACCGGCGATTGCCGTCATTCCGGTAGCGTGCTCGAGCGCGTCGAGCTGCAGCCGATCGTGGCGGTGATCGCTCAGCGTTCCCACTTCCTGCAGGCCGACCACCGCGCAGGCAGTCTCGCGAATGACCCCGGCAATACGCGAGACGTCGGCGGCGCCGTCGCGGCCGACGCAGCCGTGGACGTTGTATGACGCGATACGCAGGCAGTCGGCGCCGAGCGTCTGATCGAGGCTGCGCCAGTTAGCGAGGCTGTTTATGCGCATGATCGGTGGACGGGGTGGCGGGGTGGCGCGGCTGCTGCTTGACGAGCCAGCGACGCACGGCGAACGAAATGAGAACGACGCAGACGATGGCGGCGGCCAGAATGCCATAGTTGATTTTCGATGGATCGTCGAGAACGACGTCGATCTGGTCGCCAAAGATAGTCGTCGCCAGCGTGCCCGGCAGAACGCCGATGAGCGTACCGAACATGAAGGGCAGCAGGCGAACACCGATCGCGGCGGCGGCCAGGCCGACCACGGCGAAAGGCGCTATCGGCACCAGGCGCACCGCACTCATGGCGATCAGACTGCGTCGGCGCAGAATGTCGGCCAAGTGCATCAGGCGCTTGCCACCGAGTTTGTATACCTGGCGTCGAGGAATCGTCAGGCCGACGACATAGCTGGCCGCTGCCGCGATCAGAATGCCGGAAATGGCGTAGACGAAGCCGAGCTGCGGACCGAAGGCAACGATTGCCGCGAGCGTGATCAGCGGGCGTGGGAACATCAGCAGGCAGGCCGGCGTGTAAGCCAGCAGGATGACTAGCGGCGCCCACGGGCGGTCGGCGAACGCCCGCGCCCAATCGCTGACCCGCCCGGGGTCCAGCCAGTGCGCAAGCGGCGTGTAACGCCACATAACAGCCAAGGTGGCGAGCACCGCGACGAACCCGGCAAGGTAGGTCATACGCCGGCGCAGCGGGTGGCTATGCAGGTCTTCGGCGGACGTACTGGGGTCCATAAAGCGCTCCGGACTGATTTCGTCGACCAGTTGTTCGATCGCCAGGGGTCGTGCAGGGTCGGCCAGGCCGGCCAGCTCGACCACCGCGTTTGACCATTCAGGGAGATGATCGAGGCGGCGTAGCGTTCGACTTCTTCCGCCCAGTACGTCGATCGCCTGGTGCAGGCTGCCGTGATGGCACACCGCCTCGTCAACGCGAGCCGGTTCGACGTCGAGATGCTCGCCGAGCAAGCGGTTACGGAAGTCTCGGATAACCGCGGCAATGCGCGCATCACCGCGCGCGGCAATCGCCGCGTCGCACTCGGTATCCATGCCCATCGAGCGGTTCGAAAAATTCGCCGAACCGACGCGCAGCACTTCGTCGTCTACGATCATCAACTTCGAGTGCAGATCGATGCACAGGCCTTCGGCCAGACCGTCGACGTGCGGGTAATAGATATGGAAGCGGCCCTGCGTGTCGGCCGCGCGCAGGCGCTCGATAAGCCGGGTACGCAGCACGTGCATGGTGTGCTCCTCTAGCCAGCCATGGCTGAACAGGCGGACGACGACGACGATCTCCGGCCCGTCGGGCTGCCGCAGGCGCGCGGCAAGCGCCTCGCCGATGCGGTGCGCGGTGAAATACTGGTTCTCGATGTAGATACGCTGGCGCGCCGACGCGATCATGTCGAGGTAGAGCGCCTCGACCTCGGAAACGCCGGAGCGGCCGGGCAGTTCGGGCAGCGTGCGCGAGAGCGCCACATCGACGCCGAAAAAGTCGGCCTTGAGGCTTTCCGGCCAGGGCGAGGGAAGGGCGCTGGCTGGCCGCATGCGTCGGCCGGTCGCCGCTTTCCAGCGCTGGCGGGCGAGGTCGCCGAGTTGGCGCGCCGGCTCACCCTCGACGGCCATCATGACGTCGTGGAACGGCGGATAGGCCGTTTCGGCGCACATTCGGTGTTTTTCTTCGGCCAAATGCGAACACGTATCCCAGCGTCGCACGGTGAGATCCAAGCCGCCGATAAACGCCATGGCGTCGTCGATCACGACCACCTTTTGATGGTGCGAGCCGGTGAGCGGTTGCGTGTTGTCGTAGGCCGTATGGACTCGCCGACGCGGTCGCCAGCCAAGGAATGGTAACGACCTGAATTCCCGGTCGGTACCAAAAACCAGCGGGAAATCCCAGTCGAGAACGTAAATGTGCAGGCCGCGCCGGCGCCGCACCAGCCAGTTAAGAAAATCGCCGAGGCGATCGGGCGGGCCGCCGGGAACCTCGTCGAAGCACAAGCGCATCGCGCTGTTAAATTCCCACGAGAGGATCGCGATCGAGTGCGTCGCCCGCTCGGCGGCCCGCATGACGTTGCAAAAGTAGGACTCGCCGTCGACGAGCAGGGCAACGCGCTCGGCGCGGGCCAGCGCGAAACAATTGCGACCGACGCGGAAGAGTTCGTGGGCGGCGTCGGACGGCTCGCTGGCGCTTGGCGTGCGAGCGGTGAGCGGCTCGGCGAAAGAATGCTCGCATCGGTCCATCAGGAGACCGTCAGGCGCTCGCACTTATGGCGCCGGGCTGGCTGCACAGTTGCTGCTTGCGCGCTGGTCATGATGACTCCTTGTTGTGGAAGATAGTTAGCAGGGCTCTGTGGAGCAATATGCGTGCCGTGGTCCGGTGGGTGTAAATGGTGCTATATACTGGCCCGAAAAGCGGCGGAAGGTTTGCCGATAAATATACTCGCCGCAGCGAAATCACCTCGACGACCCAACTACGCTTCCACGACTGCGAATCCGGCACCTCGTCTCCTGCGCGGACTCAGCAGGCACGGCAAATGCAGCAGGGCGCGGATTAGAACGATTCCGACAAAGGGATGCAATGAGTGAATTCGACGCCTGGATGACCGCCAACCCCTGGCTCGGTCTGTTGCTCAAATGCCTGTCCGGCGCGCTGATCGGCGCTGCCGTACACGCCGTCGTCGACTGGATCGCGCGGCGTGCCGCGCAGCACTATGTTTTCGCCGAGCGGATCATGCGGTTTACGCGCCGTCCGGCACAATGGCTGATCATCCTGCTGATGGTCTATCTCGCGCTGGCCGACGCCGTGCAGCCGGCGGCAATTCTCGGCCTCTTGCGTCAGACGCTGTCGATTTTGATCATTCTCTGCGTCACCGGATTCGTCATTCGCCTGATCGCCGCAATCGCCGACATAGTCGCCTATCGCAACCCGACGACAAGCGCCGACAATCTGCACGCGCGTGCCGTGCAGACCAAAATACAGGTCCTTGCGCGCGCCGCGATGTTCGTCGTCGGCGTGCTCGGGGTCGGCTCGGTGCTGATGACCTTCCCCAACGTTCGTCAGATCGGCGCCAGCCTGCTCGCCTCGGCCGGGCTCGTCGGCATCGTCGCCGGCTTTGCCGCGCGCCCGGTGCTCGGCAATCTGATCGCCGGGCTGCAGATCGCGCTGACTCAACCGATCCGCATAGACGACGTGCTGATCGTCGAGAATGAGTGGGGCCGGGTCGAGGAAATCACCGAAACCTACGTTGTCATTTGCATCTGGGACGAGCGCCGGCTGATCATTCCGCTCGAGTACTTCATGCAAAGGCCGTTTCAGAACTGGACGCGGCATTCGTCGCAATTGATCGGAACGGTCTTCCTCTGGGTCGATTTCAGGATGCCGTTGCAAGCGCTGCGCGATAAGCTCAGTGAACTCGTCGCTGCGGCGCCCGAGTGGGACAAGCGCGTCTGCGGGCTGCAGGTGACCGAAGTTTCCGAGCGCGCGATGCAATTGCGCATCCTCGTCAGTTCGGCCGACGCGTCGCTCAACTTTGACCTGCGCTGCAAGGTTCGTGAACAGATGATTGCCTATCTGCAAGAAGCGTATCCTGCCATGCTGCCGCTAACCCGGGCGGCGGTCAACGTCAGCGATGTCGATGCCGGCGTCAGGACGAAGGCCGCTGAGGACGCAGGTGAACCACCGCCGCTGCACGCTGCCGGACCTGAAAAGGAACAACATCATGCGACCTGACGACGCCATCGGCTCAAGCGTCCTTCGCCTCGAAGCCGGCGAACCTTATCCGCTCGGCGCGACGTGGACCGGCGACGGCGTCAATTTCGCCGTTTTTTCGGCGCATGCGACGCGCGTCGAATTATGCCTTTTCGATAGCAGCGGCCGCAATGAACTCTCGCGCGTCGATCTTCCTGAGTTCACCGACGAGGTCTGGCATGGGTATCTGCCGGGCGGCGAACCGGGGCTGGTTTATGGCTATCGCGTTCATGGTCCCTATCTTCCCGAAGAGGGTCATCGCTTCAACCCCAACAAACTGTTGCTCGATCCCTATGCGACCGAACTGGTCGGCCGCCTGAAGTGGCGTCCGTCAATCTTCGGCTATGAGCTAAATAGCAAGAAGCGCGGTTTCAGCCGGTCTGACAGCGCGTCCAGCGTCATGAAGGCGCGCGTCAATGTGCCGATCGTGCGGCCATTGCCACGACCGGGGCCCAAGGTGCCGTGGGCGCAGACGGTGATCTACGAACTGCACGTGCGCGGCTTTACGCGTCAGCACCCAGGCGTGCCGGCGCAGCTGCGCGGCAGCTTCGCCGGTCTTGCGACACCCGCCGTCATCGCGCACTTGAAAGCGCTCGGCATCACGTCGGTTGAATTGCTTCCCGTCCATGCCTTCGTCGACGACGACTATCTCACTGACAAGGGCTTGCGCAACTATTGGGGCTACAACTCGATCGCCTTCTTTGCGCTCGAGTCGCGCTACCTTTCGGGCGGCAATCGCAGCGAGTTCCGCGACATGGTCGCGCGACTGCACGACGCCGGGCTCGAAGTCATTCTCGACGTGGTATACAACCACACCGCCGAGGGCAACGAACTCGGCCCGACGCTCTCGTTCAAGGGTTTTGACAACGCCTCGTACTACCGCCTCAATCCTGCCGACCGACGTTTCTACATCAACGACACCGGCACCGGCAATACGCTCAATGCCAGTCATCCGCGCGTCGTCCAGCTGATTCTTGACAGCCTGCGCTACTGGGTAACGCAAATGGGCGTCGACGGTTTCCGCTTCGATCTGGCGACCATACTCGGGCGCGAAGACAACGGCTTTAACGGCAGCTCGGGATTTCTCAATGCGTGTTGCCAGGACCCGATTCTCAATCGCGTCAAGCTGATCGCCGATCGTTCCATTCGCCCCAACCGGGCGGCTATCAGGTCGGCGCTTTTCCGCCCGGCTGGGGCGAATGGAACGATCGTTTCCGTGACAACGTGCGTTCCTTCTGGCGCGGCGACGAAGCACAGGCAGCCTCCCTGGCAACGCGCCTCACGGCGTCGGCCGACCACTTCAACCACCACGGCCGGCGTCGTGGGCCAGCGTCAACTTCATCACCGCGCACGACGGTTTCACGCTGCACGATCTCGTCTCCTACGACAGCAAGCACAACGAGGCGAACGGCGAGGAGAACCGCGACGGGCACGGCGAAAGCCGCTCGTGGAATTGCGGCGTCGAAGGTCCAACCGAGGACGTCGAGATCTGCGAGTTGCGCGAGCGCCAGAAACGCAACCTGCTGGCGACGCTGATTTTTTCCCACGGCACGCCAATGCTGCTCGCCGGAGACGAAATGGGGCGCAGCCAGCACGGTAACAATAATGCCTACTGCCAGGACAACGAGACGAGCTGGGTGAACTGGGCCGGCGTCGACCTGGTTGGCGAACGGCTGCACGCTTTTGTCCGTCGTCTGTTGCTCCTGCGCCGAGCCCTGCCGGTCCTGCGCCCGGCGAGCTTTGCCACCGGCCACGACGTCGTCTGGCTCAACCCGGACGGCCGCGAGCTGGACCACGATGATTGGGCGAACCCGCACATGCACAGCTTCGGTATGCTCGCGCAGGGGCACGTCGGGCCCGGCAGCACGCCGCCGACCGGGCCGCCGGGAATCGTCCTGCTGGTGTTCAACGCCTCGCACGTCGACGTCGAATGGACGTTGCCACCGCTCGCCAACGGCAGCGAGTGGACGCGCCTCATCGACACCACAGCGTCCGAGGTGACGCTCGTGGACGCCGAGGCGACGCCGCAAACCGTGGTCGCTACCAGCCGCTCGTTGCTGATGTTCGCTGCGGTCGCCGGAGCTGACGAAGCAGTTTTCGTCCGCCGCCTGGCTTCCCCAGACAGCCGGAAGAAGCGCGCATGATCGCCATCGTCCCGGGCCGCGGAGCGCGGCGATGACCAGCCGAACTCAGACTCCGGGGAGCGGCCTGCGCTGCGTTCATCGCATGCGCTTCGGCGCGCTGCCGGTGCACGACGACGACCGTCTCGGCGGATACGATTTTGGCCTGTGGGCGCCGGCGCACGAGCGCGTCGAAGTGGTCATCATCGGCGACGCCGGCGACAAGCGCTATTACGCCTGCGCCGAGGCCGCTGGCTGGCACCGCTGCCGGGTCGACAGCGCCCGGCCCGGCGATCGCTACCTATTCCGGCTCGGCGGCGACCGCGAAGTCCCCGACCCGGCGTCGCGTTTTAACGCGCAGGACGTGCACGGCCCGAGCGTGCTCACCGCGCCGACTGATTTCGCGTGGGACGAGGACTGGCGCGGACGACCGTGGGAAGAAACGGTGGTCTATGAGCTGCACGTCGGTACCTTCACTCGCGAGGGCAGCTTCGCAGCGGCCGAGGCACGTCTCGATGAACTCGCCAGCCTGGGATTTACTGCCATCGAACTGATGCCGATCGCCGATTTTCCCGGACATCGCGGCTGGGGCTACGACGGGGTACTGTTGTTCGCCCCCGAGGCGGCGTACGGAACGCCCGACGAACTCAAACACTTCATTCAGGCCGCACACCGCCGCCGACTGATGGTTTTCCTCGACGTCGTCTATAACCATTTCGGGCCGGACGGCAACTACTTGCACCTCTACGCGCCGGAGTTCTTCACCACCGCGCAGCAGACGCCGTGGGGCGACGCGATCAACTTCGGCGGGCCGGCGAGTCAGACCGTCCGGTCGTTCTTCATCAACAACGCGCTATATTGGATCGAGGAATTCCGTTTCGACGGCTTGCGCCTTGACGCCGTACATGCCATCCGCGACACATCACAACCGCACTTTCTCGAGGAGCTGTCGCAACGCGTCCGGGCGCACGCTCTGGCCGCCGGTCGCCAGGTCCATCTGGTCATCGAGAACGTTGACAACGAGTCCCGGCGTCTCGGACCGCCAGCCAAAGCCGGGCGTTTTGACGCGCAATGGAACGATGACTTTCACCATGCCGCGCACGTCCTTGCCAGCGGCGAGGACGACAGCTACTACGGCGATTTTGGCGAACGCCCGGCGGCTCATCTGATGCGCTGTCTGGCCGAAGGCTTCGCCTTTCAGGGCGAGCAGTCGGCCTTCCACGGACAGCCGCGCGGACAAGCGAGTGGGCAGTTGCCGGCCAGCGCCTTCGTGAATTTTCTGCAGAATCACGACCAGATCGGCAACCGGGCTTTCGGCGAGCGGCTGGTGACGCTGGTTCCGGGCGAGCGACTGCGCGCACTCGTCGCCCTGCAACTGCTGGCACCGTCGCCGCCGCTCGTGTTCATGGGTGAGGAAGCCGGCGCGACGACGCCGTTCCTCTATTTTTGCGATTTCCCGCCCGAGCTGGCACGCGCCGTACGCCAAGGGCGTCAGCGCGAGTTCGCAGCCTTTGCACAGTTCTCCGCTACACACCCCTTGCCCGACCCCGGCGCACTCGCGACCTTCGTCGCCAGCCGGATCGACTGGGCGGCACGCGAGACGCAGAGCGGCCGGCAATGGCTCGCTTTCTATCGGCAGCTGCTCGACCTGCGCCACACGCTGATCATTCCGCGCCTGCCCGGCCTGGTCCTTGAAGGCAGCGCGCTCGCCGCCGACGGTCAGCAGGCCTTCGCAGTGAGTTGGCGGGCCATGGACGGTTCGCGGCTCATTTTCTGCGCGAATCTCGGCGAGGCCGTCTCACCGCCATTTTCCGCGCTCGTATCCGGTTACGCCGCGCTGCCCGAAATGCCCGCCTTTGTCAGCGTTGGAGGGTCGTCCGACGCGCCTGACCGACTCGGCCCGTGGGCCGTCCGCGCCTACCTCGTCCCCTCCCCGGATATCGCGACATGAGCGGCCGGGCGCTCGACGCGCTGTGCGCCGCGCTCGATGTCGGCGTGGCGTATGACGACGCCGGCGGCCGGCGCATCGATGTGCCCGAGGCGGCCAAATGCGCAGTCCTCGCAGCGCTGGGCTACGCATTGACTCCCGGGCGCGAAGACGACGACGCTGCCGCGCATCTCGCTCACCGGCGCGCGACCGACGCCGCGCGCGTCCTGCCCTCGGCGGTCATTGTCGAAGGCGAAGGCGCCAGCCTGCGCCTCTCGCCGCGCTTGCCGGCGGCGTTCGTTGACCAGCCTTTGCGCTGGCGCATCGTGCTCGAGACGGGCGGCGAACGCACGGGAGTTTCGCTCGCCCGGCGCGCCGATGCCGCAGGCGGCGCCGGCCCGGAAGACGAAGGTGGCGATCCTGCCAGCGACGACCCGCTGACGATGTCGCTGCGGCTCGCCGTGCATGTGCCGTTCGGCCAGCACCGTCTGACGCTGGCCGTCGGTGGCCCGGCGCCGCAGGCGCTCGCCGCTGCCGATCTCTTCGTCTGCCCGCCGAGCTGTTTTGACGCCGACCAGGCGAGCGACGGCAAACGGCTGTGGGGGCCGGCCGTTCAGGTTCACGCCTTGCGTTCGTCGCGCAACTGGGGGGTCGGCGATTTCGGCGATTTACGCCAGGTGGTCGACGTTGCCGCCGACGCCGGTGCGCAATTTGTCGGTGTAAACCCGCTGCACGCGCTGTTCCCGCACGACGCCGAGCGCGTCAGCCCGTACCGCCCGTCGAATCGCGAATGGCTCAACGTGCTCTACCTCGATTGCGAAGCGATGCGCGATTTCGGCGAATGCCGCGAAGCGCGCGAGCGGGTCGCTGCACCGGAGTTCGCGACGCGCGTGCTGGCCCTGCGCGAGGCGCCGCTCGTCGATTACGCGGCGGTCGCAGCGCTCAAGTTCGAGATTTTCGAGCTGCTCTACGGCAATTTTCGCCGCAGCCATCTTGAACGGGCGACGCAGCGCGCCGGTCTGTTTCGCGATTTCCAGCGCGCTGGCGGTCGCAGCCTGCGCCTGCACGCGCTCTTTGACACGCTTCAGCGCCGCTTTCACGCGCTCGACGCGTCGGTCTGGGGCTGGCCGGCGTGGCCCGCGGCTTATCACGACGCGCGCGGCGCTGCAGCCGAATCCTTCGAGCTCGACAATGAGGACGATATCGAGTTTTTCGAATACCTGCAGTGGCAGGCTGAAGGGCAACTGGACAGCGTCGCGCAGCGCGCGCGTGCGCGCGGCATGCGCGTCGGCCTCTACCGCGATCTCGCAGTCGGCGTCAGCGCTGGGGGTTCTGAAACCTGGTCACAGCCGGCGTTGTTCGCGCGCGATGCCCAGGCCGGCACGCCAGCCGACGGGTTAAATCGCAGCGGAGAGGACTGGGGCTTCCCGCCGCCGCTCCCGCAGCAGCGCAGCGACGGGGGTTTTGCCGCTTTCCTCGCCATCTTGCGCGCCAATATGCGGCACGCCGGCGCGCTGCGTATCGACCACGCAATGAGCCTGATGCGCCTCTTCTGGTTGTCCGCGACCGCCGCCGGCGATCGCGTCGGCGCTTACGTCGGTTATCCGATGCACGACCTTTTCCGCCTGCTGTGCATGGAGAGCCAGCGTCAGCGCTGCATTGTCATCGGCGAGGACCTCGGCGTCGTGCCGCCGGAATTCTGCGCAGCGATGTCCCGATACGGCGTCCTCGCCTACCGCCCGCTGACCTTCGAACACACAGCCGAAGAACGCGTCGGCGCGCCGCCGCCGTCGCCGCGCCAGGCACTGGCGGTGGTCGCTACGCACGACCTGCCACCGCTGCACGGCTACTGGAGCGGATCGGTTCCGGCGGTCTATCGCTGGCTCGCAGGCAGCGCGTCGGTAATGGCCGCAGTCGAGTTCGAAGACGTCCTCGGTCAGCTTGAGGCGGTCCATCTGCCGGGCACCAGCGCGGGACAAAACGCCAACTGGCGGCGCAAGATCGCCGTCGAGCTGGCCGCCATCGCGGCCGATCCGCGCTGGCGTGCCGTCGCCGGCGCAATGAACGCCGAGCGATCGTCGGCGCCCTTGCCGGTCAGCGGCGGACCGCGCAGTTTTCATCCGGAAAGCGCCGATATTCCGCGCGCCACCTACCGCCTCCAATTGCACGGCGACTTTGGCTTCGCCGACGCCGAGCGCCTGTTGCCCTACCTCGCCGAACTCGGCGTCAGCCACGTCTATGCCTCGCCTTTTCTCAAGGCCAGGCCGGGAAGCCGACACGGTTACGACATCGTCGATCACCAGGCGATCAACCCCGAAATCGGCAGCTCTGATGATTTCGACCGCTACTGCGCTCGCCTTGCCGAACTCGGGATGAGCCAGGTCATCGACGTCGTTCCCAACCATGTTGGTGTACTCGGCGCCGATAACCCGTGGTGGCTTGACGTTCTCGAGAACGGGTCGGCTTCCGAATACGCCGAATATTTCGATATCGACTGGGAGCGGCCCGATGCCGAGTTGCACGGCAAGGTCCTGCTGCCGGTACTTGGCGACCAGTATGGCGTCGTGCTCGAGGCCGGCGAACTCACGCTCGATTTTTGTGGCGAACGCGGCGAGTTCAGCGTGCGCTACTTCGAACATCGCTTCCCGATCGATCCGGCCGACTACCCGCTGATTCTCGACGGCGTCGACGATGGCCAGGCGGAAGCAAATGTCGCCGTCGACGAAGCGGCGTGGATAAGCTTGCTCGCCGCCCTGCGCAATCTGCCGCCACGAACGGCGGACGACGCGAATCTGCTCAATGAGCGGCGCCGCAACAAGGAGATTTTCAAGAAGCACCTTGGCGAACTCTATGCCCGCTTGCCGGCGCTGCGCGCCCGCATCGCGGCGTGCCTGGCGGCGTTTGCCGGGCACCCCGGCGAAGCGCCGAGCTTCGACGCACTCGACGGGTTACTCGAAAGGCAGGCTTACCGGCTCGCGTCGTGGCGGGTTGCCGCTGACGACATCAATTATCGGCGCTTTTTTGACGTCAATGATCTGGCCGCGCTGCGCGTCGAGAACGATGCGGTGTTCGCGGCGACGCACGCGCAAATTTTCCGCTGGCTGGCCGAAGGGCGCGTCAGCGGACTGCGCATCGATCACCCCGACGGGCTGTCCGATCCGGCCGCCTATTTCGAACGGCTGCAGAGTGGCTACGCCGACATTTGCCGCGCGGCAAACGTCGACGCGACGCCGCCGGCGCTTTATGTCGTCGTCGAGAAGATCGTCGGCGAGTTCGAAGCGCTCCCCGGCGACTGGCCGGTGCACGGTGATACCGGCTACCGTTTCGCCAGTTTCTGCAATAACGTCTTTGTCGACGCGGCGAATGAGTCGAAATTTTCCCGCATCTACCGCGCGTTTACCGGCGAGACGCGCGACTTCAGCGAGGTCCTGCTCGAGGCGCGCAAGCTGATCATGACGCAGTCGCTGGCCGGCGAGTTGGGAACCCTCACGCATTTGCTGCACGGAATCGCGCAGCACGATCGGCGAACGCGCGATTTCACGCGTAGCCGGCTGCGCGCGGCGCTCATTGAGATCGTTGCCGGTTTTCCCGTCTATCGCAGCTACATCGGCGCGCGCGGCATCACCGAGAGCGACCGGCGCAGCGTTGAGCGCGCGGTCGACGACGCCGTGCGCCGCGGACTCGCCGGTGACGTGAGCGTTCTTCACTACGTACGCGACGTTCTCTTCTCGGCACCCGGCGAAGCGGTCGCCGCCGTGCGCCAGCAGAAGCTTACCTTCGCCCGGCGCTTTCAGCAGTTCACCGCGCCGGTTATGGCCAAAGCGATGGAGGATACGGCGTTCTACCGGTACACGCGGCTCGTTTCACTCAACGACGTAGGCGGCGACCCGCGTACTTTCGGAACGACGGTTGACGATTTTCACGCCGCCTGTGAGCGACTCTCGTTTACCCATCCCTTCGGCCTGCTCGCCTCGTCGACCCACGACAGCAAGCGTTCGGAAGATGCGCGCGCGCGCATCGACGTCCTCTCCGAAATGCCCGGCGCCTGGCGCCTCGCCTTGCGCCGCTGGGGGCGGACCAACGCGCGGCGCAAATCGCGCGTCGGCACTGCGCCGGCCCCGTCGAGCAACGACGAGTACCTGCTCTACCAGACGCTGATCGGCATCTGGCCGATGCAGGCGCCCGACATCGCCGGCCTCGCCGAGCTGTCGCGCCGCGTCGAGGCGTATATGATCAAGGCCACGCGCGAAGCCAAACAGCATACCAGCTGGGTTAATCCAGAGCCGGCCTACGAGGCGGCCTTGAGCGCCTTCGTCAAGCGCCTGCTGACGCCGGGTCCGACAAGCGAGCGTTTCTTTGCTGACTTTCTGCCGTTCCAGGCGTTGGTCGCGCATTTTGGTTGCCTCAACAGCCTCAGCATGCTGCTGCTCAAACTCACCGCGCCCGGCGTTCCCGATACCTATCAGGGCTGCGAATTATGGAATTTGAGCCTGGTCGACCCGGATAATCGGCGCGCCGTCGATTTCGCCGGCGCGCGCGATGCGCTCGCTGGCTTGCAGCGCGATTTCCCGGACGGGCCGGACGCGGGCGGCGTCCGCCGGCTCGTTGCCGAGATG
>Ga0136636_10001294_pt1 | contig 14458 bp, 9 predicted proteins | sample AntDrymUQ8522106_2_FD_104653 | JGI IMG/M metagenome (GOLD analysis project Ga0136636, IMG submission 104653) | Polar desert sand microbial communities from Dry Valleys, Antarctica - metaG UQ852 (21.06) | ecosystem: Environmental > Terrestrial > Soil > Desert | place: Antarctica: Dry Valley... | reverse complement strand
TCTTTTAGCGAGGCAATTTGGGCTTCTGTTAAGGTGCCGCCTTGAGCAACCAAGGAGTGCAGGTAAATCTCATTGACAACTTTTTGATTGGCGTCCAGTTGAGCGGTGGGCATTATTTGCTGGCTAAGCGTCAGCGCCTCCTGCATCTTGGCTAACATTTGGGTCTTATATGTGGCACTTATACTGTTGTAGCTTGTCGTGCGCGATATCAACTGCTCCAGGTAGCCCGATTTTTCTTGTGTAAGAACTGCGAGCGTGTTTGCCTCAATTGTGCTTTCAAGCATACTATCGGTCTCGGCCAGGTTATCAATTAGCAGAACGATGTCGTTCAGCATCTGCGTACTTTGCTGGTTGATCATTTCGGTCGTGCTGAAGGCTTCCGCTATTTTTTTGTCGACCTCGTAGAATTTTCCGATGTTGGTATTGGAATTGTTACTCAAAAATGTGAGGTAGGACGGGTAACTGCTGGCGAGTGAAAGGTTACCCTTTAACTTTTTGTAAAGATAGCCCTTTGTTATCCATGCCATCGATGGGTTATCAACAAGGATAGGCAACAGTCCGTCCGCAATATCCTTGTCCAGCCCGTTGTCGGGGTCGTTTAACTGGGAACACCCACTAGCTGGCGTACTATTTTGCATTCCAAAAAAATCAAATATTGGGTCGGCAGGGTCAATATTCTCTGGATAGAAGGGGGAAAAAAAATCGTAGTACGAGCCATTAGGGTCGTCAATCCAGATAGACTGGTTGGTGTGTACAGTGAATTTGTTTGATGCCGCCAAGCCAGGCGTTCGACATATTGCATGTTTATTTGCCCGAAATGTCGCTGAACCCACAAAGAACGGATGCCATTCGTTACCCATGTGTGGTTGAACGCCTATCAACGAATTAGCACGAATATCTATGCCATTTGCATAAAGTTTATTCTCCGTAAAAATAGTCCCGGTATTGGTATTCCAGAACTCAAACGCCGTGTTAGAGCCGAAGTTATCGGTGTTAGAGCAAAAAGTTGTACTTTGGAAACCGTCGACGTAAATCCCCTTGGCAAAAAACAACCCACCTTCGATTTGATTGTCGCTAATGAAGTTGTTAACTCCTGAAGATCCAACAACTTTGATTGCAATATTAGCGACGCCATTTCCTCCGGTAAAATGGTTGCCGGATATGTCCAGGTTGTTCATGTTGCCATCAATATGTATCCCTGTTGAAATATCAAACGCGACGCTTCCAGGCGTGAATCTGTTATTGCCAAAAATATGGGTCTCACTAGTCGCTGGAAAATCGCCTTCGAGAAAAATGCAATCTGAAGCAAGTGATCGGATATTAAATGGGTTTTGAGAAATCGAAATCTTTGTACCGGCACCCACATTGCCTCCTTTGAGATGAATCCCCCGCACTAGATTTTGTGTTCCTCCCATGTCTGCTACAAAACCAACCTCCTTTATTCGAACAGTGGAGTTGAGGGAAAACTTGTTGATATAAATTCCTGTGCGATACAAGGCAGGGTTGGAAGAGATCGATGATGTGACTAGAAAATATGTGTTACTTCTTACATCTACGATCTTTGCAGTTCCAATGTTTATGCCTTTCTCGTTACAATCAATAAAACTTGATTTCAGTAAGTTAAGGAAGCCTTCTTCCATCCAGATGCCGTCTTTTTTGATTCGCTGCATATAGAGACCTTGCGTACCTATGTGCGAAGATATCCCCGTAGCATTTATCCCGTATTGTTGGTCACGGAAAATATTGACTCCCGATGGAAAGAAAAGTAGATCTGCGTTTTTTAATTGGATACCAGCAAAAGAGGTCTGGTTCGTACCGTTGAGCGCAGATGTACAGTGAAATAAATTGTGAGTGAAGTTGATGAATACTGGCTTGTTTGTTGCGTTCGGGGTGTTTTCAAGAATTATACCATTTTTGTTCCGGTTAAAGGTCGTATGCTCAATATCAAGGGTGGCGTTTTGGGTATGTATGGCTTGTATGGCCCCTTCCGCATCTTCGATTAGGGTTCCGTTAAATGTTTTCACGGCTGTGCCGTTGTTCATAAAAATCCCATTCCAAAGGCCAGTACAGGCATAAAGGTGACAGTTGTCAAGCGTAAGGCTTGCAGGTCCTAGAACACCTGTTCCAATATTGATGGCAATACCCGGATTGATCCGAATGGTTACACCCTCCCAATTCAAGTGAGTGTTCACATTGAAGTTGCCTGTTACCTCTATTCTTGGGTTGACTGGCAACATCGGCAGGTTGGACGAATTTGGGTAAGGTGTGCCTTTGCCAATCTTGATATCGAAGCCCATCTGCACAGGTTGCTCACAGAGCGGATTGTTACCTGGCGGCCCTTCGAAGCCAGTGGTCAGGCTTTCACAGGGGCTTGTAGTTTGTGCTTGACCTATGCCCACGAGAAGGCTCAGAAGGCAGGCGAGGAGGAATTGAGTGGTGCATGGCGCGGCTGGAATGAAGTTTTTCAAAAGTTAAAAATTTTTGGTGAAAAAATAGGGTGAGATAAATGAAAGTATTTACTTATCAAAGGCTAAGGTAGGGGCACTACAGCAATAAAATAAAGACAGAAAGTTCAGATTCAATTCGGTCAAAAAAAGACTTTGGATAATTGGGTTGACTACACTTGACTCTTCCTTATCATTGCTCCGATGAAAAAGATAGACATGCACACGCACCTCCTGCCTGAGCGGCTGCCCAATTTTGCAGAAAAATTCGGGTACGGAGAATTTATACACCTGGAGCACCACGTTCCAGGCTTTGCACGAATGATGAAAGGCGATACGTTTTTTCGCGAAATCGCATCTAATTGCTGGGATCCTCAGGTGCGCATTGGAGAATACGCGCATTTTCGAACCCCCGTTCAAGTGGTTTGCACCATCCCGGTCATGTTCAGTTATTGGGCAAAACCTGCGGATTGTTTGGATCTTTCCAGGTATCTCAACGATCATTTAGCCGGTGTTGTGGACGATTACCCGGAACATTACATCGCGCTCGGCACAATTCCGATGCAAGACACGGATTTGGCCATTCAGGAGTTGGAGCGGCTGCACAGTCTTGGGTTTCCGGGGGTTCAAATTGGGTCCAATGTAAATCAGAAGAACCTGAGCGAAGCCCAATTTTTTCCCATTTTTGAGGCCTGTCAGCGGCTTAACATGGCTGTTTTTGTACACCCCTGGGAAATGATGGGCGAGGCTGAAATGCGCAAATATTGGCTTCCCTGGCTCGTGGGCATGCCTGCCGAAACAAGCCGGGCAGCTTGTTCACTCGTTTTTGGCGGAGTAATGGAGCGACTACCCAAGTTGCGGGTATGTCTAGCGCATGCAGGCGGCTCGTTTGTGCCCACCATCGGGCGCATTGAACATGGATACAATTGCCGGCCAGATCTGGTAGCGATGGACAATCCGATCTCCCCCCGTGAATATCTTCGACGGTTTTGGTATGACTCTGCAACGCACGATCCACAACTGTTTCAGTATATTTTGGAAGTGGTCGGGGAAGAAAAGGTTTGCCTGGGTACAGATTACCCGTTTCCGCTTGGCGACCTTGAAATTGGGAAGTTCATCGAAGACCTGGGTTTGCCAAAGGAAACTTTGGAGCGGGTGTTTTTCAAAAACAGTTTGGAGTGGCTATTTGGGGAAAAAGAAGTTTGAATTTACCCACCTAAAACGCCTATGAATTGCCGGATTTCTTCCTCCGTATTGTAATAATGTGGCGACACCCGCAAAGCCCAATCGACCCCTTTTCTGGAAAAATCAATTTGCGCAGCCACCCGAGGAGACAAGCGGCAGTTAATGTTTGCCGCTTGAAGTTTTTCCATCAAAATCGTGGATTCCCAATGCTTGGCTTGTGCCGTTACGATGCCGCACAAGTGTGTTCCTTCGTCCAAAACTCGAACGCCGGGCAATTCAGAAAGCAACTGACGGGTAAGTAATGCAAGCTGATTGATCCGGGTTTCGGCAAAATCCAGGCCTACATCGAGCGCGTAATCCACAGCCACCTTGCTGCCTAACAGTAATGCGATGGGCATTTCCCAATATTCAAACCGCCGGGCCGTGTCGGCGGTTCGATATTCGTCTGCCCCAGTCCAATCTGCGCTGCGCATATCGGGTAGGAGCAATTCCAGGCCTGCCTCTAATACTCGATCGGAGGCAAAAAGAAAACCTGTGCCACGTGGCCCACGCAGGTATTTGCGCATCGTGGCGGTCAAGAAATCGCAACCGATTTTTGCTACATCCAAATTCATTTGTCCGGCTGATTGACAGGCATCTACGAGATACCACACCTCAAGTTCGCGGCATATTTCACCGATGGCTTCCACTGGTTGCACCAGGCCACTGTTGGTAGGCACATGGGTCACCGCGGCAAGCACCGGACGGTATTGGCGCATCAGACGATCAAAATCTTCGACATCAACGCCACCGGAAGGAAGGTCACGTGCTCGGATCAGCCGAACGCCAAGGCGTTTTTGCAGCGCGAGGAAAGCGATCTGGTTGGAGGAATAATCATTTTCTGTGGTCAAAACCACGTCGCCAACACACCAGGGAATGGAGCTTAGTGCTTTAGCATAAGCGTCTGTCGCGCTTGCTGCAAAGGCAATGTTGTGCGGTTGGGCATGAAGCAACCTTGCTACAGCGGTGTAAAAACCAGCCACTTCAGCGGCTTTTGCATCGCCCGCTTCATAGCCGCCCAATTGTGATTCAAGTTCCAGATGGCGCTGCACAGCAGCCAGCACTGGTGCTGGTTGAAAGCTTGCTCCGGCATTATTTAGGTGGATTTTATGGGCACAAGCCGGGGTGTCGGCGCGGAGCAATTCCAGGTTTGGCATAAAACAGGTTCAATTGTTAAATATTTGTGCTAAAATTATTTCTCGTTGCGCATTAAGATTGGCCCATGCTTCAGGGTTTTTCTTTTGAAACATACGTGCGGCCCGCCCTTCTTTCCAGGCCATTGCTTTATCCATAATAACCTCCGCCAGGTAACCACAAAGTACCAGCACGGCCAATGCTGCCCAGGCCCAAAGCGTGTGCCCGAAAACCCAAAAAGCTAATTTCCAGCCGCCCCATAGGGCAAGCGGAAACGTGAATAGCCCTGTCAATACCTTTACATTACTATCGTATCCGGGGTAAAGTTTCAGCCTTTTGCAGAGTAGCCAGGGCAGCCAGCAGGGCAAAAACCAAAATCCGTAGCCCAGCAGGAAAAACGGGAAGCCTAGTAGGAGCGCGATGAACGATAATGGATGAACGGGTTTTGACAGCCCGGCATCGGTTAGCCTGGCTTTTTCGAGCGCGGTGAAATAAGTGGCTACTATGTTTTTAAGTCCCTGGTTTTCAATGTTTTTTGCCAAAAAGGCTTTTAGGCGCAAGTATTGATCTCGCTCAGAGAGGCTGGGAAGGCTATTTCGAACCATAATTTCTGTCTGGTTCACAAACTCGTCGCCGGCTTCACTGCCAGAATTTAGCGTAAGTGAGGCTACGCTTTTCCGAATCTCGATGGTGAAGTCCTCCACGGCTTTTTCCGGATCTTTTTGAAAAGCCTCTACCCATAATTTCGGGTCGATGGGAGCTCCGTATTCTACGGTAGTCCGGCTTCTGAAAAGTCTGGGGGCATCGTAACTGACCCCAACGGGAATGATTTTTACCCCGAGTAACCAGTCGTTTCGGCGTTCAGCGCCAAAGGCAATTCTAGCAGTACCGGTTTTGAATGGGCGCACGTACCGATTCATCCAGCTTGCTCCTTCTGCAGCGATAAAAAGCACTCCGAACTTTTCTAAATGTTGAAAAGATTGTTCAAAAGCAACATCATTGTCCCGAGCCTCGCCTTCGGCCACGTCTTCTTTTCGTTTAACCGGGATGCAAAAAAGTCGGGTAAGGATCCAGCTGCTCACCGGATTTTTGAACAAGCCATAATTAGCCAGAAAAAACATTTCCTGCCGAATGTTGATGCCCACATTTAGCGGATCCATCAGGGTGCTGGGATGGTTGCAAACAATGATGGCTGGCCCGTCAAAGCGCAAATGTTCGCGCCCAAGTGCAAGGCGGCGGCGATAAAAGACCCTTATTCCCAACCAGGCCGTGAGCCGGAGCCAGGCATAAATCAGGCGAAGGATGGGGTGGATGGGGGCGTTTCTGTAAGGCATTTATGCTGTGAATTTGGCCACAAAGCAACAGGATTTTTTAGGTATTGGTAGCCATAAACCTTTCAACAGTAGTTCTCACTTTACTTTTTACGCTTTTTCCAACGAAAATTCCCCAAAACGAACAATACCCTTGGTGCATCGCATCCAAAGGTATTGTTTTTAAAAAAAACAAGTTCAAGCCCAGCTATAAAGCCCCAAATTGATTCCTCAATGCTGAACTACACAACAAATAGACCTTCCGTTTGCTCGAAAGCCGGAAGCGCTCTTGCGCCACCTGCTGCGGGGGCGCGCTCTTGATCTTCATGAAAAGATGCGTGTAGTATTTATAAGCCAGGTACACTCCAAGCCGTGATCCTTTTGGCAACAGGCGTATACCAACCAAAGCCGCGTCAAAATCTTCCTTGATGTCGGCTTCGATGCGCCATTTGTCCTCCTGAGAGAATCGAGTAAAATCTACGCCTGGGAAATACACCCGACCGCGCTCTTCATGATCACTTTTGATGTCACGCAGGAAATTTATCTTTTGAAAAGCTGCACCCAGGCGTCGGGCCGAAGCTTTTAACTGTTGATACTGCAGATCATTGCCCTCGCAGAAAACGCGCAGACACATCAGTCCTACCACTTCTGCCGAGCCGTAAATATATTCATTGTACCCCTCCGGATCATAAGCAGATTCGGTCAAATCCATCTCCATGCTGTCGAGAAATGCCTCAATCAGCTCCCGTTCGATACCGTATTTCCGCACCACTTGTTGGAAAGAATGCAAGACAGGATTGAGGCTAATACCTTCTTCAATAGCGCGCCAGGTATCCTGCTTGAACCGCGCAAACAAATCGGCTTTCGGGTAATCGTGGAAGGTATCCACAATCTCGTCGGCAAACCGAACAAAGCCATAGATACCGTAAACCGGCCCGCGAAAACGAACGTCGAACAACTTGATTCCCAAAGAGAACGAGGTGCTATATCGCCTGGTAATGAGGCTACTACACTCCGCGCAGGTTCGATTAAATAGTTCGAGATGATTCATAACAATAGCAGGTTTAAAGGTTTTGTGGTTTGATGGTTCAACAGTTCGGTCCTTCGGAAGCTAACTTGTGTGGGAGTTAGCATGGACACTTTTAAAAAAAGGTCACTTCTGATCGGAGTCCTTAAACCACCGAAGCAAAAAACCTTTTCAGCTCCCCAGCTACCACTTGCCCACTAATGAGCGAAGGCGGGACTCCAGGGCCAGGCACGGTCAATTGCCCGGTGTACCAGAGGTTGGAAAGGTGGCGATTTTTCATTTTTGGTTTTAAGAAAGCCGTTTGTAAAAGCGTATTGGCTAAACCATAAGCGTTGCCTCTAAAAGCGTGATAATCCTGTACAAAATCGGCGTGGGCATACGAACGCTGATAGACGATATGTGGGCGGATGCTTTGTCCGGTATGGCGTTCGAGTCGCTCCATAACTATGTCAAAATAGTGTTGGCGGATTTCCGGGGTGTCTTCCAGTCCTGGCGCAACCGGAATGAGCAAAAACAGGTTTTCACACCCCGGAGGGGCCACACTTGGATCCGTGACCGAAGGCGCACTCGCATAAAAAAGCGGACGGGTAGGCCATTGGGGGGTCGTATAAATCTCCTCCGAGTGCAGGCCAAAATCTTCGTCAAAGAACAAGTTGTGATGCCGCAAACCTTCAATCCTTTTATTCACTCCAATATACCAAAGCAGGCTGGAGGGAGCCATTACGCGCGATTTCCAGTAATCTTCTTTATAGTTTCGGTGCGCGGGGTCGAGCAATTTAGTTTCGATATGATGATAATCGGCACTGCCCACAAAAGCATCCGCAGCATATCGTGTTCCGTCGATGGTAAGCACGGAAACAACCTTTCCCTTGGAGGTTTCTATTTGGGCGACTTCTTGATTTGTTTTGATCTCCACACCCAGTTCGCGAGCCAGCGAGGCCATGGCTTCTACAATATTGAACATTCCGCCCATGGGATACCAAGTACCCAGCGACATGTCGGCATAATTCATCAGGCTGTAAAGCGCGGGTGTTTTTTGGGGCGTTGCACCTAGAAACAGCACCGGAAATTCCAGCAGTTGGATCAATTTTTCGCTTTTGAAAAGTTGGCGAACATGGCTTGACAAATTGGTAAACATCTGCAAGCGAATCATACTGGAAAGGATTCTAAGATCTGCAAACTCCCAAATATTGTGGCTGGGTTTGTGCACAAATTCGCCCATACCCACCCGGTATTTATATTCGGCTTCTGTCAGAAATTTTCGAAGTTTTGCTGCACTTCCTGGCTCTATTTTTTCAAAAAGAGCTTCTAAATCCGGCATTTGGGCGGGAATATCCACCCGATCATTTTCCCCGAAAAATACCTGATAGGAGGGATCGAGTCGAATAAGATGGTAGTAATCAGAAACTTTTTTTCCAAAAAGCCCAAAAAAGTGCTCAAAAACATCGGGCATCCAATACCAGGATGGCCCCATGTCAAACACAAAACCATCCGTCTCGAATTGACGCGCCCTTCCGCCCAGAATGTCGTTTTTTTCCAATACCGTGACCGAATAACCTTCTTTGGCCAGGCAGCACGCTGCGGACAAGCCAGAAAAACCGGAACCAATGACGACGACTTTTTTCAAAATAGGAAGGATATTCTTTGTTCTTTTTCAACTTAAAGAATTGGATCAAAGTAACAAGTTATTTTTCATACATTCCAAAAGGTGGCAAAGATTGCGGCTAAACGCAGGACGGCCTCATTTTGTTTAACTTTAATAAGGAAAATGCTTAAACAAAATCAATTCGTGCCAAAATTGCTTTTATTGGAACTATTTTTGCAAGCACATTCAGAACACAATCATTTTCCATGAATCGAGCTATACTTTTCTTTTCCTTCTTTTTTGTCCAAGGACTTGCTGCACAGCAAATATTTTGGACTACAGCGTGTGCGGACCAAACTTTTTGTCTCAACCAAGGCAGTTGTGCGCAAGGCGATGTATATTTAGTGGAAAAGGCTGTGACCAGTTGTGGCAGTCCCAACATCAATTATTCCTACAAAATTGACTTGAATAGCGACAATGTGATTGATATTCAGTCCTCGAGTGATACAGTATCTGGTCCCCTTGCGAAAGGAACGCATCGCATTACCTGGAAGGCCACCGACAATTGTGGCAACCTATTGCAATGCACCTATACCATTAGTGTTAAAGATTGCCAGCCGCCTAATTTGTTGTGCATCAATGGTTTGACACAAGGAATAGATATGCCAGATTGCCAAGAAAGTTTTGCGGCCTCGCAGTTTATTCTTTCGTTATCAGATAATTGTACGCCTACCAACCAAATTAAACTTGGCATTAGAAAAGCCGGAGATGGGACAGGATTCCCCCTGGAGACAAGCCTGACCTTTAACTCCTGTGAAAAAGGTTTCAACAGTCTCGAAGTGTGGGCAAAAGATGCCAACGGTCTGCTCAATCTTTGTAGCAATTATGTCATCATACAAGATGGTAACAATGACTGTATATGCAATAACGACGCCGATTTATATTTTAATGGATGTGCACGAACACCTGGGAACAGGAAACTTACTAATTTTAAACTAAAAACAGCTTTTTCTACCCTTCCAGGGGCATCTACTCCGCTGTCAACTAATTATACTCAGACCATCGAAGATTCCTGCTTTGCGCTACACCTCGACAATATCCCTTTTGGAAATGATTATCGTGCGACTATACGTGGAGAGCGCCCGGTAGGGCCACTCGTGGGTGTAACGACCTTTGATTTGGTGTTGACTTCAAAGCATATTCTGGCTATTGAGCCCTTTACAAGTATTTACCAAACAATAGCTGCTGATGTAAATAAAAGCAATTCTGTTACGACGTTTGATATTGTCGAAACCCGAAAACTCATTCTCGGCATTTACGATACCTTCCCGTTTGTACCCGCCTGGCGCATTACCCGACCGGTCGCAGATCCTACCCAGATCGCCAATTTTAGCGCCCTAAAAGATACTTACCAGATTACGCTCACCAACCTGAACGACGACCTCACGTTCCAAAACTTAAATTTTATAGGGATCAAATATGGTGATGTAAACGGGTCGGCCTTTTTGACTGGGGAAATAGGCGCCGACAATCGTTACACGGCACCACCCCTGCTTCTGCGTACAGCGGATCAATGGCTTGAGGCCGGAGACGTAGCTACCATTGGCTTTTATCTGTCTGAATCGGTCACCCTTGAGGGTTGGCAGCTCGCGCTTGCAGCAGATCCAACCAAGTTCGAAATTGTAGAAGTTGTTGGAATACCTGCAGACCAATATATGCTGCGTGGCCAAGAATTTCGCGCCCTTTGGGCAGATGGGCGCGGGTCATTTTTTGACCCTAAAAAGACGGTTTTTGAACTGAAAGTCAAAGCCTTACAATCGGCTAAGATATCAGATGGACTGTACTTGAATTCCGAAAAACTGCGCCCTGAAGCCTATGCTGCCAGCTCAAAGGGCTTGCCGGACCGCCGTCCCATGCTACTGCATTTTGGTTCAAACACAGATGCCGCTGTTACATTTTTCCCGCCGCGGCCTAATCCGTTTGCTACCGAGACCTCCTTCGAAATTTTGCTTGAAAATGCTGCTGATGCACATCTGGAAGTGTTTGATTTGAATGGCCGCCGAGTATTCTCTGAAACGTACTATCTGGAAACGGGCTTTCAGACCTTGCAGCTCCCCGCCTCGGCTTTGCAGGAAAATGGTGTTTTCAGCTATCGGCTCCGTGTGGATGAAGCCGTTTCTTGCGGGCGTTTGCTGCGGATTTGAGGGTGGTCGTGATGGTCTGACAAGTACCTTTTTTGACGGGATTAACAAGATACTTGTTCCTTAACAGGTCTGGGGAAATTACCAAACAAGGACATTTGTACCTTTGCGGGCATTCCCCTCCTCCCGCTGTCAAACAAAATTATGGCCTTTCGCTCCTTTCTAGTCCGCCCGTTTGCCAAATCTATCGCTCGCTCCATCGCTCGTTGGTCTGCTAAAGCCGTTGAATGTCAGGAAAAAACAATGCTTCGGATTATAGCAAAAGCAAGCAAAACAGCTTTTGGCCGAGACCATAATTTTTCAAAAATAAAGACTTACGAAGATTTTAAACAAGCCGTCCCCATTCGCGATTATGAGGATCTAAAGCCCTATATTGAAAGGGTAAAAAGCGGAGAGCCTGACGTATTGTGGCCTGGGCAACCAGTTTATTTTGCTAAAACAAGTGGCACTACTTCGGGCGTGAAATACATCCCGATGAGCAAGGAAAGTACCCCGCTTCACTTTGGTACGGCTAGAAATGCTGCATTCAACTATTTCGCCCTAACCGGCAACGGCCAATGGCTGGATGGAAAGATGATTTTCCTTTCCGGCAGCCCTGAATTGGAGACCGTGAACGGCATTCCAACGGGACGATTGAGCGGCATTTCTAATCACCTCGTGCCTGCTTGGCTGCGTACCAATCAACTTCCTTCCTGGTCAACCAATTGCATTGAAGATTGGGAAGAAAAACTCGAACGAATTGTAGACGAGACTATCAACGCCGATATGCGCCTCATTTCAGGCATTCCACCTTGGGTGCAGATGTATTACGAACGCTTGCTGGCACGCACCGGAAAACGCACCATTAAAGAGATTTTTCCAAATTTTACTGTGTTTGGAATAGGCGGTGTGAACTTTGAACCCTATCGGGCCAAACTCGAAGAACTCGTAGGAGGCCCAATTGACACAATGGAAACCTACCCGGCTTCAGAGGGTTTTATTGCATTTCAAGATACTTTTCCGAGTCAGGGACTTTTGTTGAACGCGGATGCAGGAATGTTTTTTGAATTTGTACCCGCGGACGAAATTTTCAAGGATAATCCGACTCGCCTTTGGCTACGCGACGTAGAAATTGGCGTGAACTATGCACTCATCTTGCACACTAATGCCGGGCTTTGGGGCTACAACATTGGTGATACCTTGCAATTTGTAAGCAAAGATCCCTATCGACTTGTGGTAAGCGGTCGTATTAAGCACTTTATTTCGGCCTTCGGCGAGCATGTGATCGGCAAAGAAGTGGAGGAAAGTTTGCTTCCAGTGGCCAATGCAGCGGGTATTCGAATTATAGAGTTTACGGTGGCGCCGCAAGTGACTCCGCTGGAAGGCGGCTTGCCCTATCATGAGTGGTTTATCGAATTTGATAATGCCCCGGTTGATCTCGAACAATTTGCCTTGCAAGTGGACGCCGCCATGCGCCTGCAGAATATTTATTATGATGATCTGATTGCCGGGAATATCCTCCGAACACTGAAAATCAGGCCTTTGCGTCGCGATGCCTTTCGCGAGTACATGAAAAGCGAGGGTAAACTTGGCGGCCAGAACAAGGTGCCTAGGCTGTCAAATGACCGAAAAATTGCGGATTGGCTGGCTTCACGATTTACGTTTACTAAACCTTGAAGGTTTAGTAAACGTAAACCGTGAAGGTTTAGTAAACGTAAATCGTGAAGGTTTAGTAAACGTGAGTCCTGAAACCGGTAACTTGTTTTTTAGTCGTTACGAAGGCTTGTTTCAATGCTTTCTTTTCAAAAAAACTTGTGCTCGGTTACAAAACCGAAATCATTCGGCATATATGCTCAAGTGTCTAAAATGAGTATCATTGCCTCAAACAATGTTGCAACACGGAATGGCACGAACGCTCAACCTCTTTTTGAACCGTAAAAACAATGCCGCTTGTGCTCCGTATGCAGATCATGGAGCACTTTTCGCAGGATTGGAACGGGAGGCTACGGATGCAATTCAATGTTTGTCGGCACGGGTTTCGGGCCTGATTTTCAAGCTCGGGAAAACCTATCGTCTAACGGATGATGACATCGAAGAGTTAATCTGTGATTGCATTACGATTTGCGTGCAAAAAATAAGGGCAGGAAAATACACTTTTCAGGGCTTTAGTCCAGCCTCGTACGTCATTGAGATCGCTAAAAACAGGGTGCGAAACTTCCAGCGAAGCGCATTGAGATATGATACTACGGAATTGGAAAACATTGGAGATCAAGCGGAAGAACCCAATTTTGGAGGGCTTGCTGAAACTGAATTGCTCGAAAAACTGCTTTCAAAGCTGGAAGTCAATTGCCAAAACCTCATTAGACTTAAATACCTTGAAGAACGCCGGGATAAAGATGTGATCGAAGCAAAACTGACTCAATATACCACAATAGACGCCCTAAAAAATCACCGTTCAAAATGCATGAAAAAACTGGTGGAAATCGGCGCAGCCGCTTCACTTTATAATCTTTAATTAATGGATCAATTTTACGAAAAAATAGAAGCTTATCTGCTTGGTGAACTGCCTGAAAACGAGCTAAAAGGTTTCGAAAACAAGCTATCCACCGATCCTGCGCTTGTAAAATCGGTGGCACAACACCAAGCAATGATGCAGCGTCTGGAGGGCCTCCGAGTGCGCAACAAAGTAAAATCTGCCATCCAGCCTCTGCGTGCAACTGCAGTTCCAATCTACGCCAACCGCAATTTTTGGGCGCTGGCAGCCTCGCTCATTTTGTTGGTCGGGGCGATTTGGTTTTTCAATTTACCTATCGAAAAAACATCCAATTGGGTAAACGACCAACCTCAAACCGACACGATACAAGTTCCTCCTCCGGTACCAACCGAAATCATTACACCTAAATTAAAGGATTCTCAAGCCATTGAACCATCAGAAAATCCTAAGCAAAACCTGATCGCTTTGGCTCGCGAATTTCACGATCAACCAAGCCAGAGTTTCGTGCGGGATGCCGGAAATCAGCAAGTTGATCCCACGCCAAAAACGCCACTACAGTTGGCTGCTGAGGCATTCGACCAAAAAAACTATCGCCTTTCAGCCGAAATTCTGAAGGCGGATGATCAGGTGCATCAAGATGAAACCGCGCGATTTCTACGCGCAAACGCTCGCTTTGAGCTTAGCCAATTTATCGGTGCCGCCCACGATTTCGAGGTACTACAAACCAGTTTCCAGTTCAGGTATGAAGCCCGCTGGAACTATTTATTGTGCCAAATCGCACTTGGAAAAATAGATGCTGCCAAAATTTTACTCGCAAAAATGCTGGCAGAGGAAGATTTTCCGTTTCGGGTAAAAGCATTGGCCTTGAACGAGCGTTTCGCTGCTTTTAAACATTAGACTTGTTGCTGTGGATGGCTTTGGCGGGTAAAAAGTCCTTTTTCCGAATGCCTTCGTTAAATTTTTCGCCGAATATGCCCGATTTCGACTGCAAAATTTGCCTAGGCATTCGAAAAAATGACAAATTTCCCCACTCAAAGCCCTCCACCGCAACAAGTCTATT
>Ga0136636_10001293_pt1 | contig 14460 bp, 17 predicted proteins | sample AntDrymUQ8522106_2_FD_104653 | JGI IMG/M metagenome (GOLD analysis project Ga0136636, IMG submission 104653) | Polar desert sand microbial communities from Dry Valleys, Antarctica - metaG UQ852 (21.06) | ecosystem: Environmental > Terrestrial > Soil > Desert | place: Antarctica: Dry Valley... | reverse complement strand
CGATAGAAGGCATAGAAGACCGGCATATCCGTCCGATTGAACCCAGACAGCTGCGGGTGTCGGCTACCGTTAAATTCTGAACGGCCTTACTCGTTGTAGTCCTTAGCGTCCCCCACGGGTATGCGACTCCGATCTATTTCAGACCTATGCCGTGTTCACAAAAGACTTCAACCATAGCCTCGCTGCGGCGAGGTTGAGGAAGCTTTCGAACGACAGGATTGTCTTGTCATCGCGCGTTGCGATGCGGCGTTGTTGTTTGAGTTTTGCGAACATGCGCTCGACACGGTTGCGGTCTTTGTAGCGCCTATAGTCGGGATGCTCGGGTGTCTTTCGGTTTGAGCGTGGTGGAATGATCGGTATTATTCCGCGCATCAACAGGTTTTCGAGGAACCTGTCGCCGTCATAGCCTTTGTCGGCCAACAGCGCTTTGGGTGAGGCAACAGCGATTGCCATCAGGTCGTCAGCAGCGGTATTCGGACGCCTCGCCGCCAGTCAGGATGAAGCCAACAGGGAGTCCTTGATTGTCACAGCGGGCGTGGATTTTGCTCGTAAAGCCGCCGCGTGATTAGGCTCCCGACGGCTAACTTCTCTGGCTCAGGTTCTCCCTTGGTCACTGGCATGACCAAGGGAGAACTGAAATCGACAGCGAGAGAGCAAGAAGCTGCACCGCAAGGTAACAACAGTTCGCCATCTGGCGCTGGCAAAACATCTGCAGACGGCACCCGCTCTAACTAAGGAAGTACAGTTCAAGAGCGATAAGCTCTCACTTTTTCCGCAAAACATTGGCAGATGAAATCGCACTGGATTACGCTCGGTTATGCCCTACGTCTGCGACCGCAGGGTCCATTGGCTGGGCAAATAAAGCAGCAGATTTTGGCCCCGATGGGCAATCTAACGGGGCGTGCATCCGTGAAGGCAGACCTAACGTATATCTTTTCGCCGGAACAAACGCGTCGACGCCGAGTCTCTCTTACAGATACAAATGCGCTTGCGAAGCTCCCTCGACATACGTGTTCACTGGACGTTGTGATTTGACCAAGGCTCCGAACTAAATGAAAATGTTGCAAACGTCTAACTGGCTTGGCTCTGTCACCGAGCCGCTTGGGCGACGCGCAACAATTTTCGTGGGCGTGGTAGCGTTGCATGTTTGCATTATTCTCCTAATCGTTTTTTCAAGGCACGCTGTTCAGCCGAAAAAAATGCATGGCTCGCTATCGGTATTTGCCTTGGCCGCCTCGCCCAGTCCGCCTGCTTTAAGGATTCCTGATCCTATAGTTCCGGTAGAAGCAATTTCGACTATCGCGAGTCCGGCCGAGGCCCATGCTGAGCAGCAAAGTGCGGAAGGTGATCCTGACGGCGAAGTGTGTTCGCCGCTAAATGAAGTTACGGCTCGATTAACGAGCGATCCGCTCGTGCCGCTGGCAATCGGCCGGGTTGCCCGATCGGATCGTTCTATATCGGAGGCCATCGTGATGTGGAACGCCGAATGGAGTGCGGCCTCGGCGACTGACGAAGCCCCATTGGCTGACGTGCGCACCCGTGTGCTCGCGGTTCTTGAAAGCCTCCCGCCGGAATGTCTGGCCACCCAGGTCATCGGTCCCCGGCTCATTGCTATCCCCGAGCAAGGCTACACGACCTTCCTCGTTTTTGGGTCCGGAGAATGGTCGTGGCAGCAGTTAGTCGAACCTGCCGACGAAAACCCCTCGACCGAAGACAGCTCATGGACTTGGGAAAAACTCTTCGCGGAGAGTAGCGGTCCGACAATTTTCTGAACAAATCGTTCATTTGCATCGAACGGCGGGAACTTGCACGATCACCGGATGTTAAATATTGCATCCATACCGTGAATTTTTCCGTAGCTGCATCGTCATGCCGCAACCGGTTGGTTTCGATATGGTCCAAAGGGAGTAAAAACCGAGGAGAAGTGACGTGAAATTATACAAATATTTGATGATGAGTACCGCTGTTGCAGTGGCAGCAAGTGCAAGCTCTTTGGCGCTCGCGTCCAGCCACCGTGAAGCACCAGGCGTTACCGAAATACCTAAAGTCGATAATACTGACGTGTATGCTTTTCGCAGCTATGAGCCCGGTAGGCAGGACTATGTCACGATCATCTCGAACTTTCAGCCTGGCGAAAACCCGGGGGACGGCCCCAATTATTACACGATGGATCCCGATGCGGTTTATGAAATCCATATCGATAGCAATGGCGATGCTAAAGAGGACCTTACTTATCAGTTTAAATTCTCGAACCAGCTGAGCAGCCCTAAAGGTATCACGCTGAACGTAGGTGGCGTCGATCAGTCAATCGCTTTAAGGCATATCGGTCCGATCTCCAGCGCGAACGACGCTGATCTTGGCGAGCGTGAAATTTATACAGTCACGCAAATCACTGGTGACAAGCGCTCTGGCGGTCGCGGTCAACTGACCAGCGGCGGCAGTGCAACCTTCGTCAAACCGTTTGACAATGCCGGCAACAAATCGGTTCCGAATTATCCAGCCTATGCCAACCAGTTCGTTTATAACAACGTTGCAATTCCAGGCTGTGCAACTCAGGGCAGAGTCTTTGCGGGCCAACGCGCGGAATACTTCGCTGTCAATCTTGGTCCCATATTCGATCTGGTGAATTTCGTTCCTATCCAAGGTGCGCCCGATCCGGTTTATAGCAGCGGAGCACCATTCCCGGGCGGCATTACTCAAAGCCAGGATAATCAAGAACTGATCGGGAAAAAGAACGTAACTTCGCTTGCGATCGAAATTCCGATCGCATGTCTAAAGGGCGTGGGGAACGGTGTGATCGGCGTTTGGAGCACCGCTAGCCTGCCGCAAGCAAGATTTCTTCGACCGACTCCCAACACTCGTATGAGCGATTTGCACGGTGGTGCCTTGGTCCAGGTTTCCCGGCTCGGAATGCCTTTGGTGAACGAAGTGGTTATTGGACTGCCTGAAAAGGACCTTTTCAATGCCGCAAAGCCAACGCAAGATGGTGCGCTGGCGAGCTATGTCACTAACCCAACATTCCCTGCTATCTTGGATGCGCTTTTCCGGGCGCCAGTGAATGCGACACTCGGGACTTCATTCACCAATCTTGCGCCCACTAACTTCCCGCGAAATGACTTGGTCGCAACATTCCTCACAGGGATTGAAACGCTCAACAAGCAAAGCACAGTGACTCCATCGGAAATGTTGCGCTTAAACATGGGAGTTAATCCGACACCACAGGCTTCGCAGAAGACATTGGGTGTTGTCGCTGACGATCTGGCGGGTTTTCCCAATGGACGTCGGCCAGGCGATGACGTGGTCGATATCGTGTTGCGCGTTGCGATGGGACGGCTGTGTCATCCGGTTCCAATTGCGGGCACGCCGACCAATCTCGGCCTGTGCACACCCGCACAAGCGCCAACCGGCACCGTTGCTTACACCGACGGTGCTCCTAGTAACGCGGCTAACATCCAGAACGCGTTCCCTTACTTGAACGCGCCATTGCGCGGCGCCCCACGTCCACAGACCCAGCCATAAGGAGCAGCTTAGATGAAACGTAAAAACTTAAATCTGCTGCTCTTCGCGGTTCCGATTTCAACGCTTGCTGCGTGTGGGGGGGGTGCGGATAATTCCACACCGCCACCGCCTCCTCCAACGACGGTGGCGCAGGAAGATACTTTTGGCGCGGTTTTTGGGATGGCATTTCGTGCCGACGCAAATGCTACGCCGATCGAGCCAAAGGACGGCGACATCATACCGCTGAGCTTAACCACCGAGCCGATTGACATAAAATAGACCAGCGATAATGCCGGGGCGGCAATGTTGCGCCGCTCCGGGGTTATCTAGCGATTCGCGCTTTAGTTGTAACCAAACGTCAGACTGGAGAATATCGTATCGAAATCGGCGCCCCGACGTCCTTTTATTGGTTTCGTCCACACAACATTCAAAAGCCATGCTCCGCTTTCGGGAATCCGGAACACGGCGCGTCCGGACGTGTCTGTTTTCGCGATAGCTACCGGCCTTTCGTCGGAATTCAGGTTGGTCAGTTTAATCGTCGCACCGGGCAGTGCTTTGCCTTCATAAATAACACGCACCGGCATGCTGCGCGATTTACCCAGCGCGTACGGATCGCGTTCGGGTACAATCTCCAGCGTCAGTCCAACAGCTCTGGTGGTGCGCGGATCGGCACGGCCTGTGCCAGCGCCGACGTGGATCAGCATTTTGGCGCGGCGGCTGTAAATTTCTCGGCCCATGGTGCCGGTAGTGTTCATCCTCTTTCGGTACTGCAAAATGGGCGTCAGCCCTTCTTCCTTGGCATAATCGTTAAAGCGTTTTGCAGGCAACTCGGACAACGCGTGATTGGTTTGCATCGCCACAACGTGAATTCCCGCCTTGGCAAAAATGGGCGCGAAATGCGATCCAGCGCCGCGTTGTTTGAACGCGCTGCGCAGATCTACAACACCGTCCGGACCGATCGACTTCAGCATCACAACACGCTTGGCGTCGGCCTCCCACCGTCCGCGATCATCGCCATGACCGATCAGCGCGGTGATCGGCAAAGTCACTCCAGGCTTGGTTTGAAAAATTTGCGGTTGAAGCCAGAAATCATGCGCCGTGGCAGACGTGGCAATGAGAACGAGAGACAGCTTAACCAAGGTAAAGCGCATGAGGGCAAAAGTCCTTTTGATTTCATTCGTTCCGTTGACTCTATCAACCCAGACGCTGACTTGTCCAATTTTAAGTGGCCTAGAGTGCGAGCCGGGACGGGCGCGGTCATGTTGATGGCATTACTTTCGACCTACAGCGCCCCGGCTTATGCGCATGAAAAAGCCGGTGATGCGGGTGGTGTCGCTGCAGGTTTCAGTCACCCGTTCCTTGGTGCAGATCATATGTTGGCAATGATCGCAGTCGGCATTTGGGGAGCGTTTCTCGGAAAACCTCTACTGGTTGTATTGCCAATGGTTTTTCCGGTGATGATGACAGTCGGTGCGGCGCTGGCGATGGCATCGATTCCCTTTCCGCCGGTCGAGCTGGGTATTGCGGTATCGGTGATTGCGCTGGGTATACTGATCGTGACCGCCGCCCGCCCTGCACCAATCGTGGCGTGCGCGGTGGTTGCGATTTTCGCGCTTTTCCATGGTTATGCACACGGCACCGAACTCCCCGCGACTGCCGATCCTGTGGGTTATAGTGTCGGATTTGTGCTTGCTACCGGGCTTTTGCATTTAGGCGGGATTGCTATGGGACTGTTAAAGAACCTGCGTTTTGGCGAAATCGGATTACGCACGGTGGGTGCAGCAATGGCGGCTGCCGGTGTCCTGTTTTTGGTTGCGGGATTGCCGCAATGAACGCCGGGTTTCTTCCGCTCGCGTTGCTTTGCGCTGCCTTGGGATTGGCGCTGACGAAGACGCCTGTCAAAATCGCAACAATGGCTATCGTTACGCTGGTTGCCACAGCGCTACTGTCATTTGTGGTCATACCAGCGGACCCTTGGGAAACTGCGGCGATGCTTGCACTGTGGATAAGCGCAGCAATTACCGCCGGACTTGCCTACCTGCCGAGCGGCGTAAATGGAGTCTGGGTTTTTCTGGCAAGTATCAACGCCGGACTTTGGGTTGGGGTCGTCGCACAATCGGCGGGCGGGGGTGGCGGCATGGCTGCCGCATGGCCGTTGGCGTTATTATTTCTGCCCGCCGCCTGGTTGGTCGAAAAACAACTAGGAGTCGTCGTGAAAATCGCGGCCAGCTGGATCGTCGCAGTCAGCATTCTTGCTGGCATGGTCGCGATCAGCCCCGTGCCGGGTTATGAACCGGACCATATGGAATGAATACAGCGAGCTTCCTCTTTTTTACAATCATGTGCTCTTTCGCGCTGCCAGTCTGTGCTCAGGTGATTGAAATTGGCGACGGCGGCGAAGCGACGGTTTACTACGGGCCGACAATATTCGTCGATGAAGGCAGCTCTGCTGTTTACGAGCGCGCTGTCGATACCGGCTCGACGATGGCGCAACGGTCATCGACAGCCATTTCGGTTGCGCAAGTGGAACGCGAATACGGCCTACCATCTGGGATTGTCGATGCAGTAATATATCAGGAATCGCGCGGTCAGATTGACGCAGTCAGTCCCAAGGGTGCGCTCGGCCTGATGCAGTTAATGCCGGGAACTGCGGCACAACTCGGCGTTAATCCGTATGACGTCGACCAGAATATTCTTGGCGGTGCGCGCTATCTCCGCCAGCAAATCGACCGGTTCGGCAGTATTCCCCTTGCGCTCGCCGCATATAATGCTGGCCCCGGCGCGGTACTTCGCTATGGCGGCATTCCACCTTACCGTGAGACGCAAAATTATGTGGCGACGATACTGGGCAGGTGGCAACCGCCTTCGCCGCCAGCCGTTTCTGCAGCGGTGGCCGTGGCCGTCGCCACGCCGTCGGCACCAGTCATCAACGACAATGTATTTTTTATCGAGGTAACCGAGCCATGAAATTTCGCCTATTGACGCTTTTCACCCTGCTGCTTTCGGCACCCGCCGCCGCGCAATATGCAGCTCCTGATCCAGCCGGGTCCGGCCCCATCACCGGCGCTGTCGATTGGTTGCAAGGCACGTTGCTCGGCAATGTAGCGACTGCGGTTGCAGTGATCGCGGTGGCGGCGGTTGGCTTCATGATGCTGACAGGCCGGGTCAACTGGAAATACGGCGCGACCGTTGTCCTGGGACTTTTCGTTTTGTTTGGCGCTGCTTCCATCGTGGGCGGTATTCGCTCGGTGGCCGGATGAACCGCGACCCGCTGTTTCGTGCGCTGGCGCGGCCGCAGATGGTGGCTGGTGTCACATATCCGTTTTTCGTGCTCAACGGCATCATCGCCGCCGAGTTTTTCCTGCTTTTCAAGACACCCCTGGCGTTGTTGCCGTCGCTGTTCATCCATGCCATCGGTTACGCCGCCCATCTGCGCGATGCCAATATTATGGCATTGTGGATGGTAAAGCTCCGCCGCACGCCTCCCGTCAAAAACCGTCGTCTGTGGGGGGCCAATGCTTACCGCGCGTGAGAAATTCGCGCGTCGCGAGACGGCGGCTGGCGACCACCTTCCTTATGCGGCGCAGATCGACGAACACACGATATTGACGCGCGACGGTCTGGCGATTCAGGTAATCCGGCTTGAGGGACTGCCGTTCGAAACGATTGATGCCGTTACGCTCGAAGCTCGCAAAAACGCGCGTGACGCAATGCTGCTGTCGGTTGCATCGGCGCGCTTTGCATTGGTTCACCATGTCGTGCGGCGCGCCGTTTCGCCGGTTTTCGACGGAAATTTTGGCGATCCGTTCAGCGAGTCACTGGACCGCGCATGGCAGGATCGGCTGGCGAAGCGGCGGCTTTATGTGAACGACCTTTATCTGACGCTCGTCATCCGTCCGCTTGCCGGACGTGCTGGCATCGCCGAAAAAATGCTTAGGATGTTCGGCGGCGGAGGTGCTGCCGGGCGCGAGCAAGGCCCAGATATTCGTCAGCTTAACCAGACGCGAGAGGCAATCTTGTCGGCGCTCGAACCCTATCAGCCGAAGTTGTTGTCGGCATACGATTTGCCGACTGGCCTCGCTTCCGAGCCGCTCGAATTTCTCGCATCGCTTGCCAATGGCGTATCGTTGCCGATGTTGCTGCCAACTGGCGATCTGGGTCAAGCGATGATGCGGCGGCAGATTAGCTTTGGTGCTGACGCGGTAGAATTTGGGACGATGAACGGCGATCCGTCTGAATTTGCAGCGATATTGTCTATCAAGGACTATCCAGCGAATACAGACGCGGGAATGCTTGACGATTTATACCGGCTGCCGTTCGAAATGACGGTCACCCAAAGTTTTGCGCTAATCGACAGAGGTCCTGCGCTTGAACGGATGGACCTGGCGCTTCGCCGGATGCGCTCTGCCGACGACGCGGCGATCTCGCTTCGGTCGGAATTGGTGCTTGCAAAAGACGAAGTCGCCGCCGGTCGCGCCGCCTTTGGCGAACATCATCTGACGGTAATGATCCGCGCCGAGCAATTGAGCGAACTAGACGTCGCGGTAGGTGAAGCGCAGGCCATGCTTGCCGAAGCTGGCTTTGCCGCAGTTCGCGAGGATTTAGGACTGGAATCAGCATTTTGGGCGCAATTTCCGGGCAACTTCGGCTACATCGCCAGACGCGCTCTGATTTCGTCGGCGAATTTTGCCGGCTTTGCCAGTGCGCACAACTTCCCTATCGGTCAGCAATCGGACAATTTCTGGGGCGACGCGGTTACATTGTTTGAGACCACGTCGGCTGGCCCGTATTTTTTCAACTTCCATCGCGGCGACCTCGGTAATTTCACTATCATCGGCCCTTCGGGGTCGGGCAAGACTGTTGTGCTCGGTTTCCTGCTTGCCCAGTCGCGCCGCTTCTCCCCGCGCATCGTCTTTTTCGACAAGGATCGCGGGGCCGAGATTTTCCTGCGCGCCATTGGCGGCGTCTACGACACGTTGCGGCCCGGCGAGGCGACCCGGCTCAACCCGTTGTCGCTGCCCGACACCCCCGCTAATCGGAGTTTCCTAACCGATTGGTTGGCGACATTGGTAACTGTCAACGGCATATCGCCGACCGTCGAGGAATCGGCGTGGATCGCCGAAGCGGTCGATGCCGCTTATGCCGGGCCGGTCGAACACCGACGGCTGCGCTATCTCGCCGAATTGTTCCGTGGCAGAGGGCGTGCTTCGGGAAGCGACCTCGCCGCCAGGCTCGCACCATGGCATTCGTCGGGCGAACATGCGTGGCTGTTCGATAACGAGGCAGATGGGCTCGAACTTGAGGCCGAGACAATCGGTTTTGATATGACTGCGATCCTCGATCAGCCGATCCTGCGTTCGCCTGCGATGCTCTACCTCTTCCACCGTGTCGAAGAGCGGCTCGATGGCCGTCCGACCATCATTGTTGTCGATGAAGGCTGGAAAGCACTGGACGACGAGGTATTTGTAGCGCGCATCCGTGACTGGGAAAAAACGATCCGGAAACGTGGCGGTATTGTCGGGTTCGCGACGCAGTCTGCATCCGATGCGCTCGAAAGCAGAATTGCTTCGGCAATTGTCGAGCAGGCAGGTACGCAAATTTTCATGGCCAATGCGTCGGCGCAGGCGCATGACTATATCGACGGCTTCGGGCTGACCCAGCACGAGTATGACCTTGTCCGCAACATTCCTGAAACTGCACGCGCGTTTCTGGTGAAGCATGGCAATGACAGCGTCGTCGTTCGCCTCAATCTCGCTTCGGAACCCGATCTGCTAACTGTGCTGTCCGGCCGCGAGCGTACCGTTCGACTGCTAGACGGCCTTCGTGCCGAAGTTGGCGACGATCCTGCGCTTTGGCTCCCCTTGTTGTTACAAGCAGCATGAGAGCCGACTTTTGCACCGCCCCCACAAGCGATGGTCTCGCGGCGCGGTTGCTCGCCGACACCGACTGCCAGTCGTTCGGGCTTGTCGAGCGCGGCTACCTCGCTTTGTCGCAGCCGGGCGGACCGGTGGCAGTATTGCTGACCGGTTTGTTGGTGCTCGCGGTAGCATTTTTCGGTTACCGTTTGTTGCTGGGACGTGGCTTGATGCTCGTCGACGTCGTCAGCCTTGTCATCAAAATCGGCGTCGTATTGTTGCTCGCCACCTCATGGGAAGCTTGGCAGGCGGTCGCTTACGACAGCTTGGCACGCGCACCGGTTCGAGTGGCTGCCGAAATGCTAACCGGTTTGAATGCCACCGACCCGATCACAGGCTTGCAGGCTGCGCTCGACGGGTTGGAGCAGGCCAGTATCGGTTATCGCACACGGGCGGGGATTGCGTCGCCCTTAGTCGGCGGCCCAGCCGCTTCCGCTATGACGCTCACTGTTTCGAGCTATTTCCTGACTCTGTCCATCCTCGGTCTGCTCGTCATCGCGCGGATATTGCTGGCATTGCTGCTGGCGATTACCCCGTTGATCGCAGGCTTTATCTTGTTCAATGCAACACGCGGGATGGCGACGCGCTGGCTGGCCGCAATGGTCACCACGGCAATCGTGCCGATGTTTGTGCTCGTGCTTGCAGCGGTAGAGCTGTCGATCCTGAATCCAATGATCACCCGGCTGTTGTCGGAACAGGCGCTCGAGCGGTTTGAGAACGAAGCCGTTACGCCAATCGGTCTGGTGACGATCATCTTTGCGCTTTCAATGCTCGCCGCAGTTTGGGCGGGCAGCAAGATTGCCTCGGGCATCCGTTTACCGGGGGCCGCAAAGTCCGCCCCCCTGCAAGAAACTATAATGAGAGAAAATATGATAACCCCAAATGCCGTAATAGAGCAGCAATCGTCCGCAGTGCATATCGCACAACTGCTCGAGCGTGCTGCGCGGCGTGAAGCCGGGCCTGCGCCTACAATGGCGGGTGCCGCGTCGTTCATGCAAGGCTCCAACTCGACATCAACCAGGAGCCGCGCGCGGCGCGACGCCGGCGCAACGGTCGAGACCGCATTTGCAACTTCGTCCCTGCGCGCAGCGTTACCAAGGGCGCAGCGGCGCACCCGCACTTCGGCCCGGAGGGATGCATGAGCGACCGAGAAGACTATTTTGAAAACGCGCGCAGCTGGGCTGATACCCAAAGTGGTGCGGTGCTTCGCGAACGGAAGATAGCGTGGATCATTGCAGGAATTGCCACTTCCGTGGCCGTCATCCTCGCCATCACTCTGCTCATCCTCCTGCCGTTGAAATCGGTCGAGCCTTATGTGGTGACGGTCGACCGTCAGAACGGCGCTGTGCAGGTCGCGAGCGGGATCGAACCGGGCAAGCTATCGCAAAACGATTCAGTCATACAGGCCGAACTGGCTCGCTATGTACGTGCGCGCGAATCGTTCGATTCTACCGATCTCGCGCGGATGTACCGGCAAGTTCAGTTGATGTCGTCGCGCGACGTTTCCTCGTCCTATGTCCGCTTCATGTCGGCGAAGAACCCAGCCAGCCCGCTAAATGCACTTGATCGTGGCGACACGCTTACCGTCACAATCAAAAGTGTTTCGCTGATTGCACCCGGATCAGCGATGGTGCGGTTTGACGTTTCGCGAACCGCGCCGGGAGGAGGGACAATATCGGCGTCTGGCTCATTCGTATCGGCTATCAGCTTCGGGTTCAGCGGACGGCCGTTGCGCGCGGCTGACCGGTTTGACAATCCGCTCGGTTTTCAAGTGACTCGCTACCGCCGCGATGTCGAGGGGTTTGCTACATGAAACATTTGCTCGCAATCTTGCTGTTGTTTTCCGCGCCAACGCAGGCGCAAATGCCTAATGCACATGTGCAGACGGTGTTTTGGGACCCTGACCAGATCATCGCCATAACGGGTGCCCCAGGATGGCAAATTACATTAGAATTCGCTCCCGACGAGCGTATCGAAAATGTCGCCATCGGCGATGCGCTGGCATGGCAAGTGGTGCCGAACAAGCGTGCACGTAACCTCTTTCTGAAGCCGCTGCTGAAGAACGCAGCTACCAACATGACGGTGATCACCGACCGCAGGCGTTATATCTTTGCTCTCGATACCGGGCCACGGCGCGCAACGACGCCGTGGGTAGTCCGTTTCGAATACCCGCCGCCGCCCGTTTTACTATCCTCAGAGGTCGTTCCGGAACAACAACCCGTCACCGAGAATTCCAATTATGCAAAAGCGGGCGATGCCGGATTACTGCCAGCGCGGATATGGGACGACGGACGAATGACCTATTTCGAATTTTCTGACGATGCCGCGATACCGGCAATCTTCATGGGCAAGCCGGGCAAAGACGAAGCTTTGGTCAATTCGACGATGCGGGACCGGACCGTGGTTGTGCAACAGCTGGCTGCAATCTTCACTTTGCGCGAAGGTAAACGCGTCGCCACAGTGCGGCGTTCCGATGGGAATGAAAAATGAACGAAGAGATACCGATCAAGACTCTGGCCGTTGCCCGGTCGCCCCGCAAGGTGCCGACCAGTGCGGCGGCAGGCGCGTTGGGACTGCTCGGGATAATGGTGTTTCTGATTATGGCCAGTTCGCGCTCGGCAACAGCCCAGGAGGACACCGACTTGCCGAGTCTAAGCAATGCGTCCGTCAGCAACGCCAGCCCGTTGCCGCAGCCCGCCGCGCCATTGGCTCAATTGCAGCCCGTGCAGGTTGCCGCGGTCAGCACTACCGCTGCGCCAAATGCTGCGTTTGCTTCGCCATTTCAGCGCGCTGCCGCTCCGTTTCCACTTACCCCGATCCGCGAGCCCGAACGTTCCCGGCCGCCAATCCTCATTGTAGATTTTGCGCAGGCCGGGACATCGAGACATTTGCCTGCGAGCGGGACTCCCGGCGCCGCCCCGGTCGCGCCGACCGACCGTGGCCCTCAGCTTTCGAATTCTGAGAATTTTTCGGCGCGGGTGTCGCGTGAAGATGTCGAGATAGTTGAAGCAGTCCAGCTTCCACGGCTCAACCGGCTGATACCGCAGGGTACGATGATTGCGGCAGCGATGGAAACCGCTTTAAATTCCGACCTGCCTGGCTTTGCGCGCGCGATAGTTCAGCGCGATGTCCTGAGCTTTGAAGGTGGCGAAGTCCTGATCCCCGCGGGAAGCCGTGTCATTGGCCAGTATGAATCGGGTGTTGCACAAGGTGCATCTCGAGTGTTCATCGTATGGACTCGATTGATGCGCCCCGACGGGGTGACGATTGCGCTGGCGTCGCCAGCCGTCGATCAATTGGGCAGAGCCGGGGTCAAGGGCAAGGTCAATCGGCATTTCCTGCAACGCTTCGGCGGGTCGATACTGCTGTCAGTGTTGTCAGGCGGGATTAACGCGGCAACGGCAGCGGCCACGCAAGGTTCGTCGGTAGTGGTCAGCTCGCAGAGCCAGGCGTCGGGCCTTGCCGAACAAGCAGCAAAAGATTTCGACATTCCTCCTACAATCAAAACTTCGCAAGGTGCAGCTGTGCGAATTTTCGTTGCCCGCGATCTCGACTTTACCCGCGTAGGGCCGGTGAGGTGAATCAAACCGCGCGCGTCTATCTCGGCACATTCCTTGCGCCGCTACTCCCCTATCTTAGCCGCGATGACGTAACAGACCTTTACGTCAACCGGCCAGGTGAGCTGTGGATTGAGACCGGCAGCGGCACCGAACGCATCGACCTGCCGCAACTTGACGAGGCTTCCTTGTGGCGTCTTGCGAGGCAGATTGCAGCGACATCTGATCAAGGCATCACTCGTGAGCATCCTTTACTCGCGGCAACGCTGCCCGAAGGTTCGCGCATTCAGGTTTGCGCGCCGCCAGCAACGCGCGGCGACATAGCAGTAGCCATCCGCAAACATAATGTCCCTGATTTGCGGCTCACCGACTATTTTTCGGCAGGCGCATTTTCGCGTGTTGGCGAAGCGACTTTGTCCCAGAAAGCCACCAACCGTTCGCTTGCCGCCTTGTTGAATGCCGGCAACATTCTGGATTTTCTGGCCGCAGCAGTTAAAGCGCGTAAAACCATAGTTATTGGCGGCGGGACCGGAACAGGGAAGACGACATTTTTGAATGCCCTGCTAAAGGAGGCGCACGGTGATGAGCGACTGATCGTGATCGAAGATACCGCTGAAATCCAACTCGCGCATGAAAACGCGGTCGGGCTGATTGCGGTGCGCGGCCGTTTGGGAGAGGCTGAGGTGAGTCCCGCGGACTTGGTTCAGGCAGCACTGCGGTTAAAGCCCGACCGGATCATCATGGGCGAAATTCGAGGTGCAGAAGCGATGAGCTGGCTCCGTGCGGTGGGCACCGGACATCCAGGCTCGATAACGACGGTGCACGCAAACTCGACGCGCGGCGCGGCAGAGCAGCTTGCACTAATGGCTTTGATGTCGGGCACTGAACTTCGACGCTCGGAACTGGTTGAATATATTCACGACGTCGTAGACATCTTCATTCAACTCGACCGCCATGACGGCGAGCGTCTGGTTGCTGACATTGATTTTTCTGGCAATACGGAAACGTCCTTGGAAGTGGTTCAAACCCCTTTCCGACAGCGCGCCACCTAAAATTTTAGCAAAGCCGATATTCGCAACTGCCGCTGCTCGATTGGACGAACGTGCAGGTCTTCGACGGCTTCCAATGATTCGCCGGGCAGCCGTGACGCATAGAAATACCCGATTTCATTATCCTTCGCGTCGAACACATTCAACAGGTGGTGTTTAAACTCATCAACTTATGTTTATAGATTCAGCATGTATTTGTTCAGACATCAATGCCCATCCCAATGCGATGCGCGATGGTTGGCGAATGTCCGTTGTTACGATAATCAAGCCCAAAATCTGCTATCGCAACTGCGAAGAATGAATGGCGGGTTGCAGCTCTTGCGGACAATACTTCGAGCGTCCGAAATGTGCGCGAATGCTGGACGGACGAATGTCGCGTTCGGAGAAATCCTCCAGCACCACGCAATGTCCTAAATGTCTCGATATCGGCAGCTGCGGCAT
>Ga0136636_10001292_pt1 | contig 14464 bp, 12 predicted proteins | sample AntDrymUQ8522106_2_FD_104653 | JGI IMG/M metagenome (GOLD analysis project Ga0136636, IMG submission 104653) | Polar desert sand microbial communities from Dry Valleys, Antarctica - metaG UQ852 (21.06) | ecosystem: Environmental > Terrestrial > Soil > Desert | place: Antarctica: Dry Valley... | reverse complement strand
GCAGGCGCTGATCAGGGCCAGGAAGATCAGCAGGGCGGTCAGTCGACGTTTCAGCTTCATGTTTCGCAGCCTCCTCTACGAGCAACTGAGTAGCACCATCGATACTGTGGCTCTATGTACAGCTTCGTGCGCTAGCGAAAAAAACACCGCTGTTGCGCAGCGCGCTTTCTCGCTAGCTCCTAAAGCAGAGTAATCAGGCGGATTCGCGCGCGATAATCTCATACGGCATCTCGACGCTACGCCCGCCCTCGGGAGCGGTGTTGTTGAGCCGCTCGAAGAGCATCTCTGCGGCCCGTCGCCCGAGCTGCTCCTGAAACTGCGTCACGGTGGTCAATGTGGGGGACACCACCCGTGCGGCAGGAATATTATCGAACCCGATCATGGCAATATCCTGCGGAACCCGCAGGCCCGCCTCGCGGATCGTCACCAGGGCGCCTATCGCCATCAGATCATTGGCGGCGAAGACCGCGGTGGGCGGCGCTGAGCGGCCAAGCAGCGCGCGCATGCCCGCCTGGCCGCCGGTCTCGGTAAAATCAGTCACCCGGATCAGGTCGCTCTCGTACGGGATCTGATGCTCGGCGAGCGCCTGTCTATAGCCAGTCGCCCGCGCATTATGCGGCCCCAGCCGCCCGCTCAGCATTCCGATTCGAGTATGCCCACGCTCGATCAGATACGTGACCGCAGCCCGCGCAGCGTTCGTGTTATTCACATAGATGCTATCCAGGGTGAGCGCACCAACTTCCTGTGGTGCCACCTCGAGCCGGACAACCGCAATCTCGCGTTCCAGGAGCAGTCGTAGGTCGACGGCCCTGACGTGGAAAAAGACACCAATGATGCCATCGACACGGCCTTGCTGCGCCAGGCGCAGGCACTTCTGCTCCTTCTCGGCCATGCCATCGGTGTTGTAGATCAGCAGATCATAGCCGTTATGCTCGGCGACATCCTGAATGCCGCGGGTGAAGGCGGGATAAAAGGGGTTGGTGATATCGGGAATAATGCTGGCGATCGTCCGGCTCTTCCGGCTGCGCAGGCTGCGCGCCATTTCGTCTGGCACATAGCCGAGCTCCGTGATCGCGGCCATAATCCGCTGACGCGTCTCGGCCGGGATAGTGATCGCAGCGCTATTGTTGAGCACCTGCGAGACGGCCGCCTGCGAGACGCCGGCGTGACGCGCCACATCGGCCTGGGTTGGCCGCCGCTTTCGCCCGGGGGTGCCCGTCATAACGATTCCCTGAACACCAGGCGACGGGGCGAAAGTGGACGATCCCAATCGCTCCAGACCGGGGATATTAAGTATTACGTATTACTAATACGTAATACTATACATCCGGCGGGCTCAGTTGTCAAGGCTGCCCGTTCTGGTGTTCTGGTTGCCAGTCTAGCCGCCCGGCGAAGCGGGTCCCGAGCGGTGTGAGCGCGCGGAGGCCCGACTACGCCAGCCTCGGCAGCCAGCGCTCCTGCTCGGCCAGCATCTCGTCCACCATCGCGCGGATCTGGGGCAGCGTGCAGACGGCCGCCGTCAGCGGGTCGAGCATCACGGCGTGGTGGACCGCCTCCCGGCTGCCGCGCAGGGCCGCCTCGACGATCAGCTCCTGCACGTTGACGTTGGTGCGGTTGAGCGCGGCCAGCTGAGTCGGGTAACCGTCGACGCGCGTGGGCTGCACGCCACTCCCGTCCACCAGGCAGGCCACCTCCACGCAGCAGCCTGGGGGCAGGTTGGGGATCAGGTCGCGGTTCGGCACGTTGCCGTTGATGCGGATCGGTCGGTTGGTCTCCAGCGCCTCAATGATGTACGAGCCGTACTCGTGGGTGCGCTCGGTGCGGAGCGCTTTGCTGCCGTCGATCTGGGCGGCGTAGTCGCGCTGGGCCTGCTCCTGGCGCTCGATGCAGTGGCGCAGGTAGCCTCCGCTGCGCCCGAAGTCGAACCAGTGGTCGCGCGGGTCCGTGAAGCGGGGTGCGAGCTGCTCAGTGACCATGCGGGCGCTCTTGCGGAAGTAGGGGCTGTACTCGCTGGCGTGGCCGCTGGACTCGGTGACGAAGTAGCCGAAGTGCCGCATCAGGTCGATCCGCACCGGCTCCTGGCCGGAGATCGTCGGGTCCTGGGCGGCCGTGCGGATCGCCGGATAGAGGTCGACGTCGCCGCGGCGGAACTCCAGGAAGAAGGCCTGGTGGTTGATGCCGGCGCAGCGGAAGACCACCTCCTCGTAGGGCACGTCGACCCAGCCCGCCAGCATCTCGCTGGTACCCTGGACGCTGTGGCAGAGGCCGACGTGGGGCCGCCCGGTGGCGCGGTCGAAGGCCCAGCAGTTGGCGGCCATGGGGTTGACGTAGTTGAGCAGCAGGGCGTCGGGGGCCGCCAGCGCGTCCAGCTCCCTGCCGAGCTCGACTAGGACGGGGATGGTGCGCAGGGCGCGGAACACGCCGCCGGGGCCAAGGGTGTCACCGACGCACTGCTCAACACCGTAGCGCCGCGGGGTCTCGATGTCGCGGGCGTAGGCGTCGAGGCCGCCCTGCTGGAAGGTGGTGATGACGTAGTGGGCGCCCCGCACGGCCTCGCGCCGGTCGGTGGTGGCCTCGACCTTCGCCGTCAGCTTGCGGGCGTCGATGATTGCCTGCACGAGGTCGCGGGCCTGGGCGGCGCGGCCGGCGTCGATATCCATCAGGCTGATGGTGCTGTCGGTGAGGGCGGGGGTGAGCAGGATGTCGCTGCAGAGGTTGCGGGTGAATACCACGCTGCCAGCCCCGATAATGGTGATCTTCGGCATCGCTGGGGTGAGTCCTTTCAGTTCGCTCGGCGGCCGCCGTGGGGCTCAGCCGCCCTACCTTCGGTCGCGCCCGCGCCACACGGGCGGGCAGGCGCACCAGACGTCCCCGGGGGCGAGGGCGTGTCGGGCACCGTGCTCACCGCATTGAGCGCGCCGCGGCCGCAGGCTCCCAGTGTAGCGCGTCGCACGGCCACCCTGCTGCCGGATGGCGCGGCGGTCGTGGTCGTCGCGAACCGCGCCTTTGGCTGTCCGGTCTTTACGGATCAGATCACGACACGCGGCTGGGACTGGGTCGTGCGCGTGCAGAGGCAAACCCGTTGGAAAGACCATCACGGGCATGTCCAGCCATTGCGGCAGCAGGTACGCGCCGCTGGCGAGCGCTGGAAAGGGCAGGGGCAGCTGTTCAAAGATGCCGGCTGGCGGCGCGTCAGTGCGCTGGTGCTCTGGGGCCGGGCCCACCGGGAGCCGTTGCTGCTGGCCAGCAGTTTGCCGCTACAGTGGGAGCTGTTTGCCATCTATAAACAACGGGCCGCGATCAAAACCCTGTTCCGGGACTGGAAAACCAGTGGCTGGCAGTGGGAAGCCAGCCAAGTTACGGATCTGGAACATCACGAACGGTTGCTGCTGGGGCTGGCCTTCGCCTCCCTCATTACCCTGATGCAGTGCACACAGGCAGCGGCCCAGAAGCGGCAGACCCCGGCGCATGGCAGCCAGCGCCGAAGCTGGGCCGGGGCGCACAGTCTGTTGCGGCTGGGGCGCGACGCCTTCTGGCAACGCTTGCGGCGGAATGACCGCACGCCGATCCGGTGGGCGTTGGAGGGCTTCGATAGCCCGATCTAGTCGGCAGAAAGCCGCGCCCACCATGCCCTGGCTGGCACAGGAATTGGGCGGCGCGCCGCCTAGGTGCTGGTGCGTTGGGATGCGGGAAACACGGTGTCTGTTCATATGTTCTGTCCGCCCTTAAACCCTCACGGGGAGAGGGGGTTCCCGCAGCAGGAAGCGATCTGCGCCCCCTCTCCCGTTCAGGGAGAGGGGGTTGGGGGGGTGAGGGCCATGCGCGGCACGCACGTTAGCGCTCGGCGATCAGCATAGCGATGTAGCTCAGCGTGGCGCGGCGCCCCTGAGGGTGTAGCTGGCGCCACAGGCCCACGAGCACACCCTCGTCTGGGGTGCTGCTGCTGGCGGCGAGGCTGGGGGCGCTTGCGGCCACCGGGGCAAGTGTGGCAGCGAGGGCTGGCGGGGCCTTCGGCTCTGGCGCCTCGACGCGGAGCTCGCCGACCTCGACGGAAGCCTGCTCATCCTGCGGCTGCTTCAGGCTGCCGCCATTCTCCGCTACCGTGCTAGCGATGATCACGCGGGCAATCTCCATCGTGTCGGTCTGGAGCACCTCGGCGATCCGCTGGGCCTGGTCAGAATCAGGCCGGGTCTTGTTGCTCAGGTAGTTGCGCAGCGCGCCATCGCTGATCTTGGTGTCGCGGGTAAGCTTGGCCCGCGAGTAGCCGCTGCGCTTCATGTGCTCCTCGAGCCAGTCGCCGAAGCGCGCCGCGGCCTCCGGGCTGTAGGCCATGTGGCGGCGTACCTCCTCCACCGGCATATCGAGCGCGCCCCCGATCAGCTCCAGAGTCTTTTGGCGTGGGCGCTGCGTGTTCCCGTCGATGAACTGCCGCAGCGAGATCGCGCCGATCTCTAGCTGCTCGGCGAACTCGCTAATCGACTTGCTCTCGCTCATCGCGGCGTGAAATAGCAGTACAGAGAGTGGGACGCGTTCGGTGCTTGCTACGCTGACGGCCATGGATCTGCTCCTGTTCGTTACAAGGCTAAGGGTATAACAAATCACGCTCGCCCGTAGGAAACGAGGCCAATCAGGCAGGTACGGGCTACCGGAAAGCACGGCTTGCTTCCAGCTATCTGCCACACAGAGGCATGCGTGTTGCTTTCGGGACGATAAGATTTCGTGATCACTTGGAAGTATAAAACAAGATAATCGTCCTGTCAAGTATATCTTGTCGTATAGTCTAGCAAAAGGCACAGCATCCGGCTGTTGAAGCTAGTTTGCCCTAAAATTGCGCCAGGGAAATCCGCCATGGCAGCCGCCAGGAGCTACCGGCGGGGGCGTGGCTGTGCTACAATAGTGGCTATGGCGCGTTGCGCGCCGATCTGGTCGGCTTTGTCCCAACTGCCCCTCTGAAAGCGGACATCTCCCCGTGACAACAGCACCCACTCTGATCAGCGTTGAGGACTTGTACGATCTCGCATGGCTCGAGGATGTGCGGGTGAGCCCCGATAGTCGCTTTGTGGCCTATGTGAAAGTTTCCGTAGATCGCAGCGCCAACAGCTACAGCCGCGCTATCTATCTGGCGCCCACGCAGGGTGGCGCTGCTCGCCGCTTCACCCAGGGCACGAAGCAGGATCGTCAGCCGCGCTGGAGCCCCGATGGCTCCCAGCTTGCCTTTGTCTCCTCACGTGACGACGAGCATGGACAGATCTATCTGATCAATGTAGACGGCGGCGAGGCGCGCCAGCTCTCCGCGCTGCCTAATGGCGCCAGCGACCCGGCCTGGAGCCCCGATGGCCGTACGCTCGCCTGGCTCTCGCTCGCCAGCGAGGCCGAGCGCCGCCACGAGGATGCCGGTGAGCCGCCCCCGCTCGCCACGGCCTGGGAGGCGCGCCGCGCTAAGGAGCAGCGCCAGCACGACGAGGAGCAGAGGCTCGACCCGCGCGTGATCTCCCGCCTGCCTTATCGCAGCGGTACGAGCTACTTCGACGAGCGCCGCCGCCAGATCTACCTCGCCGATCTGCCCGCAAACGAAGACGCTGCCCCGCCCACGCCGCGCCGCATCACCGACGGCGACTTGCACTACGGCCCGCCCGCCTGGATGCCCGATGGCAACAGCCTGCTCACCACCGCCACCCGCGACCCCGAGGCCGACTCGCTTTTTGCCTACTATGATGTGCTGCGCGTGCCTGTGACGGGCGGTAAGCCCACCACTCTTACCAGCGCCGGCTTCTCCTACTTCGACCCGCAGCCCTCGCCCGATGGGCGCCTGATCGCTTTCAGCCGCCTGCGCGAGGACAAGCTGCTGGCCGATGGCAACCGTGTGGCGATCATCCCAGCCGATGGCGGCGAGATCAGCGACCTCACCGAGCAGGCCGACCTGAACGTCGAGGCCTTACGCTGGCAACCCGGCGGCCAGGGCCTGCTCTTCACCGCCAGCTGGCACGGCGACACCGCTATCTATAGCCTTGATCTGCCCAGCAGCTCTGCCCACCCGCACCACACAACCCTGGTTGGCGGGCGGCGGATTGTGTCCGGCTTCGATGTGGGCAGCGACGGCACGCTCGCCTTTATCGCCGGCGACGCCACAAACCCCTGCGAGCTCTACCTGCGCACCCCCGACGGCGCGGAGCGCCAGCTTACGACGCTCAACCAGGCCTTCCTTGAGCGCCACGTGAGCGTGCCGATCCACGAGCTGCGCTACAGCGCCCACGACGGCCAGGAGGTGCAGGGCTGGGTGCTCTACCCGCCCGGCTTCGAGCAGGACAAACGCTACCCGCTGGCTGTCCACATCCACGGTGGCCCCCATCTTATGTGGGGGCCGGGCTTTCGCGCTATGTGGCACGAGTGGCAGGCCTGTGCGGCAGCGGGCTACATCGTCTTCTTCTGCAACCCGCGCGGCAGCGAGGGCTATGGCGAGCAGTGGCGTGACGCCATCCGCGCCAGCTGGGGCGAGGCCGACGCGCCCGATATTCTCGCCGGGGTCGAGCAACTCGTCGCCAATGGCAACGTCGATCCCGCGCGCATCGGCGTTACTGGCGGCTCCTACGGCGGCTACATGACGGCCTGGCTACTCGGCCACTCCGAGCGCTTTGCCTGCGGCGTAGCGGCGCGCGGTGTGTACAATCTGATCTCGCACCATAGCACCTCGGACGCCCACGAGCTGATCGAGCACGAGTTCAACGGCTACCCCTGGGAGCTCGCCGAGGAGCTCTGGGATCACTCGCCGCTGGCCCACGCCCACAAGATCAATGCCCCACTGTTGCTGCTGCATAGCGAGCTCGACTACCGCGTGCCGATCAGCGAGGCCGAGCAGCTCTTCGCATTTTTGCGCCGCCAGAAGAAGGTGGTCGAGCTGGTGCGCTACCCGCGTGAGGGCCACGAGCTCACCCGCGCAGGCGAGCCGAAGCATCGCGCCGACCATATGCGCCGTACCCTGGCCTGGTTTGATCGCTATTGCCAAAGCGAGCAGGGAAACCAATGAGCGAGCAGCCCCGCCCCGATACACAGCACTGGGATCAGCTTACGCCCGATCAGGTGATCGAGCTGCTTGTCTACGAGCTCTACAGCCCCGTCAGCATCATCGGCAGCCAGCTCAAGCGCCTTACCGAAGATGAAGATCCACTCTCCGAGGACGACTACGACGCTAGCTTCGAGCAGATGCACAACGCCGTGCGGCAACTCAGCAAAACGGTGGTGCATCTCAAGCGCTATAGCGAGCAGCGAAAGCGCGCTCAGGAGTAACGTCTACGGTTGCGAGCGCAATTATTTGCGCCACGATGGAAAGCCCGATGAGAATCCCTAGCATGGGGACTTCTCAAAAAGGCAGAGCTGTGGTACACTCCGTGCTACCGAACAGCGTCACGAAAGCCGCGAGACTTTTCCCCGGTTCGACTGGGGTCTCCCCGGCCCGCACAACCTCCCCGCATGAGGCCAGGGCACGGGGCGTTGTTCCAGCGCCGTACAGCTGCTGAGACGTCAGCTGCTTGGCGCACCGCAAGGCGTGTTCTGGAGTGTGGAGCGCAGGGATTTCCCCTGCACATGCAGTGTCAGGGTATAGGCCTGGCACGCAGGAGTTGGACCGGAATGCAAGTGAAGCTCTTTGTCGGCAACCTGGCCTGGACGATCGACGACCAGCAGCTGGAGCAGCTCTTCAGCCAGCACGGCGATGTCCAGAGCGCCCGTGTGATCAATGACCGCGATACTGGCCGTTCGCGCGGGTTCGGGTTTGTCGAGATGGACGTGGACGATGTGTCTGTCGTGATCCGCGCGACCGACGGCGTGGAGCTGAATGGCCGGGCGATCCGCGTGAACGAGGCCGAGGATAAGGGCGGTGGTGGCTCCCGTGGCCCCCGCCGCGACAATGGCGGTGGCGGTGGCGGTGGCTACGGCGGCGGCGGCGGCGGCGGTCGCCGCTACTAGGGGCTACCCTCACAGGGTGCAAGTGAGCGCGGGGTAGCTTGCCTTCCCCGCGCCCTTTGACCGCGCAGCAGGGCCTGTGCGTACGTCTCCGCCAACAAGCAACGCTGCAATGTTCGCCCCTCGTCGCCGACGAGGGGCTTTGTGTTGTCGTATAATGCCCGCTACCCTGATCACGCTCAACCTTGCTGGAAGATGTAGACGAGGAGCGCTTGTGCCCCGCATCGAGTCCTTGCTCTCCGCACGGCTCTTCCTCGCACCTCAGCTGGTTGGGGGGCGACTCTACTTTGTGAGCAATCTGAGCGGCTGGCTGAGCCTGTACGTGATGGACGCTGGCGGCAGCGTGCCCGAGCCGCTGCTCCCGCCCGAGCTCGCCTTGCAGAACCCCGAGCTGGTCGGCGGCTACCTCTACTGCGTGCTGCCCGGCATCGGCAAGATCCTGCTGATGCTCGACCGCGACGGCGACGAGGTCTACCGGCCCATGCTGATCCCGCTCGCGGGCGGCTACCCCGAGCCGATCTTCGCCGACGCCTTCGCCAACGCCCGCGTCGCCGCTCACATCTGCGACGCAGAGGCTGGGGTCATCTACTTCGTGGCCGAGTCGCGGGCGGAGGCGCGCAACAGCGCCTACCGCGCAAACCTGGCCAACGGCGAGCTGACGCTACTGCGCGAGTCGCGCTGGGGCGCCGGGGTCGTGGCCGCCAGCCCCAATCAGCGCCGCGTAATCGTGGGCGAGGGCTACAGCGTGGGCGATCTGGTGCTCTTCGAGTGGCGCGAGGGTGCAGGCGAGCCGCGCCTGCTCTACGGCACGCCGATGGAGCGGCGCGAGCCGGGCCGGGCCTACCCCGCAAGTGGGATCGGCGCCAGCGCCTTCACCGAGGACGGACGCGCGCTGCTCGTGAACTCTGCGCTCTTCGACGACGCCTACTCGCTGGGCTACCTGGATCTGGCGGCGCCTGAGAGCGGCATTCTCGCCGTACGCATCGAGGGCGCCCAGCACTCTGGCGCGGGCGAGCTTGTAGGCGTGGCGCATCTGCGCGGCGATCACTTCCAGGTGGATTACAACATCGATGGCTGCGCCTGGGGCTATGAGGCTGTGCTCGACCAGGGCACGCGCACGCTGCGGCTGCTCCGTGTGCTCTGGGGCGCGGGCGCCACGGCGGGCGGCGTGTTGGAGGGCGCCCACTACCACCAGGCCGACGACTGCTGGGCCTTCGCGTTCACCACGGCCACCACGCCAACCCAGCTTTACACGCTGGAGGGGCCGGAGCGCACGCTGCGACGGCACACCCGTGAGCGGGTGCTCGGCGTGGGCGAGGGGCTGCTCTCGGGCGGCGAGGATGCCTCGTTCACCTCGCACGACGGGCTGCGCGTCTCCGCGCGGCTCTACTTGCCAGCGCCCGAGCTGGGCTTCACAGGGCCGCGCCCGCTGGTCTACTACATTCACGGCGGGCCGCAGGGGCAGGAGCGCCCGAACTTCGCCTGGTTCTCGATGCCGCTCATCCAGCTGCTCGCCATGCGCGGCTTCGCCGTGTTTGTGCCCAACGTGCGCGGCTCCACGGGCTACGGCTTTAGCTACACCAAGCGCGTGGATCACGATTGGGGCGGCCAGGATCGGCTCGACCACGTGTACGCGATGACGCAGGTGCTGCCGCAGGATGCGCGCCTGGACGTAACACGGGCTGGGGTGGTGGGCCGCTCGTACGGCGGCTACATGACGCTGACCCTGGCGACGCGCCACCCGGAGCTCTGGTCGGCGGCGGTAGACATGTTCGGGCCATACGATCTGCTCACGTTTATCGAGCGGCTGCCAGAGACGTGGAAGCCGTACTTTGCGGTGGCGGTTGGCGACCCAGCCACCGAGGAGGGGCGGAGCTTCCTGCGCGAGCGCTCGCCGGCCAGCTACATCGAGCAGATCGCGTGCCCGCTGCTGGTGATCCAGGGGCGCAACGACCCGCGCGTGGTGGAGCAAGAGTCACGCGATGTGGTGGAGCGGCTGCAGAGCGTGGGCAAGGCCGCCGAGCTGCTGGTGTTCGAGAACGAGGGGCACGACGTGCTGAGGTTCGAGAACCGCGTGCGCTGCTACAACGCCATCGCGGCCTTCTTCGGCGCGCAGTTGGGGGCGTGATCAGTAGGCTTGCGCAAGCAGCATGTCTGTGCTATGATGACACTCGGTAGCGGATAAACACAGTGATGTATGACGCTTTGGACAAGAAATAAGATAGGAACATGACAGCATACATCGAGTACATTAATACAGCTCTCCGGGTAGGTAAGGAGAGCAAGGCACTTGTTGTCGATCTCTTCGCTGGTTGTGGTGGCCTAGCGCTTGGATTTGAGGCTCAAGGCTTTAAAACCATTGGCTTCGAGATGAATACCGACGCCTGCCAGACGTATGAGATGAACTTAAAGCGGAAGTGTCATCAGGTCTTTCTTACTCCGACGACCCCCTTACCGTTTGCCAATGTTATTATTGGTGGCCCACCATGCCAACCCTTCAGCGTTGGTGGCTACCAGATGGGTCTTCAAGATTCACGGGACGGATTTCCAGCCTTTATCGCTGCTATCGCTCGAGTCCAACCTGATATCTGGCTATTTGAAAATGTACGCGGCCTGCTTTATCAGAATAAGTGGTACCTGCATGAGATCACGCGAACACTTAGGGAATCGGAAATGCTTAATCATCCCGCTTCTGTCTCCAGCCACGAGAGCTCTACCTCATCAGGAAGCCGTGCAGCAAGTATGGAACCAACAACTGGGATGGACAAGCATTTCCGATTCCCAAAAGCAAATCACCTCTATCTGATTGAGGCCGTCCATTCTTCAGGGCCTATTTCCAATGAGCGAAGGCATGCTCTGGAGGCGCTTGTGCGTGACACACCCGCTTATGTTGTGTATATCACCGCCTTTCAAACCTGGGATAAATTTCGGCAGCACGCTCCTTCTATCGGATGGGAGACTGAGGTCTGGGTTGCTGAGGCGCCAGAACACCTCATTCACTACAACGGCGAGAAATTTCTTCCAAAGCAATAGCACAGGTAGCTGCGATGCTAAACCCACCCGCAAAGGAATTGCTCTGGCCCGCATCGAGTCCCTACTCACCGCGCGGCTCTTCCTGGCGACCCACGACGTGCTGAGGTTCGAGAACCGCGTGCGCTGCTACAACGCCATCGCGGCCTTCTTTGCGGGGCAGCGGGGCAGCTGATCCGCAGGCTTGCGCGGCCAGTAGATTAGCGGCGCCGGCCTGGTGCTGACCAGTGTCAGTAGATCGGGTAGCTGAAAAGGTTGACCAGGCCGATGCCAAGCAGCGCGAGCGCGATAGCGAGTAGCGCAACGCGCACCGCGAACAGCCCGAAACGCGCTGTCAGGGCGCTGAAAAAGAGCACCAGGGCCAGGAGCACGGAGTTGAGCACGTAGCGGTCGGAGGTCGCATTGGCAGCCGCAGCCTGGCTAAAAAGCGCCTCGGCTTGCTGTTCCAGCTGGTCGGCTTCTTCGGCTGCGGCCAGCCGATATTCGGCCAGCTCGAACGGGCTCGCGGGCGCCGTAGGGTTCTCTAGCGGTCGGCTCGCGAGCCATACCGCAAAGGCTGGGGCGAACTCGGCGCGGAAGCGCTCGCGATAGAAGTCGGCCAGGGCCTGGTTCTTGATTGCGGTCGCCTCGATCCAGTTCGTGAACAGCGCGACATCGAGCTGGGTCAGCTGACTGGCCAGGCCCGCAGCACGGGCAGACGCGATCCGCAGCCCGCTGGTCTGGGCAAAGTCGAGCGCCATGACCCCGCTCCAGCGGCTGGCCTGGTAGCCGCTCCACGACGTGGCCAGGGCAGAGAGCGAGAGCGCCACCGCTGCAAGGACCTCCAAAGTTTTCGCCCATTGCCGCTGGCTCAGGCCGAGCCGGCCATCCAGCCATTCGGCTGCCTCACCAGCTGGTTGCTCGCTGCGATTGCGCATACGCTCCGCTCTTTTCTGTCTAGTGTTACGGCTCGTAGCGATGCTATACTTTTTGCATACCATTGACACTAGCTACTAGAATAGTTTCGTAGCATCGGTACGCTGATTACAGTTCGATGCAAGCCTGCGCCTGGTCGAGCAGGCTGTGCGCCGCTATGTCGAAGAGCAGTCCTGGCAGATCCAGGCCATTACCGATGCCCTCGCAGACTACCGCAGCGGCGCGAGCGAGCTTGTTGCCCATGAGACCGTGATGCAGGAGCTCGAGGCCCGCATCAAGGCTGCGCTCCCTTGAAGATTGTCTGGCGCAAAGCGGCCCAGGACGACCTCAACCACGCGTTCGACTACCTGCTTCAGATTGACCCTCAGGCTGCGGTGCGACTCTTTGAGACGATCCGAGGCAGAGTCGGGCGGCTAGCGGCGTCTCCGAGCCTGGGACAGCCCGTCCGGGTGGGAGACACGCGCGAGCTGGGCATCACCGGCACGCCTTACTTGATCGCCTACACCGTTGACCAGCGCATCAGCGCTATCATTATCCTGCGCGTAAGGAGACAAGGAGACAAGGAGACAGGAGGCGCCCCTTTGCTGCCGATAGGCGCTCCGTGTCTCCCTGTCTCCTTGTCTCCAAGCGCGCGCGCAGCAAGCGCGGTCTCCGTGTCTCCCTACTGCGCCCAGAGCGGCCAGCGATCCTGCGCGCTGTTGAAGGTAAGCTGCGTGATACGCCCGCCATCCAGGGGCAGCGTGTAGATCTCGTAGTCCCCATCGCTGTCGCTGGCGAAGGCGAGCGTGCGGCCGTCGGGCGACCAGGTGGGCGCCTCGTCGTTGCCGGGGGTGCCGTAGGAGGAGACGGCCCGGTCCGCTAGGTAGAGGATCGCCAGATCCCACTTGCCATCGCGCAGCGACGAGAAGGCAACAGCCTGGCCGTTCGGGCTCACGCGGGCGTAGCGGTCGTCGCTGGTGTTATCGGTGAGCTTGCGCTGGCTCACCAGGCGCACTTCCACGCCGTACTGGCCGTCGAAGCTGTAGGCAAGCTCGGCGGCGTAGAGCTCGAAGTCGCCGTCGCAGTTGTTCACCCAGTAGAGCGTGCGCCCGTTGGGCGACCAGGTGGGCGTCTCGTTTACGCAGCCGCCCGTGGTGAGCTGCGCCGTCGTCGTCTCGGTTGCCAGGGCACTCACCATGTAGAGCTCCTGGCCGCCGTTGCGATCCGACACGAACGCGATCTTGGTGCCGTCGGGCGAGTAGCTGGCGTTGTAGTCGTTCACGTCCTGGCTGGGCAGGTAGCGCGCGTCGCTCACCTTGCGCACCTCGGCGTTCCATGCCGTGTCGCCGTCGTAGATCGCGGCCGGGCCGAACTCGTAGATCTGGCGGAACTGGGCGCGCTCGCGGCGCGAGTCCACCAGCAGCCGCAGCTGCCCTGGGTCCCAGCTGCGCCGCCACGAGAAGGCCACCGTCTCCTCGTTGCCGAAGGTGATGCGGTCGCTGCCGCCATTTTCAAGGTAGCGGTAGAGCTCCCAGTGGCGGCCCGTGTCCACGTTGGAGGCGTAGAGCAGCATGGTGCCGGGGTCGGCTGCGGCCCATGGCGTGCCGAGGTGCGGGTAGCGCCACTGGAAGTAATGCTGGCCCACGTTGCCCATCTCTACTTTGTAGCCGGCGGGGTTGGCGGGCACATAGGTGAGCACGCGCCGCTCGAACAGCTGCACCAGCACATCTTGCTCGCTCCCGCCGATCTGCGCGCGTGTCCAGTAGGCATCGGTGATCGGCAGCCCCATGGCGAAGAGCCAGTCCACGACGGGTCCGCGCGTTACGCGGCCATTCCAGATTGGCCCTGCCTGGCCTAGAAACTCCCAGAAGACGCGCGGGATGTTGTGGCCCGTCACGCTGTTGAACTGCACGATCTCTGTCTCGGTCAAGGCCAACTCGGGGCGCAGGCCGAGGTTGCCGCCGCGATCAAGCGTGGCGCTCACCCGCTGGCCGAGGCGCTGCTGGTCGCGGTAGCCGTTGTCTAGCGTGGCGATACCTAGAAACGAGCTGTAGCCGGGCGAAGCAACGTTGGACGCGCGCGGGTTGCCGGCCACGGGCACATCTGCGGGCGGGCGCTGATCGTAGTCGAAGGGGTCGTTGGCGAGCTGCACGCGCCCGCTCACCAGCTCCTTCACCAGCAGGCCGTTGGTGACGCCGAGGCTCGCGCCGGAGCGGTCGGCCGGGTTGTTCAGCTCCATGCGCGCCTTGTCGAAATACTGCACCGTGCGCAGGCCGTTCTGGCCCTGGCGGTAGAACTCGGCGTAGTCGAACCAGGGGCCGGGGCCCCAGTACCAGGTGCGGCCACCGCGCACGGCCTCGTGGTCGGTGCGGGCCCAGGCCTGCTCGAAGCCGGGGTCGGCGAACTGGGCGCGCGTGCCGTCGAAGGGCGCGGCGCCGGTGGAGGCGGCGCCAGCGACGAGTGAGCACGCGAGCAGCCCTGCGGCAAGGGCCGCGCCTTTGCTGCGAAGCCAGAGAAGACCCATTGGGCACCTCCTGATTGCAGATTGCAGATTGCTGATTGCAGATTGCGCAGCGTGTGG
>Ga0136636_10001291_pt1 | contig 14470 bp, 11 predicted proteins | sample AntDrymUQ8522106_2_FD_104653 | JGI IMG/M metagenome (GOLD analysis project Ga0136636, IMG submission 104653) | Polar desert sand microbial communities from Dry Valleys, Antarctica - metaG UQ852 (21.06) | ecosystem: Environmental > Terrestrial > Soil > Desert | place: Antarctica: Dry Valley... | reverse complement strand
GGGCGGTCGACGCTCGAGCGGCTCGCGAGCGTGACGCTCTCGACGGGCGAGTGCGACGACGGGGCGTTCAGCCCGGCACCGCCAGCGCCGACATGTTCAACGACCGTCACGCTCGCGCTGGGCGACGCCCTGGCCATGGCGGCGGCGGCCCGGCTTGAGCTTGGCGACGGGGCGTTCGCCAAGCGGCACCCCGGGGGGGCGCTGGGCGGACTGATGCGGCCGGTGGCGGAGGCGCTGCGGTTCGTGGTGGGAAAGAGCCTGAACTTGGTGCCCGACGATGTGAGCGTGGCCGAGGCGTGCCGGCTGTCGGAGACGGCGATCCGCCGCCCGGGCGCGATGCTGCTGGTCGACCGGGATTCGGGTGTGCTGACGGGCCTGTTCACAGACGCGGACCTTCGGCGGCTCATCGAGCGCGACCGCGGGGCGCTGGACCGGCCGGTGCGCGACGCGATGACGCGGAACCCGGGAACGCTGGGCGACTCGGCGCTGGTGCGGGACGCCGTGGCGATGGTGCGGGAGCACCGGCGCGACGAGATACCGGTGGTTGACGACGCCGGGCGGCCGGTGGGGCTGCTGGACGTTCAGGATTTGATCGCCCAGCGGCTGATCCGGGCGGACTAACGCGAGTTGTCGCTGAGGCTCGGGCGGAGAACTTGCTGGATGAGCGAAGCTGCGGGAGGCCGCCGGGGACCGGCGGGGTACCCAAAGTTCCCGAGTTTCACCGGCGATTCGTGTACGATGGTGCGGGCCCGAAATGGTCATGCTCTCTCGGGAGCGAAGATCCGACAGATGCACGCCTCAACTCCCCCATTCTCGCTCCCCCAGCCCGGCCGCGTTGACAAGCTCGTCAACCTGCCCGGGGTCGTGCTGCTGGCGCTGGATGTTGATGGGGTATTGACCGACGGCTCGATCAACCTCGACGACCACGGGGTCGAGACCAAGCGGTTCAACGTGCGCGATGGCCAGGGCATCGCGGCGTGGCTGGGGCTCGGGCTCGAGGTCGCGGTGATCACGCGCCGGGCCGGGAAGTGCATCGAGCATCGCTGCCGCGAGCTTGGGATCACGCGGCTGGTGCAGGGGAGCAAGGACAAGTCCGCCGCCCTGGACGAGCTGCTGGCCTCGACGGGCCTGAGCGAGCGAGAGGTGGCGTACATCGGGGACGATTGGCCCGACGTTCCGGTGCTGCGGCGGGTCGGCGTGCCGATCTGCCCGCCCAAGACCGATGCTCTGGTCGCCGCGGCGTGCGCGATGATGACCCGCGCACAGGGGGGCGACGGGGCGGTCCGGGAGGCCATCGAGACGATCCTTGTGGGTAAGGGAATGCTGGAGTGGGCGGCGGGCCTGTACACCGGGGACTAGGGCGTGCCAGTTCGGGGGGGAGGAATGGGCAAGGGGGCCGTCGGGGGCGTGTGGTTCCCGTAGCATCGATGGTTATGCCCAAACCGACCGCAACGCCGACGTCTGCCAAGGCCACCCGTTCGACGGGGCTGTTGATCGCGCTGGCGTTTGCGCTGATTGCCGTCGGGGTGGTGATCTACATCGCGGTGGGGTATCGCTCGTCGGCTCGGCCGGCGGCGATCCCGACGGACGTGATCGACATCGGGAAGGCCCCGGCGGCCGAGGGAAGTGCGGCGGACGCGACGCAGATCCAGCAGACCGGGGCGGCCCGGCTGCAGTTTGTTGACAAGAACGACCCCAACCGCTTGGCGGCGGAGCTGGTGTGCGAGAAGCTCGATCCGATGGGGCAGGGCTACTACACGCTGACGAGCCCGCGGGCGTGGATCTACTTCAAGGACGGGCGGGCCTTGCACATCCGGGCCGACAACGCCCGGGTAAAGATGCCCAGCCAGCAGCAGCAGCCCGAGAGCGGGGAGTTTCACGGCACCGTCGTGCTTCGCCTGTTCGCCGCCCGAGAGGCGGGGACGGACCAGTCGCCGGCCAGATCCATCGACCCGGACATGGACGCGCCGGAAGTGCTGGCCGTCACCGACTCGCTCGCGTTTGACACGGTGCTTCTGGAGCTCGACACGCAGGACCCGGTGACGATCTCGGCGCGGAACCTGCTCTACGAGGGCGACGGGATGCTGGTGCGCGTGAACCAGGTGCGGGAACGCATCGAGCTCTTGCGGACCACGGGAAAGATGCTGAAGTACAATCCGCTGCTGCGATCCCAGAAGCGGCCGCCGGTGGCGAGCGGGGCGGGGGCCGGGGCGGGGGCGGGGACGGGGGCTGTCGCGGGGGTGGACACGGAAGCAGCGCTGGTGCCGACGGCGGCGGTGGTCGCCGGGGCGACGTCGGCGGCCTCGCCGAAGGTCATCAAGGAGAACTTGTACCGCGCGCTGGTGAGCGATCAGGTGACGGTGCATCAGGTCGGACGCTCGCTGACGGCCGACACGCTGGAGCTTTTCGGCCGGCTTGTCGACGGGCGGCTGCCCGAGAACGCTTTCGGGGCCGTGCTCACCGAGTCCGGGCCATCGTCGGCGGACGGGGCGAAGGCGGCGGCGGGCGCTGGGAGCGCGCCCGACCCGGGCAAACCGGCGGCGGCCGCAACATTGATTCCGCGCCCCATCGCCGGATCGATCGAGCCGCTGTTCATCTCGGCGGGGGACAAGGACGTGATCATGCGGTGGTCGGGGACGCTGGTGATGACCCCGCTGACGGAAACCTCCCCGCCGGCGGAACTGGCCAAGGGCAACCACTTCGCGGCCCGTTTCTCGAGCGTCAAGGCCGGCGGCGTGGATGTCGTCACGCTCAAGGATGAAGAGACCGGCGCGACGGGGACTTGCGCGTCGATCGAATACGCCGCCACGACTCGGACGATGGCGATGCTCGCGGGGGCGGGCGTCGAGAGCGTGACGCTGGACATGCCCGAGTCCGGGCGGCTGGTGGTGCCGAGCGTGCGGATGGACCTGGGCTCGGGCGTGGCCCATGTGGCGGGGGGCGGGCAGCTTGCGGCGCTCAAGGCGCCCAAGGCGTTCGTCGGGCCCTTGCCGGAGAACGATCCGGGGCGGCCGATGTCGGCCCAGGTCGTCCGGCAGATTACCTGGCAGGAGCAGGCGGACTTCGAGTTCGCCCAGCACGAGGGCCGGCTCCGCGGGGCGCTGAGTTCGGCACGGTTCACCGGCTCGGTGCTGGCGCGGGATGCTTCGAGCAGCCTTTCGGGCGACTATCTGGCCGCGGACTTCATCACGCAGGGGCGGCAGCAGACGGCGCTGCGGCGGATCAAGGTCGAGGGGAACGTGGTCGGCGTTGCGGGTGCCGGGCGCGTGGACGCCGACCGGGCCCTGCCCGCGCTCGACCCATACTTGACGGCCCAGACGCTGGATGTGACGTTCACGCCCAGCAAAGCCGACCCGGATCAGACCGAACCGACGCACGCCCTGGCGATCGGGGGCGAGGGCGTGAGCGTGCGGGCCCAGACGCGCGATGCGGCCCTGACGGCCCGGTCGGTCGAGACGTTCATCGGCAGGAGCGCGAACGGCGACACGGTCCTGACGGAGATCGTCGCGTCCGGCAACGCGTTCTTCGAGCGGGGCGACGGGGTGTCGGCCCGGGCGGACATCCTGCGGGCCCGGCCCGAGGAGCGGACGGCGGACCTGCGTTCTGCGCCGGGCGGAGCGCCGGTGGTGCTGGCGCGGGCGGGCTCGACGGTGGTGGGCTCGCACGTGACGCTCGACGACGCGACCGGAACGATGGTGTGCAAGGGCGAGGGGTCGTTCGATCATCAGCCCCCGCCGCCGGACGCCGGAACGCCGGCGCGGGCGAGCGATCAGCGGCGGCTGATGGTGACGTGGACCCATGGCATGCGGTTCAACAACGCTCAGGGCCGGATCGACTGCGAGGGGTCGGCGGTCGTGACCTCGGCGACTCGGCTGAGCACGCAGGTGGCCAAGGCGGAGAAGCTCCGCGTGAACATCACGCCCGCATCGCAGGCGGGCGGCGGTGGCGACGGCGCTATTGAAGACCGGCGGCTGCTGCGGGCCGAGGCGATCGGCGCGGGCGTGGACGAGCCCGTGGGCGGGGGAGTTGTCAGCGCCGCGGCGGGGGTGGTGCCGGCGACGGTGGAGGTGCGGAGCTATGCGTACGCGCCCGAGGCGCCGGGCGACGACGCGAAGCGGACGCTGGAGCAGCTCATGTTTGTTGAGGGGCCGCGGATCATCGCCGACGAGCAGGCGGGGACGATGAGCGTGCCGGGAAGCGGGCGGGCGATCATCCGGGACCAGCGTCAGGCGGCGAGCGGTTCTGGGCCGCTGGTCGCGGGCGGGGGCGGCGTTGGAGGCGGAACCCGTGGGACGTCGCGGTTCATCTGGGGCGAGTCGATGCTTTTCACGCGGTCGACGGGGGTGCTGAGCATGAAGAAGGATGTCGAGGTGACGCACCTGCCGCTGGGCGGCGATCGGGCGATCCGGCTGGTGGCGCTCAATGTCGACGCGTTCTTCAACGTGCAAGGGCAGGCAGCGGGAGCGGGCGGGGCGATTCAGTCGGCGGACCTGATCCGGGCCGAGGCGGCAGGAGCGGTGTACGCCGAGAGCGGGACCCAGAAGCTCTTGGGTGATCGCCTCGTCTATGAGGCGGCGACGGGGATGGTCGAGGCGACGGCCAGCCCGGGCAACCGGGTGACGCTGTACGCCGAGAAACAGCAGCCGGTGACGGCTCGGAAGCTGCTCTGGAATCTGCGGACCGACCGGGTCGAGGTGTCGGAACCGGCGCCGACATCAGGTGCCCGTTAGTGCCCAGTGTGAAGCCGGCGTGGAAGGAATGTTGAAAAATCTGCGCCGATGACGCGCAGAGTTGACGATCTACGCGCAGCTTCGGACAATCGCCCGACGATTGCTCTTGAAGTTCCGCGGCTGGCCGGAGGCCCGCCGTTTCTCCAGCCAGGGATGGCGTCCACGATGAAGCTGAAAACCTACCGCGCCCCTTCGATGGCGGACGCCCTTGGCCTGGTCAAGAAAGACCTGGGCAAGGACGCGGTGATCCTGCACACGCGGAGCGTGAAGGTCGGCGGGGTGCTGGGATTTGGGGCCAAGACACTGGTGGAGATCACCGCGTCGGACGAATCGGTCCCCATGGCCAGGCAGCGGCGGGCGGTGGGCGGACAAGCCGCGGGCGGCGGGGCCAGCGGCGTCGGAGCGGCCGGCGGTGGTGGCCGCGGAAGCGGGAACGCGCTGGCGTCGCCGGTCAGCGGGGCCGGGGCGGTCGGGGCGTATAAGAAGGTCGTAGCGATGGGGCCCGGCGCTGAATCGCGGGCCGCGGCACCCTCGGGAGCCGGCACGGGGCCGGGCACGGGGGCAAAGTCCCCGATGGCTCGCGAGAGCGATGAACCCGAGCGGATGTCGGTGCGAAATCGTCGTATCGGGGGCGGCCCGGTGGAGACTGCGGCGTCGCCGTTGATGACGCCGGTGTCGATGCCGTCCCATGTGAGTGAACAGAGTTGGATGTCGTCGACTGCCCCGCTGGAGACGAAGAGAGAGACCACTGGAGGACGGATTGAGGGCCCGGCGTCGTCGCAGATTCATCGGGAGCTTGCGGAGATCAAGCTGCTGGTGAGCCAGGTGCTGCACGCGGCGCCCGCGGGGGGGGGTGTGGGCGGGGCGGGGCAGATGCCCAGGGCGCTCTTCAACCATTATGTCCGGCTGCTCGAGGCGGCGGTGAGCCGCGAGGTGGCGGATCGGATCATCGGTGCGGTGCGCGACGAACTGACGCCCGGTGAGCTGAGCGACGAGTCGATCGTGCGTGCGACGGTGCTGCGGCACATCGCGGCGATGATCCCGGTCGCGGCGGGCGTGTCGGCGGTTTCGACCGGCGCGGGCGCTGCGCAGCGCGGGCCGACGATCATCGCGCTGGTGGGGCCCACGGGCGTGGGCAAGACGACGACGATCGCCAAGCTTGCGGCGGCGTACAAGCTCCGGCACGGCAAGACGGTCGGGCTCATCACGTCGGACACCTACCGCATCGCGGCGGTGGACCAGCTGCGGACCTATGCCGGGATCATCGGCCTGCCACTGAAGGTGGTGTTGACGCCCACGGAGATGCGGGCGGCGGTCGCGAGCCTGTCGCACCTGGATATTGTGCTCATCGACACAGCCGGGCGGAGCCAGTTCAATGCCGACCGGATCGAGGAACTGCGGGAGTTTCTCGACGCGGCGGGACCGAGCGAGGTGCACCTGGTGCTCTCGACGACCGCGGCGGAGCCGGTGCTGATGAAGACGGCCGAGGCGTTCAGCGCTGTTCGGCCCAGCCGCGTGATCCTGACCAAGCTCGACGAGGCGGTGAACTTCGGCGTGCTGGTGAACGTGGTGCAGCGGGTCAACGCGCAGCTGAGCTTCGTGACCATGGGGCAGGAGGTGCCCGACCACCTCGAGGCCGGTCACGCCGACCGGCTGGCGCGGATGGTGCTCGACAACCGGCTGGTCGGAGTCGGGAGCGGGGCGGGAATCGGGCGGGGGATGCGAGAGGCCGAGTCGGCCCCGCCGCGGGCGGTGTTGACGGAGGCGGGGGCTGAATACGCGGCCACCTCGCGGGGTGGGCTGTGACACGCCCGGGAGACGGGGTGCGGGGCGCGGCAGGCGTATCGGTGGCGGAGATCGACGACCAGCTGCGGGCCGAGGACCTCGAAGCGATCGAGGCCCAGCTTCGCGCTCGCCCGGCCAATCCCAGCGATGACCAGGCGACCCGCCTGCGCAGTCTGTTTCGAGAGAGCCAAGCTGCCCCGGCGTCTGTGCCTCGGGTGTCGGTCGAGACGGCCGGGGTCGGGCCAACGTTTGCTGCGGCGCCGCCGCGTCGCGATGCCGCCCGAAGGGCCCGGGTGGTGACGATCGCCTCGGGCAAGGGCGGGGTAGGCAAGACCAACATCGCGGTGAACCTGTGCGTCGCCTTGGCCCGCGGCGGGCTGCGGGTCACGCTGCTAGACGCCGACCTTGGGACGGCCAACGCGGACCTGCTCTGCGGCGTGCTTCCCGCCGGGCGGCTGCACCATGCCCTCAACCCGGGCTCGCCCGAGGTGCAGGACGCCGGGCGGCGCAGCGTGCGTGAGCTGGCGGTCGATGTGCCGGGGGGGTTTCGGCTGGTGCCGGGGTCGACGGGCGTGGCCCGGATGGCCGACCTGTCGGCGGGCGAGCGGCGGCGGCTGATCGCGGGGCTCAAAGAGTTGGAGCGGGACGCGGACGTGGTGGTGGTCGATGCGGCGGCGGGGATCGGCCTGGGCGTGACATCGTTTATGGCCGCGGCGGACCTGAGCATTCTTATCACGACGCCCGAGCCGACGGCGCTGGCGGATGCGTATGCCCTGGCCAAGTGCGTCGCGCTCGGCGGCGGGGAAGCTGGCGCGGCGTTTAGAGATGGTCGGCTGGGCGTGGTGGTGAACCAGGTGGCCGATCCGCTGGAGGCGCTCGGGGTGCACGCGCGGTTTGCGAAGGTGTGCCGCCGGTTCCTTGGTGTCGAGGCGACGCTGCTGGGGTTTGTCGCGCAAGATGTGCACGTCGCGCAGGCGGTGCGTGCGCAACAACCGCTGCTGGTTCGCTCGCCCAAGTGCGAGGCGGCACTCAACATGTGGGAGCTGGGGCGGACGGTGGCGGATACGTTGGGGGTGCGGGGGGTGCGAGGGAGCTTGGGGGGCGAGGCGGCGGCGGGTCGCGGGTTATCGGTCCTGGTTCGGCGCTTGCTGGGGCGCTAAGGGCGGAGACCGAAAACTCCGTGAAAAATGGCCCGTTTTGACGAAAGTCGCTTGAGTTGCGGCATCGTGCAACCGACATTCGATCGGACGTGCGGTCGGCTTGAGCTGATTCTGGAGATCTCGTGGCCCCAGGCGTTGCAAGCAGAGTGATTGCGGCGAGCTGCGGGCTGAGCGGCTTCGCGGTGGCGCTCATCGCGGGCTTGGCGGCGGACAATCCGGCGGAGGTGATCCTCGGCCGTGCTCTGGTGTGCATGCTCGCGGTACAACTCTTAGGGATCGTGATCGGCGCGGTGTGCGAGCGAACGGTGCAGGAGGCGGTGGAGAAGTATCGCGGATCCCGACCGGTTCCCGAGCCGCGGGTGAAGGGTGCTCTCTCGGGTGGGGGTCCGGACAGTGACGATGTGATTACCGTGTGAACAAAGTGATCGAGTTCTCCACATTTCTTTCGCGGAACGTGATTCGCATTGCCGTGTGTTGAAGCGCCGTTATACTCGGCCCCGGCAGGGCCAAGGATTCGGCTCTTCGCCATGGGACATCCGGTCGGGCGTGAACCAGCGACCTCCGGGTGAGAGTCAGAAGTGGTCAAGGAGCGGACCATGAGCAGCACGCGGAGCGCCGTCAAGGCGCACCCACGAGTGACCGGTCGGTATGCCGTCGAGCACGCCGAGCCGAGCAATCAACCCAGCGACTACGACCAGCGGCCGATCCGCGAGGTGTGGCTCGAGTACAAGAAGAGCCATTCGCGGGACATCCGCAACTACCTCATGGAGCGGTTCCTCCCGCTGGTGCGGTACAACGCGGAGCGGATCTACGCGCGTCTGCCCGACGAGGTGGACATCCAGGACCTCATGAGCGCCGGCCTGTTCGGCCTGATGGACGCGATCAACGCGTACGACCTTGACCGGGGCGTGAAGTTCGAGACCTACTGCGCTCCGCGCATCCGCGGGGCCGTGCTCGACGAGCTGCGGTTGATGGACTGGGTGCCCCGGCTGGTGCGGCACCGCACGTCGCGCGTCGAGGGGGCCAAGCAGCGCTTCGAGATGCGGACCGGACGGGCCCCGACGCAGGACGAGCTCAGCCAGTCGCTGGGCCTGGATGGCGAGGAGTTCGAGAAGTACGAGCGCGACTCGGCCGCGGTCGGCACGTTCAGCCTGACGCGGAAGTGCTTCTCGTCGGACGGCTCCAAGGACGTGCGCGAGATCGACGTCATCAAGGACGAGAGCCAGCGAAATCCGTTCAGCGAGATCCAGCGCAAGGACGTGAAGGACCTGATGACCAAGGGCCTGTCGCGGGCCGAGCGGCTGATCGTCATCCTCTACTACTACGAGGAGATGACGATGAAGGAGATCGGGGCGACGCTAGACCTCTCCGAGAGCCGCGTGAGCCAGATGCACAGCTCGATTTTGGCACGGCTGAAGGCCCAGATGCAGCACCGGGCCCGGGAGCTCGAGCCGGCGGAATGAGCGGTCCGGCCGCGCCTCGGCAAGGCCGGGACCGGACCATAACATGAATATTCTCGAAAGGCCCCGGCTTAGGTCGGGGCCTTTATCATCGGCTGCCGCAGGGTTCGGTGGTGCGAGGTGATACGCATCACGTTGAACCTCGGACGAGGACTCGATGGCTGCGTGCGGCAGAGACAGCCCGCCGGGGACCGGCGGGGTACCCGAAGCGAAGCCCGCCGGGGACCGGCGGGGTACCCAAGGCGGCCGGGTTTGTAAGAGCCCACGGGATACGCTCGGGCGTGAGCGAGGATCAGGGCGTCATCGCGGCGATCGGGATCGGCTCGAACCTGGGCGACCGGGCGGGGCATGTCGGCTACGCCGTGGGACGGCTGGGGGGCATGCCGGGGACGAGGCTCGTGGGCGTTGGGCCGGTGATCGAGACGGAGGCGGTTGGGCGCGTGGGCGTCGATCCGGGCGGGGCGTATCTGAACAGCGTGGCGGTGCTGCGGACGAGCGTGCCAGCGCGGGCGCTGCTGGAGATGCTGCACCAGATCGAGCGCGAGCGCGGGCGGGTGCGGGCGGGTGTGCCGTCGTGGTCGGCGCGGACGCTCGATCTTGACCTTCTGGTGTACGGCGACGCGGTGATCGATGAGCCGGGGCTGGTCGTGCCGCACCCGCGCATGGCCGAGCGGCGGTTCGTGCTGGAGCCGCTTGCAGCGGTGTCGCCCGGGCTGGTCGTGCCCGGGATCGGCGGCGGACGAACCGCCTTGGAGCTCTTGACGGCACTCGCGGCCAAGCCCGGAGTCCAAGGATGATGCAGATGCGTCGAGCGGGAACCATCATCGTGGCGGCGTGGGCGGGGCTGGGCGTCGGCACCTCGGCGCGGGCCCAGGACGACGCCGCCGCGCGGGCGGCGGTGGAGAAGCTGCGGGCGTTCTACGCGTCCAGCGACGTGTGCGAGCGGGTGGGCATCGAGATCGTGTCGCCCGGGCCGACGCCGGCGGCGGGAGCGCGACGGACGCGCTCGTCGGTCATGGTTCGGCTTGCGAAGCAAGCTGCCGGGCCGGAGGGAGATGACGCGGGGCGGATGGTCGTGCTCGAGCTCGGCCAGTTACGGCTGGTGGCCGCCGACGGGCTCCTGGTCGCGGCACACGCGGCCAACCCGGGGACATTCGCCCGCTGGACGCTCGCGGGAACGGGCGAGGGCGGCGGACGGGTGACGAGCCGGGACCTCGAGAGCGTGGTGCCCAGCGTGCTGGTGCCGCAGGTGGACCTGGCGGCGGCGGGCGAGGGGCCGGTGCGGTCGCTGGGGAGCTTCGCGCGGGGGATCACTTGGACGGGCGTTGAGGTGGATCCGCGGCAGCCGGCGCGGGCGACGATATCGGGCATCTTCGAGCACGGCGGCGTCCGGCTTGTGGTGGTCGGCGGGCGGCTGAAGACGATGGTGGTCGAGCGTGCGGACCAGGGGGTGGTGATCACGCTGAACGTCAGTGGGCTCTCGCCGTGCGAGCCGCGGCGGGCGATGATCGATGTGGAGCGGCGGACGCGTGTTGAGGGGCTCGACGACCTGAAGCCCAAGGGATACACGCTGCGGATCGGGGTCAAGGCGCCGGAGATGCCCCTGAGCCGGGTGAGCGGGGAGAAGTGGACGCTCGACGAGGTGCTGGCCCCGCCAACGGAGGCGGCGGTGCGCGGTGTGTCGGCGGCGGAGCATGCGGTGCTGGTGTTTGTGCGGTCGCTGCGGCCGGGGGTGGAGACGGGGCTTGCGAGATTTGAGGCGGGGAAGCTGGCGGGGATTCTGGGAACGCTGCGGGACGAGACGTTCGCGGCGGGGGCCAAGGACAAGCCCGCGGAGATCACCACTGGTGACGCGTCGGCACGGCTGGCGCGCTTCGGGCTGGCGCCGGTGCTGGTTGTGTCGGGCCTGTCGGCCGATGAGCTGCTGGTGCGGCTGAGGGATGCGGGGAAGGTGTGGGGGCGCGATGTGATGTGGACGACCGACGCGGCGGCGAGCATCGACTTGTTTGCACCCGGGGGCGAGGCGGCGGTGGTGGTCATCGACTCGGAGCGGGTAGTGCGCGGGGTGGTGGTGGTCGAGGCTTCGATGAGCACGGAGCAGGTGGGGGAGCAGGTCGAGGCGCTGCTGTTCGAGGTCGGGGCATCGGAGAAGTGACGCGCCGGAACGCACAGACGCCGCCCCGGGGGCGGCGTCGTGGTGACGAACGTGTGGTATCGCTGGTACTGAGTCGGTCTTATGCCGACTCCGCGCGGGGGTGGGCCTGGTTGTACGCGTTCTGGAGGCGCTGGGCCGTGAGGTGGGTGTAGATCTGTGTCGTGCTGAGCGACTGGTGGCCCAGCAGCTCCTGGACGCTGCGGAGGTCGGCGCCGTTGTCCAAGAGGTGGGTGGCGAAGGAGTGGCGGAGGGTGTGGGGGCTGATGTCGGGGTCGAGGCCGGCGGAGATGAGATACTTATCGAGCTTGCGGCGGACGGAGCGCGAGCTGAGGCGCTGGCCGTGCTTGTTGACAAACAGGGGGCGGCTGCCGGCGGTTTTGCCGGCGTCGGCGGCCCACCAGGCGGCGCAGCGCGGGTCGGACTTGACCATTGCGACGTAGTTCTGCACGGCGGCCAGGGCGTGGGTGCCCAGGGGGACGATACGTTCTTTCTTGCCCTTGCCGCGGACGTGCAGGGCCTCTCCGGTCTCGTCGAGGTCGTCGATGTTCAGGCCCACCAGCTCGCTGACGCGGATGCCGGTTGAGTAGAGCGTCTCGAGCATGGCGCGATCGCGGAGGCCCAGGACGTCGCGGTCGCTGGGGGTGGCCAGGAGCTTCTCGATCTGCTCGACGGTGATGGCCTTTGGCAGGCGTTTGGCCTGGCGGGGCGTGCGGATGGCCGTCATCGGATTGGTTTTGGTGACGGCTCGCTTGTGGCTCCACTTGTAGAACGATCGGAGGGTGGCGATCTTCCGGGCCATGGTGGCGGCGGAGTAGTCCTTGTTGCCCAGGTGCGCGAGGAACTGGCGGATGGATTCGGGCGAGGCCTCGATGATGCACTTGGTGATGGTGGCGGGCTGGATGGTGCCCATGACGTCGGGGCTCGCGGGGCCGGAGGCACGCTGCCAGGCGGCCGTCTCGGCGGGCTCCATGACCTCGATGTGGGCCTCGTCGGAGAGGAACTCGATGTACTGGCGGAGGTCGGCGCCGTAGCAGCGGGCGGTGTAGTGGCTGAAGTGCCGCTCGTCCATCAGATAGCTGGTGAATCCGGCGACGATGGGAAGGATGGTCATACTCCGTTGCTCCGAACCCGCCGTCCGTGGCGGGGAGGTCTGTCTGGGCGCTAAGTGCCGCGCGGATGGTGGCAGGACGAGAGGGATCAGGTGGAACGTCGGCCGGAAAGGTCCGTGGCTTTATCGGCAGGGTCCGGATTATGCGGGGTTTCTGCGGGGCTTGGCGACAACCACGCCCGCGGGCTCGGAAGCTTCGCGTGCGATCCCCGAGTTCAGGCGGGATCGGAGCTGGTGGCTCACCAGTGCGGCATCGAACCAGTCGAAGGGCACATCTTTCCGGCGGGCCAGCTCGGCGAGGCGCTCGAGCAGCAGCGGCTCTTCGCCGGGGCCATAGCGGAAGGTCCAGCGGTGCGGGCCCTTGACGAGCGTCAGCGCGTGGTTCGGGGGGCTCTTCTGGCTTGGCGACTCGGGCGAACCGTGCATGCACCGCTCCGGGCTGGGCCCCGCGTGGGCCGCCCGGGGTGGGCTGGCGTCACGGCGAGGCCGGTGTCTTCTCGGCGGAACCCTCGGGCGTCGGCTGGGCCAGGCGGAGACGCTCGGTCTCCATCAGGCGTCCGACGGCGTGGTGAACCGCGAACTCGGTGTACAGGTCCATGCTCGCGAGCAGCTTCCGCCAGCCCAGGGCCGCGTCGGGGTCGTGGCGTCCGACGGCGTAGCGCCTCAGGGTCATTTGCACTTCGTGGTTCGCACCGTCGAGATACTCGCTGACGGTCGCGACGGGGCGGGTGTCGTAGCGGAGAGAGGTGGCGGCGTCCTTGGGGGCGTCGGTGTAGGCGGTTTGGAGCTTGAAGGGGTCGATGGTCATGGCCCCGCCGTCGGCCTCGCGGCTGAAGAGCGCGAGCTTGTAGCCGAGTTTCGGGGGGTCGTAGGGGTCGTAGGCGGTGATCGATCCGACTACCAGGCCGTCGACGCCGAGGGTGGACGCGATGATGCGTGCCTCGGCGGGGGAGCGGACGGCGCGGAGGCCGCGGGCCCGCATGGCGGCGATGGTGCGGTTGAGCGGGAGGCAGGCGACGCCGCGGACCTCGTCGAGCTTGTTGACGAGCGTGTCGGAGATGAGCCCGGTGTCGACGAAACCGACGCCGGATTCGTTGGCCAGAGGGACGACGGCGAAGAGGATCTCGCCTCGGGTCGCGTCGTAGGGGGCGACGACGACCTCGGGCGGGGAGAGCGGCGCTTCCTTCTTGCCCGCGCAAGCACAGGAGAGGACGGCGGAAGCGCAGAGCACGCCGTAGAGGGCGGCGCGCCGGAGCATGGTCTGTACGGTTGTCATGGCGTCCTGCCGTGAGAGCCCGCGCGATCCGGCGCAGGCCGTGAGATTTGGTTATCGGTCAATGCGGGGCGAACGTTGGAGAAACGGTTGCCCTGCGGGAAGAGTCACTCGGTGGGCGCGGTGGCCTGCTCGCCGGCATCGGCCGCGTGCTCGGAGGCTTTGTGGGCGGATTTCGTGGCGGCGGGGTTGCGACGGGCGACGTCGGTCGCACGATCTGGGGCCTTGCCGGTGGCGGCGATGATGGCCTTCTCGGTGCCGACGGACCAGACGTTGGGGACGCCGGTGCGGTCGGACACGAAGTAGATGCGGTTGTCGGAGCCCCAGGCGGGCATGAGGTTCATGAAGCGGCCGGCGGTGAGGTTGACGCGCTGGGTGCCGTCGATCGAGGTCATCCAGAGATTGGAGCCGGGGAGCCGGGTGTTGGTGCCGTCGGACGCGGCGGAGAGGTCGTTGGGGTTATCAATGGTGGCGTAGACAATGCGGGTGCCGTCGGGGCTCCAGGCGGCGTTGATGGCGGCGCTGTTGGGGCTCGAGACGATCTCGGTGGGGCTGGAGGTGTCGCCCGGGCGATAGTCGACGGTCCAGACGCTGAAGGCCCGGTCGCCGCGCTCGCGGGAGCGCTGGTAGAGGATCTTGTCGCGGCCGCCGGCACCGGTGCCGGCGACGGGGCACCACTCGGGGAACAAGCCGAAGCCGACGAACTCGGTCGAGCCCGTGGAGCCGACATCGGCGACCCACATCTCCCAGCGCGCCGAGACCTCGCCCAGGCGGCAGAAGACGATGCGCTTGCCGTCGG
>Ga0136636_10001290_pt1 | contig 14471 bp, 10 predicted proteins | sample AntDrymUQ8522106_2_FD_104653 | JGI IMG/M metagenome (GOLD analysis project Ga0136636, IMG submission 104653) | Polar desert sand microbial communities from Dry Valleys, Antarctica - metaG UQ852 (21.06) | ecosystem: Environmental > Terrestrial > Soil > Desert | place: Antarctica: Dry Valley... | reverse complement strand
CTACCGAATTGCGTATCGTAAGGAATTTGCTGTAAAAAATCTGTTCTTTTATTGATAAAATATTCAAAAGATCCCCTAATTCGATCAGCATAATTGTAGTCTAATCCGATATTAGTTATCGCTACTTGCTCCCATTGCAATTGTTTATTTCCAACGACAGTTGGTACAACTGTGGATGCAGCTGGTCCATATAAGCCAAAAGCTACATAAGGTTGGTTAACATAATCAGGTAAGGAATTGTCATTACCTGCAATCCCGTAGGAACCTCTAATTTTCAACGCCCGTAAATTTGGTATGTTTAAAAAAGATTCTTTGGCGATATTCCAGGCAGCCGAGGCGCTCCAAAATGTACCGAACTGATTGTTTTCTCCGAATCTTGAACTGCCGTCTCTTCTAATTGAACCACTCAACAAATATTTTTGAGCGTATCCGTAATCCACCAAAGCCGCAATAGCTGTTCTTCTAACTTGCGTTCTAGTACCTAAGGTAGCAAAAGGCGTAACCATATTCGAAAGAACATTTAAACCTGGAGTTCTATAATTTCTTCCTGTTGCGGTCATGGTATTAGTGTTTTCAGCACTGTATTCATAAAAAGCAGTTGCAGAAACTTTGTGTTTGCCGAAGCTTTTATCAAAATCTAAACGATTATTTGTTGTAAGATTAAATAAATCATTGTTAGCTTGAGAAACTTGCCCATTAAACCCTAATATTACATCTAAATACGAACCTGGTAATTGAATTGTGGTTCCTTTTAATTGCGCAAATGTTGTATACAGGGAACTTCTAAATTTGAGCCAATCCACAAATTTATATTCTCCAAATACGTTTCCATTAATTCTAAGATTTTTGTTGTTTGACAAATTTGTTTGCAGCGCTTCCAAAATCGGAAAACCTGCACCCGTAGTTGGATTAAAAGAGCCATTTGGTAAAAAAATATTTTCATACGGATTGGCCGAATACATGAAACGAATCGGATTCTGCGCATTATTCCGATCTCTTTGATTTTCCGTTTTTTGATATTGTATTGAGGAAGTAAGACCAACTTTTATTTTCTCGCTTAATTGGTTTTCAAAGTTAAATCGACCTGAGTATCTGGTCAATCCATCTAAGTATCTTACGATACCTGAATTTTTATCATAGCCCATTGAGTAATAAAACAAACTTTTGTCGCTACCACCACTCGCAGAAAATAAATATGATTCTTCAATTGAATTTCTCAAAACATCCTTCTGCCAATCGTGATTTTGACCTGATAGTTGTGCAACTTGCGCAGGTGTGTAAGTAGGATTTCCTACAAATGGTGCAATACTATTTTCATAGTTTAGTTTCTGATTTGCATCCATCATCTCAAAATTAAGTTCTTTATCAGACACTTTTTTTGAAGTACCAAATCTAGACTCTAGGGTAAAAGAAGTTTTTGACCGAGATCCTCTTTTTGTTGTAACAACAATAACCCCCGCAGCAGCTCTGGAGCCATACTGAGCAGTTGCAGCAGCATCTTTTAAGATGGTTTGAGAATCAACTTCACTCGGGTTGAGCGCATTAAGTTGAGCGACACTTGAATACTGCCCGTCAATAACTACCAAAGGTTGTGTACCCGAGAAATTAGAGAATCCTCTAATATTAATTGTACCTGCACTTCCTGGCTGTCCACTTGAGGTCTGAACCAAAACACCAGGCGCTTTACCCTGAAGCATGTTGGTCATTGAAACAGTATTGGATTGCTGCTTGAGTTCTTCACCACTAACCGTAGACTGCGCTTGATTAATTTCATCCGCTTTCTTAGCACGATAACCTGTTACCACAACTTCTTCAATCTCTTTTACTTTAGCTGAATCTTTTTGTGCCATAACAACTTGGCCTGTAAAAAACAGAACGCCAATTGTTAGTAATCTAAATTTTACATTCATATTAACATTTTTTAATATTTGATGAACAAATATGTTAAATATAATTAATACCACCAAATCTGTAAATTTGACCACTATTAAAAAATGTGTTAAAAAAGGAACAAGATTAAATATTTCATAATTATAAATTAATAATAACTATTTTTAATATTGTAATAAGGCTAAATGGCAAATTAATTACGATATTCGCAATTTCTTTTAAGTAATTTACTTTAAATACAAATAAAAATCACATCGATAATACGGATTTAATAGTCAAAAATAGTTGGTGAAATACTCTGCAACATTCATGGTTAATGGTATTGATGAATGTTAATTGAAATTCGTTTCAAATAGATATTTCAAGTTTTCTTAGCCATTCGATTATTCCGATAATTTTTGATCATATTTTACAAAATTACCAACTATTTTTGACCACATTACCATAATTGAAAAAAGCCCGCTTTTCAGCAGGCTTTATTATCATGTAAGAAAATTATTTCAGTTTTTTCTTCACAGAAACCTCTTCATAGACTTCCAGGATATCACCGTTTTCAATATCGTTGTATCCTTTTATATTCAATCCACATTCGTAGCCTTTGGTTACTTCTTTTACATCGTCTTTGAAACGTTTTAAACTTTCCAGTTCTCCTTCGAATTTCACAATTCCGTCTCTTAGCAAACGAATTTTAGAATTCCTTGTTACTTTACCAGTAAGAACCATACAACCTGCAATTGTTCCCACTTTCGTAATTTTGAAAGTTTCCCGTATTTCTACATTACCAATGACTTGTTCTTTAATTTCTGGAGATAACATTCCTTCCATCGCTTCTTTCACCTCATCAATTGCTTTGTAGATAATAGAATAAGTTCTGATTTCGATTTCTTCCTTATCTGCCAAATCTTTGGCATTTACACCAGCTCTTACGTTGAATCCGATCATGATCGCATCCGATGCTGCTGCTAACAGCACATCTGATTCTGTAATTTGACCTACACCTTGGTAGATGATATTTACGCTGATTTCTTCAGTTGATAAGCTTTGTAATTGATCAGAAAGCGCTTCTACAGAACCATCCACATCACCTTTAAGAATAATATTCAACTCTTTGAAATCTCCAAGAGCGATACGTCTTCCTAATTCGTCTAATGTAAGATGTTTCTTAGTACGGATGGATTGTTCACGCTGCAATTGCTCTCTTTTGGTTGCAATAGTTTTCGCTTCTCTTTCATCTTCGAAAACCCGGAATTTATCTCCTGCGGTTGGTGCGCCATCTAAACCAAGAATTGTTACCGGAATAGAAGGTCCTGCAGATTCCATGGATTTCCCCCTTTCATCTAAAATTGCTTTAATTTTACCATGATTTTTACCCGCAAGAACATAATCTCCAACTTTCAAGGTTCCTGTCTGTACGAGAATTGTGGAAATATAACCTCTTCCTTTATCTAAAGAAGCTTCTATTACTACACCTTGGGAGTTTTTATTTGGATTGGCTTTAAGATCAAGCATTTCTGCCTGAAGCAAAACTTTCTCCAACAATAAATCCATGTTATCACCCATCTTAGCAGAAACTTCCTGGGACTGCACATTTCCACCCCATTCTTCTACCAAAATATTCATGGCAGAAAGTTGCTGGCGAATATTGTCTGGATTAGCATTCGGCTTATCTACTTTATTGATTGCAATGATCATCGGAACTCCCGCCGCTTGTGCGTGAGAAATAGCTTCTTTGGTTTGTGGCATCACATCATCATCTGCAGCAATTACAATAATTGCAATATCTGTGATCTGTGCACCTCTGGCTCTCATGGCGGTAAATGCTTCGTGACCCGGTGTATCTAAGAAAGTAATTCTTTGACCATTTTCCAATTTCACGTTGTACGCACCAATATGCTGTGTAATTCCACCAGATTCTCCGGCAATTACATTTGTTTTTCTAACATAATCCAGAAGAGAAGTTTTACCGTGATCTACGTGACCCATAACGGTTACAATAGGCGCTCGGAATTCTAGATCTTCTGCAGTATCTGTATCTTCTTCCATCGCAGATTCTTCTAGATCTGCATCGGAGAATTCAATTTTGTATCCAAATTCGTCTGCTACCAATAATAAAGTATCTGCTTCTAACCGCTGATTCATTGTTACCATTACTCCCAGAGAAAAACATGCAGAAATTACTTCTGTTGCATTTACATTCAGCAAGCTGGCTAATTCTCCTACGGTAATGAATTCAGTTACTTTTAGAGTTCTGTCTGCTGCATCAATTTCTTCTTGACGTTCATCCTGTTCTCTTCGGTAAACCCGTTTTTCTTTTCTATATTTTGCCCCTTTATTTTTACCGCCTTTACTGGTCAGTTTTTCCAGGGTTTCTTTAATCTGATTTTTTACTTGCTCATCTGTTAATTCAACAGGCATTGTAGGAGCACCTCTTCTGGAGCCTCCTGGAGCAGAAGGTCTGTTGTTTCCACCTTGGTAACCCGGTCTATTTCCACCTGGTCCTGGAGGACGATTTCCACCCGGTCCTGGAGGTCTGTTTCCGCCTGGTCCACCTGGACGATTTTGATTAGCACCTGCTGCACCGGTATTAGTTCCGGGAGCCACTGGTTTATCAATTCTTTTCCGTTTTTTCTTCGCTGCAGCACTGTTTGCAGATGGTTTTTTAACAAACTGAGATAAATCTACAGTTTGTTTTAAGATTTTTACACCGCCTAATTTTTGATAAACAGTTTCAATTTTATCTGGATCTGGTGAATCTGCAGTTTTCGGCTCTTCACTCACCGGTGCAGGAGTTTCCTCTTTTGCTACTGGTTTTGCAACCTCTTTTTCTGCTATCTTTTCCACCGGTTTTTCAGCTTCTTTTTTAGGTGGAGCTGGTTTAGAAGATCTGGGTTTATTCCCCTGAATTTGGGATAAATCAATTTTATCCAGAACTTTAAATTCCTGTTTTTCTGGAACTGCTGGAATTACCTTTTCCACAACCGGCTCTTTAACTTCCGGTTCAGGTAATTTTTCTTCAGGTGCTTCAGGTTTTTTAGGATCCAAGTCAATTTTGCCCAAAATTCTGGTTTCAGGTCTTGCGTTAGATTTGGCTCTTATTATTTCCGGTTGTGCGGGTTCGATCGCCAATTTTTCTTCGGGAACCTTGGTAATTACAACTTCATGAGAAGCTTTCCTTTGTTCACCATCCTTTGCGAACTCAGCTTTTAATGCAGAATATGCCGATTCTTCCAATTGAGCGTTGGGATCTTTTTCTACCTCGATTCCTTTAGACTGTAAGAATTCTACCAGTCTTGTCATCGAAATATTAAATTCCTTAACCGCTTTGTTTAATCTAATTTTTGGCATGTATATTTTATACTTTTTATTTAAATTTTTCGTAAAGTTAAATTATTTAATTTTACTCTTTGGTATTACTAAAACTAATCTTCAAATTCCGCTTTCAAAATTTGTTTTACTTCTTCTATGGTTTCTTCTTCTAAATCAACCATTTTCAGTAAAGCAGCGGTTTCTTTATCCAAAATACTTTTAGCTGTTGTTAATCCCACTTTTTGGAATTCTGCGATGATCCAAGGTTCAATATCTCCTTCATCTGATCCAGAGAATTCTTTCAATTCCACATCATCATCTTCACTTGCTTCTCTGTAAACATCAATTTCATAGCCACTTAACCAAGATGCCAAACGGATGTTTTGACCCTGTTTCCCAATTACTCTGGAAATCTCTTCTACCGGCGTGTAAACCAAAGCGTAATTGGTTTCTGGATTGATTTCAATTTTATTGATGGTAATGTTACCTAATGCTCTTTTGACCATTATTTCTGGGTTTTTGGACCACTGAATAACGTCAATGTTTTCATTTCTTAATTCCCGAACTACGCCATGAATTCTGGATCCTTTCACCCCAACACATGCTCCAACCGGATCAATTCTATCGTCATAAGCATCTACAGCTATTTTCGCCTTCTCTCCTGGAATACGAACTACTTTTTTCAAAATAATGGTACCATCCTGAATTTCTGGAATTTCCAATTCTAATAATTTTTCCAAAAATTTCGGTGCGGTTCTGGAAACGATGATCTGTGGTTTTGCTCCTTTAAAATCGACACTTTCTACGATCGCTCGTACATTTTCTCCTTTTTTGAAAAAGTCTGAGGGGATCTGATTTTCTTTTGGCAAAATAAACTCATTGTCCTCATCATCCAACAAAATAACATGTTTGTGACGAATATGGTGTACTTCTCCGGTCACGATTTCACCAATTCTATCTCGGAACTGATCATATAATAAGGCATTGTTATGCTCCTGCAATTTTGTAGACAAAATCTGCTTCAATGTAAGAATGCTTCTTCTGCCTAATTGTGCGATAGGAATTTCTACGGTAAAGTCTTCTCCAACTTCGAAAGTTGGGTCAATTTTCTTAGCCTCAGAAATTTCGATTTCCAGGTCATCATCTTCAGACATGTCATCTTCTACGATGGTTTTGTTCAAAAATATTTGAAAATCCCCTTTATCAGGATTTACAATGACATCAAAATGATCATCTGAATCAAATCTTTTTCTCAACAAAGTTTTCAATGAATCTTCAATAATCGCCATCAAGTCGATCTTACTGATATTTTTATCTTCTTTGAAATCACCAAATGCTTCAATCAATGCTAAACCGTCCATTTATCTTCTTTTTTATCTAAAATTAAAATTTTATAGCAACAAGTGCTTTCTTTATGTCGGTGTAGAGAATTTCTTTTTCTTCCACTACATCTACTTTTCCTTTCCCAATTTCCTTGGGTTTTCTGTACTTTAAAATCAGGGTGATCTTATCTGCTTCTACTTTCAGAAGTTCGCCTTCGATTTCAGTAGCATCATTTAATAAAACCTCAATTTCTCGACCCAGATTTTTGTTAAACTGTCTTTCCGAAGACAAAGGTTCGCTTAATCCCGCACTCATTACCTGCAGGGAAAAATCATGTTCTTCCCGATCCAAATTATTTTCTATGGCGCGACTTGCATCTAAACAATCCTGAAGAGAAACTCCATTATCGCCATCTAAAATCACTGTAATATCGTCTGCTGCAGAAAATTTAAGGTTAATGAGAAATAAATCTTCCCGTTCTGCCAGAAAATCGTTGAGTAATTCTTCTATTTGCTTTCTAAATTCCATGTCCTTTATTTGCTTTACGAAAAAAGGCATTCTTGCGAAGGCCTTTTCATTATTCCGTAATTCCGATGCAAATATACAACTTTTTGATAAATCGACAAAATACCTTTCCCGTAAATAATTGCGTAGCAAACCCAAAGCAATTATTATTTATATTTGCGAAAACTTTAAAACATAAATTTTGAATATTACGATTGTTGGGACAGGTTACGTAGGCTTGGTTACAGGAACTACTTTGGCGGAATTGGGAAATACGGTTTACTGTGTTGATATTGATGCGAAAAAAGTAGAAGCCATGAAACAGGGCACTGTTCCTATTTATGAGCCGGGTTTAGAAGAAATGTTTCTGCGGAATATTACCGCGCAGCGATTATTTTTTACCACAGAACTGAAAGATGCGCTGGAAAAAAGTGAGGTTATTTATTTGGCGCTTCCAACTCCACCCGGAGAAGATGGATCTGCAGACCTTTCTTACGTCTTATCCGTCGCGGATCAAATTGGAAATTTACTGACGGATTATAAAGTGATCGTCAATAAATCTACGGTTCCTGTTGGAACAGCGGATCGCGTAACCGCTGCGATTTCTGCAAAAACTAATATACCCTTCGATGTAGTTTCAAATCCAGAATTTTTGCGCGAAGGTTTTGCGGTGGAAGATTCCATGAATCCAGCACGCGTAATTGTAGGAAGCGAATCGGAAAGAGCTAAAGAAATAATGGGCAAAATTTATCAGCCTTTTACCAATATTGGAATTCCTATCATTTTTATGGACGAGAAATCCTCGGAACTCACCAAATATGCAGCGAATTCTTTTCTGGCGGTGAAAATCACCTTCATGAACGAAATCGCCAATTATTGCGAAAAAGTGGGAGCCGATGTTGATAAAGTCCGTTTAGGAATGGGTTCTGACGACAGAATCGGACATCGTTTTCTTTTTCCCGGAATTGGTTATGGCGGAAGCTGTTTCCCGAAAGATGTGAAAGCCTTGATCAGATCTGGAAAGCAGGAAAATTTTGATTTTCAGATCTTAGAAGCCACGGAAAACGTGAATCAGGCGCAAAAAGTGATTTTAATTTCAGAGATTGAAAAATATTTTGGGGGTAATCTTCAAGGGAAAAAAATTGCTTTGTGGGGATTGGCTTTTAAAGCAAATACCGATGATGTAAGAGAAGCTTCTTCTTTGGACAATATTAAAATTTTGCTGGAAAAAGGCGCAGAAATCATTGCATACGATGCGATCGCAGAAGAAAATGTAAGAAAAATCCTTGGCGATCAAATTTCTTACGCACAGGAAATGTATGCCGCGTTGGAAGATGCAGATTGTCTTTTAATCGCCACGGAATGGAGTGAATTTAAAAATCCAAACTTCGAATTGATGGCCAAAAAGATGAAGAATAAAGCCATTTTCGATGGGCGGAATATGTTTCCTTTGGAACAAATTGAAGATTCTGGTTTCTTTTATAAATCAATCGGCCGGAAAACTTTGAAATAAAGGTTTCTAAAAAATTTCTAAAACACACACACAAGATCTTGAAATTAAATTTACTTCCCAAACTTCTTTTTGCAATGCTGTTGGCTTTTACGCTCAACAGTTTTGTCTATTTTTCTTTTGGAAATATTTACTCTTCAAAAATCTTGAATTACAGCGATTTTTCGCAGCAGTTTCATTCAGGAATTTACCAATATCGTGTTTTAAGCGGCTATTTTCTGTTTTGGATTTATGATTTTTTGTCTGTTTTGCAAATTGATTACAGAATGTTTCGATTTAAATTTTTCGAAGCTGATTCGGAACCGCAAATGTATTTTTCTTTTTATATTTTAAATACCTTTTTTATGGTTTTGAGTGCTATAATATTAGTTCTTATTTCAGAAATCAAAAATTTCATCGGAACCAATTCGGAGAAAATTTTGATTGTGGCAGTTTCAATACTCGTCATGGCTTCCACGCAGTTTGTGATTGTTCCCTACGATATTTCCAGCTATTTCTTTTTGTTGCTATTCTTCTATTTCCTCTTAAAATATCTGGAAAAAAGTTCGGTTTCGATGCTGATTTTATTAATGATTTTAATGGTGATCTCCACTTTGAACAGAGAATCATCTGCACTTTCGCTCTCTTTGGCGGCAACACTTCTATATTCAAAATTCGGATTGAAGAAAGAAATGATCCAGCCTATATTACTACTTGCAGTCACCTTTATTGCGGTGTATTTTGGAATGAGACTCATCAACGAAACATTCTCTACGAACGACGGAAATCTTCTCCTTCAAAATTTTACAGATCCCAAAAACATGTTAGGAATTCTGTTTTGGATAATTTTTTTCGTGTTCACCATATTCCTTTCCAAAGATGAAAAAACGAAGCGTAATATTTTGATATTTCATCTTTTCTCTATTCCTTATATTATCATGTGTTTTTACTCGGGTATAATTTATGAAATTAGACTCTATATTCCGATTTTTCTTACCTCATTACTACTTGGTAGAACGGAACAAACAAGAATTCATTAATTTACGCTATTTTTGCAAAAACTATAAACACAAATGACGGAACCTCAACAGGAATGGACAGAAACCATTGAATCCAACCACTCTTTATTCGACCTGAAACTCGCTGAAGTTTGGCGCTACAAAGATTTGGTTTATATGTTCGTAAAGCGGGATTTTATTTCTGGTTTTAAACAAACGATTCTAGGTCCGATCTGGTTTTTTGTAAATCCATTACTTACAACCATTACTTATCTTATTGTCTTCGGAAAAATCGCCAATTTACCCACAGATGGTGTTCCGCAATTTTTGTTCTACTTATCTGGAGTTACGCTCTGGAATTTCTTTTCCTCAACTTTAACAGGTACTTCCTATACTTTTTCAGGAAATGCTGGAATTTTTGGCAAAGTTTATTTTCCAAGATTAGTAACGCCTATTGCAACTACACTCTCCAATTTCATGAGATTTGGGGTGCAATTCATCTTATTCCTTTGTGGATGGGGATATTATTTATTTAAAGGAAATGTAGAACCCAACATTTGGGTTTTGATGACGCCGGTTTTAATCATCATGATGTCATTGTTTGCCTTAGGATTGGGAATGATATTTTCTGCATTGACTACCAAATACAGAGATATGCAAATGCTTCTTGGTTTTGGGGTAAGTTTATTTATGTATTTAACTCCAGTTATTTATCCCATTTCATCATTGAAAGGAAAATACAGATTATTAGCTGACTACAATCCACTCTCTCCAATTTTTGAATGTTTCAAATACGGTTGGTTAGGTTCTGGAAACTTCACCCTTGCGCAATTGGGAATAAGCGGAGCGATTATTTTAGTGATACTCGCTGTAGGTGTTGTAATTTTCAACACGGTGGAGAAAACTTTTATGGATACGGTTTAACTCATAAGCAATGGGTGATAAGTGATGAATAATAGGTGATCACAGAAAGAAAAAAAATTTAAATAAAAGAAATGCTGGCAATAAAAGCAGAAAATATATCAAAACAATACCGCCTCGGACAAGTGGGAACAGGAACGCTGTCTCATGATTTAAACCGTTTTTATCACAAATTAGTTGGTAAGGAAGATCCTTATTTAAAAATTGGGGAAGCCAACGATCGTTCTACAAAAGGGGAAAGTGAATATGTTTGGTCTCTTCGGGATATCAATTTTGAAATAGAACAAGGCGATGCGGTAGGAATTATTGGTAGAAACGGTGCCGGAAAATCTACTTTATTAAAATTATTGAGTAAAGTAACCAAACCGACCACTGGAAGCATAAAATCCAAAGGTAGAATTGCTTCTTTATTGGAAGTGGGAACAGGTTTTCACCCGGAAATGACGGGTCGGGAAAATATTTTCTTGAATGGAGCCATTCTCGGTATGACCCGAAAAGAAATTACCAGAAAGTTCGATGAGATCGTCGATTTCTCTGGGGTTGAAAGATATATTGATACTCCGGTAAAAAGATATTCTTCTGGAATGTATGTGCGTTTGGCATTTGCTGTAGCCGCACATTTAGAATCTGAGATCTTAATTGTAGATGAAGTTCTCGCAGTTGGCGACGCAGATTTCCAGAAAAAATGTTTAGGGAAGATGGGAGATGTAACCAAAGGAGAAGGCAGGACTATTTTGTTTGTAAGTCATAATTTGGCTGCGGTTAATACCCTTTGTAACAAAGGAATGGTTTTAGAAAATGGCAAACTGATCTACGATGGAATGATCAATGGAGCAATGGATGCTTATATTTCTTCAGGCACCACTTCTTCTAACATGTACGTTTCAGAATCTCACGATGAAAATGATATTAAAGAAATTAAAGTTGTAAATAAAGAAGGCCATCTCACAAGTAATTTTTATTTTAATGAAAATATTACGATACAAATTTTATTTACGATAGCTCAGGAATTTGTTGAAGAAGGAGAAATTGGAATACGCGTTACAGATCAAAAAGAAAGAGTAGTTTTTTCGACCCAGGAAAAAGTGTCGGCATTTACGAAAACTGGTAATAATTTATATAGAGTAAATTGCGCTATACCAAAAAATGTGCTGGTTCCGAATTCTTATAAGTTACTAACAGCGCTTCACGTACCAAACAAAAAATTGTTGTCTGTAAAAGAGGACGCTGTATCATTTACAATAGAAGAAACAGGAACAGATTTTCATATGTATAATGGTGCTGATTACGGATGTATATTTTTAAAATGTAAATGGCAAAATTCAAATAATTAGAATATGAATATATTTAATAAGAAAAGGAAATCTACTTTACCAATTTTATCTGTAGATGATAAAATTTCCCAGTATATTGATAATGGAAGAATACCTTGGTCTATTGGCTACCAAGAGCACAAGGATATTTCAATTACAAAAGCGATTAACGACTCGAGTTTAAAACAAAATATACTTTCAGAAAATCTACCAGAAAATTTTGGTTTAGGTTTAGATGAAAGGATTATTGAATATCCGTGGATCTTTTCCAATTTAAAAAATATAGAAGAAAAACAAATTTTAGACGCAGGTTCTACTTTTAATTTTGCAAATATATTAGCGCAGCCAATTTTTAAAAACAATAAATTAACAATCGCTACTTACGCGCCAGAATCTCCTAATTTTAATGATCTAGGTATTTCTTATGTTTATACAGATTTAAGAGATACTCCATTCAAAGATAATATGTTTGATATGGTGGTTTCCCATTCTACCATAGAACATATAGATATGGACAATTCTATTTATGGATATGATATTGACCATGTAGGTGAGGAAAAAAAATCGTATGATTATTTATTGGCAGTAAAAGAATATGTTAGAATTTTAAATTCTGAAGGTCAATTGATAATAACTTTTCCATTTGGAAAGTTTGAAAACCATGGCTTTTTTCAGCAATTTGACAGTGAAATGCTTGAAAAAATAAATGATATATTGAAAGAGTTTGGAACTTTTAAACTTACTTTTTTTCAATATAAAAACAATGGTTGGATTTTCACATCCGAATCTGATTGTAAAGATGTAGTGTCTTTTAATCCTCACACGGGAAAAGGAAAGGCAGAAGATGGAGCTGCGCATTGTAGAAGTATTTGTTGTATTAATTTCACTAAAAAGTAATCTGATTTATTTTAGTAATGAAAGGTAAATTGACGTGGGAAGAAACCATACAATATATAAGGACACAACCAGAATTTAAATATTTGGTTGAAAAAGCTTATTTCGAAGAAGATCTACCCCTGAACGTAGAAAGATTCAGAAATGAAAATGAATATAAAGAAACATTAAAGAAAATAAAAAAATTTGCGCCATACGCAAAAAAAATTCTGGATATAGGAAGCGGAAACGGAATAAGTGCAATTTCTTTTGCATTAGATGGTTATGAAGTTACCACTGTAGAACCAGATCCAAGCGGAACTATAGGAGCAGGAGCAATTAGAAAATTAAAAGAATTGTACCAACTAGAGAACATTACGATTCACGAAGCTTTTGCTGAAGAAATAAATTTCGGAAATGATGAATTCGATGTTGTTTACGCGAGACAATGCATGCATCATGCCTACGATTTAGAGAAATTTGTCGGAGAAATGAGTCGTGTTTTAAACAAAGGTGGTTTGTTTTTCACCGTGCGCGATCACGTTATTTATGATGACAAAGACAAAGAATGGTTTCTGGAAAATCATCCTTTACAAAAATTTTATGGTGGAGAAAATGCTTTCACCTCTGAAGAGTATAAAAATGCAATTGAAAAATCTGGATTAACGATACAAGAAGAATTAAAGTTTTATGATACGGAAATCAATTACTTTCCAGAAACGAAACAAGATATTGAAAATAAAAAAAGTGCGATTCTTAAAAATTTGAAATATAAAAGATTTCTAAAGTATTTCCCAAATTATAAAAATAGAAAAGTTAAAAATATTCTTGATTACTCTGAAAAATCAATTCCTGGTAGAATGTACACTTATATAGCATTAAAAAAATGAAAATACTTATTATCGGTTCCAAAGGTTTTATTGGAAGTCATACTTTCAGATTTTTTAAAGATAAATATTCTGAAACTTTCGGTGCAGATGTTTCCGTAGATTACGCCGACGAAAAATATTTTAACATTGAGGCTACAAACAGTGATTTCAATGACATTTTTGAAAATCATCAGTTCGATTTTTGTATCAATTGTAGTGGCGCAGCAAGTGTTCCAGATTCCTTGGTACACACTTTTAAAGATTTTACACTCAACACGGTAAACGTCTTCAAAATTCTGGAAAGTATTAAAAAACACAATCCTAGCTGTAAATTCATCAACCTTTCCAGCGCAGCAATTTATGGCAATCCTCAACAATTGCCCATCAAAGAAAGTGACGATTTTGCACCAGTTTCTCCCTATGGTTTTCATAAAAAATTTGCCGAAGAAATTTTGCAAGAATATTATAGACTTTTTAATATTCCAACTTGTTCACTACGCATATTTTCTGCTTATGGAGAAGGTTTGCAAAAACAATTGCTTTGGGATTTATTTCAAAAAACTCAAACCCAAGAAAATATTCAATTATTCGGCACAGGAAATGAAACCCGCGATTTCATTAATGTAAAAGACATCATACAATGTATAGAATTGGTGATGCAAAAAGGAACATTTGAAGCAGAGGTTTACAACATTGCAAATGGCGAACAAATAAGCATTAAAAAAATTGCAGAACTCATTTTAAGTGAAACCAATTTCAATGGAAATCTATCATTTTCTGGCGACGAAAGAAAAGGCGATCCTTTATTCTGGGTCGCAGATATCGAAAAAATAAAAACTTTAGGATATAAGCAAAAAATAGAACTTGCACACGGAATTAAAAACTATATTAAATGGGTAAAAGACTTCAAATAGTTCTTAATTATAGCTATAACGAAAACTGGATAGGAGGAACGTATTACATCCAAAATTTGATACATTCTTTG
>Ga0136636_10001289_pt1 | contig 14471 bp, 14 predicted proteins | sample AntDrymUQ8522106_2_FD_104653 | JGI IMG/M metagenome (GOLD analysis project Ga0136636, IMG submission 104653) | Polar desert sand microbial communities from Dry Valleys, Antarctica - metaG UQ852 (21.06) | ecosystem: Environmental > Terrestrial > Soil > Desert | place: Antarctica: Dry Valley... | reverse complement strand
TGCGGCGACACGAAGCGCGCCGTGCCGGTCAGGCGCGTGACCTTGCGCTGCTTGGCCATGCTGGCCAAGCCACCGGTGAGCTGGCCGACTACCTTGTCCTTGTAGCCGCGCAGCTTGTCCAGATCGATGCCCGGTGCACCGAAGCTGATTCCCAGCGCGTCGCCATGCACCGCCTCGTCGATCACCCGCGCGACATGCAGCAGCGCCTTGGACGGAATGCAACCGACATTCAGACACACACCGCCCAGCGTGTCGTAGCGCTCGATCAAGACCACGTTCAAGCCCAGATCGGCAGCCCGGAACGCGGCCGTATAGCCGCCCGGCCCCGAACCCAGCACCACGACCTGGCACTCGAGATCGGCTTTGCGGCCAGTCTGCGCAGCCGCAGCCTTTGCCACCGCCCCCTTCACGGGCGCGGCTTCTGCGCCCTGTCCCTTCACCGGGGAGGACTGGGGTGGGGGCGCCACGCCCGCGATAGTCCCCGTAGCCGCCGCAGCTCTTGCCCCCTCCCCCTTCACGGGGGAGGGCTGGGGTGGGGGTCCCACACTCGCTGCAGTCCCCACCACCGCCGCAACCTCCACCCGCGCCACCACCATTCCTTCCGCCACCTTGTCACCCAGCGCCACCACCATCTGTTGCAACACGCCATCGACCGTCGAGGGCACCTCCATCGTCGCCTTGTCCGACTCCAGGGTCAGCAGTCCCTGATCCTTGCGCACGCTGTCGCCGGGCTTGACCAGCAGTTCGATCACCGGCACATCCGCAATGCCGCCGATGTCGGGAACCTTGATCTCGATGATGGCCATGAGCTTGCCTCGTTGCGTCGCGTGGATTGGTGTGGCCGTGGTCGAATGTCGCGTGCAGTGTGTACCGGATCAGGACTGTGTATTGTCGTCATCTGCAGCACCGCGCTGTCGCGCCGCGCGCAGGCTGTCGCGATACGCCGCCAGGTTGTCCTCGAGGCTTTTCGGCGCGGACTCCATCACAGCCGCGGCGTGCGCCGCGACATCGGTGTCGTGCCTTGCTGCAACCTGCGGATCGACCGCGGCCTCGGCAGCAGGCGCGGCAACCGGCTTGTGCGCTGGCGGAGCGACCGCCGCCGCGCGCGACGCTGCTGCAAGCGGCTGTTTGGCGGCCGCAGCCTTCGCGCTGCCGAAGCTCTCGCGCAAGCGCGTGCGCAGGGCTTCCAGCTTGCGCTGTTCGGTGCGTCCGGCGTCCACCCCGTCGCTGCGCTCGCGCTGCCGGGCGGCGACAAACTCGCGGTACTTGAGATTGGCGAAGTCCAGCGAGCGCCGGATATCGGGCAGATGATGGCTTTCGATCTCGTCGGTCAAACAGTCGAAGGCCACGTAGCCATCCTCGATCCACAGCCCGCGTCGACGGATGCCGATGCGCGACTCGCGCTCTTCATGGAAGAACTTGATCCACTGCAGATCGGGCTGGCGGCTCAGGCGCAGATGCACCACGCGCATCGACTCATGCACCCGCGACCAGGTGGTCTTGGCCACGTCGAGATCGATGATGCGCACCTCCTCAACCGAGCCATCGGCGGCGACTGCGGTCCACAGCGGCGAGTTGTCCATCCCTGAGATCTCCTTGCTCACCACGGTTTCCGGTTCTCGCGCGACAGCTCTTACGCGGCGCACCGGCATTCGCCGCTTACAGCAGCAGCCGGCGGATATCGCCCAGCTGCTGCGCAAGATAGGCGGTAAAGCGCGCCGCATCGGCACCGTCGATCACCCGATGGTCGTAGGACAGTGACAGCGGCAACAGCAAACGCGGTTTGAATTCCTTGCCGTCCCATACTGGCTGGATAGCGGCCTTGGATACGCCGAGGATCGCCACTTCCGGCGCGTTGACGATGGGCGTGAACGCGGTGCCGCCAATGCCGCCGAGCGAGGAGATCGAGATGCAGCCGCCGCTCATCTGAGCCGGCCCCAGCTTGCGATCGCGCGCCTTGGCGCTGAGGGTGCCGAGCTCGCCGGCCAGATCCAGCAGTCCCTTGCGATCGCAATCGCGAATCACCGGTACCACCAGCCCTTCGGGCGTGTCGACTGCAATGCCGACGTGGAAATACTTCTTCAGGATCAGGTTCTCGCCGCTGGCGTCGAGCGAGGCGTTGAACTGCGGGAACTTCTTCAGTGCCGCGACCAGCGCCTTGATCTGGAACACCAGCGGCGTGACCTTCAAATCCTTGTTCTCTTCCGCGAGTTTCTTGCGGAACGCTTCCAGCTCGGTGATGTCGGCCAGATCGTGCTGGGTAACATGCGGGATCATCGCCCAGTTGCGCGCGAGATTGGCGCCCGAGATCTTCTTGATCCGCGACAGCGGCGCGGCCTCGATCTCGCCGAAGCGCGCGAAGTCGATCACCGGCCACGGCAGCAGGTTCAACCCGCCGCCGGCGGCGGATGCGGAAGACCTCGTCGCTGGTGCGGCCGCCAAACTCGATTTCACGAACGCGCTGACATCGGCGCGGCCGATGCGGCCCTTGCGCTCGCTGCCGGAGACCTGGGCCAGGTCCACGCCAAGTTCGCGCGCGAATGCGCGCACGCCGGGGCTGGCATAGGGCACCGATTGCGGCATCACCTGGCTGCTGTCGAATGCGATCGGCGGCGAGGCGGTTGCACGCGCGAGGTCCGCTGCAGGCGGAGCTGCGGCCGGCGCAGGTACTGCCGGGACCGGTTCGGGGGACTTCGCGGGTTCTGGCGCTGAAGCTTCCGGCGCTGCCGCTGGCCGCGCTGCCGCGGCTTCTGCTGGCGTGGCAGCCGAGTCCTCGATCAGCGCCACCACGGTGCCCTCGCTGACCGAGTCGCCGACCTTGACCTTGAGCTCGCGCACCACGCCACCGAACGGCGCGGGGACTTCCATCGTGGCCTTGTCGGATTCGAGGCTGAGCAGGCCCTGTTCGGGCTTTACCGTGTCGCCGACGGCGACCAGCCACTCGATCACCGGCACATCCTTGTAGTTGCCGATATCGGGAACCTTCGCTTCCTTGATCGCAGCCATGGCGTGTCACCGTCCGGCACGGGGCCGCGACTGGCCCCAAGGCGGCTATTGTGGCGGGCAAACGGCGACTGGCGCCAGCCGCCAGCCGTACGGCAAACGATTGCAGCGACGAATCCGGCGCCAGCGAGCACTGCCACGGCTGCGGGCGGGCAGGCGGGCTTCGCGCGGCTCATCGGCGTGTCGCAGTCCGGGCGCGGGCGTTCGCGATCGGCGCGCTGCCCGAGCAGCGTGCGCATCACGTGCCCCCGCCGAACCGTTGCCATGCTGCACAACAGCGGCACGTGCGAACGCACACCCTGCCGAAGGTCACGCGACCATTGCGATCGGGCTGTCCGACTTCGCAACGGTGTCCGCGCGGACGCGGACAAACGCCGCAGCGCGAACCCGCGAAACCCCGCCACGCCTCGCTTTCAGCGCATGCGGGCAGTTGGCATGGCGATTGCTGACTGAGCTTGCGGACTGCAGCACATGCCGTACCGCGAAACCAATCGACCCAAGGAGTACGCCATGACGATCCGACTGCTGCGCATTGCCAACACCCGCGCGTTCGACCTCCACGAAGCCGTGTCGTTCTGCATCGCCGGTTGCATGACCGGTTTGATGCTGGCTGTGACCCGCATCATCGCAGGGTGAGCGCGGGCGGGGGAAAGGCAGGGGGTGCTGCAAGCGCTCGATGAGCGCTTGCAGCACCCCCTGCTGCCGCACAAGATCATCCGAGAGGCACCTGTGCGGTGATGCCGCGCTGGTGCCGAATACACGACTTCAATAGCCTGTCTGCGCCGGTTTCGGGCCCGCGGCCGCCGTCGATCTATGCGCTGCATTGCCAGTGGCGGTTGCCGTACGCCGCGCGGTGTGGTCGAGTGCAGGGGTGCCCACGACCTGGCTGCCGCAAGCGACCGAACAGCCGACCCTGGAGGGCCGCCGCGTGCGTTTGCGCGCGACGCGCGACGACGACGCGGACGGATTGTTCGGTGTGTTCAGCGATCCCGACACCATGCGCTACTGGAGCAACACGCCGGTCAACGACATCGGGCAGATCCGCGAGCGGATCCGGCTGGTGCGCGACTGGTTCGCCGCGCGCGAGGGCCTGCAGTGGGCGATCGCGCTGCGCGACGACGACCGCTGCATCGGCACCGCCACCTTGTTCAACATCTCGATGGGCAACCAGCGTGCCGAGTTCGGCTGTTCGCTGGCGCGCATGCTGTGGGGCCAGGGCCTGGCGCGCGAAGCGGTCGGCCTGATGCTGCGTTTCGGCTTCGACCAACTGCACCTGGAGCGTATCGAAGCCGACATCGACCCTCGCAACGCGCAGTCGATCGGGCTCGCCGAGCGCCTGGGTTTCCAGCGCGAGGGCCTGCTACGCGGCCGCTGGCGGGTTGGTGGCGAGGTGCAGGACAGCGTGATGTTCGGCTTGCTGCGCGAAGAATTTCGCGCCTGAGCGCGCTGCGCTCAGCAACAGCGGCCGCCAGTTCCGCGCTAGCGCGCCGCCTGCCGATCGGCAAAGAACTCCGGATAGCTCATCGGCGTGCGCTCCGGATGGTGGCAGGCCACATGGCGCAGATAGGCGTCGTAATCGGGCACGCCAACGGTGCTGCGCGCGGCTTGCACCGCGCGCTGCCATGCCCGGTGTACCCGCTCAGATGGCGACACGGACGGTCTCCATCGTGGTCGCCGACCGCGCATGCCAACCCTTGATCGCCGCGCGCATACCGAAAAACACCATCGCCACCACCAGGCTCATCAGCACCACGGTGAGCCCGGCATTGACGTAGTCGTAGCGCACCACGCGTTCCATGTCGGCGAGGCTGCGCGCGGGTGCCAGCACCCGCTCCGCGGCCAACGCATCGAAAAACAGGCGCGCGTGCGAGAGAAAACCGATCCGTACGTCCTCATGGAACAGCTTCTGCCAGCCCGCTGTCATGGTGCAGATGATCAGCCACACGGTCGGCAGCAGCGGAATCCACAGATAGCGTTCGCGCTTGATCTTGACCAGGCACACGCAGGCGAAGCTCAGCGCGATCGCCGCCAGCATCTGGTGGGCGATCCCGAACAGCGGCCACAGGGTATTGATGCCGCCCAGCGGATCGACCACGCCCTGATACAGGAAATAGCCCCACGCAGAGACGCACAAGCCGGTGGCAAGCACGTTGCCCAACCACCAATCCGTACGCCCCAGCGGCGCCCACGCCATGCCGGCGGGATCCTGGATCAGAAAGCGGCCGACCCGCGTGCCGGCATCCACCGTGGTCAGGATGAACAGCGCCTCGAACAGGATCGCGTAGTGGTACCACAACGCCAGCATGCCCTCGCCCGCCACCACCTGGTGGAGGATCTGCGCCATGCCCACCGCCAGTGTCGGTGCACCACCGGTGCGCGACAGGATGGTGGTCTCGCCGATGTCTTTCGCGGTCTGGGTGAGAATCTCCGGAGTCAGCACGAAGCCCCACTCGGTGATCGTCGCTGCCGCCTGGTAGACATCCGTTCCGATCAGCGCCGCGGGTGCATTCATCGCGAAGTACACGCCCGGATTGAGCGCGCAGGCCGCGATCAGCGCAGTGACCGCGACGAAGCATTCCATCAGCATCGCGCCATAGCCGATCATGCGCGCGTCGGACTCGTTGGCCAGCAGCTTGGGCGTGGTACCCGAAGACACCAGCGCGTGCCAGCCCGATGCCGCGCCGCAGGCGATGGTGATGAACAGGAACGGAAACAGGCTGCCGGCGAACACCGGGCCGGTAGCGTCGATGAAGCGCGTGACCGCCGGCATCTGCAGCTGCGGCATCGCGATCACTACCGCGACCGCCAGCAGCACCACCGTGCCGATGTTGAGGAAGGTGCCCAGATAATCGCGCGGTGCCAGCAGCAGCCACACCGGCAGCACGGCGGCAAAAAAGCCGTAGCCGATCGGCATCCATGCCAGCACGGGACCTTCGAAGGTCAAGCGCGGGCCCCACAGCGGATCCGCCGCGACCTTGCCACCGATGAAGATCGACGCGAGCAGCAGGACCAGTCCGATCAGCGAGACCTCCAGCACGCGGCCGGGACGGATCTAGCGCAGGTATACCCCCATCAACAGCGCGATCGGAATCGTCATCGCCATCGTGAACGTGCCCCACGGGCTGATCGCCAGCGCCTTTACGACTACCAGGGCCAGCACCGCGAGCAGGATCAGCAGGATCAGCAGTATCCCGATCAGGGTGATGGTGCCCGCGGCCGGTCCAATCTCGCTGCGGATCATCTCGCCCAGCGAGCGGCCGTCGCCGCGCAGCGAGAAGAACAGCAGCATGAAGTCCTGCACCGCGCCGGCCAGCACCACGCCGACCAGCAACCACAGCAGGCCCGGCAGATAGCCCATTTGTGCGGCCAACACCGGACCCACCAGCTCACCGGCGCCGGCGGCCGCCGCGAAGTGGTGCCCGAACACCGCCCAGCGATCTGTGGGCACGTAGTCCAGACCATCGTTGCGGCGCACCGCCGGTGTACGCCGGGTGGCGTCCAGCCCCAGCGCGCGGGTCGCGATATAGCGGCTGTAGAAACGCTAGCCGATCAGATGAATGGCCAGGGTCGCGGCAATCACCCACACCGCGTTGATGGTCTCGCCGCGATGCGCGGCGAGCACGCCCAGACAGGCCGCGGCGATTGCAGCGACCGCGAACCACCCCAGGCGGGACACGATTGCAGTCAACATGTCGCGCTCCGCCCACCAGTGCCAGGACCATACCGGATCGCTGCCAGACCGCGATCCGGGCAACTCACCGCAGTTGCGGCAGCCGCTCGCGCAAGTCGGCAACCTCGCGCCGCACCGCGCGCAGCTCATCGAGCAGCACCGCCCGCTCATTGCTGGCCGCGGCCGCATGCAGGTCTTCCTCGGCGCGCATCTCGTCGGCGACCTGCTCCTGCATCGCGTTGACCACCACCGCGATGAACAAATTGAGCACCGAGAACGTGCTGACCAGGATGAACACCACGAAGAAGATCCACGCGTACGGGGCCTCGACCATCACCGAACGCGCGATATCGGGCCATGCCTCACCGGTCATGGTCTGGAACAGGGTGAACAGCGAGGTGCCCAGATCCCCGAAGTACTGCGGCGCGATAGTTCCGAACAGGTTGGTCGCCATCACTGCCGCCACGTAAAGCACCAGCGCCAGCATGGCGGCGATCGAACCCATGCCGGGCAGTGCGGCCAGCAGCGCGCCGACCACCCGGCGCATGCTCGGCACCGTCGAGATCAGGCGCAGCACCCGCAGTACGCGCATCGCGCGCAGCACCGAGAATGCGCCGCTGCTGGGCAGCACCGCGATACCCACGATCACGAAGTCGAACACGCTCCAGGGGTCACGGAAGAACGCAGCGCGATAAGCGAACAGCCGCAGCAGCAGTTCGACCACGAAGATGCCCAGCATCGCGCGATCGAGCACCGCAAGTACCGCGCCGAGGCGGTCGACGATCGCCGATGAGGTCTCCAGCCCCAGCGTAATCGCATTGAGCACGATGACCGCGATGATCGCGCGCTGGAACCACGCTGCATCGACCAGCGAGCGGACGCGCTGACGCAGGCCTTGGGGTGTAGAACTCATGGGTGGTTCCGGATCGGCGCTCAGCCGCTATCATCGGCCGCCAGTGCATGCGGATACAAGCGGCCGACGCCGGCCCGTTGGGCACCACGAGCAGTATCATCGAAGGACACCCGCAAAACGGAGCCGAGCGATGCCATCCTTCGAACAGTTGCCGCACTGCGCCCAAGGCCTGTGCCGCATCCGATGAGCGCCCCGTACACGCTGTACTACGCACCCGGTGCGGCGAGCTTGGCCGTGCACTGGCTGCTGATCGATGCCGAGCTGCCGCATGATCTGCGACTGGTCGACCTCGGCGCCGGCGCGCAGCGTTCACTGGAGTACCGCAAGCTCAATCCGAACGGCGTGGTGCCTACCCTGCTGGTCGATGGAGAACCGGTCTACGAGTGCGCCGCGCTGTTGCTGCTGCTCGCCCAGCGCCACCCGCAGCTCCGGCCCGTACCCGGAACGCGCGCCGAAGCGCTGTACCTGCAGTGGACCATGCATCTGGCCAATACGCTGCAGCCGGCATTCCGCACCTGGTTCTACCCGCGCGAGGCAGCAGGTGAGGCGGTTGCCGATCAGGCCAGGGCGCTCGCGCGCGCCCGCATCGAAGGCGTCTTTGCACGGCTCGACGCGCACCTGTCGGCCGCCGGCCCCTACGTGGCGGGGGCTACGATCAGCGCGGTCGACTTCCTGGCCGCCATGCTGATGCGCTGGTCGCGCAACATGCCAGAACCGGCAACCCGCTGGCCCGCGCTCGCCGCATTCATTGCACGCATGAAGGCGCGCGATTCGTTCGCGACGCTGTACGCGCGGGAAGGCCTGACCGAGTGGGCCTGAAGCACGCCGCGTCGGACGGTGGGCCTCGGCCCACCAGCCACGACTGACGCGCATGCCGCAAAAGCATTCCGGGAAGACGTTCGGGTGATCCAGCGGCGGGCCGAGGCCCGCCCTCCAGGTCATCCGGCTATCGCGCGGGCGGCTGCGTGACCTTCGACACCCATGACCTGCCACACATGCCAAGCCCGGGCATAGCGGCAACCATGCTCGTCGATCCAGCTGCAGCGCGGAGTGCGCTGCGGCATCCACACTGCGGGGAAGACCATGCTCACCATCACCGATCTGTCGAAGACCTACGCCAACGGCGTGCGCGCGCTCAACAACGTCACGCTCGATATCCCGAAAGGACTGTTCGGCCTGCTCGGGCCCAACGGGGCCGGAAAGTCGTCGCTGATGCGCACCATCGCCACCCTGCAGGATGCCGACAGCGGCAGCATCGTGTTCGATGGCATCAACGTGCTCGAGGACAAGGATGCGGTACGCCGCACGCTGGGCTACCTGCCGCAGGACTTCGGCGTGTATCCGAAAGTCAGCGCGGAAGACCTGCTGCACCACTTCGCCGCACTCAAGGGCTACTCCGTGCGTTCCGAGCGCAAGGAAGTCGTCGAGACCCTGCTCAAGCAGACCAACCTGTGGGAAGCGCGCAAGCGCAAGCTGGGCACCTATTCCGGTGGCATGCGGCAGCGCTTCGGCATCGCCCAGGCCCTGATCGGCAATCCAAAGCTCGTCATCGTCGACGAGCCCACCGCGGGACTCGATCCGGAGGAGCGCAATCGATTCCTGAACCTGCTCAGCGAAATCGGCGAGCAGGTGGTGGTGATCCTGTCCACCCACATCGTCGAGGACGTCACCGACCTGTGCCCGCGGATGGCGATCATCAACAAGGGCACCGTGTTGCTGACCGGCAAGCCGCAGGAGGCCATCGACGGCCTGCTTGACCGGGTCTGGAAGGCCACCGTGTCGAAAGCGCAGCTGGCCGAGTACCAGCAGCGCTTCAACGTGCTGTCGACGCGACTGGTCGGCGGCCAACCGGTGATCCACGTATTCGCCGAATCGCAGCCGGAGACGGGCTTTGCGAAGATTCCGCCGGATCTCGAGGACGTCTATTTCCAGCGCCTGCGCCAGCACGCGCAAGCCGCCTGAGCCGGACGGAGCGCGCCCCCATGTTCGCAGAAGTATTCCGTTTCGAGCTGCGCTACCAGCTCGGCTCCCCGCTGTTGTGGCTGATCGCCGCCGTGTTCGGCCTGCTCGCCTTCGGTGCGACCAGTTCCGATGCGGTGCAGGTCGGCAGCGCGATCGGCAACGTGCATCGCAATGCGCCGACCGTGATCGCCGACCTGCTTGGCGGCTTCAGCCTGCTCGGGCTGTTCCTGATCGTGATCTTCATCGCCAACGGCTTGCTGCGCGACCACGAGCTCGGCACCGCCGAGCTGTTCTTCGCCAGTCCGATCCGGAAACGCGACTATCTGTTCGGCCGCTTCAGCGCCGGGCTGCTGGCCTGCACGGTGATCTTCATCGGCGTCGCGATCGGCATGATCGCCGGCCAGCTGATGCCATGGATCGATCCCAAACGCCTCGGTCCCTTCTCGCTGGAGCCGTTCTTGTGGGGCTTCGGAGTGATCGTGTTGCCGAACCTGCTGTTCGGTGGCGCGCTGTTGGCCTTGCTCGCCGCGATCACGCGCAGCCTGTTGATGGTCTACGTAGGCATCCTGGCCTTCTTCGTGCTGTGGATCGTCGCCGGCAGCGTCACCCGGGACCTCGACAACGTGTGGATCGGAGCGCTGCTCGATCCCTTCGGCCTGCGCGCGATGTCGCGCGCGGTGCGCTACTGGTCGGTGGAGGAGCGCAATACGCGGCTGCCCGAGCTGGCCGGTTACCTGATCGCCAATCGCGCACTGTGGGGTGCGATCGCGCTGGCGCTGCTGGCGGCGACCTTCGCGCTGTTCAAGCCGATGCGTGCAGGGACCGCGAGTAAACCGGGGAAACGGAGCAAAGCGGTCGCCGGCGCGATCGCCGCGACCCCGAGCCCGACGCCGGTGCCGGTGCTGCGCAGCCACCCGGCACGCCGCTTCGATGCCGCGACCGCACTCGCGCAGTTCTGGACGCTGCTGCGCTTCGACACGATGGGCGTGCTCAAGAGCATCCCGTTCCTCGTGATGCTGGTGTTCGCGGTGTTGAACTTCACCGGCGGCGCGCAGTTCGTCGACGCGCTGTTCGGCACCAAGGTGTATCCGGTCACCTACCTGATGCTGGAAGCGCTGCAAGGCAGCATGGCGCTGTTCCTGTTCCTGATCGTGACCTTCTACGCGGGCGAGCTGGTGTGGAAGGAACGCCAGGCCAAGCTCAGCGAAGTCGGCGATGCGATGCCGGTGCCCAACTGGGTGCCACTGGCGGCCAAGTGCGGCGCGGTGATCGCCGTGGTGCTGATCTTCGGCGTGGTCGGCGCACTGGCCGGCATGGGTTTCCAGCTGTTCCGCGGCTACACCCAGCTCGAGGTCGTGCTGTACCTGCAGTCGATCGCGCTCGGTTCGATTCCGTTCGTGCTGATGGGCCTGCTTGGCGTCGCCGTGCAGGTGTTCACCAACAACAAGTTCGCCGGCTATCTGGTGGTGATCCTGGTCTACGTCTCGCAGCTCGTGCTCGGGCTGCTCGACTTCGACCATAACCTGATGCAGTTCGGCGGCGCGCCGATTGCGCCGTATTCGGACATGAACGGCTTCGGCCACTACCTCAAGGGCTACGGCTGGTTCTCGACTTACTGGCTGCTGTTCGTCACCGCACTGCTGTTGCTGGCCGCGGCCTTCTGGGTCCGTGGCACTTCACCTTCGGGTCGCGAGCGGCGGCGGCAGGCTGCATCCAAGCTGCGCGGTCCACTCGGTGCGGCGCTGGCAGGCACACTGCTCGCATGGGTCGGTGTGGGCGGCTGGATCTACTACAACGCCAACGTGATCAACCGCTACACGCCCGGCGACGTCGCGCTCGACGAACGCGCACGCTACGAGCGCGACTACGCGCAGTATCTCGACCTGCCGCAGCCTCGCATCGTGGCGGTGGAGGCCGATGTCGATATCCGACCCGAGACCCGCAGCGCGACGATCCGCGGCAGCTACCGACTGGTCAACCGCCACGCGGTCGCGATCGATACCCTGCACGTTTCGCTGCCGCAGGAGATCGCGCTCGAAGCCATCGAGTTCGCCCCGCATACGCTTGAGAAGCACGACGAACCACTGGGCTACCGCATCTATCGCCTCGAACAACCCATGGCGCCGGGCGCGGAGATGACCCTGCGCTTCACGATCAGTGGCGGCGAACGCGGTTTCGGCAACAACGTGCTGCAGACCGAGGTCGTCGGCAATGGCACCTTCTTCAATTCCAGCGTGTTCCCGCAGTTCGGCTATAACCGCAATGCGCAGATCATCGACCGCAACGAACGCCGCAAGCGCGATCTCGGCGAGGCGCCGCGCATGGCCAAGCTGGAAGACGAGGCGGCGCGCGCCAACACCTACATCAGCGACGACGCGGACTGGATCGAGTTCAAGACCAAGGTCTGCACCGCGCCAGACCAGGTTGCACTCGCACCCGGCTATCTGATCGCCACCACGAAGGAAAACGGGCGCAGCTGTTTTGCCTATGCGATGGACCGCCCGATGCTGCCGTTCTTCGCCTATCTGTCGGCGCGCTGGGAGGTGAAGCGGGACACCTGGAACGGCATCCCGATCGAGGTCTATTTCCACAAGACCCATCCGTACAACGTCGATCGCATGATCGAGGCGAGCAAGGATTCGCTCGACTACTTCACCAGCAATTTCACGCCCTACCAGCACAAGCAGGTGCGGATCATCGAGTTCCCGCGCTATGCGCAGTTCGCGCAAAGCTTCGCCAATACGATCCCGTTCTCGGAGGGCATCGGCTTCATCGCCAACCTGCGCGACAAGGAAGCGCTCGACTACGTGTACTACATCACCGCCCACGAGATCGCCCACCAGTGGTGGGCGCACCAGGTCATTGGCGCGGACATGCAGGGCTCGACCATGCTCAGCGAGTCGCTGTCGCAGTACTCCGCGCTGATGGTGATGGAGAACAAATACGGCCGTGCGCAGATGCGCAAGTTCCTCAAGTACGAGCTCGACAATTATCTGGGCGGACGCGGCGGCGAGCTGGTCGAGGAGCTGCCGCTGTACCGGGTCGAGAACCAGCAGTACATCCACTATCGCAAGGGCTCGCTGGTGTTTTACCGGCTGCGCGAGGAGATGGGCGAGGAAGCGCTCAATCGCGCACTCAAGCGCTATCTGCAGGACAAGGGCTTCCAGCAGCCGCCGTACACTACCTCCAAGGAACTGCTCGAATACATTCGCGCGGAGGCAAGACCCGAGACGCAGCTTCTCATCACCGACTTGTTCGAGAAGATCGCGTTCTACGACAATCGCGTGGTGGATGCGAAATCGCGCAAGCGCGACGACGGCCGCTGGGACGTCACGCTGTCGCTGAAGGCTGCCAAGATCTACAGCGATGGCATGGGCAAGGAAACGCCGGCAGCGATCGACGACGAGATCGAGATCGGCGTATTCGCCCGCGCGCCGGGCGCAAAGGAAAGCCAGGAGAAGGTGCTGTTCCTCGAACGCCGCCGCATCACCGAGTCCGAACCGACGGTGACGGTGACGGTCGACGAAGAACCCTACGACGCCGGCTTCGATCCCTACAACAAGTTGATCGACCGCGTGCCCAACGACAATCGCAGACGGGTGGAGGCGGCAGCGCAATAGCGCTCGCCGACCGGAGGGTGGGCGTTGGCCCACCGAATCGGACCGCCACACCGTTCGATGCAATGGGAGCGGTTATCGCGCGGTGGGCCAAGGCTCACCCTCCGGGTCGTCCGAATGGACGGCCGTACCTGGGTGCGCGCGGGGCGGCGCAACGGTCGGTACCGCATCGCCCCGATCCGCCGCCAACATGCCAGCGCGCACGTAGCGGTGGAAGGTCGAATGTGGCCAGTCCTGAACCCGTATAACCAACCCGTGTTCGACTGGATTGCAGTGGATGTAGTCGATGTGCGCGCGCAGATCGCGTTCATCGCGCATCAGTCGCTCCCAGCAGCGTCGCTGCCAGACACCGCGCTCGCGCTTTGCCAACCGACTGGCAGACTGCGATTCGCCGCGCGGAACGCCGCGCGCAGGGTGGCAATGTGCTCCACCAGCACTCCGCAATCACGCTGCAGCAGATTCACCGTGAAGAAGTACGCGCCTCCCGGCACCCAGACGCGACGATAGTTCGGCATTGCCGCAGCATCGCTGCAACTCGCGACCGGTCACCAGCAACCAACCGCTCGCGATCGCGTAGGAAATTCCGGATTTTTTGGTTGGGTGTTGACGCAGAAAACGGCAAGTGTCGTGTTGGCCGAAACGTGCCGCAGTACGCGGGTGGCGGGTCGAAGACCCGCGCGCCATGCTATCTGTCTCCGAGCGGCTCGGGCAACTGGGCGAGGTAGGCGGCGAGCGCTTCGATCTCGGTCTCATCGAGCCGGAACATGCGCGCGCCGGTGCCGGTCGGAGGGTGGTAGCGCTCGCCGCCGGCGAAGCTGCGCAACTGGCGCGCGAGGTAGATCGGGTTCTGGCCGGCCGTGCGCGGGATCACTGCCGTACCGGCAAATGCAGGACCATGGCAGGCGGCGCAGTCGAAGCGCTGCACCAACTGCGCACCAGCATCGACCCGCTCTGGATCAGCCACCACCGGCTCGCCACCCCAGGGCTGGTTCGCGAACCACGCCGACAGGGTCTCGATATCGGCATCGGCCAGATCGGCCGCGATCGCGTTCATCGGAAAGGCCTTGCGATGGCTGGCGCGGAACTGGCCCAGCGTCATGCGTAGATAGTCCTGGTTCTGACCCTCCAGCCGGGGCAGCGAGGTGCGATTGCCCGCCGCCGAATGGCATTCGATGCAGGGTGCGGCAGCCGACGGAGCCTCGCGAGCCAGCACACCCGTGGACAAACCAAGCAGGATCGTTATCACGATGAGGCTTCGCATGGCGTTTCCTCGTTGGCAGTAGTGCGACTATGCGCTCACGATGCA
>Ga0136636_10001288_pt1 | contig 14473 bp, 12 predicted proteins | sample AntDrymUQ8522106_2_FD_104653 | JGI IMG/M metagenome (GOLD analysis project Ga0136636, IMG submission 104653) | Polar desert sand microbial communities from Dry Valleys, Antarctica - metaG UQ852 (21.06) | ecosystem: Environmental > Terrestrial > Soil > Desert | place: Antarctica: Dry Valley... | reverse complement strand
GTCACCGAAAGCGTGCGCGCCGGCGTATCGGTTTCGGTGCGCGTCGAAGACGGCCAGGGAGCTTCGCTGCACGCTTCGGCCGGGGAATAGGCGGCGCGCAATCTCTGCCTGAAGAAAAATTCTTTAAGCACACACAGATCAACCGGGGTCATCGACAGACGTTCCAGGTCCTTGCCTTCGGATCGGGTTTCAAGCGGCTCGAACGGCAATACCGGCTCAGCGCCGCGCTGTTTCGGCGGCACCCCGTGACTCAGGCTGCCTGGTCAGCCTTTTCGGAAGCGGAGCGATCCTGCCGGGCGTCGCCTGATACCGGCGCGTTGACCGCCTGGTCAAGCTCCGCGTCGTGCGCGGCGGTGCCTTGCGCCTGCGCAGGGGGTGTCTGCAATCCCGCCAGGGCCAGCGGTTGGCCACCCAGTCGCCTGATGAAATTGACGCCGCGCTGGCGGCTGGACGTCAACCAGTACCACCCCACGCACAGCCCCAGGAATGCAATCAGCAGCAGCGGCTCGGGAATATCCATGCGCAGCGCCTGCCCTGCCGCCAGCCCACACAGCGCACTGAACAGGCAAAGGATGGCTACAGTCCTCATGGGTCTGATGCCGGCCTCGCGGAACAGGTGATGTACATGGTTCTGGTCGGCCCTGAAAGGTGAATGGCCCGCACGCAGGCGCCGCACCACCAGCACCAGGCAATCCATCACCGGTATCGGCAGCAGCCACAGTGCCAGTACGGGACTGACTGGATGGCTGGGCGTCTGGGTCAGGCGGAACGACGCCCAGGCGATGACGAAGCCCAGGAACGCGCTGCCGGCGTTGCCCATGAACAGCTGCGCGCGCTGTTGCCACGGGAACCGCAGGTTGAACCAGAGAAACGCCGCCACTGCCCCGGCAATGATCATCAGGCGCTCGGCCATGAGCGTATTGCCGGAATACAGGCTGGCCGCATACAGCATGAGCAGCGCGGTCAGCACCAGCGAACCGGCCAGGCCATCGGCGCCATCGACCATGTTGATCGCGTTGATCACGCCGACCGTGGCAAACACCGTGAACGGCACCGAGAACAGACCCAGCGTCATATCCCCCAGACCCAACACCGGCCCGAGGTTTTCAACCCGCACCCCGCCCATGGTGGCCATGATCAGGGCGGCCAACGTCTGCACTCCCAGGCGCAGCCACCACGGCAGGTCGTACTTGTCGTCCAGCAGTCCCACCGCGATCAGCAGGCCCGAGCCCAGGCCAAAGGCCAGGAACTCGCTATCCATCTCACCCAGTACCGGCCAGGACACGACCAGCACGCCCACGGCCATCGCCAGCCCGCCGATGATGGGAGTCGGATGCGCGTGATCCTTGCGCCCCTTGGGAACGTCGAGCAGGTTCCACCGATGCGCCACCGGGCGCAGCAGGTATTGGATCAACAAGGTCAAGGCGACGGCGGCCAGCCCCCCGCCGAAGCCAACAAGATCGATCACGATTTTCTGCTCCCTGCCATCCTGGTCAGTCCAACGCATTGTAGCCGTGAGCCCGCCGGTGGATCGGCAAAAGCAGCGGTCAACGCGAACGATCAGCCCGGTGGTTCAGGACTGGACAATCCGACCTCGACACTTTAAAGACATCAGCCGCGGCGTCTGGTAGGGCCAGCGGCCAAAAGGTCGTCGGCTGGGAAGGGTTCACCGCGGTCTGTCTGCAGCTTTGGCAAAGGCTCACCCCTCGACTGAGAGGCAGGCTACCGAACAGGGCCGGGCAGGGCCATGAGATATATCCTGCCCCGGCAGGCCCAGTGCCGGCTGGTCTGCCGAGGCAGCCTTCGGCGAGGCAGGCGCCAAGTCCAGCCTGCCCCATGCACGGCGCGGGGCCGTGCCGGCAAATCAGGCTCCGTCGCTGCAGTCGGCGGTCACTGGCGCCGGTGCGCCGGCGCGGCCACTGCAGGCAGTCACTCAGGCCTGCGCCGGGACCAGGCGCCCGTTTTCCACGCTCAGGATCCGGTCCGCCAGGGCCAGGCTGGCCGGGGGATGGTTGATCAGGATCACCGTGCGATGGCGCAGCATCTAGTGGCATTCAGCAATGAATTCACGCTCGCCGGCCGGGTGGAACAACGCGGTGGCCTCGTCCAGGATCAACACCGCCGGATCCTTCAGCAGCGCACGCGCCAGCGCGATGCGCTGCTTCTGTTCGCCGGACAGCTTCACGCCCTGATCGCCGACCACCGTGGCGTAGCCTTCGGACACTTCGGCCACGGAGTCGTGGGCGCGGGCCGCTGCCTCGATCGCCGCCGGGGCCGTGTGTGCTGGTATGTGAAAACGAAACCCGCGCAGGCACATCGAGTGCCGCGGCGACGGCGTTTTTCCGTGTCTGGAAGGGGTGCTGGACGGGCCGAAACGGGCACGTCAGTTCGCCATGCCCGAACTGCTACGGCGGGCGTCCACGGCCTAGCTCCGCGAACCGCCTAAGGCACTTTGCGGCGCCGGCGAGGCCGCCCGCCGGGCCAACCTCGACGCAAAGACCGTGCATGCACGCCTGACGGCGAAGCTCAACGCCCGGATCCTTTGCCACGCCGAAACTGCCGACATCGAGTTTCCGTTCGACGGCATCCTCGTGGATTTCGTGCTGAAAGCGGCCTCATTTTCCCGTCTGAGCAATAGCGGCTGTAGCAAGGACGTCAAGGTGATGGCAAATACGATGTCTACCAGGCGGTCGCGCACAGCGCTCTCCTTCAGCTCACGCCAGTGCCCGCCCTCGCCACCACCGCCAAACCCCCACCACCACACTCGCCACCAGCACCCCCACCACGCCGCCGATCAGGTCGTCGCGCACGTCCGACCACAGCGGCGTCCGGCCGGGCACCCAGAACTGCACGAACTCGGTAGCCAGCGCCAACACAAGCACGCCCAGCAGGGCCAGCCCCACGCGGTGTGGCCAGTTGATGTGCGGCAGCGCCAGCAGCAGGGCTGCGCCCAGCGGCAGGAACAGCAGCACATGGGTGCTGTCGATGCCGGGCCACAGCGCCTCCACGTGATTGATCAGTTCGCTGAACCATGGCAGCGTCATGCGAAGGTCGGCCATGCTGAAGTTGGGCAGCAGCGCCGCCACTGCAACCAGAGCCACGGTCAGCGCCAGCGGCAGGTAGCGAAGACGGTTCATGCGGCCGGCGCCGCTGGCGGGCTCAGACGGCATCGCCCAACAGCTCCCGATACACCTGCAGGGTGCGCTGGATGACGATGCGCTCATCGAACTCGCCCAGCGCGCGCTCGCGCGCCGCTGCGCCCAGGCGCGACGCCAGCGCCGGATCATCCTGCAGCCGCGCGATGGCCTGCGCCAACGCGCCGGCATCCCGCACCGGCACCAGCAGGCCATTGACCCCGTCGGTCACCACTTCACGGCAACCCGGCACGTCGGTGGTCACCAGCGGAAGCGCGCAGGCTGCGGCCTCAATCAGCCCTTTCGGCAGGCCCTCTCGGTAGCTCGGCAACACCACCGTGTCCACCGACGCCAACAGCGCCGGCATGTCGTCCACGTGGCCCAGCCACTGCAGCACACCTTCGTCCACCCAGGCGCGCACCGTGGCTTCCGGCACTGCAGCCGGATTGCCGGGGTCTGGATCGCCGGCCAGCAGGAATTCAATCGCCCGGCCCTGCGCGCGCAGCTGCCGCGCCGCCTCCACGAACTCCGCCAGGCCCTTGTCCCACAGCAGCCGCGCCGCCAGCAGCACGCGCAGCGGCTGGCCGGCTGCGCGCGCGCGCGGCGCGGCGACGAAGCGCGCACAGTCCACGCCCGAGCCCGGGATCAGGCGGATATGCGCGCGCGCAGCCAGCCCAGCGCGCTCGAACAGCTTGACATCGTCCGGATTCTGCAGGATCAGGCGCGCATGGCGCCCATCCAAGGCAAGCCGCAGCAGCGCCCGCACCGCGGGCCGCAGCAGCCTGGCCTTCAGGTCGTCGCTGGTGAAGACATAGCCCATGCCCGATACCGAACTGACGCGGGCCGAGACGCCGGCGGCACGTGCGGCCAGCGCGCCGTACACCGCGCACTTGATGGTGAAACCGTGCACCAGCGCCGGCCGCTCACGCCGGAACAGCGCCACCAGCCAAGCCAGCAGCCGCGCCTCGCGCAGCGGGTTCAGGCTGCGCCGATCCATCGGCACGGCTTCCCAGCGCAGCCCGAGTGTGAGGAGTTTCTCGCCGTAGTCACCCGGCGGCGATAGCAGCAGTACCTCATGCCCCGCCCCGCGCAGCGCCAGCGCCAGCGAGCGGCGGAAGTTGTAGAGGTACCAGTCGGTGTTGGCGAACAACACCACGGTCTGTCCCATGGCTTGCGCCGCCAGTGGCCTTTCAACAGCACCGCTCATGTGAACGGCTTGAACTGGTAGGGCAGCCACAATTGCGCATGGGTGGCGTAGTTGAGCCAAACGAACAACACGACCGCGTAGTAGCCCACCACGCCCAGCACCAGCAGGGTGCGGATGCGAACGTTGTTGCCGGCCAGGCGCGGCACCCGCGTGAACACGAACAGCTGCAGGGGGATCAGGTACAGGGCCACGCGATCCACGGCCGTGGACGCCAGCGACACCAGCGGCAGGCACAGCAGGGCCAACAGGGCGATCCAGATCCACAGCTTGCGCTGCTGCCGGTCAGGCTCCAGGCGCTTGCCCCACAGCAGCAGAAGTACGGCGGGGATGGCGTTCATCAGCACGCGAATCCTTGCGCCCTGTGACTCCATCTGGAATTCCACGTAGTTGGCCCAAAGCGTATCGACCTTTCCCGACAGCAGCAGCCAGTACAGCATGGCGAAGCTGATGCCCACCAGGCCTGTGGTCAGCAGCCGGTTGCGGCTGGCCGCCAGCGCGGCGATCGGCAGCAGCAGCAGTGCCGATTTGTGGAACAGCGCCCCCAGCACAATGCAGACCACGAAGGTGCGCACGCGATGCTCGCCCAGCGCTACCAGTCCTACCAAAGCAAAACCGAGCGCAACGGCTTGGCGGCTGTAGCCCATGCCGACCACGATCAGCATGTACGGCACCGCCACCAGCAGCGCCAGCCACGGCCTTGGCTGCTTGCGGCAGAACCGCACCGTGCCCCACATCAGCACGCTGGCATAGAACAAGTTGACCCAATAGACGCTGCCGCCCAGCCGCGCCACTGCCCAATTGACCAGGAAATGTCCCGGGTCCCCCTTCTTGACGGCATCTGTCAAAGCCAAGCCTGAAGTCGATTCAAGCTCTCGCAGGTAGTTGAACCAATCCCCACCTACTTCATGGCGCAGGCCGATCATCAGCGCAAACACCGTGCCCACAGCCCACCACGCGACGATCTTCTGGCGCTCTGGCAAGCGAGCGGGGACCAGCACCGCCCACGCAGGGATCAAGAACATAAGCCAGAATCCAAGCATCAGTCCTGGCCTTCCACCATTTTCAGCCACGCCTGCAACCTCAAAACCGACCAGGGACGGTTGAACCGGTCGACATCCACCTCATGCCGTGGCCCGATCACACCCGCACACGCCAGCCCGACGAACCACCACCTGAAGCGTACCTGCGCCTTGCGAAGACTCCCGGCTCCAGCACTCCGCAGGCGGCAACCGCCAACATGGCCCGGAATACAAGCATCAGCGCGCTGCCGCTTGGCCAGCGGGATTCGGTGCAGCGAAGCCGGGGCGAACCATCATGCAGTCGACTTCATCCAGCGCAAGGCTCTCGCTGCGCCATATCGGGTAAATGCCGCTGACCAGGAATCCTTCGCCGTTGTACCTCGCTAGCGACTCCAGGTAGTTTGGCATTCCCTCGTAGAGTGGGATCAACGACAGTTCGGACAACAGGCAGCAGACCTTTGGCAGGAACTGCGCCGCACCCTTGAAGACCTCGATGTCGAACCCCTGGGTGTCCATCTTCAGGAAATAGCGACCGCCTTTGCCGAGCAGCCCTTCGCGGAAACAGTCGTCCAGCGTCCTGATCACGATGTCCTGCTTCAGCTCGACCTTCATGTTCTCCTTGTCATTGCCGTAGCTCGTCGCGCTGAGGATCGAGGAGAACTGGGAGAACCTCGAGACGTTGATCTGGGCGTTGCTTGCCTGGGCACCCAGTGCAAAGTCGAACACATGCCATGCGTCGTCCTTCCTGGCGCGCCGGGCAAGTACCTCGAAGACCGAGGTGACTGGTTCGAAAGAGTAGATGGGCCCCTGGAAGCCCGACTTTCGCATGAGCGAACCGAAGCCACCCTCGTTCGCGCCGACGTCGATGATCGCGTCAACGCCGTACTGCTTCATGACGGTCGCGATATGGGCGTTCAGCGTGTACTGGCCCGAAACTCGAACAACGTCGAGCTTGAGCCCCCTGTTGACCTGACGCCGCACCACATCGATCACATTCCGGGCAATGGACATCCGTCACTCCTTTCGACAGGACCTGGGTCGGTCACTGACGCTGCCAAAAAACGAAATACATCAACTTTTCCCGCGATTTGCCCGGGTCTCTCCCTCAAGCCAGGCCTGGAACATCAACACCGACCAAAGGCGATAACCATTGGATGCCTGCCCGTCCTGGTGGCGAAGCCATGCCGCACGAATGGGCTTGGGATCGAAGAACCCTTCCCGCGCCAGCCGGTCCTCGGAAAGCAGATTTTCAGCCCACTCGCGGAGCGAGCCGCGAAGCCACTGGTCCAGCGGGATGCCGAAGCCCATCTTGGGGCGATTCATCAGGCTGGAGGGAACATGGCGGTCAACCAAGCGCCGAAGAATCCACTTTCCGTGGCCGTCGCGGATCTTCATGTGCATCGGCAGCGACCACGCGAAAGCCACGAGCTGGTGATCCAGGAAAGGGGCCCGGGTTTCCAGCGACACCGCCATGGAGGCGCGGTCCACTTTGACCAGATTGTCATCGGGCAGGTAGGTCAGGCCATCCAAAGCCATCATGCGCTGCACGGCGCTGTCGAGCCGGGGCCACCGGGACCGATCGTCCAGCAGATTGGGTGGGATCACCGCGCCCTTGACCAGGCCGGGGTGGCCCGACCACTCGGACACCAGGGACACATTGAGGTCGTCGGCGCTGAGCACGCTGCTCAGGCGGGCGCCCAGTTTGTGGGCCTTGTCTCCGGGCTGGGCGATGCCAAACCGGCGCGCCACTCCGCCAAAGAGCCCGTTGACGGTATCCGCAGGAAGTGCCGTGAGTCCCGCGCCCGCGGCACGGCGCAGCATGTGCGGCATCCAGGCGATTCTTTTCCAGGTCCGCGGGCCGTGGACATAGCGATTGTAGCCACCAAAAATCTCGTCACCGCCGTCGCCCGTCAGCGCAACCGTGACGTGCTTTTTCGCCAGTCCCATCACCATGCGGGTTGGGAGCTGTGAGGAATCGGCGAACGGCTCGTCGTATATCGTCGCCAGTTGGGGCACCAGGGCCAGGGCGTCACTGCCGCTGAGGCGAAGCTCGGTGTGCTCGGTGCCCAGATGCCTCGCAACCGCGCGGGCATGGGTGGCTTCGTCGTACTGCTTCTCGTCGAAACCAATAGTGAAGGTGCGCACTGGCCGGGTGCTGTTGGCCTGCATCATCGAAGCGACCGCAGTCGAATCGATGCCGCCGGAAAGCAAGGCCCCCAAGGGTACGTCCGCCACCATCTGTCCGCGGATCGCCTGTCCCAAGTGATCTTCCAGCGCCACCAGGGCTTCGTCGTCCGAGCCCTGGAAAGGGGCCGAAACACCCCGCTCGGCAACCTCCGAGAGTGACCAATAAGGAACAGGCTGAGGCGTCCGGTCGCCCGGGCCCAGTCGCAGCCAAGTGCCCGGCACCAGCTTATGCACGCCCTGGTAGATCGAATAGGGCCCGGGGATGCAGTTGTGCCGAAGCAGCAAGGCCAGTGCGCTTCGGTCCACGGCGGCGTTGAACGCCGGATGGGCGCGAAGCGCCTTGAGTTCAGAGCCAAACAGGAAGGTGTCGCCCTGCCAACCGTAGTAGAGCGGCTTTTCACCCAGCCGGTCCCGCGCGAGCCACAGTACCCGCTCCTGGCGGTCCCAAAGCGAAATGGCAAACATGCCGGTGCACAGCCGCAGCGCTTCGGGCACGCCCCAGGCCTCGACACAGGCCAGCAAAGTCTCCGTATCCGAATGGCCCCGCCAAGCCGGCGCCTGACCGCTGGACTCAAGCCGCTGGCGCATCGACAGGTGGTTGTAGACCTCGCCGTTATAGGCCATTACCCAGCGACCGCTGGCCGAAAGCATCGGCTGGTGGCCGGCCTCGCTCAGGTCGAGAATGGACAAACGACGATGCCCTAGCGCGACCGCCGCCGATGGGTCGTGCCATACGCCTCCGTCATCCGGTCCGCGGTGGAACAAGGTGTCGGCCATCCTCCGGACCGCCAGCGCAATGTCACCCCTCTGGCCGCCGCCCATTTGTCCGGTAATTCCGCACACTCAGCGTTTACCCTTGAAATCCAACCGGCATTCTATCACTGGCTACCTGGCCTTCATCAGCAACTGGTAGAGGCTCTTCATCTGCCGCGCAAGATGGACGTACGAAAAGTCGCCGACCCGCCTGTTTCCATACGCGATGATGCGCTCCTGTTCCGCGGGATCCGCAAGCATCCGCTGCATGGCGTCAGCCATGCCGTCGCTATCGGCGGGCGAAAAATAGACGCCCTGTTGCTGGGTGATCTCGCGGAACACATCAATGTCACTCAGCACCATGGGCCGGCCGGCGGCCATGGCCTCGAGTATCGGAATCCCGAAGCCCTCGTAGCAGGACGGGAAAACAAACAGGCCGCAGAGCGCGTACGCACAGCGCACTTCAAGGTCGCTCATGCCGGAAAGCAGATGCACCCTGCCCTCCATCCCGTTGGCCCGCATCCGCTTCTCAACCTCGATCCGCTCACCGCTGTCGTTGCCGATGATGACCAGCGACTGGCGGAATCCTTGCCCCCCCAGCTTGGCCATGGCGTCAACGAGCCGCGGATAGTTCTTTCTGGCTTCGATATGGCCAACTGCGAGGACATACCCCTCGTCGATGGCGAACTTGGACTTGAACGCCGCAACGTCAGCAGCTGAAACGGGAGCCGTGGACGTCTCGCTCACGCCGTTGTAGACAACGGAAACCGCGGCGCCGGGACTCACATCGTTAAGCGCCTTCTTGATGGCCTCGGACACGGTGACTACGTGCGCTGCGTCCCTCAGCGCCCTGTCCAGTACCCAGCGGAACACCGCGCGCTCTATCGCGCCGGCTTCCGGCTGCAGTCCCCGCAAGTCATGAATCGTCAGCAGGTTGACTGTGCTCGGGGCCACCACCAGCGGCAGGTTGAACCCCTCGAAGATGTCGAACTTCTGCTTGGCCAGCTCCGCGCGCCAATAACCCAGTCCGCGCAGGGCCTTCTGGGCGCGACCCTCGCTGGGAACCGGCGTCTTCCGGGCGGTGACGTTCGGCGCGTCCTGGAACCAGCGGGCCACGTCGCAGTCCGACGGCTCGTAAACAACGAACTCCACCTCGGGCGCCAGCGCAAACAGTTCACGATACATGCCTACGAAGCGCTGCTTGGCTCCCGACGGCCGATCGTTGAAACAGGTTGCATTCAGCCCGATTTTCAAAGCGTGACCCTAGTTGCTGCCTCATTCTCGGAAAGCCCCAAGACCTCGAAATGCCTTCTGATTACCGCACCTTCCTCAAAGGGCCGCACCGCTTCCTCCAGCCTTTGATTCAATATCGGACTATGCAAAGCCGTCTCGATGCCAGCTGCCATTGCAACCGGGTCGCGCATGGGAACCAGATACCCATACTTCCCGCTCTGGAGAACCTCGCGAGGACCGGTCGGGCAATCCGTGGATACGACGGTAAGTCCGCACATCATGGCCTCGACCAGGACATTACCCAGACTTTCGACATGCGCGGAGTGCACGAAAATATCTGCATGCGCGAAGTACTTCAACGGGTTCTCGACGTAACCCAACAAGCTAACGACGTCCGACAGGCCGAGTTCGGAGACAAGGGATTGGAGTTCGCAACGTAGCGGCCCATCGCCCAGAATCATCAGGCGCACCCGACGCCGCAGTGAAAGCTCTTTCACTGCATGGATAAGGTCGGCATAGCCTTTCCACGGGGCCAGCCGTCCCGCAGCGACCAGCACTGGACACTCCTTGTGTCGGAACCACTCGTGCTCCACCGCTTCCTGTATCCGCGAACGCGAATAAGTGTCATCAATGCTGTTGTAGACGCAGACATGGCGCGGTGAAGCAAATATTTTCCGGTACTCTTCGACCGTACCCTGTGAAACACAGGTAAGGGCATCCGCTCGCCACATTACCGCGCGCATGAATTGCTTAAGCAACCAGCGCTTGGACATCCACTTGTCGGAGTAGGTATCAAAAGGCGTGACCCGCGAAGAGCAGCTGATCTTCGCCCGGGAGCTCGTAGTGATTGCCGCCAGCAGCACCACGGCATTGAGATGGTCTTCGGCAGAAAAAACCACGTCGGGGCGGGCGGAGCGAAGATAGGTGCGCAAGGGCTGCAGCATGTTGCGTACCTGGCGCTTATCCAGATCGATAACGTTGATGTCGGAGACATCAGGGAACAGATGCGCAGGGTCGATCCAACCTATGACCAGATCAACGTCGTGGCCGCGCCGCGCCAACGCCCTGGCGAAGCGCACCTGGGCCAAAGGCACGCCCGCGATGGTGAAGATGGGTGTTATCACGGAAATCTTCATCGAATCAAACCCAGCGCCGCAAGGCCTGCGCAATCATCCGCCGCAACCCGGGCAGGGCTCAAGAAAAAATAATCGCCGATATGCGCGCCGGGATTGCTGCAATGCTGCGAAGGATCCTGATGCTGGCCCACGTCGAACGACGCCTGGGACCTGAGCCCTTCCCACTTGAACAGGTAGCAGTGCGCGCGGTCAAGCCAGAACCCGAGCGGCGCCTGGACTGATCTTGGCAACGCCTCCCGGAGCGAGGCTTCAATTACGATCGTCACGATTCGCAGTCCCTGCGCTGATTCCTGCACTTCATGCACTTAGTATCCTGGTGAGCTGGTCACGCGCCGCCCGGAACGAGTAGCGGTCCTCGTAATGGGACCTCAATTCGCCGTCAATGCCTACAAAGCGGCGTGCCGCTTCGGACTCGACCGCTGCCAGGAACTGGGGCGCCGTTTCGCAAACGGCGCCGACACTGTCGACGACGGCCTCATAGCCTGCAAATGCTTCTGGCGTGCCCACGACGCGTTTGCCAAACATCAGTGCTTCGGCCACCTTGGTCTTCATGCCCGATCCGTCGAATATGGGAGCGATGACAAAGTGTGCGCCAAGATACCAGGGCGCCAGGCTATCCACGCTGCCAATCACCTTCACATTGCCATTGCGCTCAAGCCTGTCCTTCCATTTTTCGAAGCCTTTTCCGACAACGTAGGTCTTGATCGGCGAATTCGCAGCAACATGGTCGACGAACCACTCGATACCCTGCCGATTTGCGTAGAAAGTGCCGCCCACGAACAAAGCGTAAATTTCGCTGGGCGGAGTCGGCATCTGCGGCAGGTTGATGGGTAGCCGGTCCTGCATCGCCATGGGGATGATGTGCGTGGCACCGCGCCCGTACAAGCGCTCCAACTGCCGGCTGTCGCGCTGATTGAGGCAGATCAGCTTGTCGCTCCACCGCACGGAGAGGCGCTCGGCGCGATGGTTCGCCACCAGCACGGCGAGCGCGTGAACAGACGGATGTTGGCGCAGCGATCCAAGGAAGAACCTGGCTTCGCAATTGTGGAAGAAGGTCACAATCTCGACACCCCGGATGGACTCCCTGATTGCCTCTGCCAGCTTTCCGAGATTGGATCCGTCCAGAAACACGAGCCTTGCCCCGGACACCCGGATGCGCTCGCAAACGTGAGCTATGCTGGAACGGCTGACCCCATTTATGTAGCCAAACAGCTTGCTGAATCCAGCAACCCCATCCAGTTCAATGCGCTCGAATCCACTGCCGAAAATCTCACTAAGAACTTCGCTATGCAGGAGAGAAAGCTGCTCCCTGCCGCCGAATCCGACTCCGCCAGTATGGTTTGTTACATAGATGACCCGCTTCATGGCTTGAACACACGCCCAATCCTGGGGCTGCAAAATCGGGCGGATGCAATGCAGGCGTTGACTGAGTCTGGATCCGTCGACGTCGTGGCCACAGGACCCGCAAGTAGGGGACACCTCGTACCGGTGCGATCGCCATCCCGGACTCGCGACTCCGTTGCTAGCGAAACGTCCCGCTTGATATCGATCTCCTTAGGACATAGGCCCTGCGCACTCACTGGCATGAAATCATCGCCGAACACGTGGCTTTACCGAGGGGTAAAAACGCGATATTTCCTGGCCTTCTTTGTCGCGCACGGCTTCGGGCCGTAGATCTGGCCACACATAGGGCATTTTTCCACGTCATTCTCGAATCGGCATCGAAATGATCGGCTCATCGCTACTAACCTCAGTCCGCGCCGGCTCTCTCTTGCTTAGCTTGCGCCTATCGGCCTCGCCGGCTTGGCTCGCGACAATGCTTTCGTAGGAACCCGTTCGCGTAATATGGCCGCCGCTCATTTCTATGATGCGTGAGCAGTTACGCAACGTGCTGACGCGATGGGCAATCATCAAAATAGTAAGGTCCTCGCCCAGGCCGTCGATAGCCTCCATCACCGCAGCCTCAGTTTCGCTGTCCAATGCACTGGTGGCTTCATCAAATACCAGGACCTCGACGTCCTTGTACAGCGCCCGGGCGATGCCAAGCCGCTGGCGCTGGCCACCCGACAAGCGCACGCCTCGCTCGCCGACCAGCGCCTGGTAGCCATCCGGCCCAGATTCGATGAAGGAGTCAATCTGCGCCCTGCGTGCCGCGTCACGCACCTTTCCAAAATCAATCTGAGCGGGATCCACACCGAAAGCGATGTTCTCCGCGAACGATGCGTCTGCCAGGAAAATCGACTGCGGCACGTGACCTACAGAGCGCTGCCAGGCTAGACGCATGCCGGCATCGAGACGTGTGTCATCGATATGAATCTGGCCTTCTGTGGGATTGAGGAGCCCCATCAACAGATCCATTACGGTGCTCTTGCCGCTACCTGTTGAACCTACAAATCCGATTCTCGAACCCTTGGGTATGGTCAGGTTAACGGCCTGAAGCACGAACGGCATTTGCGATTGGTACCGGAATGACACATTGTCCAGGCGAATTTCACGCTCCAAGTGCAGCCCCGATATCATGGAATTCGCCTCATCGCCTACAGGCTGTTCCAAAAGCCCGACAACATCGCTCAAAACGTCGCGGTTGCCTGCTACGTAAGCCCATCCCTGATACATTTGCTGCAGCAATGGCATCAGTCGCTGCGCCCCGAGTGCCAGCGCGCCGAGCATAGGAATCGCTGAAAGCACGCCGCCCGATCCAGACGCCATGTAGTAGCCCATTATGGCGAACACCACCATGCCCAAGGACTCAACAGCGAAACGAGGGCTTGGCTCAATGATGTTGTTGCTGGCCTCGGCTTGGCGAAACGGCCAGTCAATCTTGTTAAAACGACGGGCAAATACCGGCTGTGCATGATCAAGCAGTACGTCGCGAATCCCTCCAAGGCCCTCCTGGACTTCCTGAACGCGTTTGTTGTGAGCCACATTTATGGCGCGGCTGTTTATCGCAAGCTGTTTGCGGGTGAAGAGCGAAACGGCCACGTAAACGGCGCCGAAGCCAAACAAAGCTGACATAGCCAAAAAAGGATTCAGGAGTAACAAAGTGGCCACGATGCATGCCGCCATCAGGCACGCACTGACCGCGTTAAGTAGTCTGAAGACGAGCCATACAACGATATCAACTTTCTGGATTCCTCCCAGAATCTCGCTGCTATTCCTCGCCACGTGCAGTTCATATGACTGGTACAACGTGCGTCGGTAAACCTCAGCCCCCAGCTCGTGCCCCATGCCGAAGTTGAATTTTGCAATTGCATAGATCAAGGAGAAGCGGATCACCCCGGCGAAGACTGCCGTGATCGCGAAAACGACGGTCAGCTGCCACTTGATATCTGCGGATGCCGTCAATCCAAGCGTGAAAACGACGCCTGCGACCAGCGGCTGGTTCATCGCCCGCACTGGATCTGTCAGCAGTGCAAGAAACGGGACAATCGCGGCAAGACTAAGTACTTCCGCAACGGCACCCATCAACATGAGCCCTATTAACGGCCACACTTGGCTTCGCCTCCTTGTCGGCAACACGGCGTAAAGAGCGCGCAAGCAGCTCCACACCGTCCTGCGCCTGCCAACGCTTCCCTTAGACAGGCGAACTGTGGAGTCAACCTTGTCGCCGAGAAAGGGCGCCTTCACGTGCGGTTGTACTCGCGGTACCAGCGGATAAAGTTGGCCACCCCTTCCTCCACCGACACCACCGGCCGATACCCCACACCCTCAATCAACGCCGACGCATCCGCCTCCGTATCCGGCACATCCCCCGCCTGCAGCGGCAGCATCTCCATCACCGCCTTCTTCCCCAGGCAATCCTCC
>Ga0136636_10001285_pt1 | contig 14504 bp, 14 predicted proteins | sample AntDrymUQ8522106_2_FD_104653 | JGI IMG/M metagenome (GOLD analysis project Ga0136636, IMG submission 104653) | Polar desert sand microbial communities from Dry Valleys, Antarctica - metaG UQ852 (21.06) | ecosystem: Environmental > Terrestrial > Soil > Desert | place: Antarctica: Dry Valley... | reverse complement strand
TTCTTGAATAAGCTGATCGCGTACAGTCATATTATTAACCATTTACTAGCACAACCAGAAATATTATAGCTAAAGACTAGATGTAAATATTGCGATCGCGTTTTGAGTTGGTGAGGTGGGAAATAGGCGATCGGATTTTTTGGAATGGGCGATCGCACTTTGATTCGGTTAGGGTTGGAAAGGGGCGATCGCTATACAATCCAGTTTTCCAAATCCAGACCAGAGATATTAATGAAATGCTTAGTATTATTCGTAACTAGGCGATCATGGCGCGATCTTGCCACAGCAACAATTATGGCATCAAGTTCACCAGTAGGTTTACCAATCTATCTAAGTTCTGCTTGGATTTTGCCAAACTCTTCAGCCGCTAAAACATCAAAACTAATAATTGGCATATCTTTGAGGAAAAGTTCTATTGACACAAGATTCTGTTCTTTGCGTTGCGAACAGTAAACACCCTTATAAAGTTCTGCTACATTAATTGTTGAAATATAGCATTCATCTTCATGAGCATTAAAGGAAGCAATTACTTGAGAATTCTCCTTGAGTAAAGCGATACAAGTGTTGGTGTCGAGTAAATACATGGATAATTAGAAATTGAAAGAATCAATATTTCTGCCGTAGTCGCTATGACGTTGTTTGTCAATATCGGCAAATACGAGATCGAGGTCAGGCTGATTCTGCCATGTACCGAATAATTTATTAAGTCTTTCTATCCTTGAGGTCTTATCACTTAGTCTATCTATCTCAATTTCCAAAAAAACAGTTCCATCAGGAATGTTAACAGCTTTCAGTAGTTGAATCGTCTGTCCAGATTTGATGCCTTGAATTTGAAGTTTCATAGTTTACAACCTCTGTGGCTTACTATTAGCGTAGCACAATCAGATTAAAGGTCAGTGTTTTAGAGTGGTGAAAGGCGATCGCGGTTTAGTTTGGTAAGGATTGAACGGGGCACTCGATATTCTTGATGTAGCGTAATGTTAGCGATCGCGCAAATCCAAAAGCCTCTGCACTAATTGGGATATACCGTTACAGCAAGGATTTGCATATTCAGGAAGTTCGTTTTGCTTAGCGTTGCGTTCAAGATTATTAGCTCTGTAGATCGCCTCTTCTGTCTTTTGCTTAAGTCGGTCTGAGTAATAACATATCGATTTGTCGTAATTGGGAATATGCCGCTTCAAATATTCTTTAGCTTTATCTCGTGAAATATTAGGATAGTGATCTTGAAAATGGATGAGATACCAAAACTCAATGCTAGGGTTTGTGATGGCTAGATTGACTTTCTGACTTTTAGCTTTTTGAACAGCTTGATGCCAGTTCGCAGGATTATTTTCTATATGCTCGTCACCATCAAAGACAGCCCAAGCCGAGTCTTCTTTCTCCCAAGTCTTGTCCCCTTTTCTATCTTGTCTTTCTTCTAATACTTTATTAACTACACTAAGCGGATCGGTTCCATCATGAGGAAGCACATAAACCTGTACTGTAGTCAGTCGTAAATCTTGACGTATAGCATTGAAGTATTTCGGTTCTGTATGTTTTCCTTCGCAAGCAATCAAGATTTTCTTACCAACTATTTTAGTCGGAGTATTTCTTTTTAATGAAGGTTTAGCCATTGTCATCACCGATTGGCATCAAGTCATCTTCATCAGATATAAATGGAACCGCTCCAAATCTTCCATCTAAATATGCTTTATCAATCGCCAGATCGTTACGCACTTTAAAATCGCTAAGTGAATATAGCTCTGTGCTCTGATCTGGTCTCTTCTGCGTAAACCATATCTGATCTCGCCTCAGTAAGTTATTTCTCTGTAAAGTATTATCGTGACTAGTAAAGATTAATTGTGCGCGATTAGGATTAGTCTTCTGACTCTGAAAGAGTCTTAGTATCTTACGGGTAATATTAGGATGTAGATTTGAGCCTAACTCATCAGCCATTGATAGGCAACCTTGCAGGAACATAATTTGTATGTTGTATGCAATGCTTAGTAAATATTGAGTTCCCATCGATTCCTCTTCAAACTTCCAAGATATCATTTCTCCTTTTTCTGTTTCATGAAAAGCTATTATTTGGAAGTCATCTGAGCCATTTCCTGATTTAATAACTTCAAAGTCACATAAACCAGTATCAAATTCACGCAAAAGTTTTTTTGCATTTTCTTCTGCTTGAAACCAACCATCAGAATTATTTTTGTCTTGATTTGGATTTACTATTAATCTTAAGTTTCTTGGGTCGAACTTTTTATGTGCCCACTCAATTCCAACTTTACAGCTCATTAACCAATGAATTAGAGGTTTGACTACATCGACTTCTAATTTAGAAAAAAGACTAATAAATGGTTCACGTTGCTGTAATTCTTTCTCTAATTGTATATGCGCTCCAGAAAAGGTAGAACCATTTTTCCAATCGAATTTCTTATCTACCTTATTCCAAGTTCTACTATATAAAAGCCGATCCCGTTTTGTAGATGCTAGAGAATATTCTAGCTTTTCCGAAATTATTTGACTGTTATCGAGAACTAAAGAATAAGTATAGATAGTTCTATTAAATACAGTTCTTAAAGCAAAACGACTTGGGGCTTCTCGACTTTCACTATCTAGCTTGAAAGTTGTTAGTGGTGATTGTCGCTCCCAGTCATTACCAAAGTTCATAAAGCTAAGTAAATATTGTAGTGCTTTTAATACATTACTTTTACCTGAAGCATTAGCCCCAAAAATCGCGATCACTGGCAAAACATCTATATCCCAACCTTCAATGTGAAAAGGCTGAGCAATTTCATCATCAGACTTAATCTGACGACGACTTTCGCTGTTACTGGGCGTGCCCTTACTTTTGCTTGCCGCCACAGCACTGAGCGTTTCCGCGCCCTTAATCGAGCGAAAGTTTTCTACGGTAAAGTCTAACAGCATAATTTTTCACTCAAGAATCAAAATTACGTGAATTAGTCACGCAAATATGCATATTGTACAACGTGTATGTTGCTTGTTGGTATGGCGAGATCGCTTAATATATTTTGCAAAAGGCGATCGCGTTTTGAGTTGGTGAGGTGGGAAATAGGCGATCGGATTTTTTGGAATGGGCGATCGCACTTTGATTTGGTTAGGGTTGGAAATTGCGATCGCGCTTTTAGGTGTGGATATAGGCGATCGCATTTTGATTTGATGAGAGATGGAAAGGTGCGACTTTCTAAGGATTATGAATTTTATCAGCAAACCTCAGAATCGTTTGTTTGCTTGGCTTTAATCTGCAAAATGCTTGGAAATCTTACTATCGGCAATTCTTAAATGCTTTCTAAAGACATCTGCGGACATCGTTGTGCATTTAATCACCAAAATCTACGAGAAGAAAATAAAAGTTGCGCCTGAGGATTTGTAGCAGTAAAAAGATTTTTGGAAACCTTCTGCAACACTGCCAAAATGGGACATTGTAATTTCTCCTCATTGATTGGTATATTATTTCCCCGCACGTCCTTTACAGCAAATTCTGATCAAACCAAACCCAAATTTTTTGTAAAAGCCCCGCGAAGCGGGGCTTTTACAAAAAATTTGGGTTTGTTCTCAATCTACTTTAGCGCCGCCGTTTGACTTTATTTAGTAGAACCTTGATAGATTCGTTGGGCTTGAGCCGAAGAGAGCCACGGGGGTAGATTTCCAGAATTATGTTTTCTAACTATGGCAACTTCTTCAGCCTCAGCGATTGGTGGCGCACTTGTACTTACATAAAGTTCATCAGGAATATTTGATAGTAGCGTTTGTGGAACTTCAAACTCATCAGTATTAGGATTGTAGGATAGAACCTCACCTGTTTCAATCTCAAAGAGCCATCCGTAGATTGCCATTTTATTTTGGTGCAACTTAGAACGAATAACAGGATAGGTCTTTAAGTTCTCAATTTGTGTGACCACATTTTCTGCCATTGTGATTGCAAGGAGTTCATCTCCCTTTAGATCGGAATAATTTTCTTGGATCAGGCGGCGGGTTGACTCGGCGTGCTGAAGCCATTCATAGACTAGTGGCATTTCAGTTCGCAGTCTCTCCAACTTCAGTAATCCCTTCATTGCTCCACAATTGGAATGACCGCAGATGATCACTTGTTCTATGCCAAGAGCATGAATCGCGTATTCAATCGCCGCGCCCTCACCGCCATTAGCCGAACCAAAGGGTGGTACTAAGTTCCCTGCATTGCGAATAATAAATAAGTCACCTACGCCAGATTGAGTAATCAGATGTGGCACAATTCTAGAATCAGAACAAGTAATAAACAGTACTTGCGGTTTTTGTCCATCCGCAAGTTGTTCAAAAAGTTCCTGATTGGCGGGGAAGTAAGATGACTGAAAATGTTGTAAACCCTGTAATAGTTTTCTCATATACTGGTGTCGTCTGGGGGATGCTGATGTATGCAAACTTTTTGGGAGTTGCAACAAAGACTTACTTCCCAAAGATTATTTAGTTGCTATGGTTTAGTTTACAGCGCTTTGTCCCTTGCGCTTTGCGCTCAAACTCGGCAGTTCTCAGTTATGAAACCAATTTTGATATTTTCACCGCCTACGGCGATGAAAATATCAAAATTGGTTACTTGATAGGCTTGCTTTGCAAGCCTATCAAGTAAGACCAGCACTTAGCAAAGTCCTTAACTTTACTCAAAGCTTAATTGTTCTGTTGACTTGACCAAATGCATTCCCGCTTCCACGAATCTCTGAAAAGCCTCATCAGCCTGATCCGTATAGTCCACCACATCAGGCACAACCACTGGCGAAGTGCAATCTTCTAGCAAATACACTTTATTGGCTAAGCGAGAATCTTGAATCAAAATTTCATTAAGCAGATCTTGGATTGTCCATGCTACGCAGTGACTTTTAGCTTGACCTGCGATGATAATGGCATCGAATTTTAGGAGCTTTTGCAAAAGGCTAGAGTTCTTCTGAGCGATCGCCTTGCCATCTACACCATCAATCACTTCAGGGCGGAGCGCTGAATAGTTTTCAGTGAGAGGATTATCACCTTTGATCTGAAAGTCAGCCTGACTATGCCTAGCTATATTGTGAAAAAATATCGCTTCCTCAATTGAGGATACTAAGGCATGACCAATGCCTCCTAGTATGGAATGATAAGCCCATATTGTTAGAGGATATTTGCCATCATCGCTTAGCCTCTGGACATAATGTAGGGCATGGCGTTGCAGTGTCGCATAGTCTCCTCCATTTAAGCTGTAGGCGATCGCAGGATTTACTTTCCATTTACCTTGCTGCACATCTTCTAGGGAGATAGAAGTGGCATTAGGAATGGGATGATCGCCTACCTCGTTAATCCAAAAGATTGGGTGAAATATCTGCATTGCGCTGTGGGTATCTAGCGTCACCGCAATTTCACTGAGATGATGCAGGTTGCGATAAATAAATTCACAAAGTCTGACGTTATCCGCGATCGCGCCGACACCTGACCGTCCACCAACAAATAACTCAAACTCTGGAATACAAAAGGTATTCTGAACATCGATCGCTAACAAACAGACTTTTTTTTGATCCTTTAATGCAGGGGCGATCTCATATTGATTTGCCCAATCTCTTGCTTGTTCGGCGCGTTCTTGATAAGGAACTCGCCACACAGAACTAACTAAATTGGGATTAAAAAATGGAGGAATCGGCAATGTAGAAAGAGTAGACATAGATTTAGAGTCTCCAAGTTTGGGCTTTACACAATGTAGCGCTACAAAATTATTGTTAAGGATATCGTTAAGTTTGCGATCGCAAACTTAACATTACGGTTAGGATGTATAAGTACATTGCTTGGCAAATCAAACATTCTGCATTTGCTAGCTTAAAATCTGAGCCAAACTTTATGTATATAAGGGAACTCAAACTTCCGAGTCAATACACAAATAATTTCTACGATGGCTCGATTTACGATCTTGTTTTTTTGGACTTAGAATGGTGTCGTGATTTTCAAAAGAACGGAACTGTACAAAAGATATTTGGCTACACGCTTACACGCATTTTAGAAGATAGTAATGAGCAATATATCAAAATTCAATTTATTGAGTCAGGTACTCAAGAAAAAAAGATTATTCAAGATATTCTCAGCGACTTACAAAGTTTACGAGGCAAATACTTTATCGGTTATGGACTTTCAACTAGTGATATGTTCTGCTTAAAACAAAGAATTGATGCTCTAGATTTTATTCCGAAAGTAGAAAGTATTAAAATTCTTGATTTACAAAGAATTATTCAACGTGACGATCTCAATCAAGGACTGAACAATCTATTTGCTTATTTAGAAATCCCTATATATAAAAAGATCAAAGGATATTACGTTTTCCGTAATGGTATTAAAGTACTACGCAAAGAAAGAGGATATGAAACAATTCTCAATGAGATTTATGAGTATTGTTTAGAAGATGCAGTTAATTATTTCCATATCATCAGTAATTGGCAAGCCCAGTTTTCACCTATAAGCCGTAATAAGCATCAGATCATTAACCTAAAACTTGACCCTCACTCAGAACAACGGATTAGGTCAAGTCGTGGTGCAGCTTTGCAGAGACCTTAAAATCTTAGTGACATTAAGCAGACAGTCAAAAGAAACCTTAAAAGCTGTAGCGCAGGCTGCGCGTGCGCTACAGCTTTTTGGCTTTAATTATACCTGCCTACTTATGAGAAAATCTAGCACAATGTCAAATTCCAGTTGTAAACCCAGAAAAGCATTTAAAAAGCTTGCGTCGCAAACTTTTTAAATGCTTTTCTGGGTTTTGTCATAGCGCAAAGCGCTGTATATTTTCATCTGTATAAGTTAATAAAAAGATCAATGAGATATTTGCTGCGGCGCTTTGGGACTTGGTTTGCGATCGCCATCATCACCTTAACTGTCCTAGTTGCCTGCAACAACGGCAAAATCAATAATAGCGTCAGTAAGTTGGGGATTAGCGATCGCACTAATGAAAGAATCGTTTTAGGGACAACTAGCAAAATCAGAACTCTTGATCCTGCCGATGCCAATGAATTTTTCATTAGCAATGTATTCTACAACACTCTCGAACGGCTCTATACCTTTAAAGAAGGTTCTGATCAGATTGTGCCGCAGCTGGCTACAGAGATGCCCAAAGTAAGTGCTGACGGCTTGACCTATACAGTTCCAGTGCGTCAAGGCGTTAAATTTCATGATCGTACTAACTTTAATGCCTATGCCATGAAGTTTTCTTTAGATCGCTTTATAAGTGCTAAAGGAGCGCCCGCATATATATTGAGCGATGTGATCAAAGAAATCGTTGCAACCAGTGATACTGAGCTAGTCTTTAAGCTAAAGCAACCTTTACAGTTTTTTCCTAAGTTTCTTGCCTACACTGGAGCCGCCGCAATCTCGCCCCAAGTATACAGAATTCTTAAAGACGAAGAGAAGGGAACATTACAATTTTTGCCTGATAAATTAATTGGTACTGGCCCCTATCAAGTAACGCAATTTGTGGAAGGAAGCTACCTGCGCCTCGACGCTTTTCCAGACTACTGGGGCAAAAAGCCAGCTAATAAAGGAGTAGATATTCAATTCTTCTCTTCAAACGCCAACTTGCTTAATGCTTTTAAAACTAATGCTGTTGACGTTGCTTTTCAGACACTTACGCCTACTCAAATTAAAAGCGTAGAAGCTAATGCCAAAGATAATAACTGGACGATCGCTTCTGGGCAAGGCGCAACAATTTTATATATGGTGCTAAATACTCAGCAGCCACCTCTTGATGATGTCCGAGTACGGCAGGCTCTGGCAGCGTTAATTGATCGATCGCTGCTAGAGTCAAGAATATTCTTTAACCAACGCGCACCTCTTTACAGCTTGATCCCCAGCACTTTTAGCGAATCTCAGCCAGTGTTTAAGCAGCGATATGGGGAGAACAACCCACAAATGGCGCGTCAGCTGTTACAAGAGGCAGGATACTCTGACGAGAAGCCAGCCCAAATCACGATTTGGTACTCACCCAAATACGGCGGCAATGGCGACCTAATCGCCAGTACCTTGCGCGCTTCTATTCAGAAGAATATTGGCAAAATCCTCCAAATTAAGACAGCGCGAGTCGAAAATACAGTTGGCTACGTTTTTCTAGATAAAGGTGTCTATCCTGCCTATCTACTCGATTGGGTTCTTGATATTCTTGATGCTGACAACTATATCAAGCCATTTTTGGAATGTGATAAAGGAGAAGGAAGTCGTTGTGATGAGGGTAGTAGTCAATTTCAGGGTTCATTTTATAATAATCCTGAAGTAAACGAGTTAATTGCCCAACAGCGCAAAGAAGTAGATGGAACTAAGCGATCGCAACAGTTGTTAAGAATTCAAGAAATTCTTGCTGAAGATGTTCCATTTATTCCCCTATGGCAAAACAAAGAGTATGCCTTTGCTCAAAAAGGAGTAAGCGGAGTTAAGATTGAACCAAATCAGCAGCTCCCCTACTGGAATATCGTCAAAAATTAAAGAATAGAGATGCGGCGCGGAGCGCCGCATCTCTATTCTTTAATTTTTGACGATAGCTATAAAAAGCTTTTAATGCTTTTTATGATCCTACACTCGACTGGGAATAGGACCTCGCCGATGTGAACCAGAAATAGAGTCCTGCAAAAATTGGCGCAAATGTTGTATGTGAGGATTGTCAGAAAAATTAGTTAGCTTTTCGAGAGCTTCAACTAAAGTCAGATCTTGACGGTAAAGCAAGCGAAAAGCCGCTTTAAGAGACTGCTGTGTGTCTTCATCTAGCCCTGCGCGATCAATGCCCACGCGGTTGAGCGTGCGTACCCGCGAAGGATTACCCTCAACCAAAATATAAGGCGGCACATCGCGCTCAATGCGACTCATGCCACCCACCATCGACAGGCGACCAATGCGAACAAACTGGTGAACACCCAAAACCCCACTCAAGCGAGCATGGGATTCAATATGTACGTGTCCTGCTAGGGCTACACCGTTGGCAACAATCACGCGATCTTCGATTTCGCAGTTATGCCCCACATGGACATAAGCCATTAATAAATTACCGTTACCGATACGGGTCACTTCATGGGCTTCATTGGCGCGATTAATGGTGACATATTCCCGAATACGGTTATCATTGCCAATCTGCACCAGACTATCGGCTCCCATATACTTCAAATCTTGAGAGTCCAGACCGATCGCCGCCCCTGGGTAAATGTGATTGCGATCGCCAATTTCGGTGCGTCCCTCGATGATCGCATGATGTCCAATGGCAGTATGAGCGCCAACTTTCACCTGCTCACCGATGACAGAATAAGCTCCAACCTTGACGGTTGGATGGAGTTGGGCATCGGGATGCACTATGGCTGTCGGATGAATAAATTCAGACACAGGCGCATGAGACACAGGCATAAAAGGTTTGGCTCGCTTGATACAAAGTTAGATCGCTAGGTTGTTAGACCACTAGACTTACGATCGCTTGGATCGCTCGGATTACAGGGATTTTAGATAGTGCAGGGCAATACCTAAAACCTAAAGATTGACTAATGAAAACATCAATTCACCTTCGCAGGCGATTTGACCATCAACTTCGGCACGCCCATGCATTTTACCAAAGCGCTTGCGAGCTACTAATAACTCGGTGGTAATCGTGAGGCGATCGCCAGGCACAACAGGACGACGAAAGCGCACCTTATCAATGCCAGCAAATAGTGACAGTTGATTTTCCATACCAGGTAAATTCCTTAACACAATACCGCCTACCTGCGCCATTGCTTCAACAATTAATACACCAGGCATGATCGGACGTTCAGGAAAATGTCCTTGAAAGAAGGGTTCATTGAAAGTAACGTTCTTGATTCCTGTTGCCGACTTATTTGGCACAAAATCAATAATCCGATCGATCAATAAAAAAGGATAACGGTGAGGCAATAGCTTCTGAATGTCCTCAATCATCAGAATTTTTTGAACAGCGACACTATCGGCACTGTCAATGTTCTCGATCTTCCTCTCAACATCTAGTTCAGTGAGATCGGTAGAATTTATAGAAGTTTCTTCGGTCAAGGTGGACATATTAAATAGTAATTTTGCAGTATTCAAGAACTGGCGCAGCAGCAGATTAGCCTTATCTGCCAACTTCTATAAGTTGTTACAGCCAGCCCTACTGGTGATTTGAGCTGCGATTGCGATCGCAAATTCAGCATGAAGATTATGGCTAGCTTTATAGGCAATAATATGCGCCCTTGGTAAGAATCCTAGCAAGCTTATGTCACCAATGAGATCTAAAAGTTTATGGCGACAGGGTTCATTATCAAAACGTAAGGGCGGATTAAGCCAGCGATCGCCATCACAGACGATCGCATTATCCAAGCTGCCACCCTTAATTAGCCCAGCACTGCGAGCTTGTTCAACAAAAGCCGCAAGTGTAAAAGTACGTGCTGGCGCAATTTCTGCGGCAAACCTTGCCCCAAATTCTTCAATCTTGGGTGACCAACTAAACCACTGCTCACCAATAGCCTGAGAGGGAAAATCAATTCCGTAGGTAAACCGCAAATTATCCGCAGGGATGGCGGTAACAAAGCTATCGCCTCGCCGCACAGTTACAGGATCATCTAAGGCAATCAAGCGATCGCCATCCGCCTGCATGATCAACCCAACCTTGGCGATCGCCTCCACCCAGAGCAAAGCTGACCCATCGAGGATGGGCAACTCAGGACGATCAAGCTCAATACAGGCATTATGCACACCCATCCCGAATAAAGCTGATAGTAGATGCTCAACAGTCCTTACACCCGTTCCGTTTTGACGTAGCTCTGTCGATAGTTGCGAAGCTGACACTACCGCCGTACTGGCAGGGATTTTAGTATCGCTATAGACAAAGTAACGTCCTGCATCAGGAGGTGCGGGGCTGACGGTCACCGAAACCTGCTCACCACTATGCAGCCCAATTCCTGATAACGAAAATGGGGCAGCGATCGTCTGTTGGTAATACATAGCTAGAACTTTTCTCCCAAACCAAAGCTGAACTGAGTGCCACCGTTGGATGCTAAGCCATAGTCAACCCTAATGGAACCGAGAGGAGATTGCACCCTTACACCGATACCATAGCCAGCGCCGCTACCTGGCTTATTTCTTGCTCCCGCAGGATTGCCAGGTACACCCGAAGCAGATCCTAAGTCAGTACCATAATCAAAGAACAGTACTCCACCAACAATGTTAAATACAGGGAAGCGATATTCTGCGGAGAAGATACCGAAGCTGCGTCCACTACCGATCTTACCCTCATTCCAGCCACGAACTGAGTTGCTGCCACCAATCTGAAAAGCCTCATAGGGGGGTAAAGTACCAAATACAGTACCACCTTGAATATTAAAAGCTAGGGCTTGGGTTCCTTCAGAAAAACTCAAGAAGTTGACAGGTATAAAGTAGCTATAACTCGCCCTAACCCTGTTTAAAAATACCGAACCCAGACCGATGGGAATTGACTGCTCGGTGGCAATCCGAAACACAGAACCAGAAGATGGCTTAATTGGGTTGTCGCGCTGATCAGTCGCATAAGCAAATTGCAGCAATAACAAATCATCTTGACCAGTGCCGCTAGCCGAGAGGGGATTGCCGAGGGAATCGGTCGCCGTAACTTGATTGTTATTGCTGTTGGTGATGGTGACGCGCTCATATCGCAGCCCCAAGGATGCAGTTGTCGCTACACCTAGAGGTCGTGAAAAACTGAAGCCTGTACCGAGACGATTAATCCGAGGGCTAATATTGTCAATAACACCAATAGTATTTGGATCATCAATACCAATTGGCTCATCAAAAATGAAGCTGAATAAGCTACGGTTGAAAATATTGGCGGTGAAAGAGGTGCGATTAGGGTCGCCAGCAAGCCAAGGATCGGTAAAGTTAAGGTCAAACAGTAACTCTCGCTCACCAACCTGAATATCTAGCCCTAGCTTTTGGTTATTGCCACCAAGGTTTTGCTGTTGAAAGCTGACCGTACCGAATAGCCCCGTGGATGAACTTAAACCAGCACCCGCCGATATCGAGCCTGTGTTGCGCTCTTTGACATTGACCGTGACCACCACTTTGCGCGGGTCAGTGCCTGGAGCTAACCCAATATTGAGATCTTCAAACAGTCCAAGAGCAAATACCTTTTGCAGGTCACTCTGGATCGTATTTCGGTTAAAAATTTCACCTTCTTTAATGGTCAATTCGCGAGTAATGATGAAATCACGGGTAGTACCTGTGACTGGTTTACCTTCAGCATCTTGGGTTTTACCATCCTCATTGATAAAAGCAACTTGGATACCCTCAATCACCCCTTCAGAGACAACTAAATTGATCACCCCTTCTGGAGAAGCTTTGATATCAACAACCTGAGCCAGTACAAATCCTCTGTCTTGGTAGTACTTTTCTAATTCTTTGACACTGGTTTGAACATCCTTGAGGTTAGTGATTTTGCCAATCTGCGAGCCAAAGATGCGATCAATCACATCCTTTTCGAGCACCTGCGTGCCTTCGGTGGTTACAGCCTTTAATACTGGGTTAGGCAATACAAAGAAAGTGACGCGCACGCCAATGTCAGTATCTTCAGGTTCAGCCTGTACGTTGGAGAAAAAGCCCGTCGCAAACACAGCATTAATATCGGATTGCAACTGTGTACGAGTAACGGTGCTACCAGGTTTGGTCGAGATTACATCGTAAATCTGCTTTTCTAACTCTGGAGGTATAGCAGGCTGACCTTCAGGCGGTTTAATCACCACCTCTCCAACTAGCACTTGGGTCTCTGCGGGAGCAGGTGCTGCGGGAGTTGTGGGCGGCAACGTGAAAACGGGAGGCTCAGTAGACGGCGGAATGGGCAGACTGGGTTGGGGAGTGGGCGAGCCAGTCGTTGGTGAAGTTGGCGTTTGAGCAATCTCTTGCTTTGCGGACTCAGCCTTTGCTAGCAAGGGGTTTGTCAGTAATGTGCTAGTGGCAAGGGCTGTAATTACGAGCAAGTTTATACGCATAGAGTCTTCCAAACACCTACAGAATTTTTTAAGAGAAAACTTTTTGTTCAGAAAATGATGACGAACAGAGCAACCTAGAAAGTTTCTAAAACTAGTAATAAATTACTATAACTTTCAATACCACCATATTGCTAGGAATGGGCTGAAATGTCCACAGATAAAACTCTCTTTGTGACTTCTTGGTATGCTTCAGTAATCTTGCCAAGGTCTTGTCGGAAGCGGTCTTTGTCCATGATCCGATCGCTAGGATCGTCAATATTTTGATCCCATAGACGGCAGGTGTCTGGGCTAATCTCGTCAGCTAATAAAAGTTTTCCAGTGACATTAGCGCCAATTTCCACCTTGAAGTCTACCAAGGTCAAGCTGCATTTATCAAAAAATACTTGTAAACGGGAATTGATCTCTATGGCTAGTTTTTTAAGTTGCGCTACCTGTTCGGGAGTGGCAAGGTCAAGCATCGCGATGTGGGCTTCAGTAATTAGAGGATCGCCTAGATCATCATTTTTATAGAAAAATTCGACTAGAGGTTCTTTAAGTATTTGACCTTGTTCTAATCCTAGTCTCTTGCAAATACTACCTGCGGCGATGTTGCGGACTACTACTTCGATCGCTAAGATTTTGACGGCGGCGACTTGCATCTCGTTGGGTGAGACTTGCTTAATAAAGTGGGTGGCGATACCTTGCGCTTCTAAATATTGAAAAATATGGGAGGCGATCGCACAGTTCATTTCGCCTTTGTTGGCGATTGTCCCTTTTTTGAGAGCATTGAAAGCGGTTGCGTCATCTTTGTATCTTGACAGCAAAATATGCGGATCGTCTGTTGTAAACAGGATCTTGGCTTTGCCCTCGTAAAGCTTAGTACCAGTCATTGATATATCGCGATAATTAATTTCTAGAGTATTCTATAGCGTTTCTCCAGTCTAATTACCTTAAAACCAGAGAGGCTGATTCGTCCGCTTCGCGGACGAATCAGCCTCTCTGGGCTGCGGCGACTCTTGCGCGATATAGCAGCTTCTCGCCTTGGCTGTAGCCAACATACCGAATAACAACGCGATCGCCTTGAGATATGGGTGTACCTGCCTCGATTAACTGATGCTTTTGGGGGGCATAGTCAACTTCCGCGCCGACAGCCCCGATCGCTTGAATTCCCCATTTTTGTAAGAGCTGGTCTAGGGGACGCAGCAGAGGCAAAATATTTTTGGCTAGCATCTGAGGATTATTTTGAGCGGCATAGACTGCCGAAGGCAGTTGCAAAATCAAAGACTCTAACTGTTGAATTGTCTCCTGCTCAAACTGCGATCGCAATTCTTGGGCTTGTCTTTCTAATTTTTGTTGTAAGTATTGACATTCTTGGCGCAAATCTTGAATTTCTGATTTAACTTTCTGCGGAGAATCTTGTATGGGTAAAGACTCTGTTTGATTTTCAATAAAATCTCTAATTAATTGCGCTAAGTCAATCTGCAAAACTAGGGCTAGTTGATCAAGATCAGCGTATTTTAAGTCAGTGGCTTTGCCAGTCCTGAGTTTGTCGATCGCCCTTCTGGATAT
>Ga0136636_10001284_pt1 | contig 14507 bp, 2 predicted proteins | sample AntDrymUQ8522106_2_FD_104653 | JGI IMG/M metagenome (GOLD analysis project Ga0136636, IMG submission 104653) | Polar desert sand microbial communities from Dry Valleys, Antarctica - metaG UQ852 (21.06) | ecosystem: Environmental > Terrestrial > Soil > Desert | place: Antarctica: Dry Valley... | reverse complement strand
GTTGAATTTCACTGAGTTCATCGTTCCAGATCCTGTATAATAACCTTGAATAAACATCGTTAGGTTTACTGTTCCACCAGCTGTTGTACAGTTGTTGGTAAGTGCAGGATTAGTATCATCACAATCTGTATTGTTAAGTACATATCCTACAGGAGCACCCGTACAAGATGATTGCGTTACAAGTGCGTTACCAAAGGTATCACCATCAGTATCTTGATAGTAAGTAACGTTAGAGTTTACAGTCACCAATGCTGCACCAGTATTTCCTGAACCAGGGTATCCATAAGCATCAGTAACAGATACTAAAGTATAGGTCGTGGTAGTTATAGGAGTAACAGGAATATTATTTCCGCTTGTATAATTTGAAACAGTAAAATTAGAAGTACCATCACTATATACAATTTGGAATGGGCCAACTCCGCCAGTAACTGTTACATTAAAGTTCGCCTCAGCACCTTCACAAATGTAAGCAGTTCCTGTTAAAACAGAAGCACTCACCGGTTCAACAGGTGCAAAAGCAATACCCCTGAAGAAAGTATTAGCAGGAGCAGTAGCTAAAACAGCAGGTATTCCGGTTAAATTAGCATTAAATGCAGCGGTATCGGTTACTTTTAGGATCGTAGATGCTGCACTAGTAGCCGTTGTAGCATAAATATCCACATTACTTCCATTTACTGCAGCAGTTATACCAAAGGTTGGTGCTGAAGTTGGCTTAATGCTTCCATTGGCCGTCCATGTTGCACCATTATCTGTAGAAGAATATTTGTAAATGCCCTGGTTGGCAGCAACAGAACTTCCCACAACAGCATACATATTCCAGTTATTGCCACCTCTGTTTACCATCGAATAGGCATAAACGTCTGCCAATCCGATAATATTTGCAGCTGTCTGACCTGTAGTTGTTGGTGTTCCGGTTCCGACTTTATAAATACCGTTTGTTCCTGAACCTGTGCTGAAATACAATTGATTGTTGAATATCGAAACCATTCTCAGGTTAGTTGCGCCATTGTATATTGTGGTTGGCGCAGCCGGAGTTACGGTACTAGCTGTAAATGGAACAGTAGTAACACCGTTTCCATTACCTGCTGTCCAGAATCTGGTTCCGTCGGTAGAAGTAGCAGAACGGAATCCCGAAGTATGCGTAGCACCGATTGGAAGCGTCGCAATTGTCCCGAAATTATTAATCCTTGCAATAACGCGTGGATTGGCAGCATTGTTTGCCGATGCGACGCCCGGAGCCAAATCATATCCTCCCAATACCAAATACTGGCCATTGGCAGAAAGGTTCAACTGTATTTCAGAAGTTGCCGAACCACTTTCAAGTATTCTGTTTACAGTACTTGAAGAAGAAGTAGGCAACGCCACTGAAATACCCGTAGCGCCAGTTGTCGTATATTCATCTAAAAATGTAGCAGTCGCAGCAGAAGTTGGTGCTGAAGGCTGTCCAGTTGCACCTACTCTGGCGACAATAAGTCTTCCTTTGGTAAATTGAAGACCGGGTGTAATGTTGGCAGATAATCCTGTTGGCTGTGGTTCGATGACATAATTTGCACCATCGGCACCGCCTAAAGTTGCGGTCGCTATTACAGTAATTCCGGTTCCAACTGCTGAAGAAGCAAAAGTTCCTGTTCCGACTAACGTCACCACATCACTACCGATAACACCTGATAAAGTTCCGGTAATTGTAGCAGCTGTAGTATTATCAAAAACTTTATTTTGTGCAACTGCATTTAAAATTGTCAATGAAGCCGTAGTAATGTTGGCTGTAATTCCAATTGGCTGCGATAAAACGTAATTTGCAGCTTGGCCTCCTGCGAGTGTATAACCCGTAAGACTAATTGCTTTTGCATTTCCTGCTGTTTTAGTACCGAAGGTAGCAGTTGGAACGCCAATAACTGTCACGTCGTCAGCACCCAATATACCAATCAAATTCGGAGTTCCGGTAATGCTGGCAGTTGTAGTGGTATCATAAACTTTATTAACGCCTGAAAGACCGTTGATAGTTAAGGCAGCAGCGGAAATATCTGACGTTAATCCTGTTGGCTGCGTCAAAGTATAATTGAATGCCTGCGCACCATCTATTGTTAATGCAGTAGTTACCGGTTTTGCCGTTCCCACATTCGCATTATCAAAAGTTCCGAAAGTATCCAAAATATAAACTTCGTCAGCACCCGTTACACCAATCAAATCACCACCGGTAATGTTGGCTACATCCGTTCCGTCATATACTTTATTGTCGGCAACGGCTGATCCAGGAACTATTGTCAATGCTTTCGGAGTAATATCTGCGGTAAGTCCACTTATTGGTGCAAGGGTATAATTCCCAGCACTTATACCGTTGATAATTGCAGTTGAAATGACTTCTATTCCGGTTCCAACGCTTGACGAAACAAAAATACCCGTACCGATAAAGTCAACTATATCCGAACCTACAATACCATTTAAGGTAGCTGTTATTGTTGCAAACTCATTTCCATCATACACTTTATTATCAGCTGTTGCGGTAGCAGTAAGCTCTTTCGGTGTAATTGTCAAGGTTTGCGTTACAAACGGAGCGATGTCAAACATATCGTCCCCTGCCTGAGTCGCTTTAATAGTAACTATTCCCACGCTTAGTGGCGTCAGTACGTTTCCTGAAATAGTAGCGACAGCAGTATTCAAGCTCTCATAGCTTACCGCCAATCCTGAAGAAGCCGTAGCCGCTAAAACTACTGTATTTCCATAGACAATATCAGCCAAAGGACCAAAAGTGATTGTTTGCGGCGTTAAAGCTGCAGCAGTAATATTTGCTGTCAATCCTAACGGCTGCGTCAAGGTGTAATTTGAAGCATCTCCACCCGAAATTGTTGCAGTTGAAGTGACCGCAATTCCATTTCCAACAGCAGAAGTTGCGAAAGTAGCGGAAAGGTTCAAAACCACATTGTCCGGGTTGATAACGCCTGCAAGTGTTCCGGTAATGACAGCAGTTGTATTGCCATCAAAAACTTTATTTTGCGCAACGGCATCGGCGATAGTCAATGCTTTCGGAGTAATATCGGCGGTTAAACCAGTTGGCTGGATGAAAATATAATTACCGGCATCAGCTCCTGTAATAAAAGAATTTGACGTTACCGGTTTGGCGGTGCCGACAGTAGCCGTCGCAAAGCCCGCGCTTTTCACCAAAGTAACGTTGTCAGGGGAAATGACACCCGATAATGTTCCCGTTAGCGTTGCGCTTGAATTCGCATCATATTCTTTGTTGTTTGCTGTAACTCCGGCAATTGTTACTGGAGCAGCAGAAATATCGGCGCTTAATCCTGTAGGTTGTGTTAAGACATAGCTTGAAGTATTCAAACCGCTTAAAGTCAGTGCCGCTGTTACAGGAATTCCGGTTCCGATATTTGCCGAATCGAAAGTTCCGCCTCCGGAAATCGTAATTCCGTCGCTTACAACAGCACCAACCGGTACAGCTCCCACAATGATAGCTGAAGTTGTCCTGTCGTATACTTTATTAGAAGCCACGGCTCCTGTAGTAGAGATAGTCAATTTGGAAATGTCTCCCAAAACCGTCGCCACATTAACTATAGGAGCACCTGAACTGGTCAATATGATATTTCCAGAATAGGTTCCGAATGGAACAGTACCAGATAATCTCACATAAACAGTAGTCGCCGGAATAGTTCCTGCAGCACCTACGGTTAAGGTTGAAGTAAATGTTCCTCCCGAAGTTAAAGACAATTCATATCCTGCAGGAGCAGTCACCAAAATACCTTCTAATAGATTGCTTCCTGAAAGATCAAATGAAGTTTCAGATGATGCACTACCATAAGTAGTTGACAAAGCAGCCAAAGTGCCGGTGGCGGCAATCGTGCGACAAAGCGGTTCTACTGTGAAAGACCAATCTGCTGAAACTGTACCAGTGGCACCTGTGACAGCCCAATTCGCTGCGGTATTGCCAATTGCGGCCAACAAAGCCGCTGGACAACCCACGTACAAAGCAGCTGTTGTTTTATAACGTAAGGCCGATCCGCTAGTTGCGATCGCTGTAGTTCCTAAAGTTAAACCAGCAGGGACAGAGCCTGTGCTGCTTCCAATTTTTGTAAAATAAATAAATGCAGTAGGCGTCGTAGCATTGATGTTTGAAGCGCTATAAATATATAGTTCTTCGTTGTTGTTACCCAATCCGGCACCTGAAGTTGAGCTCCAATCGTATGTTGTGGTTGAAACCGCAGCTTGGCCCCACGGCAGTACGATAACTGTTCCTGCCGGAATTGTCTGTCCGGTTTTCACAGTGAAAGAGGCTTCTAATTCGTTCAAATCGGCGAATGAAGTTCCACCCGCTGTAGTCACTTCGTTATCGTTTACGTAAAAAACGGTTCCCGCATTGAGTTCCTTTAATAGCAAAATAGCAAAGTTATCAGGAGATCCACTTGTATTGTAACCAATGATGGCAATATCTCCTGCGGCTAATGTAGTCGGGCCAGGGATGATATTGGCTGTCAAACCAACAGGCTGAGTTAACGTATAATTTGCTGAATCTGCACCTGCTATGGTTGAAGTAGAGGTTACAGCAATTCCGTTTCCAACTGCCGAAACAGCGAAATCACCAGCTAAAGTCAAAGTCACTACATCGGGAGCAATTACACCCGACAACGTTCCAGTTATAGTGGCGGTTGTATTGCCGTCGAACAATTTATTTTGCGCTGCTGCGCTGTCAATCGTAAGTGCTTTCGGCGTAATATCTGCACTTAAACCTGTTGGCAAAGCTAAAGTATATTTTGCAGCATCAGCACCGCCTAACGTTTGAGTAGAAGTTACCGCGATTCCGTTTGCTACGGTTGCGCTGTCAAATGTTCCGGTGTTAGAAATCGTAACGACATCAGTTCCAAGAATTCCGACCAAAGCGGAACCAGAAATGGTTGCGGTTGTGCTTTTGTCATAGCTTTTGTTGTCGGCCACAGCACTAGCTACGGTCAATTCTTTTGCGATGATAGTGTAAACCAAAATTGCGCTTCCAGTTCCTCCAGCGTTTGCAGCTGAAATCGTCACATTGTATGCGCCAGGATCAGCAGTCGGCGTTCCGGTGATTTCACCAGTTAAGGTATCAACGGTTAAACCTGATGGTAAACCTGTAGCATTGTAGGATGTTGGGGTTTCTGTACCAGTGATGTTATAAGTTGTTGCAACCATTCCATAACTTGCAGTTGCTGTCAACGCACTCGTAATGGTCGGGAATGGTGAATTTGTAATATCTGCGGATAAAGCAGGTTGTTCAAGGTTATAGTTTCCTGAGGCCGTACCCGAAATCGTGTAACCTATTACATTTACAACAATCGCTGTTCCAACAGCTGAATTTGCAAAATTTGCGACTGGAGTTCCACCTAAAATAACATCTGCCAAATCAACAGCTAATACGCCGCTTAAAGTAGGCGTCCCGCTTAAAGTTGCAGTAGTATTTCCGTCGAAAAGTTTACTGTTTGCAGTATTGCCGGTGATTGTTAATGTTATCGGAGTAATATCAGCAGTCAAATCGGCTGGCTGCGTTAAGATGTAGCTTGTTACGTTGTTTCCCGTTAATGTTAATGCTGTAGTTACCGGTTTTGCGATTCCTACATTGGCATTGTCAAAAGTGCCGGCTCCTACGATTGCAATTCCGTCTCCAGAAATGGCTCCGACAGCAGTAGCCCCCGTGATCGCTGCTGCTACAAAAGTATCGTAAACCTTATTGGAAGCAACAGCACCCGTAGCTGTAATTGTTAATTTAGACACTGTACTTTCAGCCGTAGCCACGTTTACAGTCGTGGTGCCTGAACTTGTAAGCACGATATTGCCTGAATAAGTCCCAAAAACAGTTGACCCTGACAATCTCACATAAACTGTCGTAGATGGCGTATTTCCAACGGATCCAACAGTTAAGCTCGAGGCGAAAGTTCCGCCTGATGTCAGTGAAACCTCAAATCCTAAAGGCGCGGTTACCGTGATTCCGGCAAGTAAATCCGAACCTGACACATCAAATGACGTTTCTGAAGAAGGTGTTCCATAAACCGTAGACAAGGCCACCAAAGTGCCTGTTAAGTTAATCGAACGGCAAACCGCTTCTACTGTAAATGACCAGTCACCAGCAGCTATTGCAGTAGCTCCTGTCGTATTCCAGTTGCCTGAAGTGTTACCAATCGCCGCTAATAATGCAGCAGGGCATCCTACGTATAAAGCGCCCGATAAAGCATAGCGTGAAGCGGCTCCTGTCGCACTAATAGCAGTTGTTCCTGCTGTAAGTCCGGCTGGAATGGCGCTGCTGCTGCTTCCGATCTTTGCAAAGTAAATAAATGCAGTTGGAGTTGTAGCTGTAAGAGCAGACGCTGTGTAGATATACAATTCTTCATTGTTGTTTCCTAGACCTCCTGAAGCGGTCGTGCTCCAGTCATAAGTAGCAGTCGAAACTGCAGCTTGTCCCCATGGCAAGATAATCACCGTTCCGGCTGGAATGGTTTGTCCTGTTTTTACGGTAAATGACGCTTCGGCTTCGCCCAAATCAGTAAACGAAGTACCACCGACAGTAGCTACTTCATTGTCATTCACATAAAAGACAGTTCCTGCATTCAGGTCTTTCAGAACCAAAACGGCAAAATTGTCAGGAGAGCCGCTGGTGTTGTAGCCAATGATGGCAAGATCTCCGGCAGCCAATGTTGTTGGACCTGAAAGAATATTGGCAGTCAATCCTATGGGTTGTGTCAACGTATAATTTCCGGCACTAGCACCTGAAATTGTTGAAGTTGAAGTAACGGCAATGCCTGTTCCAATTGCAGATGAAGCAAAGTTTCCGGATAAATTTAAGATAACGGTATCTGGAGCAATCACTCCTGATAAAGTTCCTGAAATCGTTGCGGTTGTATTGCCGTCAAAGGCCTTATTTACTGCGGCAGCGGCCGAAATAGTCACGGCTTTCGCCGAAATGTCTGCGCTTAATCCTGTTGGTAATGTTAAGTTGTATTTGGCAGCATCCGCACCGCTTAGAATTTGCGTTGATGTGACGGAAATCTCCGTTCCAACGTTAGCGTTAACAAATGTTCCGGTATTGGAAATGGTTACGTCATCGGTACCTACTATACCGTTCAAAACCGACCCTGTAATCGACGCGTCGGTTGTCCTGTCAAATTCTTTATTGTTAGCAGAGGCACCAGTTACGGTTAATTCCTTTGCAAGAATAGTATAAGCTAAATTAGCGGAACCTGTTTCGCCATTGCTTGCAGAAATCGTCACATTATAAACGCCAGGAAGTGCATTAGGCGTACCCGTTATTTCTCCGGTTAATGTAGCAACGCTCAATCCTGAAGGCAACCCGGTCGCATTGTATGAAGTTGGCGTTCCGGAAGCAGTTATTATGTAAGTAGTAGCCACAACACCATAAGATGCTGAAGCCGTTGGCGAACTTGAAATTACGGGCGATGCAGCAGAAGTGATGTTTGCTGTGAGACCTGTTGGCTGCGTTAGTGTGTAATTTCCAGAAGCCAAACCGCTGATGGAATATCCTGAAATATTTACGGGAATGTCATTGGCAATGGCCGAACTTGTAAAAGCGGCAACTGGCGTTCCGCCCAAAACAACATTCGAAACATCCGCAGTAATAACGCCTGACAAAGTAGCTGCACCGGTTAGGGCTGCAATCGTATTTCCGTCAAAAATTTTATTTTCGACAGCAATTCCTGTAATTGTCAGTTCTTTGGCTGTTACGATATTTCCTGAAGCCGAAGTCACAATATTAACTAGCGATGCCCCGGTAGAGGTTAGTGCAATATTTTTCGAATTATAAGCTGCGACTATAGCGTCAGATTTTAAACGAATCCTTAATGTTCCGTTTGCAATTCCCCCGGATTGGGCAAAAATCGCAGTTGTTGCATACGTAGTTCCATCGTTCGAAACTTCAAAACCTGTTGGCGCTGTCGCTATAAGGTTTGCCGAAAGGCTTGAGCCAGATATGCTAAAAGTCTGTGCCGCGGATGCGGTTCCGTATGTGGTAATAAATGGAGCTGATGTAGCTGCTCCGATAATTGTCGGAGAAGATAATGCGGCACTTGAAACCGTAATGTCATCAACTGTCAAGCGTGGCCTGGTGCCACTTCCGCTTACAAAATAATACAACCAGCGCAATTGAACAACAGCTTGATTGTTGCATGCGGCCGGCAAAACTGTTGGGCCGAAGGCGGTAGAATGTCCGCCTGAACCATTGACTGCATATTCCTGAACAACAGGTAAGTCTGACCAAGCAGCAGTTGCAGTAACTCTGTATTGAAGTCTGATGCGGTATATCCTGTCGCCTACAGTGGCAGCTATGGTTCTTCCGGTCCATCCTACGGTTACGTTGGTTCTTCCGGTTGTTTTTAAACCGAGTACGGCCATTCCTAAATTCCCTGCAGTACCGGTGTTGGTGAATGCAAATCCACTTGTTCCTTCACCATTCATTCTGGTGCCCGATGTGCCGTTGTATGCCGAAGTATAGTCGGATGCGCCGGCAGCAGTAGTAGAGGTGTTGTCATTGGAAGCTGTTCTCCAAAAAGCCATGTTTCCGTTGGCAATACCTGCTGTTACGCCCGTCGAGGCACTAAGGCCGGTGGCTCCGTTTGAAGGATAGCTTGATGCGGCAGCAGCTGAACTCCATCCTGTTAAAGTCCAGTTGGTTGTTGCCAAATCAAAGACAGTTGGATTGGTTTGTCCCCAGCTTGAAATAAAGCTTAGCAAAAGCAGGATGGTTAAATAGGGAATGCCTGTGGCAAACCGATTCTTTCCGCCGGTGGCGGGCAGACACTTCTCAAACAACTTTGGGTTTAAACCCAAACCGTTTTCAGCAATCGCTTCTTCATTATTCTTTCGGAATAGAGAAGGCAAGCTACTGACCAGATGGTGTAAAATTGATTTCATTGTTAAATAAATTAGGTTTTGAGGAGTAAAAATATTATGTTGAAACTCACTAGCGATCAACGAATTGTTATGAATGTATTAACAAAAAACGACCATGTAATTGGTCGTTCTTTGGTTGTATTTCGTCGATGATTTAACCTTTAAATAGATGTTGGGAGATTTTAAAAAATGTAGGTTTAATTGACCATTTTTTTAGTCACAACCTTATTGCCTTTAGCAGTGACCTGCACTAGTAAAATTTGTGAAGGCCAAGTTTGGGTCACTGCAGTTTCTTTACTGGATATTCCGGTTTTTTCAAATAGCAAGCGGCCGGAAATATCAAATATTTTGACACCGTTCATTTCAATATTTGAACGGATAATGATCTCACTTTTCTTTTTAACGATTACAATTTGATTTTGACTAAAAGTAGTTTCCGCACTACCCAAATTTGTATCGGTAAAACGAAGTATAAAACGGGTATTAAAAGTTCCTGATTCTGTTGTGAAGGTATAAGGGCTTTCTTGTAAATTATATGTAGTTTGCATCAGGGTGTCTTCGAGGTAAACGGTTTGGTTTTCAAATAATCCATCCCATTGTGACAGTGCAATTTGAAAGGAACCAGGAGCAGCGGCAACGAACCCCAACGAAATATGGTCATTTTCATTAAATGGCAATGCTTTTGCCTGTATGCCCAACTTTTTGTTTTCAAGTATAGAATAAAAGCTTACACCGTTTCCGACCTCGATGATTTCGCCATCATACCCATTGTCGAAATCATCCGTAGCATTTTCAATATAGCCCGCAAGCAGTTGCTTAAATACGCCCTGAGTATTGGTCAGGTTAAGCCATATACGGTTTTTTTCCTGATGGTCTTCTGTTGCAGACCTTCTGAAAAATTGCCCGTTGTTACCCAATTCACGCATCGAATTTTTAAAAGTGGCCGTTGTCGTTCCTTCAATGACTCCTTTAACCATAAAGCTTTGCCCCGCGGCAATATATCCATTCGGCGTACTATTGTTTGTTCCGGGAGCCGGATCTGCGGTCACGGTTCCGCCTGAAAAATTATACATCGCGTAATCATTAAAAGTATAAACGTTATTGGTTATTGCTGTGTTGTGCGTCCAGAAATAAAGAGTGGTCCCGGGTATTGCACCAAATGCGGCTGTATTTTGTTCGATAAATTTTCTTGCACTTACGGCACTAGGATAGGGGTTTCCGATACAATTCATATCGTTTGCACCGGTCTTAACGATATCTACATCATAATCTCCATTATTAGGAACGCCAATAAAAGTAGCGGTGGCAACAGCTGTGTTAATAGGATCGAAAGTTTGCGGTGCCCTGATAATATATCCTTTTGCGATGTCCATTACAGTAAGTCCGGGTACTGCTACTTGTGTCCATCCGTAAAATGGTGCAGGATCAGTGTTGAACCAGTAATACTTATCACTAAGCGGCTGTTGGGCAGGTGTAAAGATATTGGCCATAATTTGCAGTTCAACGGGTGACGACCAATAAGTGTAATCAAATTTTCGTATGGGCTGGCTATCCCTTTTATAGATAATATTGCCGGTGTTTATACTGTAATTCACTTGAACAAGGCTGGCATTGTTCTCAAATGTCAGCGTTCCTCCTGAAACGTTAAGGCTATTTTGAATATTTAAAGTATGATTCGAATTGAATACGACATTCCCGGAAATGACTTGAACCGAACAAGCATTCAAATCTCCCGTGGAATTATAATCTCCGGAAAAAATAGCGGTGGTTGCGCTGTCGGGCCCAATGATGTTGCTCCACGCGCCTGCTGTATACGTGACTGATTGGATCAAAACCGCAATCGGGACAGTTGTTACGGTACAGGTTCCGTTTTGAATATAGGCGATAAAATAAGTGGTTTGGGTTAAATTACCGATTACCGCTCCGGTCAAAGTCGCTGATGTACTAGCAATATCGGCAACTCCTGATGTAAAGCCAATGTCGTTCGCTTTCTGCCATTTAATCACAGTTCCGGTTTGTCCCGATAATTGCAAATCCGACGGTGCTGAACCGGCACAAATAGTTTGGGCTCCCAAAACTGTTCCTGCGACGGCGTCTGGATTTACGATATGAGTTCCGGAATAGCTGCTGATAACAGCGGGACTACAATAGCCTGAAATTCGCACATAATAGCTGAGAGTTCCTAAAACAGAAGATTGCGGTGTGTAACTTGCCGTTTGTGATCCTCTTGCAATTTCTGCAGCCGACGTCAGGCTAATAATTGTTGTTCCGTCATCTGAATACCATTGGTAAGATAGCCCAGAACCGCCAGCAACGACTGTGAGCGGACTAAATGCTGTACCGCTGCAGGTCGATTGGTTGATGAAGGACGGAGGAGTCGTGATGGCAGGCGAGGTATATCTCGAAAAACTGTAAGTCGGGCTTGTCCAAGTACAGGTAGTTGTGAGGTTTCTTATAGTTACCGAAAAAGTCATTGATGCTCCCGAATAAGGAAACGTAAAATTAGTGGACGTACTGGTATTGGTGTAAACAGCAGTGTAGTTCACTCCACTGATGTTAAAGGTTGCCGGAGCGAAGTTTGCCGGCAGTGCAGTTGAAGCCGTGCAGGAAGTAAGATCGTTAACATTATAAGTTGTAAATGGCGAGATTGATAATGTGAGCGGCAACGCAGGGGCGGTATTAATATTGACGGTTCGGGTTGATGTAGCACTAACAATTCCTGTAAGTCCATTTACTGCATTCGCAATCGATACCAGGCTATACGTTGTGTTTACGGTAGGGGTAACCGGTATGTTTGTTCCCGACACATAATTATTAAGTGTGAAATTAGTGCCAAAATTATTTTTATAGACCAAAGTATATGGGCTGGTTCCTCCTGTCACGACGAATCTCAAATTGGTAGAAGCACCCGGGCAAATCGTTGTAGTCCCCGATGGGTTAAAAACGGTTGCGGTTGGCCCGCTTCCCATCACTCCGTTTATATTCACATTATCGAAACGCCAAGTTCCTGTATTGGACGCAGTTGTTGAAGGTGCTGAAGCCTGCCTAAATTGCCCTGAAGCAGGATCTACAGCTGCAAGGATGCGTATCGCGAAATTGGCTTTGTTATTCACGGCTGTAATTGCTGCTAAATTAACGGTAATTCGACGGTATACATCACCGGTATCTGTTTGGAAACACCCATTGGAAGTGAGGGACGATCCGGTGCAAATGGTTGTATTTGCCGGTGTCATTACGAAATTGTTCCAACCTGCACCGTCAGTATACTGCAACCTGACCGTGTTAGGGGCAGTGGAGGAAAATCGAATATCCCATGAAATGGTAATATTAGAGTAAGAAGTCGTACTCACATTATACTGTACGCCATTTGTCTCGGTAGTAGCACCTGGATCAAAATTGGCAAAATGCCATGAGCCGGGATTTGCACCATTTTGATTACCACAACCTGCATTAATCGTCGGATCCATACCTGTAAGGTTTTGGGGATTTTGCGCGCCTATGATCGCAGACGTTCCTCCAACGGTTCCACCATTAGAGGTTGGCGAATTGAGATTTCCGCCACCTATTGTTTCGTATGTCCATGTTGCCATTTGCGCGTTGGATGCCGAAAAAGCAGTGAGCAACCCGATGACAAAAATTGATTTAAAAATGCCTGAAAGTAATTTTGTTTTCACAATGCTATCTTATTTTTAGGGATAATATTTTCATTTATAATATTTTACAAAAATAAAGCGTAGATAAAAAAAAGGAGTTTTGGGAATGTTATGTTTAAGTGAAGAAAGTCTGTTTTTCAAACCGGCTTAAAACCACGTTGTTTTTGGAATCTTTTAAGCAATACAAAAGCCTTCCGGAGAATTAAAAAAAAAATAGACTAACGGGTTGCAATATGCCTTTTTGTGAATACCCCTTGTAAGTTAATTTAAGCTTATTTTAATGTTAAAATAGGCTGCAAAAATTTACAATCTTATAACCCGCAACTAACAGCTATACTTCATTACTTGTATAGATTTGTCAAAATTTTTACCTCATGAAAAAATATTTACGCTTCGCATTGTTTTTCACAGTACTGGCTTCGTGTACAAATGACAGGGAAATAAACCAGACCGTCGTCACTTTAGACCCCAATAGTGTACTGGTTTATTACTGGAATTTTAACGCCCTGACCGGAACCGTTACCGAAGTTGCCCCTGATTATTCGCTATCCTCGGCAAGTGCACAAATCACCTATCCCGGAACCGGTGATGGGTATGTTGATGCTTTCGATCCGGGTTATGTGATGAACGCCCGTAACAACGATATTGAAGGCTCGGGTTTGCGTGCCAGGAATCCAAGCAACACGAGAAGCCTCATTATGGATTTGCCGACTACAGGCTATAAAAAAGTAGTGGTTCAGTTCGCATCAGCAAGGTCGGGTTCGGGCGCGACAACACAAAATTATACTTATACTATTGACGGATCAACTTATACTGCGGTCGGACTTGCAGTCAACACTTTTAATGCATCGGAAGATCCCGCTTCTGCGATCGTAACTTTAGATTTTTCTGCCATATCAGACGTTGATGACAATGCAAATTTTAAACTTAAGATCGATTTTGCAGGTGCTACAGCTGCAGGCGCAAGCGGCAACAATCGTTTTGACAATGTGACTCTCGAGGCGGTCCCGTTATCCGGAAGCCATCCGGTTGATCCCGGAAGCCAACTGCTCCATTACTGGAATTTCAATTCGCTCGCAGCCGGAACGCTTATCAATATTCCTGCCGACGCTTCGTTAATCGCAGGCACCGCGGCAAGTATCACTTATGCCGGAAGCGGAGCCGGTTATATGGATTCCTTTTCACCGGGTTCGGCGCTCAATGCGCAAAATAGCGACATTGACGGAATGGGACTGCGCGTCAGGAATCCCAGTAATACTAAAGACGTTTTGATTGCGGCACCTACAACCGGCTATAAAAATATCATCGCTAAATTTGCTACCGCAAAAAGTTCGGCTTCAGGCGCTTCAATACAAAATTATTCATACAGTCTAGACGGAACGAATTTCATTTCTCTCTCCTTGCCAACCGTTACTTTTACTCCGAACACAGATCCGGCTTACGATATTGTGACTCTGGATTTCTCGGGAATCGCGCAGGCGAACAACAACTCGAATTTTATTATAAGAATTAGTTTTGCCGGACCTGAAGCTGCCGGATCCAGCGGCAATAATCGATTTGACAACCTCACCTTTCAAGGACAACAATTATGATTGATTTAAAAAAATGTCTTTTAGCGGGATTAGCATTCTGCTCGCTTTCGCTTTATGCCCAAACGACGGTCAAATTGAAACCGGTGAAATGGGCAGCTGTTGCTATACCGGAACCTTCGGATATCTCTTACAATGCCAAAACCGATAGCTTTTTTGTAGTGAGCGACAATGGTATTCTATTCGAAATGGATAAGGATGGCAAAATTCTTAGGAAAGTTGCCGCAGCCGATTCCGATTACGAAGCGGTTTTCTCAGATGCGGAAAATGTATATGCGGTAGATGAAACCCATCGCGCGATTCATTTTTACAATGCCGTCGATTTCAAAAAGACCAGAGAAGTCATTGTTCCCTATCATGGCGGAAGGAATAGGGGTTACGAAGCGATGAC
>Ga0136636_10001283_pt1 | contig 14523 bp, 13 predicted proteins | sample AntDrymUQ8522106_2_FD_104653 | JGI IMG/M metagenome (GOLD analysis project Ga0136636, IMG submission 104653) | Polar desert sand microbial communities from Dry Valleys, Antarctica - metaG UQ852 (21.06) | ecosystem: Environmental > Terrestrial > Soil > Desert | place: Antarctica: Dry Valley... | reverse complement strand
CCCAGACTGGTTGCATGGGATATTGCTACGCCGAACCAACCATCGAACTCACAATTCCGGGAAAAGCACCAGTGGTTTATGGTTTTGTCAACAAAACAAAGGCTCTGGAAATCATCGAAAAACATATTAAACTCAACGAAATGGTAGATGGAATTATTCCTGTAGCCTACTCAACAATCGATAATAAATAAAATCAAACGGACAATTATGGCCGAATACAATATGCACATACTTGTATGCGGGGGTACCGGATGCAAGGCTTCACAAAGCGAACTGATCAAATCGAATTTTCAACATCGCCTCAATGAATTTGGGCTTTCCGACGAAATTCAGGTTTTATTAACCGGATGTTTTGGCTTTTGCGAAAAAGGACCCATCGTTAAAATATTGCCCGACAACACTTTTTACACTCAGGTTACTCCTGAAGATGTGAATGAAATAGTTGGCGAGCATATTATTAAGGGCCGAAAAGTGGAACGACTGCTCTATCAGAATCCTGAAACCAAAGAAGCTGTCAGCGATTCGAAAGAGATGGATTTTTACAAGAAGCAAATACGTATTGCGCTTCGCAACTGTGGGTTTATTAATCCTGAAAATATTGAAGAGTACATTGGCCGCGACGGTTATGCGGCACTGGGTACCTGTCTTTCCGAAAAAACTCCGGATGAAGTAATCCGGAATATAAAAGACTCGGGCTTGCGCGGACGTGGCGGAGGCGGTTTTCCTACTGGTTTGAAATGGGAACTTACCCGTAAATCAGTCAGCGATCAGAAATATGTGGTTTGTAATGCCGACGAGGGCGATCCGGGAGCTTTTATGGATCGGTCAATTCTGGAAGGAGATCCACATTCGGTGCTCGAAGCCATGGCGATCTGTGGTTATTGCATTGGAGCCGATAAAGGTTTGGTATACATTCGGGCCGAATATCCTTTGGCCATCGAACGGCTTAAAATTGCAATTAATCAGGCACGCGAATATGGGTTGCTGGGCGAGGGCATTTTGGGAACCACTTTTAATTTCGATGTTGAAATCCGATATGGAGCCGGTGCTTTTGTGTGCGGCGAAGAAACCGCATTGATTCATTCGATGGAAGGAAAGCGCGGTGAACCGGGGGTTAAACCACCGTTCCCGGCCGAAAAAGGATACAACGGTAAGCCAACCAATGTGAATAATGTGGAGACCTTTGCCAATATTCCTCCAATCATTAATAAAGGTTCTGCATGGTTTTCGTCAATCGGAACCGCTAATTCAAAAGGAACCAAAGTATTTGCTCTGGCCGGAAATATCAATAATGTGGGACTGATTGAGGTGCCAATGGGAATTACCCTTCGCGAAATAATCTACGATATTGGTGGAGGAATTAAGGATGGACGTAAATTCAAGGCTGTCCAAACAGGCGGCCCTTCAGGAGGTTGTCTTACTGAATCGTTTATGGACATACCCATCGACTACGACAATTTGCTGGCTGCCGGTTCCATGATGGGCTCTGGAGGCATGATTGTACTCGACGATTCGAATTGCATGGTGGCTATTGCTAAGTTTTACCTCGAATTCACATTGGATGAATCGTGTGGAAAATGTGCTCCATGTCGGATTGGAAACAAACGATTATACGAGATTCTTGAAAAAATTACAGAAGGAAATGGAACTCACGATGATTTGAACAGGCTCAGAATATTGAGTTCTGTGATCAAAGATACTTCGTTGTGCGGATTGGGACAGACTTCGCCAAACCCTGTACTTTCAACACTCGAACATTTTCAACACGAGTACCTGGCTCATGTCAGTTCCTCTTCCTGTCCGGCTGGTCAATGCAAATCATTAGTTCATTACAAGATCGACGCGGATAAATGTACCGGATGTACGCTTTGTTTCCGCAACTGCCCGGTAGGAGCCATTTCAGGAGAAAAAAGAAGTGTGCATTACATCGACCAATCGCTGTGCATTAAATGTGGAGTGTGTTTCGAGAAATGTAAGTTTGATGCGGTATTAATCGGATAAACAAGTATTTATGGAAATGATAAATCTTACAATAGATCATAAACCAGTAGTTGTCCCAAAAGGAACAACGGTGTTAAAAGCAGCTTCAACAATCGGAATTGATATTCCGACACTTTGCTACATGAAGCTGGACGATATGAACATTGAAAATAAACCCGGAGGTTGCCGCGTTTGCGTGGTTGAGGTCAAAGGCCGCCGGAATCTGGCTCCGGCATGCTGCACCGAAGTGGCTGAAGGTATGGAGATCGATACCCACAACATCCGTGTGGTGAATGCCCGTAGAACTGTGGTCGAACTTATTTTGTCTGACCATCCGGCAGAATGTTTGATTTGTGCCAAATCGGGAAAATGCGATTTGCAGAATATGGCCCAAAACCTTGGAATCCGCAAAATTCATTACCAGGGTGAACAGTCGATGTATCGCGAAGACACCTCACCGGCAATCATTCGCGAAATCAACAAGTGCATCATGTGTCGTCGCTGCGAAACCATGTGTAATGATGTACAAACCGTTGGAGTGCTTTCAGCCATTAACCGTGGATTTCAGGCGGTAGTAGCTCCGGCGTTCGAAATGAATTTAGACCATTCGGTATGTACCTATTGCGGACAGTGTGTGGCTGTTTGCCCTACCGGAGCATTGACTGAAGTGGACGAGACCGGTGCGGTCATCCGCGCACTTTCCGATTCTTCGAAAACAGTTGTGGTACAAACAGCTCCTGCTGTGCGTGCGGCTTTGGGCGAGGAATTTGGTATGGAAGCCGGTACGCTGGTTACTGGCAAAATGGTTTCAGCCTTGCGCCGGTTGGGTTTCGACTATGTTTTCGATACCGATTTTGCTGCCGATCTCACCATTCTGGAAGAAGGTACCGAGATGCTAAACCGCTTGTCGGCATTCATGGCAGGCGATCAGAATGTAAAATTGCCTATCCTGACTTCCTGTTGCCCCGCTTGGGTGAAATTTTTCGAACATCATTTTCCCGAACTGAAGGACATTCCATCAACAGCACGTTCGCCACAGCAGATGTTTGGATCGATAGCCAAAACCTATTTTGCAGATAAAATAAATGTGAAGCGTGAAAATCTGGTTGTGGTTTCCATCATGCCCTGTTTGGCGAAGAAATACGAAAGTAGCCGTCCCGAGTTCTCCGTAAATGGAAATCCAGACGTTGATTTTGCTTTAAGTACTCGCGAATTGGCTCATTTAATTAATCTGGGGAACATTGATTTTAAATCACTTCCTGACGAGGAATTTGATGCGCCAATGGGAGAATCGACGGGAGCAGCAGTCATTTTCGGAACTACGGGAGGTGTAATTGAGGCAGCTGTTCGTACTGCTTATGAAGTTTTTACCGGAAAACCTTTGCCACGACTCGATTTTGAGGAATTGCGCGGGATGGAAGGTTTACGGAAAGCTACCATCGATTTCAACGGGACACCGATCCATATCGGAATTGCCCATGGCTTAGGAAATGCACGTAAACTACTCGAAGATGTTCAAGCCGGAAACAGTGAATTTCATGCCATTGAAATTATGTCGTGTCCCGGTGGTTGCATTGGAGGTGGTGGACAACCTTATCATCATGGCGATGCCGAAATCCTGAAAAAGCGCCAGCGGGCGATTTATTCCGAAGACTCCAGTAAAACAATCCGGAAGTCGCACGAAAATCCTTACATCAAGAAGCTTTATGAAGAATTTTTGGGTGCCCCATTGAGCGAAAAGGCTCACCATTTGCTGCATACCAAATATTTTGACCGAAGTTAAGAAAATAGTCATTAGTAGTTATTAGCTACGCGTCATTTTTTGTCATTGAAAAAGTCATTTTGGTCATTGATTGTCATTAAAAAGTCATTCCTAGTAAAGCGAAAGAAATGAAATTAGAGGATTTACAGGTTTATCAAATATCCATGAAACTTGCTGATGAAGTTCATGATTTGGTAATGGAATGGGATAATTTCCATAAGTTTTCTACAAGAACTCAATTGGTAAATGCTGCTGATTCTATTTCAGCCAACATAAGTGAAGGGTATGGACGATTCCATTTTAAGGATCACAAAAATTTCTTATACTTTTCAAGAGGTTCACTTTCAGAAACCAAAACATGGATCACAAAAGCTTCGAACCGAAAACTCATGAGTAAAGAAAAGTTTACGGATATGATTGACAGATATAATTCTTTGTGAATTAAACTAAACAATTACATCAATACCATCGGAAATTCTAGCAGCTCCAATGACAACAAATGACCAATTAATGACCATCAATGACTATTGAATGACAATATAATGACAATTAAATGACCGGAAATTGAATTTAACAAAAACGAAAATCTTTGAAGTATGCCAAAAATAAAACTTTCAGAAAAAGCGATCGGATTGATTCGGTCCATCTGTTCCGATTTTGGGAATCAGGGAAGTGAGCTGATTAATGTTTTGCACCAGGTGCAGGGAAAGCTTGGCTATTTACCTGCCGAAGTTCAGGAAGTAATTGCCAAAGAATTGAATATTTCAGTAGCCAAAGTTTATGGTGTGGTTACATTCTATTCATTTTTTACCATGATCCCGATGGGCGAATACCCAATTTCAATTTGCATGGGAACGGCCTGTTATGTGCGTGGCGCAGAGCAGGTATTGGCTGAATTTAAGCGGCAGTTGAGCATCGAAGTCGGTCAATCCACCGCTGATAATAAGTTCTCACTGAATTGTCTGCGTTGTGTGGGTGCCTGCGGATTAGCACCTGTGGTGATGGTTGGAGATAAGGTATTTGGTCGCGTTTCGCCCCAGATGGTTAAAAATATTATAGCCGAATACAAGGAAGGCTGCAGTGCAGAAGCTAAAACCGCTTGATTTTTATATTGACGGGGTGACTTCGAGTCACCCCGTCAATGTTTTTCACAATAGCCTTTCTTGACCACAGATATTCAAATAATACGAGAGCTGAAGCGAACTCTTCAAATTGAGTTTGAAGATTTTAAAAATATCAGCAAATACGGAGGCGATCCGAAGAAACTGATTTATAAAGTTTCGACATACTACGGGCTATTTCCAGAAGTCCAGCTCCGGCTTTAGTTTTATCATCGATTACAATCGTATGTTTCATATGGTCAAAATTTTTCTCAAAAATGCACCATTTCAGGCATGAGTATCTACATTCTTTTTTCGGAAAATCACCTCTCATATTTCAAATCCTACTTTTTAGGACAATCTTTCTGATTTTCAATCTGCCAAATATGTCGCATAACAGGTGTTTGCCTTATTTTTCAGGGCTTTAACTCTAGTTTATGTCTTAATACTTCCCTAAATTTATAAAAATTGTAATGCTCCCTGCGACTCTTTCCGTTTAGGAAAATAAACTATCACTTGAGATGCTCCAGCTGCTTTTGCGGCATTCTAAAAAAAAACTTCTTCAGCCAAAAGAACTGAATCTCATTTTAGGCTAAATCTGTCAGAATGGAAATCCGCCTTAGGGTGGTTAGCATTCCTGAATAGTAGTTTCCTATTTTCTAATCTTCTTATTCTACATGCTATGTATCCTGTTTCCGAACTGATCAGAAATCTGGCCGATGAACATGGCCGGAATCGACACAATCTGCTTCCAATCCTTCAGGGAGTTGTTGAGCAGGAAAAGTATCTTTCAGAATATTCGATGATCGAAATTGCCCGTGAGCTCGATCTTCCTGCCTCTGAGGTTTATGGTACAGCAACGTTCTACTCGTTTCTGGAAAACAAAAAGATGGGCAAATACATTATTCGTGTCTGCAAAACCATTACCTGTTCCATGAAAGGGAAAAATCAGATATTATTGGCCATCGAAGATATGCTGAAGATCGATTTGGGTGAGACCACTCCGGATGGAACTTTTTCACTGCTTCAGACCAACTGCCTCGGATTTTGCCACAAAGCTCCGGCAATGCTTGTAAACAATGAGGTTTATACTGATCTTACTCCTGAAAAGGTACGTGATATTTTAAGTTCTTACTTGAGGAAACAGAAGGAAGGAGGAAGTCATGGCAATTAGTTATCAGCTAAAACGGGCCGATTTCATTTTTAAAAATGAAAATGATTGGGAAGATGTTCTCAGTAAAAGCATCAAAAGAACTCCTTCTGAATTGATCAATGAGTTGATCAGCTCAGAGCTGAAAGGGCGGGGAGGTGCAGGCTTCCCAACTGGTTTGAAATGGAAACTCACCGCAGAAGTCCCCAATGTAACGAAATATGTGATTTGTAATGCCGACGAGGGTGAGCCCGGAACATTTAAAGACCGCGAGATACTTTCGATGGTACCGTTTAAAGTGTTGACAGCAATGGCTATTTGTGGTCATGTGATTGGTGCAAAAGAAGGATATATTTATTTGCGGGGCGAATATTTTTTCCTTCAGCCGGAACTAAAAAAGGCAATCAAGGAATTCGAATATTATTGCAAAGAAATCAAGCTTGATTTTACGATTCGTATTTTTATGGGCAGTGGGGCTTACATCTGTGGCGAAGAAACAGCTCTTTTCGAATCGATGGAAGGCAAGCGCGGCGAACCCCGAAATAAACCTCCTTTCCCATCAGATTCAGGATACATGGGTAAACCAACTGTAATCAATAATGTGGAAACACTTGCACATACCTATACCATCTTTAAATATGGCGCCAAACGGTTTTACGATCTGGGAGTACAGTATTCGCGCGGATCAAAACTGTTTTCGGTCTCGGGAGATTCCCCAAAACCAGGAATTTACGAGCTTGAACTAGGGATGAGTCTGACCGATTTTATTGAGGAATTTGGCGATGGGGATACCAAAGCCGTTCAGGTTGGAGGCGCATCCGGTTTTTTGGTTCCCCGGAAGCGGTTTGCTGAAACGGCTATAGGTTTTCAGGGAAAATTAGTTGGAATATCCTTACCTACAGGAGGCTCCATGATGCTTTTTAATAGTTCGCGTTCCATGTTTAATGTGCTCGACAATTACCTTGAATTCTTTCGCGAAGAATCGTGCGGACAGTGTACGCCCTGTCGTGTAGGCTGTCAGCAATTGCTCAAAGGAATCAAAGCGGTGAAACGCGGCGAAAAAAATGCCCGTTATCTCGATAAATTACTGCGTCTGACGGAAACCATGAAGTTGACAGCTAAATGCGGATTGGGTCAGTCTGTAGCCAATTCCTTCTCGTCGATTGTCGAAAATTTCAGGGAAGAAATGATTTACTAACGCTGCAAAAACTCAACTGACATGACTAAGAAAATCAAAATTAGTATCAACGGAATTTTTGTTGAAGTTGAAGAAGGAACAACTATTTTAGATGCAGCACGAAAAGCAGGTGTAATTATTCCAACACTTTGTTACCATAAAGACCTTTGTATTGCTGGTAATTGTCGGGTATGTGTGGTGGAAGTTGCCGGACAAAAACGTCTGGCAGCAGCCTGCGCCACTCCCTGCGAAGAAGAGATGGAAATCTACACCAATTCGCTTAATGTGCTTCATTCACGCAAACAAATCATCGAACTGCTTTTGTCGGAGCACAATGCCGATTGCACCAGTTGTTTTAAAAACGGTAACTGCGAATTGCAAAAACTGGCTTCAGACTATAAAATTCTTAAACAGGACTTTATCCGTCTCGTTCCTTTTAAGAATTATTCAATCGACAAGTATTCACCTTCGATAATTAAAGATGACAGCAAATGTATCCGTTGTCAACGTTGTGTAAGGACCTGTGCCGAATTACAAGGTATTAATGCCCTGACTGTTGCTTACAAAGGTGACCAGATGAAAATCACCACCTTTTTTGAAAAGCCGATCAACGATGTAGTATGTTCCACTTGCGGACAGTGCATCAATCATTGCCCAACCGGTGCATTGGTCGAAAAAAATTACATCGAAAAGGTTTGGGATGCAATCACCGATAAATCGAAACATGTGATTGTACAGACAGCTCCGGCCGTAAGGATAGGACTTGGCGAAGAACTGGGATTTCCGGTGGGCGAGCGGGTTACCGGCAAAATGGTGGCTGCCCTGAAACGGCTGGGATTCGATGCTGTGATGGATACCGATTTTACCGCAGACCTCACCATTATGGAAGAGGGAACCGAATTGCTTCAACGCTTGAAAGGAGTATTGGTTGATCACAACCCGGAGGTGAAACTGCCGATGGCAACCTCCTGCTCGCCGGGGTGGATCAAATACATTGAGCATATTTTTCCTGATTTTTTGAATCACCTTTCCACCTGTAAATCGCCACAACAAATGTTTGGCGCATTGGCCAAGACCTATTATGCAAAGGCTCGTAACCTGGCGCCCGAAAACATTGTTTCCGTTTCGATTATGCCATGCACGGCCAAAAAATTTGAAGCCGCACGTCCCGAAATGCACGATAGCGGTTATCGCGACGTGGATTATGTACTTACCACCCGCGAATTAGCCATCATGATTAAGCAAGCCGGTATCGATTTCATGAAACTGGAAGATGCACATTTTGATCGGCTGATGGGCGAATCGACTGGTGCGGCTGTTATTTTTGGCGCCACCGGAGGTGTTATGGAAGCCGCATTGCGCACTGTTTATGAACTTGTCACCGGACGAGAGGTGCCTTTTAAAAATCTGGACATCACGCCGGTTCGTGGTATGGAAGGAGTTCGCGAGGCGACCATAAAAATTGAAAATCCATTGGAAGAATGGGCATTTCTGGATGGAATTGAGCTGAAATGCGCGGTCGCTCATGGGCTGGTTAATGCCAAAAAAGTGATGGATTCCATTCGTACAGGACAGTCAGATTACCATTTTGTTGAAATCATGGCCTGTCCGGGAGGCTGTTTGGGTGGAGGCGGTCAACCTATTCCAACCAGTCTTGAGATCCGGCGCAAAAGGGCAGAAGCTATATATGCAGAAGATGCCGGAATGCCACTTCGAAAATCACATCAAAACCCTGAAATCATTAAGATTTATACTGATTTTCTGGGTCAACCAATGAGCGAGAAATCGCACCATCTTTTGCATACTCATTATACTGCAAGAGAAAGATTTTAAACAAAAAAGTCTGGTGAAGTCCGGACTTTTTTAATTTTGCAGAATGGAATATCAAACTTCATTTTCAAGTCCTTTGGGTTTTCTTCTATTAAAATCAGACGGCAAGTCGATCACTGGAATTTCTTTTACTGATAATGAAATTCAGGAGCAAAACTCCTGGGAGTTGCTTGAAAAGTGTCAAGGGCAATTATCCGATTATTTCTCCGGAAAATCTAATGATTTCGTTTTGCCAATCTATCCGGAAGGGACTGAATTTCAGCAAAAAGTATGGGCAGCACTACTGAAAATTCCTTATGGAGAAACCATAACTTATATGGAATTGGCGCTAAAACTGGGCGATGCGAAAGCGATTCGGGCGGTTGGAACAGCCATTGGACGGAATCCGATTGTCGTTGTGATTCCCTGCCACCGGGTAATTGGTATCGGAAATAAACTTACCGGATACGCGGGTGGAATCTGGAGAAAAAAGCTTTTGCTCGAATTGGAAATGAAACACTCAGTTCGAAAGGATATGTTGTTTTGAGACAGACACAAAGGAAAAAGTCATTGGTCAGTAGGAAATAGTAAAGAGGAAAAATGCAATGGATATTTGGTAGGGGTTGTCCTGTTTGGCTGACCAACATTATTTCTGACGATGGATCAATATCTTTATAAAAAACGATTCTTCAAAAAAATGGAAACTAAAAAACTGATATTTGAGGCCTGTGTTGAAACATTGGAAGATGCTTTGGCGGCAGAAAGTCGCGGTTCCAACCGCATTGAATTGTGTTCGGCGCTCGATCAGGATGGTTTGACTCCATCACCGGAGCTGACTTTGCAATGCCTGAAACATCTTTCAATTCCGATCATGGCCATGGTACGTCCACGTGGAGGTAATTTTGTTTATACCGACCATGATATCAGGCAAATGGAATCCGAAATTGAATTTTTTAAAAGGGCTGGTGTAGCCGGAGTCGTTTTCGGAATACTTTCAACGGACCATTCTATAGATCTCGAAAATACCCGGCGCCTTGCAACTTTGGCTTTTCCACTCGAAGTTACCTTTCATAAAGCCATTGATTATTCATCCGATATTTTCAAAAGCTTTCAGGAACTATATGAGATTGGAGGAATTACCCGTGTACTGACTTCCGGAGGAAAAGACACCGCCTGGAGCGGACGTTTTGTGCTTCAGCAAATGCAGGAATTGCCGAGACGGCGAATCCAAATTATAGCTGCCGGAAAAATACTTCCGGAGAACCGCATTCAAATCGCTGAATATACCGGAGTGACTGAATTGCATGGCCGGCGGGTAGTTTAAAGCTTTTATTAAAAAAAACAGCCCTGTCTGTTTTTTAAAACCTGACAGGGCTATTTTATTTTTAGTAAGAGAACTTATATATTACTTCCAAAGGTTTTCACCATACGTCCATCCTTCGCGGGCAGGTTCTTTGAGATAGGCATCCAATTCAGGATGATTGGTAACTTTCATGTTTGCAGCATCATATTCAATGCGGGTGTTAAAGCGCTGCGCAAGCACTCCGGTGAGCGACATCTCTACTAATTTTGTGGCATAATCGAAATTCGAACCGCATACTGTGCTGTTTTTGATAGCATCAATCCACTCGCGTTGAGGATTCTCTTCGATGACGCGTGGTATAGTTTGAGCTGGTAAATTCTTCTGAAATTCTGTCCATTCATTACCCGGCAATAAAATTTTAGGATCGTTTGGCCTTCCTCCAGTCATCAGGCAATGCTTATCACCAACCATAATCATTCCGCTTCCGGGTAGTTTTTCCAAATTCCATTCCGGACGATTTTCAGGTTTCAATCCACCTTCGTGCCAGCGCAGGGTCACCGGAGTTTTATCACCGCGTGCCGGAAAATCCCAGCGTATAATGGCTTGGTCAGAAACAAATCCGGTATCAGGAACAGGAGTTTTAAATTCGGCTTCAACCACATTGGGCATTCCTAAATCTAACGACCAGAAAGGTGCATCGAGCGTATGACAGCACCAGTCACCTAGTTCACCATTGCCAAAATCGAAAAAGCTACGCCATGTTTTTGGAGCATAAATACCATTGTATGGCCGGTAAGCCGCTGGTCCCAGCCATGATTCCCAGTCGAGATAGTCCGGAATTGGCTGTTCTGCCGGTGGAAAACTTTCAGGTTTATCGAAATACTTTCCCTTCCCAAAAGTTGGTCCGTCGAACCAGGCGATCACTTCAGTAACATTGCCAAGTAATCCAGCTTCGTACCATTCTTTTACCTGTCGGATTCCATTGGTGGTGTGGCCCTGATTGGCCATTTGGGTAACTACTCCGTAATGTTTAGCGGCTTTTTGAAGGGTGCGCAATTGCCAGATGTTGTGTGCAAGTGGTTTTTCAACAATTACATGTTTGCCAAGTTCCATGGCTGCCATTGCTGCAGGGAAATGTGTGTGGTCGGGAGTACAAACCATCACTGCGTCAATTTCCTTGTGCATTTCGTCGAACATCACTCTGAAATCTTTGTAGCGTTTTGCTTTAGGCATCGTTTTATAAGCTTCGGCAGCGCGATTATCATCCACATCGCATAGTGCTACGATATTCTCGTTCCATTTCGGGTCTTTCTGGTTTATCAGTTTACTCCAGTTCGACATTCCCTGTCCGCCAACTCCTATAACTGCAATATTTAAGCGGTTTGACGGGGAACAACTCATTAAGTTTGGTATGAAAAAAGCACCGGCAGAAAGAATCGATGCCGATTTGATAAAATCTCTTCTTGTTGGATTCATGATTGGTTTAGGTTAAAATATCAGGTGATAAATGTAGAGATATTTATCCTGAAAAATGCTTCGAATCGCCCCATTCTCCATAGCCAATTTCACATCCGGTTAATTCTATCCTCGCTTCCAGACAATTTCGGCACAATTCAGCGTCTTCATCCAGGCAAGGTTTGTCTTCGTATAACTGGTATTCTCTCCGGTAATCGCAAGGAGTCAGGTTTGGCATCAGAATATTTGCTCCTATCGTTATAGCCTTTTCGCGGCCTGCCGGATCAATCGCCTGCAAAGCTGTTGCTGCTGCAATATTGATATCAGGCATTAGGATTCGTAAAGTAGCCACCATTTTCAAAGCCAGATCGAATCGCTCATTTTTGGTTTTTAGGCTGCTCCGGAATTGGTATAGCGGAGTGTCTTCGTGCTCAATGTAAGGTCCCATGCCAACCATATCCACATCAATTTGCCTGAAAAACAGCAAATCGTCGGCTAAATCTTCCAGAGTTTGAAACGGAAATCCAATCATTACGCCCGTTCCAACCTGATAACCTACTGCCCTTAAATCTTTTATGGCCTGAAGCCTGCGTTCGAAACTATGAAAATCATTTTCAGGATGAATTTTTCGGTATAATTCCTGGTTGGAGGTTTCTATACGAAGTAAATAGCGGTGTGCCCCGCTTTCGAGCCATTGACGGTAGGTTTCAATGGTTTGTTCGCCGCACGATAATGTGATACCAAGCTCGCCATTAGAGATTTCCTTGATTTTCAGGAGTAATGAGTTTACCCGGGTTACAAATGCCGGTGATGAGATTTCGCCAGATTGTAATACGACCGAACCAAAACGGTTTTTCCAGGCAAAATTACATGCCCCCAGAATTTCATCATCCGTTGCTTCGTAGCGAACCACCTTCTCGTTGCTTTTCCTTATTCCGCAGTAAAGACAGTCTTTGGCGCAGATGTTCGAGAATTCAATCAATCCCCTGAAATACACTTTATTGCCCAGCGTTTGCAACTTTACAGCCTGAGCACGCTGAAAGAGTAGCTGACGATCAACGCCTTCGGCACTTAAAAGTTTTACCAGTTCGTAGCGGGTAAATTCTTTGTTTTGCAGTATTTCTGAGAAAAGGTTCATGAGAGGCGAAGATACGAATTCCGGAAGTAAAGTGAAATTTTGATTGAATTGCAAACAATTTGTTTTCAATGGTGTTTCAGGTAAAATATGAAACATTGAATAACGGAAGAGAGTTATTTGATTACTCTAACTAAATTTGTCGCATGGAAAAACTGGTAGAAATTATTGCAAAATTTTCGCGTGTAATTGGTCAGATGGAAGAATCGGCCAAAGAGCAGTTCAATTTTAGCGATCTGACTTTAACTCAAATGAGTTATCTTGAAACCATTTATCAACTTCAAAATCCAAACCTTACCGAATTGTCATTGGAAATGAATTTGACAAAACCCACTGTTAAAGTAGCCATTGATAAGCTCATCGAGAAAGATTACATCTATCGGGTTAAATCGGATGAAGATCGGCGAAGTGCGCATATCCACCTGACAGAAAAGGGGAAGAATCTTAATCAGATGCACGATGAAGCCCATAAAAGCATGGTTCAAATGATCGGTTATAATTTGGACAGCACTGAAATTAAACAATTGGAAGTTTTATTGGGAAAAGTTTTCCGTAAACATTAAAAATTTGCTGTAATGGTTAGAATATTCTAATCATAGTAAAAATAATAGGAGAATTAACTATGTCGATTGATTTAAAGTCGGATAAATTTCGCGGATTAAATGACGAAACGGTTCGTGCAAAAATATTAAAAGAAGGTTATAACGAATTGCCTTCATCAAAACCTAAAAATTTTTTGGCTCTGGCTTGGGGAGTGGTCAAAGAGCCCATGTTCCTGCTTTTGGTGGCCTGTGGAACTTTGTATCTGATTCTGGGTGATGTTCAGGAAGGATTAATGTTGCTTGGTTTCGTTTTTGTGATTATGGGCATTGAGTTTTATCAGGAGAAAAAAACTGAAAAGGCGCTGGATGCTCTGAAAGACCTTGCAAGTCCGCGTGCACTGGTGATTCGTGATGGCATTGAGACACGCATTGCAGGTCGTGATGTAGTGACCGATGATCTGATTATCCTTCAGGAGGGTGATCGCGTTCCGGCTGATGCCACGGTGATTTATTCGGTGAACCTGATGGCCGATGAATCCTTGCTGACCGGAGAATCGGTTTCGGTGCGTAAAACGGAGTGGAACGGTGCCGATCCAAATGTTCAGCCGGGTGGCGACGATCTGCCTTTTGTTTATTCCGGATCGATGATCGTTCAGGGAAACGGAATTGTTCGGGTGACCGCGATAGGTTCGAACACTGAAATAGGCAAAATTGGTAAAGCGCTCGAATCGGTTGTAGAAGAACCTACCAAACTTAAGCGTGAAATGTCGATTCTGGTTAAACGCCTGGCTATAATCGGAATCCTGCTTTGCATAGTGGTGATTTTGGTATATACAATGACTCGTGGCAATTTACTAAATGGCTTTTTGGCTGGTATAACATTGGCTATGGCCATGCTTCCTGAAGAATTTCCGGTTGTTTTGACTGTTTTTATGGCACTGGGTGCCTGGCGAATGTCGAAAAAAAATGTACTGACGCGAAAACCTTCAGCCGTTGAAACCTTGGGCTCGGCGACTGTTTTGTGTACCGATAAAACCGGTACGTTGACTCAGAATAAAATGACGGTTAGCCGGTTATATAATGGGTCCGATTTTTTCAAAGTAAACCGAT
>Ga0136636_10001282_pt1 | contig 14525 bp, 14 predicted proteins | sample AntDrymUQ8522106_2_FD_104653 | JGI IMG/M metagenome (GOLD analysis project Ga0136636, IMG submission 104653) | Polar desert sand microbial communities from Dry Valleys, Antarctica - metaG UQ852 (21.06) | ecosystem: Environmental > Terrestrial > Soil > Desert | place: Antarctica: Dry Valley... | reverse complement strand
GCGACGTGATGATTAGCCACGGCGCCGAAGACGACGCGCTTGTACATCCACAGCGTATAGGCAGCGCCGGTGATCATCGCCGTCGCCGCGGCAAATGCCACCCAAAAGTTGAACTTGACCGCCGCCAGGATGACCATGAACTCGCCGACAAAGCCGGAAGTCGCCGGCAGTCCGGCGTTGGCCATGGCAAACAGCATGAAGAACGCGGCGAACTTGGGCATCGTATTGACGACGCCGCCGTAGTCGGCAATCTGGCGCGAATGCACGCGGTCGTACATGACGCCGATGCAATAGAACATGGCACCGGCGATGAAGCCGTGCGAGATCATCTGTACCAGTGCGCCCTCCATGCCGAGCGCGCTGCCGGCGCCGAGCGCACCGGCTTCGGTCGGCGCGCTGAACATGAAGAAACCGAGCGTGACAAAACCCATGTGCGCGATCGACGAATAGGCGACGAGCTTTTTCATGTCAGCCTGGACCAGGGCAACGAGGCCAATATAGACGATGGCGATCAGCGACAGCGCGACGATCAGGCCAGACAGTTCATGCGCCGCGTCGGGGGCGATCGGCAAGGAAAAACGCAGGAAACCGTAGGCGCCGAGTTTGAGTGCGATCGCCGCGAGGACGATCGAGCCGCCGGTCGGCGCTTCGACGTGCGCGTCGGGCAACCAGGTATGCACCGGCCACATCGGCACCTTGACGGCGAAGGCGACAAGGAGCGCGAGAAATATCCACATCTGGGCGACCATCGGAATCGGCATCTTGTGCCAGTCGAGAATGGAAAAGCTGCCGCCAGCCTGCAGGAAGAGGTAAATCAGCGCGATCAGAAAAAGCAGCGAACCGGCGAGCGTGAACAGGAAAAATTTCAAGGCCGCGTAGACGCGGTTCGGCCCGCCCCAGACGCCGATAATCAGATACAGCGGGATCAGCGAGGCTTCGAAGAAGACGTAGAACAGCATGCCGTCGAGCGCGGCGAAAATGCCGTTGAGCAGACCCGACATGATCAGGAAGGCGGCGTTGTACTGGGCGACCTTGTTGTCGATGATGCGCCAGCCGGCGAGTACGACGACGACGGTGATGAAACTGTTCAAGATGACGAAAAGCATCGAGATGCCGTCGACGCCCAGGTGGTAATTGATGTTGAAGTGCTCGATCCACTTCTTGTATTCGACGAATTGCATCGCCGACGTCGTCAGGTCGAAACCGGTGTAAAGGGGGACGGTCACGGCGAGTCCGGCCAGCGCGCCGGCCAGCGCGAGCATGCGCGCGAGCGGCGCGTTGCGATCCGATCCGGTCAGCAGGACGACGAATCCGGCAAGAATCGGGACCCAGATGGCGAGTGAAAGAAACGGCGTATCGGACATATTTATTGTTCCGTGATTCGGTTCAGGCGCGCCAGAGCCACAGCGATAACAGCGCACAGACGCCAACGATCATCGTGAAGGCATAGTGGTAAATGTGTCCGCTCTGGAAGAAGCGAGCCATCATCGAAATCCAGCCGACCAGACGCACAGACCCGCCGACGATGACGCCGTCGATGACGCCTTCATCGCCGCCCTTCCACAGCCCGCGGCCGAGCAGGCGGGCGCCGCCGGCGATGACGATGTCGTTGAAACGGTCGAAGTAATATTTGTTTTCGAGCAGTGTGTAGATCGGTCCACACGCCGACTTGATCGCCGCCGGGATCGTCGGACGCACGAGATAGAAGAACCACGCAAGAACAACACCGGCGAGCGCCAGCCAGAAGACCGGCGTGCTGATCGCGTGCAGTGCCATGGCCAGCGGGCCGTCGAATTCGTGCGCGAGCTCGTTCATCACCGGATGCGCCTGCGCGTCGATGAAGATCGAGTCCTTGAAGAAACCGCCGAAAAGCATCGGCTCTATCGTCAGGTAACCGATGAAGAGCGACGGAATCGCCAGCAGCACGAGCGGCAGCCACACCACCCACGGCGTCTCGTGTGGTTTCTGCCCAGGCGCCAGTCCGTGGTGTTCTTCATCGACGTCGGCGTGCGCCGTGGCGCCTAAGCTTTCCGGCGCATGCGCGGCGTCGCCGTGCGCCTTGCCAAATCGCTGTTCGCCGTGGAAGACCAGGAAGTACATGCGGAACGAGTAGAAGGCGGTGATGAAGACACCGGCCATGACCGCGAAGTAGGCGAAACCGGAGCCCGGGATGTGCGAGGCGGCAACCGCCTCGATGACTGAATCCTTCGAGTAGAAGCCGGAGAAAAACGGCGTTCCGATCAGCGCCAGCGAACCGATCAGCGAGGTGATCCAGGTGATCGGCATGTATTTCCTCAGGCCGCCCATGTTGCGGATGTCCTGGTCGTGGTGCATGCCGATGATCACCGAACCGGCAGCGAGGAAGAGCAGCGCCTTGAAGAAGGCGTGCGTCATCAGGTGGAAGATGGCGACCGAATACGCCGAGACGCCGAGTGCGACAGTCATATAGCCGAGCTGAGAGAGCGTCGAGTAGGCGACGACGCGCTTGATGTCGTTCTGGATGATGCCGAGGAAGCCCATGAACAGCGCGGTGATCGAACCGATGACGACGACGAAGGTCAAGGCCGTGTCGGAAAGTTCGAACAGATACGACATGCGCGCGACCATGAAGATGCCGGCGGTGACCATCGTCGCCGCGTGGATCAGTGCCGAGATCGGCGTCGGGCCTTCCATCGAGTCGGGCAGCCAGACGTGCAGCGGAACTTGCGCCGATTTACCCATCGCGCCGATGAACAGCAGGATGCAGATCGCGCTCATCAGGGAAACACTGCTGTCCGTGCCGAACAGCGGGATCGTCGTGTCGGCGAGCGACGGCGCCTGGGCGAAGACGGTCTGGTAATCGAGCGTTCCAAAGTGGGCGAGGATCAGGCCGATGCCGAGGATGAAGCCGAAATCGCCGACGCGGTTAACCAGGAAGGCCTTCATGTTGGCGAGGATCGCCGTCGGCCGCGTATACCAGAAGCCGATCAGCAGATACGACATCAGGCCGACGGCCTCCCAGCCGAAGAAGAGCTGCATGAAGTTGTTGCTCATCACCAGCATCAGCATGGCGAAGGTAAACAGCGCGATGTAGCTGAAGAAGCGGTTGTAGCCCGGATCGTCCTGCATATAGCCGATGGTGTAGATGTGCACCATCAGCGAGACAAAGGTAACGACGAGCATCATCGTTACGGTCAACTGATCGATCAGGAAACCCACTTCGAAGGTGTATTCGCCGGACGCCAGCCACTGATACACGGCACCGTTGTACACATTCCCCGCGGCGACGTCCTGGAATATGAGCAATGAGGAGATAAAGGCAATCGCAACGCCGGCAATCGCCGCGGTATGCGCGACCCAGCGCGGGATCAGGCGACAGAACAGGCCGGCGATCATCGCCCCGACCAGCGGCGCGAGGGGAACCAGCAGATAGAGTTTTTGCATTGCCATGATCAACCCTTCAGGCTGTCCAGATCATCGACGTGGATGGTCTTCAGGTTGCGGAAGAGTACGACGAGGATCGCCAGACCGATCGCCGATTCGGCGGCAGCGACGGTCAGGATAAAGAACACGAAAACCTGGCCCGAGAGGTCTTGCAGATAGTGCGAAAAGGCGATGAAGTTGGTATTGACTGCGAGCAGCATCAACTCGATCGACATCAGAATGATGATCAGATTTTTCCGGTTAAGGAAGATGCCGACGATGCTCACGGCAAAGAGTATCGCGCCGAGTATCAAAAAATGGGACAGTGTTAGCAAGGTGCCTCCCTGGTTCCTACGAATGGCCGCGCCAGGCGCCGCCATGTCAAGTTCATACGCTTCTTACGTTCGATTCTTGAAATTCTTGCCGTGCGATTGCGCCGATCGCACGGGGACTTCAGTCGCGCTGTTCCGCCGGCATCTTGAGCACGCGAACGCGGTCCTTCGCCTTGACGAAAACCTGCTCGCCCGGGCTCACCGATTTGGTCTTGCGCTTGCCGCGCAAGGTCAGCACGACGGCCGCGACGATGCCGACGAGAAGGATCACCGAAGCGAGCTCGAGCGGATAGACATACTGCGTAAATAACAGCCGGCCGACGTCCTGAACGTTGCTGTAATTGGCGGGTGCCTGCGCCACCGCGCTCTCAGCGTTGCCGTAGTAGGTGACGCCGAGCACAAGGCCCATCTCGGCGACCATCAAGAGCGCGATGATCGCGCCGAGCGGAAGATAACTCCAGAATCCTTCGCGCAGCCGATCGAGGTTGATGTCGAGCATCATGACGACGAAGAGGAAGAGCACCATCACCGCGCCGACATAGACGAGGACCAGGACGATGGCGAGAAACTCGGCCTGCAGGAGGATCCAGATTCCGCTCGCGCTGAAGAAGGCGAGGACCAGATGCAATGCCGCATGCACCGGATTGCGCAAGGTCACGACGCGCAGACTGGCGAAGACCAGAATCGTCGAAAGGAAGTAAAAAACGAAGGTTCTGAATTCCATCGAGTCGGCGCCTTTTAGCGGTATTTCGAGTCAAGCTCGCGGTCGGCGGCGATCTCGGCTTCGTAGCGATCGCCGTTGGCCAGCAACATCGGCTTGGTGTAGTAAAGATCACCGCGTTTTTCGCCGTGGTACTCGAGAACGCGCGTTTCGACGATGGCGTCGACCGGGCAAGCTTCTTCGCAGAAACCGCAGAAAATGCATTTGTTCAGGTCGATGTCATAACGCGTCGTGCGTCGCGAGCCATCGTCACGCTCGGCCGACTCGATAATGATCGCCAGCGCCGGACACACCGCTTCACAAAGCTTGCAGGCGATGCAGCGTTCCTCGCCGTTCGCATAACGACGCAGCGCGTGCAGGCCACGGAAGCGGAAGCTTTGCGGCGTTTTCTCTTCGGGAAACTGGACGGTGATCTTGCGCGCGAACATGTTGCGCCCGGTCACCGACATCCCCTTGAACAGCTCGCGAAGGAAGACGCTGTTGAAAATCTCTTTCATCGAACCCATGACTGGCCTCTCACGTCCAGATGTTCAACGGCGACATCATCCAGCAGCCGACGACCACTAGCCAGACCAGGCACACGGGGATGAACACTTTCCAGCCCAGGCGCATGATCTGGTCGTAGCGAAAACGCGGAAAGGTGGCGCGTATCCAGAAGAAGAAAAAGATGATTGCCGACATCTTGAGGAACAGCCAGAAAATGCTGTCCGGCAGGAAACCGACCGGCGACAACCAGCCACCGAGGAAGAGTAGCGAAGCGAGCGCCGAACACAGGATCACGGCACCGTATTCGGCAAGTTGGAAAACGGCGAAGGCCATGCCCGAATACTCGACGTGGAAGCCGACGATTTCGGATTCTCCTTCGGCCATGTCGAACGGCGCGCGGTTCGTCTCGGCGACGATCGAAACCATGTAGACGACGAACATCGGCAGTAGCGACAGCCAGTTCCAGGAAAGGAAGCCAATGCCCATGTCGGCGAAGCGCCCGCGCCCCTGTCCTTCGACGATCGCGCCGAGGTTGAGCGTATTAGAAACCATTATCACGACGACCAGCGCGAGGCCCATCGCCACTTCGTAAGAAATGAGCTGCGCCGCCGAACGCATGCCACCGAGAAAGGCGTATTTCGAGTTCGACGACCAGCCGGCGAGCATAATGCCGTAGACGCTGATCGAGGTCATCGCCAGGATGTAGAGCAGGCTGGCGTCGACGTTGGCCAGCACCAGCGTCGGGTTGAACGGAATGACGGCCCAGGCGGCGAGCGCCGGAGCAAAAGCAAACACCGGCGCGAGCAGGAAAACCGACTTATCGGCACCCGACGGAATCACGACTTCCTTGAGCAGGAGTTTGAGGCCGTCGGCGATCGGCTGAATAAGGCCCCAGGGACCAACCCGGTTCGGGCCGATGCGGACCTGCATCCAGCCAATGACTTTGCGTTCCCAGAAGGTCATGTAGGCGACGCAGAGGAGCAGGATAGAAATAATGATCATGACCTTCATGACCGTCCACACGACAGTCAACAGATTTGGCCACGACGAACCGAAGCTATCCTGCCCGAGTTGCATCAGCCCGTTGAAATATGGGATCAAAAAGCCAGGCAAGAGGTGCTGCAGCGTTTCGACCATCATGCACGCTCCGCGTTGATCGGTCCGAACATCTCGCCGAGCGTCGCCGTCGTCGGATGCGCCGCGGCAAGGCGAATGCAGTTCGCCGGAACGCCGTCATCGACCGCTGCTGCGAGCAACACCTGACCCTCGCCTTGCGCGACGCGCACCAGCGAACCGTCGGTGATGCCGAGTTGCAGCGCTGTCGCCGAGGACATACTCGCCTTCGGCGCAGCCGCATCGCGCGTCTGCTGCAGTGCGCTGGCACGGCGCACGAGCGGATCGGAAAAATAAATCGGCACGTCGGCGATCCTTTGTAGACCCGATTGCAGACCCGGCTGCAGCCCCGCTTGCCGAATGGCGAGCGAGCAGTCGATGCCGGCGAGCCCGTTGTCAAGGCCGCTGACCCGCTCGCTTCCCGGCGCGACGATCTCGTCGCGCACCTGCTCGCTCGAATCGTAGGCAAAACCCGGAACACCGAGCAGATTGCCGAGGACGCGTAGCACCTTCCACGCCGGGCGCGCGTCGCCGAGGGGGCGGCAGACGCCGTTGAAACTTTGCAGGCGGCCTTCGCAATTGACGAAAGAACCCGACGTTTCGGTAAACGGAGCGACTGGCAAGAGGACGTCGGCGTACTCCAGCATCGCCGCGCTGGCAAACGGCGTCAGCATGACGACAAGCGCCGCCTGTTTGATCGCCGCCATCGCCAGCTGCGGATTATGACAATCGAGTTCCGGCTCGACGCCGAGCAGCACGTAAGCCTGGCGTGGCTGCACGAACATCTCATAGGCGTTGAGCCCGCTGGGCAACGCTTTCGCGACGTAGCCGCCGACGCTGTTGGCGGCTTCGCCGATGAAGCCGAGGGTGGCGCCGGTCAGGCGCGCAAGCTCGGCGGCGAGCGCGTGCAACTGCCCGGCCTGCGCGCACTGCTGCGCGACGTTGCCGAGGAAGATGGCGCGCTTCTCACCGGCAACCAGGCTCTGGGCAATCGTCTGAGCCGTTTCATCGATTTCGACCGCTTCGAGTCCGGCCGGGACGGCGACGTTCTGCAACTGCGCCGCGGCCTTGACGACGCCGGCGAGCGCCGCAGCGAGATCGGCCGGAGCGACGGTCAGCTTGGCGTGCAGTCTGATCAGCGGATCATCGCCGGTCACTGAAATGACGCTGACCAAGCCACCTGCCTTGGCCGCCGAATCCTTGGCCAACTGGCGCAGGCGCTGCGCGAAGAGCGGGTGATCCTTGCGCAGAAAGCTGCCGACGACGAGCGCCGCGTCGAGGTGCGCGATTTCGGACAGTTCAAGCCCTAGCCACGGCGTTCCGGCAAGCTTGCCGTCAGCCGAAAAATCGCGTTGGCGCGGACGAAAATCGACGTTGCCCGAACCGAGACCGCGCGTCAGCTTTTGCAGCAGAAAGAGTTCTTCGAGCGTCGCGTGCGGCGAGCCGAGCGCTGCGATCGCGTCGCCGCCGTGCGTTTGGGTGATGTCTTTGAGAGCGTGCGCGACGTAGTCGAGCGCAACGCTCCAATCGACTTCGCGCAGCGCGCCGCCGGCACGAATCATCGGTCGCTGCAAGCGCTCGGCCGAATTCAAACCCTGGTACGAAAAGCGGTCCTTGTCCGAAATCCAGCACTCGTTGATCGCTTCGTTCTCGCGCGGCAGCACGCGCATGACGCGGTTGCCCTTGATCTGGACGGTGAGGTTCGATCCGAGGCTGTCGTGCGGGCTGATCGATTTGCGCCGCGAGAGCTCCCAGCTGCGCGCCGAGAACCGGAAAGGCTTGGAGAGCAATGCGCCGACCGGACAGAGGTCGATCATATTCCCCGAGAGCTCGGAATCGACGCTACGCCCAACGAAGGTCTGGATCTCGGAATGCATATTACGGTTGGCCATGCCGAGTTCCATGACGCCGGCAACTTCCTGGCCGAAGCGGACGCAGCGCGTGCAGTGAATGCAACGTGTCATCCCTTCCATCGAGATCAGCGGGCCGACGTTCTTGTGGATAACGACGCGCTTGGCTTCCTGATAACGCGACGCGCTGCCGCCGTAACCGACAGCCAGATCCTGCAACTGGCATTCGCCGCCCTGGTCGCAGATCGGGCAATCGAGCGGATGGTTGATGAGCAGGAATTCCATGACGCCCTTTTGGGCGTTAACGGCGAGTTCCGAGTGCGTGAACACCTTCATGCCGGCGGTTACCGGTGTCGCACAGGCGGGCAGCGGCTTCGGCGCTTTTTCGACCTGAACCAGGCACATCCGGCAGTTGGCGGCAATCGACAGCTTCTTGTGGTAGCAGAAATGCGGGATGTACGCGCCGACCTGCTCGGCGGCGTCCATGATCGTGCTGCCCGCTGGTACCTGCGTTGCTTTGCCGTCGATTTCTATATCTAGCATGTCGCTGCCTTAGCCTATTGCCTTGAAGAAACCGCTACCCGCGCGCTGAACGTCGTGCGGCACCAAACACTTCTTGTGTTCGATGTGGTGAACGAATTCGTCGCGAAAATGCTTGATGAAACTTTGCACCGGCATCGACGCCGCGTCGCCGAGCGCGCAGATCGTCCGCCCCATGATGTTGGTCGTGACGCTCAGCAAGAGGTCCAGATCGTCGAGACGGCCCTCGCCATGCTCGATACGACTGACCACCTTGTACATCCAGTTGGTGCCTTCACGGCATGGCGTGCATTGCCCGCAGGACTCTTCGTAGTAGAAGAACGACAGGCGCTCCAATGCTTTCACCATGCACGTCGTCTCGTCCATCACGATAACCGCGCCCGAGCCGAGCATCGACCCCGCTTTGGCGATCGAATCGTAGTCCATGGTGCAATCCATCATCATCGCGCCGGGCAGCACCGGCGACGACGAACCGCCTGGGATGCACGCCTTGAGCGTCCGCCCGCCACGCATGCCGCCGGCCATTTCGAGCAGCGTCGAAAACGGCGTGCCGAGCGGGATCTCATAGTTGCCGGGACGGTTAACGTGGCCCGAAACCGAAAATAGTTTGGTGCCGCCGTTGTTGGCCTTGCCGGCTTCAAGATAGGCTTCACCGCCGACGTTGAATATGAACGGGATGGCGCCGAAAGTCTCGGTGTTGTTGATCGTCGTCGGCTTGCCGTAGAGGCCGACGCTGGCCGGGAACGGCGGCTTGTAGCGCGGCTGGCCCTTCTTGCCTTCAATCGATTCGAGTAGCGCAGTTTCTTCGCCGCAAATGTAGGCGCCGTAACCGTGATGCGCGAAAAGCTGAAATTCGAATCCCGAGCCGAGCAGGTTCTCACCGAGAAAGCCTGCGGCGCGCGCCTCGGCGAGTGCTTCCTCGAAGCGCTGATACACTTCCCAGATTTCGCCGTGGATGTAGTTGTAGCCGCGCGTCGCGCCCATCGCGTAGCCTGCAATGACCATGCCTTCGATCACCGAATGCGGATTTAAGAGCAGGATGTCGCGATCCTTGAAGGTTCCGGGCTCGCCTTCGTCGGAGTTGCAGACGACGTATTCGGCACCGGCCACCGTACGCGGCATGAAGCTCCACTTGAGACCGGTCGGAAAACCGGCGCCGCCGCGGCCGCGCAGGTTCGACTTCTTGACTTCATTGATCACCTGCTCCTGCGGCATTTTCTCGCCGAGGATTTTTCTGAGCGCCGAATAGCCGCCGCGCGCGATGTAAGCGTCAAGCCGCCAGGCACTGTCGCTGGCGCCGTCGAGGCCGACGCTGAGCATGGGCTTCAATGCGCCGAGGATGGCCATTATTCGAGCTCCGCCAGCAGTTTGTCGATTTGCTCGGGCAGCATCGAGCTGCACATGCGCCGGTTGTTGACCAGCATCACCGGCGCGTCGCCGCAGGCGCCCATGCATTCGGCCTGCTTCAAGGTGAATTTTCCGTCGCGAGTCGTTTCGTTGTAGCCGATGCCGAGCTTGTCCTGCAAGTATTCGCCGGCGTCCACCGCGCCCGAGAGCATGCACGGCAGGTTGGTGCACACCGTGAGCTTGTATCGGCCGATCGGCTCAAGGTCGTACATATTATAGAAGCTCGCCACTTCGTAAGCGGCGATCGGCGGCATGCCGAGGTAGTGGGCGACCAATTCGATCGCCTCGGACGACAACCAGCCCTGCTCTTCCTGGGCGATGGCGAGCGCCGCCATCACCGCCGACTGTCGTTGCCCAGCCGGGTACTTGGCGATTTCGCGGTCTATTCGGGTTACGGAGTCAGGTGTCAGCATCAGCGGTCGATCTCGCCAAAAACGATGTCGATTGTGCCAACCATCGTCACCACGTCGGCAATCATGTGGCCGCGCGTCAGTTCGTCCATGGCCGACAAATGAACGTAAGCCGACGAGCGGATCTTGAGACGGTAGGGTTTATTGGCACCGTCCGAAATCGCGTAGATGCCGAACTCGCCTTTCGGGTGCTCGATCGCCGAATAGACCTGGCCTTCGGGAACGTGCATGCCCTCGGTGCACAGCTTGAAGTGGTGGATCAACTCCTCCATGTTCGACTTCATGCGCTCGCGTGGCGGGGGTGCAACCTTGTAATTGCTGGTGATCACTGGTCCGGGATTGACGCGTAGCCAGTCGATGCACTGCTGGATGATGCGGTTCGACTGGCGCATTTCCTCGACGCGAACGAGGTAGCGATCGTAGCAGTCGCCGGTGACGCCGACCGGAATGTCGAAGTCGATACGATCGTAAACGGCGTAGGGCTGCTTCTTGCGCAGATCCCAGGCGATGCCCGAACCGCGCAGCATCGGGCCGGAAAAGCCCAGTTGCAGGGCGCGCTGCGGACTGACGATGCCGACGTTAACCAGGCGCTGCTTCCAGATCCGGTTGTCGGTGAGCAGCGTTTCATACTCGTCGACGATCTTCGGGAAACGCATGACAAAATCTTCGAGGAAGTCGAGCAGCGAACCCTCGCGCGTGGCGTTGAGCTTCTTGACGTCGGCTTCGCTCTTCCACTTCGACGCTTTGTACTTCGGCATGCTGTCCGGCAGGTCGCGATAGACGCCGCCCGGACGGTAGTAGGCGGCGTGCCAGCGTGCGCCGGATACGGCTTCGTAGCAATCGACGAGGTCCTCACGCTCGCGCATGGCGTAGAGCATCATCGTCATCGCGCCAACGTCAAGGCCATGCGCGCCGACCCACAGCAAGTGATTGAGGATGCGCGTGACCTCGTCGAACATGACGCGGATATATTGGGCGCGAATCGGCACGTCGATGCCAGCGAGCTTTTCAATCGCCAGGCAGTAGGCGTGCTCGTTGCACATCATCGACATGTAGTCCAGACGGTCCATGTACGGGACCGACTGAATCCAGGTCCGCGTTTCGGCGAGTTTCTCGGTCGCCCGGTGCAGCATGCCGATGTGCGGGTCGGCGCGCACGACGACTTCGCCGTCGAGCTCGAGCACCATGCGCAACACACCGTGCGCAGCCGGGTGCTGCGGACCGAAGTTGAGCGTGTAATTCTGAATATCAGGCATTATCGACGTCCCCGTAACGGTCCTCGCGAACGATGCGCGGGGTGATCTCGCGCGGCTCGATCGTTACCGGTTGATAAATCACACGCCGCTGTTCCGGGTCGTAGCGCATCTCGACGTAACCGGAAATCGGAAAATCCTTACGGAATGGATGGCCGATAAAACCGTAGTCGGTAAGGATGCGGCGCAAGTCGTTATGCCCCGGAAAAACGATTCCGTAGAGATCGAAAGCCTCGCGCTCGAACCAACTGACCGAATTCCAGATCGTCACCAGCGAGGGAATCGACGGGAAATTATCGTCGGGCGCGAAGCAGCGCACACGCAGCCGCCAATTGTTGCTGAGCGAAAGGAGGTGGCTGACCGCGGCGAAGCGCTGACCAGTCCACGGCGCGTTGCCGTAGGTCGAGTAATCGACGCCGCACAGATCCATCAGCTCTTCGAAACGCAACTCCGGCTCGTCGCGTAGCAGCGTCATGGTCTCGAGATAATCGGCCGCTTCGACGTCGATGGTGATTTCGCCCAGGTCGCTTGGCAATGGAACGACTTTATCGCCGAGATGTTTTTGCAGGTTCTGGCTAAGCAATTCAAGCTTGGCGGACATGACGAACTCTCCGAACTCGCATTAACGGGCGATGGTGCTGGTACGGCGAATCTTGTTCTGTAACTGGATCAGGCCGTAAATCAGCGCCTCCGCCGTCGGCGGGCAACCGGGAACATAGATATCGACCGGTACGATGCGATCACATCCGCGCACAACCGAGTAAGCATAGTGGTAATAGCCGCCGCCGTTGGCGCAGCTGCCCATCGAGATCACCCAGCGCGGCTCGGGCATCTGGTCGTAGACCTTGCGTAACGCCGGCGCCATCTTGTTGGTCAGCGTCCCGGCGACGATCATGACGTCGGACTGGCGCGGGCTCGGACGGAAAACAATACCGAAGCGGTCGAGATCGTAACGTGAGCAGCCGGCGTGAATCATTTCGATGGCGCAGCAAGCAAGACCGAAGGACATCGGCCACATCGAGCCGGTGCGCACATAGTTGATCAGCTTGTCGGCCGTCGTAGTGACAAAACCTTCCTGGAGAATGCCGTCAATGGCCATCGCTCACTCCCAATCCAGCGCACCTTTGACCCAGGCATAGACGTAGCCGACGACCAGAATACCGATGAAAACCAGCATCTCGACGAAGCCGAACCACTTGATCGAATCGGTACGCACGATCTCGCCGAAAATTGTCGCCCACGGCACAAGGAAGGCGACTTCGAGATCGAAGATGATGAACAGGATGGCGATCAGGTAATAGCGCACGTCGAACTTCATGCGCGCGTCTTCGAAGGCTTCGAAGCCGCATTCGTACGACGAAAGCTTTTCGCTGTCGGGCCGATGCGGGGCAACGACAAGCCCGGAGATGACCGGCGCGATGCCGAACACCATGCCAATCAGAATAAAGACAAGAATGGGGAAATAGTTTTCAAGCATGATCCGCCACGCTGTCTCATGTTCAGATCAGAATCACCGGGCGATGATTCCATTTTGGTGCCGACGATGAGACTCGAACTCATACGACCTAAGTCACTACCCCCTCAAGATAGCGTGTCTACCAATTTCACCACGTCGGCACTGCCTTGCGAACAGAGGCGGGACAAGGAGGAATAAAGCCACCCCACCGCTGTTCTGAAGCCCGGTTATTTCGGAATATCTTTTGTCTTTGAGTCAGAATTCACGGAGCTTCCGGTCTTCTCAGCCGGCGCTGTCGCCGGCGCTGAAAGAGGTGAAGATTTTACCGCGTCCTGCATCACACTGCCAGTCGTTTTTGGCTTATTCGATGCGATATAGGCGAGCGACAGACTGGTGACGAAGAATACGGCGGCAAGGACCGCCGTCGTGCGGCTGAGGAAGTTCGCCGAACCGGTTGCGCCGAACAGGCTGCCGGAGGCGCCGCTACCGAACGCCGCGCCCATGTCGGCGCCCTTGCCGTGCTGGACGAGAACGAGGCCGATGACGCCGATCGCGGCGAGGATGTGCACCAATAAAATTGTAGAAAACAGATATTCCATATTGTCTCTTTATCGAACCGCTGCGCGACAGATTGCCAGAAAGTCGGCAGCGACGAGCGCCGCGCCGCCGATCAGGCCGCCGTCGATATCGGGCATGCCGAACAGCTCAACCGCATTGGACGGCTTGACACTGCCGCCATAAAGAATTTGCAGACCATTACCGACCTTGACGTCGGCTGCGTTCACTTGGGCGCGAATCGCTGCATGCACTTCCTGCGCCTGCTCCGAGGTCGCCGTGCGGCCGGTACCGATCGCCCAGACTGGCTCGTAGGCGACGACAGCACCGGCGAACGCGGCAACGCCTACGCGCTGGAGGACGGCGTCCATTTGCGCGGCGACGACTTCGACCGATGTTCCCGCTTCGCGCTGGGCCAGCGTTTCGCCGACGCAGAGTACCGGGCACACGCCGGCAGCCAGTGCAGCGGCAAACTTCGCGGCAACGAGCGTATCCGACTCGCCGTAGATGGCGCGCCGCTCGGAGTGGCCGACGAGGACGTAACGGCAGTCAAAATCCTGCAACATCGTGGCGCTCACCTCTCCGGTATACGCGCCCTGAGCGTGCTCGCTGAGGTTCTGTGCGCCCCAGGCGACCGGCGTTCCGGTCAACACTGATTGCGCTTGCGCGAGATACGGGAAAGGAACGCAGACCGCCACCGCCATCCCGCGCAATTGCTCGACGCCGGAAAGCACGTCCTGCAGCAGTTGCTGGTTGGATTGGAGCCTGCCGTGCATTTTCCAGTTACCCGCCACCAGCTTTTGACGCATCGAAATACCCCGCCGAAAAAGGGCGAATTATAGCCAGAGCGAGCCCTTGTGGTCAATAAAGAAGCGCGATGGACCGTTCCACGGGCGTTAGAAAGGCATTGCCAGCAAGCCTGGAGCGGCCACCCGACCCGGCCACTCCGGGCGCCGGCGCCGGCACTTCTCAGCCGAAACGGCCGGTGATGTAGTCTTCG
>Ga0136636_10001281_pt1 | contig 14528 bp, 13 predicted proteins | sample AntDrymUQ8522106_2_FD_104653 | JGI IMG/M metagenome (GOLD analysis project Ga0136636, IMG submission 104653) | Polar desert sand microbial communities from Dry Valleys, Antarctica - metaG UQ852 (21.06) | ecosystem: Environmental > Terrestrial > Soil > Desert | place: Antarctica: Dry Valley... | reverse complement strand
GGTTTACTTAGTACAATCAGTGATTTTGAGTGCTAAGTTTTTTTACTCAATGCTTACCAATACAGTTCTAAAATAAATATCGGTAAACTTGTTAAAAGATATTTGCATTAAGTTTACCGAACAACCAATTTTTTTTTTATTGTCTGTCTACGATACAATTGAAAGTTGTAATGGATTTTCAACTGCAACGTAATCTAATACCAGCCACCCCTAGCCCCTCCAATGGAGGGGAATTAGAAATACGAAAATTGGAAACACTTTAAAATAGCAGCAATCCCCGGTTAAAATTTATATCCAAAAGAAATACCAGCCCGGTATGGTACAAAACCATCTTTAGTAAAAATGGGTGTAATACCAGCTCTAAAAAGAAATCCACCATTTTTTGGTTGTAATCGGTAACCAAAATAAGCATGCCCAAAAGTAGAAGTAAAATTACCTTCATCACTAGAAAGTACTTCTTCCGAAATAGATACAATGGTTATTCCCCCCCACTTCAAAATAGTTTCTATCATCTTTACCCGGCAAATAATTTAGCCCAATGGGCACAAACAAGGCACTTGTGCTATCTACCGAAAAGCCGCCAATCCCTACCTTTCCGCCAAAACCACCCTCTTTATTTTAAAAACGCATATCGTAATTGATAGTTGCGAGCCCTGCACCCCCAACTCAAAATAAATAGATTTTGCTCCGGTTTAAGCCAAGGGATTTGCGTTAATAAAAAAACATGCGGTTATTAAACAGGTAATAACCTTCTTTTTTATGAATTTTTTTACGCACATTATGAATAAGTAAGTCAAATTATGTAAAGATGTTTTTTAAATGTTTAACCTACCTCTACCGCACATTAATTGCCGGAAACCTTTTTTTTTGAGCAAAAAACCAGGTTTGAAGTAAGGATAGCCACTATCTTTTATAAGTTGACGATTGTTAATAAACAATATAAAAAAATAACAAGATTAAATATTTTGTTTGCAAAGTTTTTACAATTTTGAGCTAGCATCTGTTTACTTTTTTCTTAAGATATTTTTGGGTCAGGTTAATAAAAAAAAGTGACAAAAAAAATTAAGCCCGTCCGACCAGCGTCAGCCGGGCGGGCCAGCCCGAATGGCGCAGGCCGGGCTTGCTTGATTTCTTAACGGCTGCCAGGGGAAATTTTAAGCACTGTTTATTCAAGGCCATAACCAGTCTTCGTTTTTCGAACAATCCTTAAAAATAATTTTGCTTGCCAAAGTTCTACACATAGCGAACAAATTAGGTAAACAGAATTTATTTCTCATTTTTTGTAAGCACATTTGCAAAAATATTTACTCAAACGCAACGGTTTATCATGCAAAATTTAATAACAGAACTGCAATGGCGGGGAATGATACAGGATATTATGCCTGGTACAGAAGAGCAGTTGAAAAAAGAAATTACTACCGGCTATATTGGCTTTGACCCTACGGCAGATAGCCTCCATATTGGCAATTTGGTGCCTATTATTTTGCTGATACATTTACAGCGCTGTGGCCATAAGCCCATTGCACTTGTAGGTGGCGCCACGGGCATGGTTGGCGACCCAAGTGGTAAAAGTGAAGAACGTAATTTGCTAAGCGAAGATGTATTACAGCACAACCTTGCCTGTGTAAAAAAGCAATTGGAAAAGTACCTCGATTTTACTCCCGGCAGGTTCAACTCGGCTGAAATGGCCAATAATTATGACTGGTTTAAAAATTTTACTTTTCTCGATTTTATTAGAGATGTGGGTAAGCATATTACCGTAAACTACATGATGAGTAAAGAAAGTGTAAAGAAAAGGTTGGATGGAGATACCGGTATGAGTTTTACAGAATTTACCTACCAATTGGTACAGGGCTACGATTATTACTGGCTGCATAAAAACAAAGGATGCAAATTGCAGATGGGTGGTAGCGATCAGTGGGGAAATATTGTAACCGGTACAGAACTTATCCGTAGAAAAGGCGGGGGAGAAGGTTTTGCCTTTACTTGCCCATTGATTACAAAAGCTGATGGAGGCAAATTTGGTAAATCAGAAAAGGGAAATGTTTGGTTAGATGCAAATAAAACATCTCCCTACCAGTTTTACCAGTTTTGGATGAATGTGGCAGATGCGGATGCAGAAAAATTTATAAAAATATTTACTTTTTTGCCACAGGAAGAAATTGCAGCATTAGTAGCGGCTCACCAGGGAAATGAGCACCAACGCCTGATACAGAAAAAATTGGCAGAAGAAGTTACCTGTTTTGTACACAGCCGGGCCGATTACGATTTTGCAGTACAGGCTTCCGGTATATTATTCAACAATGATACAGCAGCTATTTTGCAACAACTAACCGAGGAGCAATTATTGCAAGTAATGGATGGCGTACCCACAGCTACTTACTCAAAATTGGCGCTGCAACATGGTGTGGACATTGTTAGCTTTTTGGCCGATACCAATATTTTTTCAAGTAAAGGTGAGGCAAAAAAAATGGTACAAGGTGGCGGTATCAGCATCAACAAAATAAAGGTGGAAGGGCTAGATGATAAGGTAGATTTCAGCCAATTATTAAAAGAAAAATATTTGCTGGTGCAAAAAGGTAAACGAAACTATTACCTGGTAGTGGCAAATGATTAATAACCTACTATCATTCATTTATAAATATATACTTGCAAAGTAAAAAACTTTTTTTAACCTAGCTTTTGCGATTGGAATCATTACTGGCTTTTCAACTACAAAAGCTGGGTTAAAGTAAAAGGCCACTGCAGCATTTAAGCGGCTTTTTAGTTGCGCTGTCTGTAATGTCAATTACTCAAAATAAGTATTATTAGTCTATCGATTGCCTGATTTATTCGCCAGATACTGTTATGTTTAGCTACAAGTTCTTTTGTAAAGGCAATCCTAAATAAAATTAAACGCTGTAATTATAATGCCTGATTAATAAATGAACCCCATCTATCTGTTAATAACAATGATTAAATATTATATTGCAAAATTAAATTCAATTTTTTATAAAAAACAAGAACCTTTAACCAAATATCATTCATGGAACCAACCCCCGCAAAAAAAAGCAAATTAACCCTGTACATTGGTATTGCATTAGTGTTGGGCATAATAGCAGGTTTTATTTTAAATAAAAGTTATGTGGGCGAAGAAAATACCCGGATAGCCAATGCAGAACTACAATCTAAAGAAGTGTTGCTGCAAATGAAACAATTTGAAAAAGTAAAAGATACCCTTGTTTTTGCAGGCTTGTCACAGCAGCAACAAAGCCTTATCTCTCAAAAAAGTGCAGCAGAAAATACTTTGTTAAATACACCAGGCGGCGGGTTGGCACAAGTAAGCTTAGTGAAGCTGTTGGGCGATTCTATTACTATCATAAATGCCTTAATAGCCGCACAGACAGATACTAGTGCTGCTGCTTATAAGTTATTGGGGCAACAAAAAAATCTTATCTCACTTCAAAAAAATGAAAGCCTGAAAGCCCGTGATAAAAAGTTGGATTGGTTTACTATACTGGCAGATATTTTTTTAAGGTTAATTAAAATGATTGTAGCTCCGTTGGTATTTACCACCTTGGTAGTTGGTGTGGCCAAATTGGGCGATATAAAAGCAGTGGGCCGTATTGGTGGTAAAACGCTACTTTGGTTTATTAGTGCTTCGCTAATGAGTTTATTGCTTGGGATGGTATTGGTAAATTTGTTTGAACCAGGCAAAGCCATGCAATTAACCTTGCCGGATAGTACGGTAAGTACGGGCATTGATAAAGCTGCACTTTCCATTAAAGATTTCTTTTACCATGTTTTTCCTGCAAGTGTGATAGATGCTATGGCAAAAAATGAAATATTACAAATTGTGGTATTTGCACTATTTTTTGGTGTAGCAGCAGCCGCTTTGGGCGATATTGCCAAGCCTGTTGTAAAAGCATTGGATGCTATAGCCCATATCATTTTAAAAGTAACCGGGTATGTAATGAATTTTGCACCCGTAGCGGTTTTTGGTGCTATGGCTGCTATTATTGCCAAGCAGGGGATAGGTATTCTAAAAACATATTCCATCTTTATTGGAGAGTTTTATTTTGGGCTAGGTGTACTTTGGCTGGTGTTGATTTTTGCCGGATTTTTATTTATAGGTAAAAGAGTAGTGGAACTCATACGGAGAATGAGAGAGCCAATTCTACTTGCTTTCAGTACATCGAGCAGTGAGGCTGCTTTCCCTAAAACAATGCTGGAGCTGGAGCGATTTGGTTGCAAAGATAAAATTGTGAGTTTTGTACTGCCGCTTGGTTATTCATTTAACCTTGATGGGAGTATGATGTACATGACCTTTGCTTCTTTGTTTATTGCACAAAGCTATGGCATGCACATACCTTTGCCTACGCAATTAACCATGCTGCTGGTATTAATGCTCACGAGTAAGGGTATTGCTGGCGTACCTAGAGCATCTTTGGTAGTAATAGCTGGCACTTTATCTACGTTTAATATTCCGGAAGCTGGCATTGCCTTGCTGTTGGGTATAGATCCCTTGCTGGATATGGGCCGTAGCGCAACCAATGTAGTAGGTAACAGTATAGCAACTGCTGTAGTAAGCAAAATGGAGGGTGAGTTACGGTAAGTTTTAAAGAGGGTAATTTTATATGTATGAAAATTTAATTACTCATTCACACAATGATACCATCAAAAAATACCTCAATTGCAGCCAATAGCTATTTTAAATACTGTAGAGAGTTGAAAATAGCGCAAAAGAATTTAAACGGATTAAATCTATTTCATGAAAAAAATTAATAACAGTTTTTTATTTCTTTTATTCCTCCTATCCTTTCCTTTTTTAGTTAAGTCAGCACCTGTAAAAATTAAAGTAGTTAACCAGTACGAAGCTTCTGTTACAAAGTTGTCTTTTATAGAAAATGGAAATACAACAGATATATTGGCAGCAGCAGATGGAACTTGCACACTAGCAATTACAGGTAAAGATTCTATTATTTTTCAGGCAGAAAATTATCAGGATCTTACGGTGCAGGCCGCTTTGCTTTCAGAAGGAGCCACGCTAACCATGCACAAAAAGTTTTCATGGAAAGATTTGGTTAACCCAATGTTTTACATCGTTTATGGTGGTTTATGGTTGCTTATTTTTATCATTTTTGCTGAAACCGGTTTGTTTGCAGGTTTCTTTTTACCGGGTGATAGCCTTTTGTTTGTAGCAGGTATTTATTCCCGAAATCTGGGAAATGAGTTTTTGAAATTAGTAGGGATGGGGGCTATACAAAATGAATGGCTCAATTTATTTGTAATTATTGCATTGGTAACCGTAGCAGGTATTATTGGCAATGCAACAGGGTATTGGTTTGGTAAAAAAATTGGCCCTGCTATGTTTCAATGGAAAGATAATTTATTGTTTAAGAAAAAATATTTGTACCAGGCGCAGGAATTTTATGATAAACACGGAGGTGGTGCTATTGTAATAGCAAGGTTTATTCCCATTATCCGCACTTTTGCTCCTATTATTTCTGGTATTGTTCAAATGCCAAAAGCAAAATTTACTTTTTACAATGTGGTTGGTTGTGTGGCATGGGTATCAAGTATGATTTTAGGGGGGCATTTTTTACAGCAATGGATAAAAAACCAGTTTGGTTTTAATTTAAAAGATCACCTGGAGGTAATTGTAATAGGTATTATTTTGGTGAGTACGTTACCAGTAATTATCAAACTTATTTCAGGTAAAAAAAAGTAAACCAGGTTTGGTTGCTCTTTTACCCAAACCAGCAATATTTGTAATCACTAAAAAACCGTTTTTTCCTATTTTATTACGATTGTTTAAATCCACTTATAACTCCTCATGCAAAAGCCATCTGCTTCCATTTTTAATATTACCGTATTAGTAGCTGCCCTTGGGTATTTTGTTGATATCTACGATTTGTTATTGTTTAACATTGTGAGGGTAGATAGCTTAAAAGATCTTGGCTTAAATAATATGCAGATTAAGTCTGAGGGCGAGTTTATTATAAGCATTCAAATGGTTGGCTTGCTGTTAGGTGGTATTATATGGGGTATTATGGGTGATAAAAAGGGTAGACTAAGTGTTTTGTTTGGGTCTATAATTTTGTACTCAGTAGCCAATATAGTAAATGGTTTTGTGCAAACAACCAACCAATACGCATTGGTGAGGTTTATTGCAGGCATTGGTTTGGCTGGCGAATTGGGTGCTGGTATTACCCTTGTATCTGAAATTACCAGTAAAGAAAAAAGAGGCATTAGCACATCATTAGTAGCTGGTGTTGGGTTAACCGGAGCAGTGGTAGCCTATTTCATTTCTCAAAATTTTAACTGGCGCAATTGTTATTTTATTGGTGGCGGATTAGGCTTTTGTTTGTTGTTGTTACGCATTTCTGTTTTTGAAAGTAGTATGTACAATACTGTAAAAAAGCAAGTGGTACAGCGTGGTAATTTTTTCATGTTTTTTTCAAACAAACAACGGTTTAAAAAATACATGATGGCAATATTAATAGGCCTGCCCACCTGGTACGTAATAGGAATTCTTATTGCTTTCTCTAATAATTTTGCAGTAGAGTTTGGTATTACCGAAGAAGTACTGCCTAAAAAATCAACCATGTTTGCTTATGTAGCTATTTCCATTGCAGATATTGCAGTTGGCCTTGTTAGCCAGTGGCTAAAGAGCAGAAAAAATGCTTTGTATATCTTTTATATTTTTACCATTATTTCTATTTTCTTTTATTTTACCCAGCAAAATGGCAGTGCCGCCAGTATGTATTTGATTTGCGCTGCATTAGGCTTTAGTACCGGCTTTTGGGCAATCTTTGTAACAATGGCAGCCGAGCAGTTTGGAACCAATTTAAGAGCAACCGCAGCTACTACAGTGCCTAATATGGTTAGGGGGTCGTTGCCGCTAATGCTTTTATTGTTTAATGGATTGCAGGGAGTTACAGATTATGTTACTGCTGGCTGGATAACTGGCGCCATTGTAATGCTTATCAGCATTGTAGCTGCATACTTTACAGAAGAAACCTTTGGTAAAGATTTAAATTATGTAGAGGTATAGGTAACACCTTTATAACAATGCTGCTATTGTTAACAAAAATGTAAACCATTTGCTAAGCTTTTTTTAAAGCTTACTTTCAATGTTCAACTATGAGTAAACAAATTCAATTAATCATTATTTTTCTTTTTATTAGTACTTGTTGCTGCAATATTTCATTTGCACAATCATTTGTTGTAGATGTTACTTACTCCTCCAATATTCCCGATGAAGAAAAAAAACTAATTTTTTACACACCAGGAAAATTATTAGACATAAGCGATTTTAAAGCAAGCCCTGTAGCAAGTAATGACGCTGTTGCAATTACATCTTCTGGTTTTGCCTTTAAAGCGGGTTACCGCAGTGAAGCAGGAAAGTCTGTTTTAATAATTACTGTATTTTGTAGTTTTGATAAGCAGCAATCATGGATGAAAGCCGCTGGTAAAAATCCATACATACTTAGCCACGAGCAAGTACATTTTGATATCAGTTATATTGCAGCTAAATCTTTTATTTCAAAATTAAAGGCAGCAAATTTTACACAACAAAATTATAAGAACCTGATACAGTCTATCTACGCTGAAAGTACACAAGATTTAGAAAGTATGCAGTTGGAGTATGATAATGAAACCAATAATGGTCAACTAAAAGAAATGCAGGCAAAATGGAGCCAAAAAACAACCGTTTTACTGGCTAAGAAATAATGAAAAATATTGTTGTAATACCAGGGTGTTTATGAATTTTTTTTCAATTTCCTGTTTCTTAAATAAGCTTCAAATTCATTTAGCCCAAAGCTGCTCAAATTTTGTTCTTTTGTAAGCATTGCTTTTTGCGCTACCAGTACTCCATACCTTGTGTCATCAAAACCCTCTGTTTTATGTGCATCCGGATTGATAGAAATTAAAACATTCTTTTCGAGTGCATACTCAATATGTCTCCAATCTATATCAAGCCGGCTAGGGTTTGCATTTAATTCAATTACCACCCCGTTGGCAGCACATGCATCAATTATTATACGATGGTCAACAGGATACCCTTTGCGGCTGAGTAGCAACCTGCCTGTCAGGTGACCAAGTATTGTGGTATAAGGGTTTTTAATTGCGTTTAAAAGCCTCATCATGGCCTTATCTTCACTCATTTTAAGGTTGGAGTGCACAGAGGCAATTACAAGGTCAAAAGTAGAGAGTACAGCATCACTATAATCAAGACTGCCATCATTTAAAATATCACTTTCAATGCTTTTAAAAATTTTAAAAGGAGCTAATTTACTGTTAAGTTCATCTATGTAAACATGCTGTGCTTGTATTCTGTCTTCTTTTAGTCCGTTTGCATAAAAAGCGCTTTTACTGTGGTCGGTTATTACAAGATATTCAAGTCCTTTTGCAATAGCGGCATTGGCCATTTCTTCTAAAGTATTGTTACCATCACTCCAATTGCTATGGCTGTGTATAATGCCCTTAATATCTCCTGTTTTAATGTAGTTAGGTATTGCTATTGCAGATTTTTCAATAATTGATGGCGATTCTCTTAAAAAAGATGGAATAAAATTTAAGGATACGCTGTTAAAGATTGCCTCCTCATTTATACAATTTGCATAGTTTATTGCAGGATATTGTTGCCGGAATGCCATTTCAAATTCAGGTGAGCCGCTTTTATAAAAAACCTGTTCCATCCAGCAAACAGCATCACAACCATGTACCTTTATTTTTAAACCTGCCGAAGTTTTGAATAAAACATAGCTGGCATTTTTTTCTAAAATTTCTACATCAGTTATTGCTGCTAAACGTTTTGTTATTTCGTCTGTAGTAGCTTCTACAACCAACTCCAACTCATGTATAATTTCAAACTGTCTTTTAAATGGACCAGTTATGGCGATTCTTACATTTGCAAACACCGTTGCAAAAAAAGTTTCTAAAGGTGAAATAATGCTTGCTACCTGTGCGTATAAAAAACTTCCCTTGCTCTTTAAGTAATAATCCAGCGTTTCTGTTACATTTAGCTGCGTTTTTTCGCCAAAACCTTTATATAGTTTTAAGCGATTTTCTTTACAGGCATATAATAATTCACCTACAGTTTCTATTTCCATCTCTTTCCAGATGGTAGCAATTTTTTTTGGTCCAATGCCCTTAATTGTTAGCATTTCCAATATTCCATCGGGTGTTTTTTCAATAAGGGAATTTAGCGCCTCCAACCCGCCGGTTTCCAATAGTTCTAACACTTTTTTTCCGGTAGATTCTCCAATTCCTTTTATATAAAATAATTTTTCTTTTGGTACTTCGCTCAGTTCAACGGTTAGTTTATCAATTGTAAAAGCCGCTGATGAATATGCTTTTACTTTAAAACTATTTTCTCCATGTACATCCGAAAGCTTGGCAAGTAATGAGAAGTTATCTGCTATCTGTGCATTATCCATAATGATAAAAATACTAAGATGTTTTATTTACGTTACAACAAATTGGTTGCTGCGTATTGTATATTTTACGGCAGCTAGTGTTGTCTTAAACAAGGCAAGTTGCCGTAGGTAGCTTTGCCCACTTACCAAAAATTTTAAATGAACACGATATTTTAGAATAAATCTGTGCAAAGCATTGCTAAGTATTTATAAATTGGTTGTGATTTTATTCCAACTTTTTATTCCAACTCCAAAATACTACTCTATAATTTCACAAAGGTTAAGGCCAATATTATTTTTTATAGTTAGATAAAGCGAAGCGAAAAATTTGCAGTAAAGAATATTTTTTTTACTGGTATTGCTTTGCTTTTTAAAAAAGGAAAGTGATTTATAATTAAAAAGTCCTGGCTACATTAGCCAGGACTTAGTTATTAGTTTTGCGAAAAAAAAGTTACTTTTTCTTAGCAGCTTTTTTTGCTGGTGCAGCTTTCTTAGCTGGTGCAGCTTTAACTGGTGCAGCCTTTACTGGTGCAGCTTTCACTGGAGCAGCTTTTTTAGCTGGAGCAGCTTTTTTAACTGGTGCAGCTTTTGCTGGAGCAGCCTTTACTGGAGCAGCTTTTACTGGTACAGCTTTCTTAGCTGGTGGAGCTTTTACTGGTACAGCTTTTTTAGCTGGAGCAGCTTTTACGGGAGCAGCTTTTACTGGTGCAGCCTTCTTAGCTGGAGCAGCTTTTTTTGCGGCTTTTTTTGCAGTTGCCATGTTTTTTAAAATTTAATGGTTAGTAAATAATGATTAAAATTAAAAAACATTTTCTTATCTGTCAAAAATTTATATTTTATGCAGTTACTTCAACAGCATTTACAGAAATAAAACTTTTATCTCCCCTGCCTTTTTTAAATTCTACAACACCATCAGTTAAGGCAAAAATTGTAAAATCTCTACCCACACCTACATTTTTACCAGGATGATATACAGTACCTCGCTGCCGTACAATAATGTTGCCAGCTATTGCACTTTGACCTCCATATATTTTAACACCCAATCTTTTGCTTTGTGAGTCACGGCCATTTTTAACCGAGCCTTCACCTTTTTTATGTGCCATTTTATTTTATTTTATTTTTCTACGTTTTATAGCTTTTTAAAACCATCCCTAATATTTGTTTAATAAAATTGTATGAACTGTGTTCAACAAATTTATTGTTACAATCAGATAGAAATAATTACGCAATTTCAGTTATCTGAATTTTTGTATAGTGTGTACGATGACCGTGCTTTTTACGGAAACCTTTTCTTCTTTTCATCTTAAAAGCGATTACTTTATCGCCCTGTACCAATGAACTAACGATTGATGCTTTTACAACTGCTTTAACAGCCGAACCTGCAGTAATTGTTCCTGCATTTTCAATGAACAATACGTCAGAAAATTCTATCACATCGCCATTGTTGCCTTCAATATGCGGTACATACAAGCTATCGCCTGCTTTTACTTTAAACTGTTGACCAGCTATTTTTACTACTGCTAACATATATCTGATTTAATTCCGATTTTTTCGGGTGGCGAAGGTAAGGGATTTCCTTAGAATTTTTATTTTTTATCCCATGATTTTTTTAGCAAAACCTTACTTATAAGCTGTTTTTGTACCTGAATTTTTATTTTTCAAGTATATAAGGATTGTTTTACAAACTTTTCTGCCAACAGTTTTAAAGGTATTATATTCGTAAATCTATATGAAATGGCTGCAATTTACCTTTAGAACAATTTTTTCTTTTTACGGATTTGTCCTTTTTTTAGTGGGGTTATTCCTTATTTTCCCATTTGTAATATTTGCTTCTTTCTTTGGAAAAATCAAAGGAGGGAACTTTATTTACAAGCTTTGCCATTTTTGGGCAGCTACCGAATTAAAGTTATGGGGTATTCATTACAGCATTTACTTTCAGGCACCTCACAACAAACAAAAGCAGTTTGTATTTGTGTTCAATCACATTTCTTATATGGACATTCCAATTTTAATGATGGCTTTTAACCAACATCATTTTAGAATTTTAGGCAAAGCAGCTCTTTCCAAAATACCTGTTTTTGGTTTTTTGTATAAGCAAATCGTTGTTTTGGTAGATAGAGAAAATGCCGCTAATCGCTCCAAAAGTGTACAGCAATTAAAATCATTCATAAAAAAAGGTATATCTGTAGTAATTGCGCCGGAAGGAACATTTAATACCACCAATCATCCGCTAAAAGAATTTTATGATGGTGCTTTTAGGATTGCAATAGAAACACAAACACCTATTAAACCAGTTTTATTTTTGGATACTCATGATAGGTTACGGCACGATAATATATTTTCTCTTAACCCCGGAAACGCAAGGATTATATATTTGGAAGAAGTGAGTGTAGCAGGATTAACAGCCGCAGATACAAAAATGCTTAAAGCAAGAGTATTTGAGTTAATGGAAGCACAACTAATCCATTATAAAGCAAGTTGGATAAAATAAGCTATCCTCTTTTAGCTGAATAAAACTATATTACATTAAATGAGTACGCCTGAAAATTTACCTGCTAAAAATCTTCTCTTTACTGATGAAGCGCAACCTGCTTCCTCAGCTTTATTAAATGAGGAGGCAAGTTTTTACGCCGAAGTAATTATTCCGCTAGCCTTACCTAATACCTATACGTATGCAGTACCAGCTATGTTTTCTACAAAAATACAAATTGGTTGCAGGGTAGAGGTAGTATTGGGCAAAGCTAAAAGATATGCCGGTATCATTAAATCAATCACTAGAAGCCCGCCCGCTTATAATACCAAATCTATCATTAATGTATTAGACGATAAGCCCTTGGTATATCCCCAGCAATTGCAGCTTTGGAAGTGGATAAGTAGTTATTATATGTGTAGCGAAGGTGAAGTAATGGCAGCCGCACTACCTGCACATTTTAAACTCAGCAGCGAAACCATTATACTGTTTAATGAAGAGTATGGAGATGATTTTACTGCTTTGAACAACGAAGAATATTTGATAGCAGAAGCTTTGCAAATAAAAAGTCAATTGAATTTAACGGAGGTACAGCAAATTCTGGATATAACGCATGTTTATCCCGTTATAAAAAGTTTGATTGAAAAAAATGTTTGCATAGTGTGGGAAGCCCTCAGCGAACGGTACAAAAGCAAAATGGAAAAATTTGTTGTACTCAACCCAATGTACAATGATGAAAAAAAATTAAGTGAACTGTTGAATAACTGGGGCAAAGCACCAAAGCAAATGGAGCTTCTATTGAGTTATTTGCACTTAATAAAAACTGAAGGAGAAGTTTCTCAAACTGCATTACTAAAAAAGGCAGGAGCAACTCCGGCACAACTACATGGCCTTGCAGATAAAAATATTGTGCTCATAGAAAAGCGTGGAGTAGATAGAATAAAGGCTATTCCAAAGGCTATGGAAATTAATTTTCAATTGAGCGCTGCACAGCAAGTAGCTTTTAAGCAGGTACAAACAAAATTATTGGATAAAAATGTTTGTTTGCTGCATGGCGTTACGGGAAGTGGTAAAACGCAGGTTTATATTAAATTAATGGAAGCCTGTTATCAAACTGGTAAACAAGTACTTTATCTATTACCAGAAATTGCGTTAACGGCCCAAATGATTCGCCGCTTACAGTTACATTTTGGCGGTAATATTGCCATCTACCATTCAAAATTTAATAATAATGAAAGGGTTGAATTGTGGAATAAAATAAAAAGTGGCGAAACAAGAATAGTGCTAGGTGCAAGAAGCGCTCTTTTTCTTCCATTTAAAGAACTTGGGTTAATAATTGTAGATGAAGAGCATGATACTTCTTTTAAACAGTACGAACCTGCGCCACGCTACCATGCAAGGGATGCGGCGGTATACTATGCTCATATATTTAATGCAAAGGTGATATTGGGTAGCGCAACACCTTCTATAGAAACTTATTATAACGCACAAAAGGGAAAGTATGCCCTGGTAGAATTGAACGAACGGTACGGGGGCATGGCAATGCCTGCCATAGAAATAATTGATACCCGGCAGGTAGTTCAAAAAGGTAAAGTAATGCTGTCGCCACAATTGGTGGCCGAAGTTGAAAAAACGGTTGCAGCCAACCGGCAGGTAATACTTTTTCAAAACCGGCGGGGCTATTCTCCCTACCTTATCTGCGGTACCTGCGGCTATCTGCCACAATGTAAAAATTGCGATGTTACACTTACACTCCATAAGTATTCTAACAAAATGCATTGTCATTATTGTGGTACTACTTATCCTAAATTAGTTGAGTGCCCGGCTTGTGGTACTGTAAAATGGATTGAAAAAAATTTTGGTACCGAAAAAATTGAGGAAATGATTGATGAAAAATTTCCCAAACTAAAAGTGGCAAGGATGGATGTGGATGCAGTAAAAGGAAAAAATGCTCATGATAGTTTGATTAAATTATTTGAGCAACACCGCATTGATGTACTGGTAGGCACGCAAATGGTAGTAAAAGGACTGGATTTTGAAAAGGTAAGCCTTGTGGGTATTTTAGATGCCGATGGGCTGTTAAGCTTCGCAGATTTTAGGGTTAATGAACGGGCTTTTCAATTGATGGAACAGGTGAGTGGAAGGGCTGGCCGCAAAGATACATTGGGCAAGGTAATGATACAAGCCACACAGGTAAATCATCCTGTACTTAAGTTTGTAAAAGAACATGATTATAAAAAAATGTATGCTTTTGAAATAGAAAACCGGCAGCAGTTTTTGTATCCGCCTTTTAGCAGAATTATTAAAATTACTTTAAAGCATATCAGTAAAGAAGTGGTGGATGATATAGCCGAAAAATTAGGATCCGCCTTGGAACGTGATCTTCCTAAACTGGTAATTGGCCCGGCAGCACCGGTTGTAGGCCGTATTCGCAACCAATACTTAATGGAGTTAATGATAAAACTACCCCTCGATATAAATCAAATTGGCAGGTACAAACAAATTATTCGTAATCATTTTAACCTGCTGCATACAGAAAAAAGATTTAAAGCTGTTACCATGATAGCGGATGTGGATGCTTATTAATGAGTGAATGATAGAATGAGGGAATGATAGAATGAGGGAATGGGAGAATGATAGAATGATAGAATGAG
>Ga0136636_10001279_pt1 | contig 14532 bp, 12 predicted proteins | sample AntDrymUQ8522106_2_FD_104653 | JGI IMG/M metagenome (GOLD analysis project Ga0136636, IMG submission 104653) | Polar desert sand microbial communities from Dry Valleys, Antarctica - metaG UQ852 (21.06) | ecosystem: Environmental > Terrestrial > Soil > Desert | place: Antarctica: Dry Valley... | reverse complement strand
GATGAGGATGGTCTTAGACACGGGCGCACCGTGCATCCTGAGCCGCCGAGCGCCTATTTTGGCTGCGGCCGCGCTGCGCGCTTAACTTGCTGCGCAAGTTAGCCTTCGCCGAAAAAAGCGGGGCAGAGGCGATCAGCTTGGCTCCGCCGCCTGCTCGCTGCCTGTTTTGGCTGCGGCCGCGCTGCGCGCTTAACTTGCTGCGCAAGTTAGCCTTCGCCGAAACAGGCAGCGCATACACGGTCATAATTTTCCACCTCGCATGAGCTGCCTGTTTTGGCTGCGGCCGCGCTGCGCGCTTGACTTGCTGCGCAAGTTAGCCTTCGCCGAAACAGCCAACTGATGAATGAGCGCCGGGGACTTCACAGTTTGCCTCCGCGCATCAGCTGCCTGTTTTCCCAATCGACTCTGAGGAGGATCGCCAGGGCGACGCAGTTGACCAGGATTCCCGATCCGCCGAAGCTCATCAGCGGCAGCGTCAGTCCCTTGGTCGGCAGCAAACCCATATTGACGCCCATGTTGATGAAGCCCTGCACGCCGATCCAGATGCCGACGCCCTGAGCGACGAGCGCCGGATAGAGGCGCTCGAAGGCAACCGCCTGGCGGCCGATGACAAACGCACGCTGAACCACCAGACCGAAGAGGACGATGACGACGACGACGCCGACAAAACCGAGTTCCTCGGCGATCACGGCGAGCAGAAAATCGGTGTGCGCTTCGGGCAGATAGAAAAGTTTTTCGACGCTGGCGCCGAGACCGACGCCGAACAACTCGCCGCGGCCGAAGGCGATCAGCGCGTGCGAAAGCTGGTAACCACGGCCGTAAGCATCGGACCAGGGGTCCATGAAGCCGAAAATTCGGTCACGCCGATACGGCGAAACGACGATCAGTACGGCAAACGCGGCGACCAGAACAACGATGAGGACGGCGAACAGGCGCGCACGCATGCCGCCGAGGAAGAGGATGCCGATGGCCACCGAAATGATCACGACAAAGGCGCCGAAATCGGGTTCCTTGAGCAGCAGGACGCCGACTGCGACCATCGCGCTGGCCATCGGCACGAAGGCTTTCCTGAGGTTGTGCATGTGCGCCATCTTGCGCACCGTGTAGTCGGCGGCGTAGAGCACGGCAAAGAGCTTCATCAGCTCGGACGGCTGCAGGTTGGCGACGCCGAGCGACAGCCAGCGGCGCGCGCCGTTCACGTCGCGGCCGACGCCGGGAATGAGCACCAGCGCGAGGAGCACGAAACCGGCGATAAAAAGCCACGGCGAAGCCTTCTGCCAGGCGCTGAGTGGCACCTGGAAGGCGCACGCCGCGGCAACCAGCCCGATAGCCAGGAAGACACCGTGACGAACGAGAAAATACGCCGGTTGTCGGCCAGTGAAGTGGCCGGCTTCGGCGATCGCGATCGACGCCGAATAGACCATCACCATACCGGTCAGGAGCAGCAGCAGGCCGCTCCAGAGCAGCGTCAAATCGACTTCGGCCGGCATCCGGCGTGGCGTTTCGAGGGCCATCGCCATCATGCACGCTCCGCTTGCAGCGCGCGCACGATGGCGACGAAAACTTCGGCGCGGTGCGCATAACTGCGAAACATGTCAAAGCTCGCACAGGCCGGCGACAAGAGCACGGCGTCGCCCGGTTGTGCCTTTTCGGCGCACCAGCGGACCGCAGTCTCGAGGTCGGCACAGGGCTGCGTCGCGACGCCGCAGCCTTCGATCGCCGCGCCGATCAGCGCGGCGTCGCGACCGATCAACGCGATCGCCCGCGCGTGTTCGGCGAGCGCCGCCTGGAGCGGCGAGAAATCCTGTGCCTTGCCCTCACCACCGAGGATGACGGTGACCTTGCAGCCAAGGCCCCGTACCGCGGCGAGCGTCGCGCCGACGTTGGTTCCTTTTGAGTCGTCGTAATACGAGACGCCGTCGATTTTTGCGACGAACTCGACGCGGTGCGCGAGCCCGCTAAAGCGCGCAAGCGCCGGCATCAGCGCACGCGGCGCGCTGCCGATCGCCGCGCACAGAGCGAGCGCCGCCATGGCGTTGGCCGCGTTGTGCAGGCCGACGAGCCGCAACTGGACGAGCGCGATAAGCTTTTCGCGGCCGCGCACGAGGCAACCGTCCACAATCCCGAAGTCGCTTTCTGCGTCCGGCGCGCCAAGGCCAAAGCTCACCACCGTGCGGCCCGGCTGACGCGCCGCCGCCGACCGGCAGCGCTCGTCGTCACGGTTGACCACGATGATGCCGCGGCCGGCGAAGACACGCTCCTTGGTTACCGCGTAATCGTCGATGCCGCGGTATCGATCGAGGTGATCCTCGCTGATATTGAGCAGCGCCGCCGCGTCAGCGGCAAGCGTGTGGGTCGTTTCGAGCTGAAAACTCGACAGTTCGAGAACCCACGCAGCGGGCGCAGCGGCGCCCGTGCCAAGAGCGTCCTCGACGTCCATCAGCGCGTCGAGTGCCGACGGCGAAATATTGCCGCAGGCGACGGCCGGCACGCCGACGGCGTTGAGCAGATAGGCGGTCAGTGCCGTCGTCGTCGTCTTGCCGTTGCTGCCGGTGATCGCCAGGATCTTCGCCGCCGGCGTCAATTGCCGTGCGCCGCAGGCGAAGAGCTCGATGTCCGAGACGACTTTGATCCCGCGCGCCAGCGCGTCCTGAACGAGCGGCTCGCCGACCGGGACGCCGGGCGAGAGGGCGATCAGTTCAATTCCGGCAAAGGCCGGCGCGGCAAAGGGACCGGTAAAGAGCGTCGCGTGCGGGGCGATGGCGTGCAGCGCATCGGTGTTCACCGGCTGCCCGCGACTGTCGGCAACGCGGACACGCGCGCCTCGCCGCGTCAGCCATTTGGCCATCGCCAGACCGGTCTCTCCGAGACCGATGACGAGGACGTTTTTGCCCGTTAGATTCATCTCAGTTTCAGCGTGGACAGGCCGACCAGCACCAGCATGATGGTGATGATCCAGAAACGGACGACGACTTGCGTCTCTTTCCAGCCGCCGAGTTCGTAGTGATGGTGCAAAGGCGCCATGCGGAAAATCCGCTTGCCGCCGGTGTACTTGAAGTAGAGGACTTGCGCGGCGACCGACAGTGTCTCGGCGACGAAAACGCCGCCCATGATGGCCAGGACGATTTCCTGGCGGACGATGACGGCGACCGTGCCGAGCGCGCCGCCGAGCGCCAGCGCTCCGACGTCTCCCATGAACACTTCGGCCGGATAGGCGTTGAACCAGAGAAAGCCGAGCCCGGCGCCGGCCATCGCGCCGAGAAAAACGGCGAGCTCGCCGGCGCCCGGGATGTAGGGCATCAGCAGGTATTTCGAGAACACCGCGCTGCCGGCGACGTAGGAGAAGATCGCCAGCGCGCCGGCGATCATCACCGTCGGCATGATCGCCAGCCCGTCGAGGCCGTCGGTGAGGTTCACCGCATTGCTCGTGCCGACGACGACGAGATAGCTCAGGATGATGAAGCCGACAATGCCAAGCGGGTAGCTCACGGTCTTGAAGAAGGGGACGATCAGTTCGGTCTGCGCCGGAACGCTGGCCGACACCGCGAGATAGACGGCGACCGCGAGACCGATCACCGATTGCCAGAAATACTTCCAGCGGCTGGCGAGCCCCTTGGGGTCGCGATGGACGACTTTCTGCCAGTCGTCATACCAACCGATGGCGCCAAAGCCGAGGGTGACGATGAGAACGACCCAGACGTAGCGGTTGGACAGATCGGCCCAGAGCAGCGTCGTGATGCCGATGGCGATCAGGATCAACGCACCGCCCATGGTTGGTGTTCCCGATTTCACGAGGTGCGTCTGCGGGCCGTCGAGGCGCACGGCCTGACCGACCTTCTTGTCAGCCAGCCAGCGAATGACCGGCGGACCGGCGATAAACGAGATGATCAACGCCGTCATCGCGGCGAGCACCGTGCGCAGCGTGATATAGCTGAAGACGTTAAAGCCGCGCACGTCCTGCGCCAGCCATTGGGCAAGGATGAGCAGCATTATTGGTCTCCTTGCGCCGCGCCGGCGCCGTCCGGTGCCTCGTCGGTGATGGCCTGCACGACGCGCTCCATCTGCATGTAGCGCGAACCCTTGACAAGAACCGTCGTCTCCGGCGTCAGTTCGCCGACCAGCACGTCGAGCAATTCCTTGAGCGTGCCGAAGTGCCGCCCGCCGCTGCCAAAGTTGTGCGCGGCAAGCGCGCTCCACTCGCCCAAGGCTAAGAGCAGATCGACGCCCTGGCTCTTGGCATAACCGCCGACTTCGTCGTGAAACTGGCCGCTCATGTCGCCGATCTCGCCCATGTCGCCGAGCACGACGATCTTGCGGCCGATCGTCGCGGCAAGCACGTCGATGCCGGCGCGTACCGAGTCCGGATTGGCGTTATAGGTATCGTCGAGCAGCACCGCGCCGTGCACCGCGCTGCACCGCTGCAGCCGCCCCTTGATGCCGCGAAAGGCGGCAAGGCCGGCGCCGACCACGGCCAGCGGAATCCCGGCAGCGATCGCCGCGGTCGCCGCGGCCAGCGCGTTGCGCGCGTTGTGCGCACCGGGAACGGCGAGCGCGATTTCAATCTCCTCCCCGGCAGCTGAAATATCCAGGCGGTTGTCGAGCCCGCGCGTCGAATAAGCGCCGCAAACATCGGCCGGCCGGGTAAACGAAAAGTTCAGTCGGCGGCAGCCGGCGCTCTGCGCGTGCCACAGATCGGCCCACGCATCGTCGAGGCTGTATACGGCGACACCGTTTTCGCCAAGCGCGGCAAACACGCTGCCTTTTTCGGCCGCGATACTCTCGAGCGATCCCATTCCGGCCAGATGTGCGCGCTGAGCGTTGGTCACCACGGCAACCGTCGGCCGTGCAATGCGCGCCAGAGCGGCGATCTCGCCCGGATGATTCATTCCAATCTCGACGATCGCTGCGCGGTGAGTGGCTTCTAACTTGAGCAGGGTGAGCGGCAGGCCGATGTCGTTGTTTAAGTTGCCGCGCGTCGACAGCACGGCGCCCGCGAACGCCGCCGTCATGATGCTGGCAAGCATTTCCTTGGTCGTCGTCTTGCCGTTGCTGCCGGTCACGGCGATGAGTGGCAGGCTAAAGCGCGCGCGCCAGTCGGCGGCGAGCGCACCGAGCGCGAGGCGCGTATCGGCGACGACGAGCAGCGGCAGTCCGCTGTCCCCGAGCCGGCCGAGCGCGTCGTTGTCGACCATTGCGGCAGCCGCACCGCGCGCTTTTGCCGTCGCAACGAACTCGTGACCGTCGAAATTCGCGCCGCGCAGCGCGACGAAGAGTTCGCCGGCGGCCACCGTCCGGCTGTCCGTCGATACGCCGACGAACGAGCGTGTACCGGCGAGCGGCGCGCCGTCGGCCGCGAGTAGCGTTCCGCCGACGGCCGTGGCCGCGGCGAAAAGATCCATTGTTATGCTCATTGTTCCCCCTTCTGACGGGCGGCGAGCGCCGCGCGCGCTTCCTGCACATCGGAAAATGGTCGGCGCACGCCGGCAATTTCCTGATAGGACTCGTGACCCTTGCCAGCGAGCAAAATGACTTCGGCCGGGTGCGCGACGGCAACCGTCCGGGCGATGGCCAGCGCACGATCGGCGATCACTTCGGCGGCCGGCGCGGCGGCGCGGATCTCGTCGAGGATGTCTGCGGCGTTTTCGCTGCGCGGGTTGTCGCTGGTCAGCACGACGCGATCGGCAAGTCGCGTCGCGATCTCGCCCATCAGCGGCCGTTTGCCGCGATCGCGATCGCCGCCGCAGCCAAAAACGACGGTCAGCCCGGCGCCGCGCGCGCTGGCTACCGGGCGCAGCGCGCGCAAGGCACTTTCGAGCGCATCGGGGGTATGCGCGTAATCGACGACGATCAAGGGCTCATTGTCGCCGCCGACCTTTTCGAGCCGGCCCGGCGGCGGCGCCAGTTGGCTCAGGCGCCCGGCGACCTCGCCAGGCGTCAGGCCGGCGTCGATCAACACGGCGGCGACGGCGAGCAGGTTGGCGACGTTGTAGCGGCCGAGCAATCCGGTCTCGACCTCGGCGCGGCCACTTGGCGTGTTCAGCCGAAAGCGCAGACCGACGGTCGTCTCTTCGATGTTCTCGGCGGCGATGACGCCAAGGCGCGCGCCAGGCGCGTCGCCCAGCGTCGTACCGATCACCTTCATGGCGCTCGTTACCGCTGCGAGATGCCGACCGAAGGGATCGTCGAGGTTGATCACCGCAAGACGCAGGCGCGGCCAGGTGAACAGCTTTTCCTTGGCCTGCGCGTAGCGCTCCATCGTTCCGTGGTAGTCGAGGTGGTCACGCGTCAGGTTGGTGAACACCGCGACGTCAACGCGCGCGCCGTCCAGCCGGCCTTCGTCGATGCCGATCGAACTCGCTTCGAGCGCGCAGGCCTGCGCGCCGTCAGCGGCAAAGGCGGCGAGCGAGCGCGTCAGTGTCGTCGCTTCGGGCGTCGTGAAGCCGGTTTCGACTAGGCGGTCGGCAAAGCCCGCGCCGAGCGTGCCGACGATCGCACAGCGGCGCGGGTGCGTGCGGCCGATCCACTGGCTGATCGTCGTCTTGCCGTTGGTTCCCGTGATGGCGATGAGCGACAGGCGTTCGCTCGGCTGCGCGAAGACAGCGTGGGCGAGCGGGCCGCAAAGCAGGCGTAACCCGCTGGCCGGCAAGTTGGCGACCCGCCACTCCGGATTCCAGGCAAAACCTCCGCCCTCCTCCCAGAGCACGGCGCAGGCGCCGCGCGCAAGCGCTTCGCCAATATAGCGTCGGCCGTCGCTGTCAGCGCCGGGATAGGCGATGAAAAGATCGCCGGGGCGAAGCTCGCGGCTGTCGTCGGCGACGCCGCGCGGCACAACGCCGAGCGCCGCCAGTTCGGCGAGAATCGTCGCAGCGGCTGGCGCGGGCGGCCGGCTCACAGCTTCCCCTTGCCGGCCGGTTTTTTTGCCGGGACTTGCGCGTCGGCGCGCAGCGCGACCTGCATGCCGGCGACCGTGCTCTCCGGGCGCGGCGCATCGGGCGCGATGCCGAGCGTGCGCAGGGCGCCACTCATCAATCCGGCGAACACCGGCCCGGCGACGTCGCCGCCATAGTGCTGGGCACCGCGGGGCTCGTCGATCATCACCGCGATGATCAGGCGCGGATCGGAGGCGGGCGCGAAGCCGACGAAGGAGGCGACGTATTTTTTGGCGTACTGGCCGCCTTCGATTTTGTACGCCGTACCCGTCTTGCCAGCGACGCGATAGCCGGGAATCTGCGCCTTCGGCGCCGTCCCGCCGGGCTGCACGGCCATCTCGAGCATGGCGCGCATTTCGCGCACGGTCTGCTGGCTGAACACCGGCGTCGGCGCGAGCGGCAGCGCTTCGTTGGCCTCGAGCCGGGTCAGCGTCAACGGCACCATGTCGCCCTCGCGGGCAAAAACGCTGTAAGCACGCGCCAGCTGAAGCAGCGAAACCGAAATGCCGTGGCCGTAAGCCATCGTCGCCTGCTCGATCGGCCGCCAGCTCTTCCACGGGCGCACACGGCCGGACACTTCGCCGGGAAAACCAAGGCGCGAGACCTGGCCGAAACCGACCGCTTCGAACATGTCCCACATCTGCAGCGGTGTCAGCATGGCGGCGATCTTCGCCGTGCCGACGTTGGACGATTTCTGGATCACCTGGGCGACGGTCAGCGCACCGTGTGGATGAGCGTCGGATATCGTCGCGCTGCCGATCGTCAGGCGGCCCGGCGCGGTGTCGATCACCGTGTCAAAGCGCACCTTGCCGGCTTCGAGCGCCTGCGCCACGGCGAAGGGCTTCAAGGTCGAGCCGGGCTCAAAGGTATCGGTCAGTGCACGGTTGCGCAGCTGCGCCCCGGACAGGCGCTCGCGATTGTTCGGGTTGTACGTCGGCCAGTTGGCGAGCGCCAGGATCTCGCCGGTCTTGGCGTCAAGCACGATCGCACCGCCGGCCTTGGCCTTGTTGTCGATAATCGCCTGCTTGAGCTGACTGTAGGCGAGGTACTGGATTTTCGCGTCGAGCGCCAGGTGGATGTCCTTGCCGTCCTGCGGCGACTTGACTGAGCCGACATCCTCGACAATCTGGCCGCGCCGGTCCTTGATCACCGTGCGACTGCCGGCGTGACCGAGCAGCTGCGCCTGGAAGGCCAGCTCGACGCCTTCGAGTCCCTTGTTGTCAACACCGGTAAAGCCGACCATGTGCGCGGTCATTTCGCCGCTCGGATAATAGCGGCGGTATTCCTTGTCCTGGCCGATTCCCGGCAGCCGCAAGGCAGCGACCTGCTCGCCGACGTCGGGCGGCAACTGGCGGCGCAAAAAGACAAAGGACTTGTCGCTGGCGAGCTTGCGCGAGAGCTCCTTGGCGTCCATCTCAAGAGCTGCGGCGAGCTGTTTGAGTTGTTGCGGCGAAAGCTGCACGTCGGCCGGAATCGCCCACACCGACTTCATTGGCGTAGAAATCGCCAGCACGTCGCCGTGACGATCGACGATGCGGCCGCGCGAGGCCGAAATCTCCAGCTCGCGGCGGTAACGCGAATCGCCCTTCTCCTGAAGAAAATCGTTGTTGAGCACCTGCAGGTAGAACGAGCGGCCGATCAGAATGGCAAAGCTGCCGAGAATCAGCAGCGCCATCAGGCGCGACCGCCAGGCCGGAAAGCGCAGCTTCAAGACTGGACTTTCGGCAAATTTGTGCGCGCGCGGCCCGTTGAAACGCATCATGGCGTCACGCCCCGCGCGTTGGCTGTCATTATTTTTGACGCCTCGGGCGTGCGCATCCTGAGTTTCTCGCGAGCGATCTTTTCAATGCGCGGCGACGTCGCCCAAGTCGATAACTCGAGTTGCAGCTGGCCGTACTCAACCTCGAGCTGCCGCGCCTTCTCCTGCTCGCCCTCGAGCGCCTGAAAGAGCTTGCGCGCCTTGTGCTGCGAGGTGACGACGCCGAGCGCGCAGACGACGACGGCGACGAGCAGGAACAGATTCAGGCGAGCCATCCTAGAGGCTCCCCTCTTCGCCGCACTTTTGCGCAACGCGCATGATGGCGCTGCGCGCCCGCGGGTTGGCGGCAATTGCGCCAGCCGTGGCACGCACCGGTTTGCCGATCAGGCGCATGCGCGCTTGCGGCAGGTCGACCGAACGCAAGGGGAGGTTTTTCGGCAACTTGTCGGTACTCGCCTCGTCGCGCATGAAGCGTTTGACGATGCGATCCTCAAGCGAGTGAAAGCTGATGACCACCAGCCGGCCGCTGCTGTTCAGTGCGTCGACCGCCTGCGGCAGCACTAAAGCCAGTTGTTCGAGTTCTTGATTGACGTAAATCCGTAAAGCTTGAAAGGTACGCGTCGCCGGGTCCTGGCCGGGCTCGCGGGTGCGCACGGCCGCGCGTACGAGCGCGGCAAGCTCGCTCGTGGTTGCAACAGGCCGCTCGCTCCGAGCAGCCACAATCTTCTTTGCAATCTGGAAAGCAAACCGTTCTTCGCCATAGTTTCTAATGACCTCCGTGATTTCTTTAATTCCGGCAACGGCCAGAAACGAAGCCGCCGTCTCGCCCTGCGTGGTATCCATGCGCATGTCGAGCGCTGCGTCAAAGCGAAAGCTGAAGCCTCGCTCCCCCTCATCGAGCTGCGGCGACGACACGCCGACATCGAGCAAAACGCCATCGACAGCGCCAATCCCCGCCTGCTGCAACACCCCGGCAAGCTCGCCGAAACTGCGATGCAATACGGTCAATCGCTTATCGTCGATGGCGCGCGCGGTGGCCACCGCCTGCAGGTCGCGGTCGAGCGCCAGCAGGCGCCCATCCGGGCCGAGCCGCTCGAGAATCGCGCGGCTGTGTCCACCACGCCCGAAGGTCGCGTCGACGTAGCACCCCGCGGGTTTGATCTGCAGTGCATCGACGGCTTCGCTGAGCAGTACCGTGAGGTGCTGCGCGCCAGAAATCACAGCGCCAGATCCTCAAGACCAGGCGGCAGGACCTGCTCGCCCATGGCGAAGAAAACGTCCTGCTGTTTCTGCCAGCCAACGTCGGACCATATCTCGAAATGGCTGCCCTGGCCGACCAGCCATACCTGTTTTTCGAGTTGTGCGAACTGGCGCAACTCCGGCGCAACGAGCAGACGCCCGGCCGAATCGATCGTTTCGTCGCGCGCATTGCCGACCAGCAGGCGTTTGATTGCTGCCGCCTGGGGATTAAGGCTGGAGGCGGCGAGTACCTTGTCGCGAATCGGTTCCCAGGCTGGCGCGGGATAGAGCAGCAGGCAACGATGCGGGTGCGCGGTCAAGACGAGTTGTCCGGCCGACGCGGCAAGCAGCGCCTCGCGGTGGCGCGCCGGAATGGCGAGCCGACCTTTGACGTCGAGACTTAGCGCTGCCGAACCCTGGAACATCACCACTCGCCTCTCGCTCGTTTGTGCAGGGAATCCATATCCCCCACTTTTTACCACTTGACCCCACTTTAAGTTAAATAAACTGGCAACGCAAGCCCTTTATGGGTTTTTTTTCAATGACTACAAGGACTTACCACATATTTTTGGCGCGAACGTCGTGAAATAATCTCCTTAATAAACAATGGAAAGAAAAGGCTAGTTAAAGTGGTTTGTCACAGAAGGGGCGGTCCACCCGCATCGCCCGGCGGGTCACGCGCCGACCACAGGCAAAAGACGGCTCGCTGCCTTGCGGCCAGGTCTCGCACGCGCCGCAAAACGTGTATAATTGCGCCCTATGCTATTGATTCCACATTTGATTACAGGCGCCGCCGATGCGTTTTGACGAACTCGGCCTTGCGCCCGAGCTGCTCCGAGCCGTTTCCGAGCAGGGTTACACCGACCCGACGCCGATCCAGGCGCAAGCCATTCCGATCGTTCTCTCGGGCAAGGACTTGATGGGCGGCGCGCAAACTGGAACCGGGAAAACGGCGGCCTTCACCCTGCCGCTGCTCCAGCGCATTTTGCCGTTTGCCAGCCCGAGCCCGTCGCCGGCGCGTCACCCGGTGCGCGTGCTCATGCTCGCGCCGACCCGCGAACTGGCGATCCAGGTCTACGAGTCGGTCAAGACCTATAGCAAGTACGTTCCGATCCGCAGCCTGTGCGTGTACGGCGGCGTCGACATCAAGCCGCAGATCGCTGAAATCCGCGTCGGCGTCGAAATTCTCGTTGCCACGCCCGGCCGCCTGCTCGACCTCGTCGAACAGAAATGCCTCAATTTTGGCAGCGTCCAGGCGCTCGTCCTCGACGAAGCCGACCGCATGCTCGACATGGGCTTCGTCCCCGACGTCACGCGCATCATCAACCTTTTACCGAAAGAGCGCCAAAGCCTGCTTTTTTCAGCGACCTTCTCCGAGGAAATCAAGAAGCTCGCCGACAAGATGCTCAGGACGCCGATCCTCATCGAGGTGGCCAAGCGCAATACCGTCGTCGACACCATTACGCACCGCGTGCACCCGGTCGCTGCCGACGCCAAGCGCGCGCTGCTCGTCAAATTGCTGCGTTCTTCGGAATACAACCAGGTTCTGGTGTTCACGCGGACCAAGATCGAAACCAACAAGCTGGCGCGCGATTTGCAGCGCGCCGGCATCGCCGCCGATTCGATCCACGGCGACAAAAGCCAGATCGATCGCCTGAAAGCGCTCGAAGCGTTCAAAAACGGGACGACGCTGGTCCTCGTCGCGACCGACGTCGCGGCGCGCGGCCTCGACATCGACGACCTGCCGCACGTCATCAACTTCGAGTTGCCGCACACGCCCGAGGATTACATCCACCGCATCGGCCGTACGGGTCGCGCCGGCAAGCAGGGAACGGCGATTTCACTCGTCTCGGCACACGAAGTCCAGTACCTCGTCGACATCGAGAAGCTGATCAAGATGGACGTCGAGCAGGTCATCGTCGCCGGCTTCGAGCCGGAATACGACTACGAATATCCGCCGACCGGCCGCAAGAGCCATCACCGCCGGCCGCCGGCGCCGCCGGCGTCTGTCGCGCCGGCCGCCCGGCCGCGTCGCGAGCACACGGCGAGCAGCGCGCCGGCGAGTAGCAGCCGGCGTAAAAGCCACGTCGCCGCCGACGGCTTCGACTTCAGCAAACCCTACGTCAGCCCGGAAACGGTGCCGCTCGCCGCTCCGGGCGACGCCGAGTCGGCAAAATTCGCGGCCACTATGGAGCACCCGCACAAACCGCGCCGGCTCGTCGCCGCGCTGCTCGGCGGACTCGGACGCAAGAGCTAGCACACGCGTCGGCTTTAAGCGGGGTCGGCTGCGAAAAAGGGGGACGGCGACTCATCTTCGCTGCCCGCCTTCCCTTTTTTATGCCATAAACTGACGCTCAGCCTGCGCTGAGACTGCTGGCACGCTTCGTCCCGGCAAATACGACCGGCTGCTCGCGTGCTGGGCGGGCGTTGTCCTCAGCATTAACCAGCTTGAGGATCGCCACCGAGATATTGTCGCCTTCGCCTTTGGCGCGCGCCCGCGCCCGGCTGATCAGGAACTCAGACGCTGCACGCGCCGAATTGTTGGCAAGGACAACGGCGAGTTCGTCGTCGGTAAAATACGACCACAAGCCATCCGAACAGAGCAGGAAGGAATCGCCTGCCTGCGCATCCTGCGCTTCGCCAAAAGCGACCGTGGGCACGTCGCGACCGCCGAGCGATGTCACCAGAACGTTGCGGTTGGGATGGACCAGCGCCTGCTCGGCGGTGATCTTCCCCTGGGCAACAAGGTACTCGACGTAGGAGTGGTCGGTAGTACGAAAAATAACGCGGCCACCGCGAAAGCGGTAGAGCCGGCTGTCGCCGCAGTGCGCCCAGGAGACCTTGCCGGGCTGCACGAGCAGCATGACGGCGGTGCTATGCGGTTCCTTCTCGTTGATGAAGCGCGACGCCTTGATGAGCAGATGTGCTTCCTCGAAGCTCGCTTCGAGCATCGTCCGCGCCAATTCGCTGCGCACCGCAAACTGCTCGAGATTGTTGCGTGCGGTGTGGATCACCTGCTGCGCGGCAAGCACGCCGCCGGTATGTCCACCCATGCCGTCGGCGACGACGGCGAGTGCGATGCCGTCCTTTTTCGGGTGCGGCATGAGTGCGACGCGGTCCTGCTGTTCGGCACGGTCCCCGCGGTGTTGGGCGACGCAGGCATCGATAACAATGGGCATTACACTTGCTCTCCTCGGGCCGCTACAGCGCTACTTTAACTGAAGCCGTTTTCCCAGCGAAGCGATTCTTCGCAAAAGGGCTCACCACAGCGCGCACGCCCGCGCTACACGCTGACGTTATGGCGGCCCACAACGACATCGACAAGTCGGGCCAGGCGTCCTCGCTTGAAGACCGGGATCGTCGAGCCGGGCTTCCGTTATAATTAAAGCCTGCGTGAACTTCTCTGTTCGAACTTCCCTGTTTGAACTTTCATTGACCTGCCGCTCAGCCGATCGCATCCATCCGGCATTTTCCACGGGAAATCAGTTATGGGCAACCGTCTTTCGAAAATAGTCACCCGTACGGGCGACGCTGGCACCACCGGCCTTGGCGATGGCTCGCGTGTCGCCAAGGATTGCCTGCGCATTGAAGTCATCGGCGAAATCGACGAACTCAATTCGAGCCTCGGCGTTCTCCTCGCCGAAGAGTTGCCGCCGGGCGTCCGTGACGTATTGCTCGCTGTCCAGAACGATCTCTTCGACCTCGGCGGCGAGATCTGCATCCCCGGCGCGAACGTCATCGGCGAGGCGCACATCACGCGCCTCGAAGCGTCCGTCGGCGAATTCAACGACACGCTAAGCCCGCTCAAGGAATTCATCCTGCCCGGTGGAACGCGCGCTGCGGCGTTCGCCCACCTCTCGCGCACGGTCTGCCGGCGCGCCGAGCGGCGCCTCGTGCAGTTGGCCAACAGCGAGAGCGTTTCGGATTTCGCGCGCAAATACGTGAACCGCCTCTCGGACCTGCTCTTCGTCCTCGGCCGCGTTCTCAATCAAGCTGGCGGGCGCGGCGACGTGCTCTGGATCCCGGGCAAAAACCGCGGCGCCTGAACTGCGCGCGGCAAGCCTGCGGCGCTTACTGGCGCGCCTTGATGAGTCGGCGGGCGCGCACCGCATGCGCCAGCCGCTCAAGCACAGCGAGCGAGTCGTCCCAGCCGAGGCAGGCGTCGGTGATGCTCTTGCCATATTCGAGCGGCTGGTCGGGAACGAGGTTCTGGCGGCCTTCGACAAGATGCGATTCGACCATCACGCCGATGATGCGCTCCTCACCCTGCGCGAGTTGACCGGCAATGTCCGCACAGACCTCAATTTGCCGTTTGAAATCCTTGCTGCTGTTGGCGTGCGAGGCGTCGATCATGAGCCGGGCGGCAAGCGCCGCGGCGGCGATCTCGCGCGCCGCGGCGGCGACGTGCGCCGCGTCGTAGTTGGCCTCCTGGCCGCCGCGCAGGATGACGTGGCAGTCTTCGTTGCCGGTCGTCGACACGATTGCCGAATGCCCGGCCTTGGTCACCGAAAGAAAATGGTGCGGCGATTGCGCCGCGCGGATTGCGTCGATGGCGATGCGCACGTTGCCGTCGGTACCGTTCTTGAAACCGACCGGACACGAAAG
>Ga0136636_10001278_pt1 | contig 14539 bp, 9 predicted proteins | sample AntDrymUQ8522106_2_FD_104653 | JGI IMG/M metagenome (GOLD analysis project Ga0136636, IMG submission 104653) | Polar desert sand microbial communities from Dry Valleys, Antarctica - metaG UQ852 (21.06) | ecosystem: Environmental > Terrestrial > Soil > Desert | place: Antarctica: Dry Valley... | reverse complement strand
TTGACCATCGACCGCGCCTTCCGCCTGGCCGAGCTGCAGGCCGAGAACCGGCGGCTGCAGGCGATCCACCAACCGGATGCACTGACTGGGCTGATCACGCGGGATCCGGAGATGCTCAAGGTCTGCCGCATGATCGAGCGCGTCGCATCCAGCGACGCCACTGTGATGTTGCTGGGTGAAAGTGGAACCGGCAAGGAGGTGCTGGCCCAGGGTCTGCATCAAGCCAGCAAGCGCAGTGGCAAGTTCGTGGCCATCAACTGCGCCGCGATTCCTGAGAACCTGCTCGAGAGCGAACTGTTCGGCTATGAGCGGGGTGCGTTCACCGGTGCGACGAAAACCACCATCGGGAAGATTGAGACAGCCAACGGCGGCACCTTGATGCTGGACGAACTGGGAGACCTGCCGTTTTCATTGCAGGCCAAACTGCTGCGCTTTCTGCAGGAGCGAAAGATCGAACGGGTAGGTGGTCGCCAGGAGATTGCGGTGGATGTGCGCGTGGTCTGCGCCACCCATCAAGATCTCAAGAGCCAGATCTCCGAGAAGCGTTTCCGCGAGGACCTGTACTACCGGCTGGCAGAGATCGTCATCGAGATCCCAGCGCTGCGCCAGCGCCAGGGTGATGCGGTGTTGCTGGCGCACATGTTCTTGCGACGCCAGGCCCAGGAGCACAGGCGCCCCAGTCTGTCCTTCAACGAGGACGCCGTGCGCGCCATCGAGCGACACAACTGGCCGGGCAACGTGCGTGAGCTGATGAGCGCGGTCCGCCGCGCTGCCATCATGTGCGATGGTCCACGCGTGACTCTTGCAGAGCTCGGATTGCCAGATCCTGCTGCTGCGATCGACGGGGTCGCCGATGGCGCGGATGATGCGCGTACTGGCCGGGCTGGCAATGATCTGGACTTGCGCGCCGTGCGCGAGGTGGCAGAGCGCCAGGCCGTGTTGGCGGCGCTGGCGCGCACTGACAGCAACGTGGCCAAGGCTGCAGAGCTGCTCGGTGTCAGCCGGCCGACCTTGTACGATCTGATGCGACGGTTGGCGATCCAGTAGCTGCCGGATGCCAACAACAAGAGACAGGGATGCAAGTGCCAACAGTTATTTTTCGTTTCATTGCCGTGGCGGTGATGGCTTTGGTGGTCGCCGCCTGTGGCGACAAGTCCGACATGGAACTGGTTGCGGACGCCAAGGCGCTGATTGACAAGAAGGACGACAAGGCTGCGGTCATTCAGTTGAAAGCGGCGCTGCAGCGCAACCCCGATCTCGCAGAAGCGCGTTACCTGCTGGGCACCACGCTTTTGCGGGGTGGAGAAGCGACCGGCGCAGCGGTAGAACTGCAGAAGGCACTCGATCTCAAGCAGCCTGGCAACGTGGTCGTGCCTGCACTCGCCGAGGCGCTGCTGCTGTCCGGTGACGCGAAGAAGGTGGTGGCTGTTTTCGGCGCGACCAGCCTCCCCGATGCCAAGGCTGCAGCAGCGCTGAAGTCCATGGTTGCCTCCGCGTACCAGGTGCTCGGCGACACCGCCAGCAGTTCTGCGGCGATCGACGCTGCGCTGCAATTAGACCCTGCCAACTCGACCGCACAGTTGTTGAATGCACGCCGTGCGGCAATGCGCGGCGACGTTGATGGCGCGTTGACGCTCGTGAATGCGGCCATTGCAGCCAACCCGCGACTCACGGCGGCATTGCTGTTCAAGGGCGACGTTCTCGGGCAGAGCAAGGGCGACGTCGAAGGCGCGATCGACGCCTACAAGAAGGCGCTGGCTGTGGATGCGCGGTCCGTTCCGGGCCACGCTTCGCTCATCCGCGTCCTGTTGCAGAAGCGCGACATGGCTGGCTATCGCGCGCAGATCGCTACCCTCAAGTCGCTGTGGCCGAACTACCCGGCAACCAGATTTTTCGAGGCACAACTGGCGCTGCTCGACCGCGACTTCCCGCGTGCGCGATCGCAGGTGCAACTGTTGCTACAGACCGCTGCCAACGATCCGACAGTGTTGCAGTTGGCCGGTGCCATCGAATTTCAAGCCGGCGCGCTGAAACCCGCAGAGGCGCACCTCGTCAAGGCTTTGCAGTTCGCACCCGACATGGTGCTTGCGAGGCAATTGCTGGCCGAAACCCACATCCGGTCCGGCCAGCCTGCCAAGGCCCTGCTCACGCTGCAGCCGCTGCTCGAGCAAAAGCAGCCCGCCGCAGAAACGCTGGCGCTCGCCGGCCAGGCCAGTCTGCAGACCGGCAACCTGGCAAAGGCCGAGCAGTTCTACACCTTGGCGGCGCAGGCCGATCCGAGCGACCAGAGATCGCCCACGGCACTGGCGCTGACACAGATCTCCAGGGGCGACGCCGCCGCAGGCTTTGCCCGGCTTGAGTCGCTGGCAGTGGGTGACAAGACAGCGTATGCCGATCTGGCCTTGATCACCGCGCGCTTGCAGAGCAGCGATCTGTCCGAGGCGTTGAAGGCGATCGACCGATTGGCCACCAAGGCGGGTGACAAGGCCTTGCCGCATCTCTTGCGCGCGCGGGTCTTGGTGGTCCAGAAAGACCTGAAGGGCGCGCGAGCGGCACTCGAAAAGGCCATCGCTGCCGATCCGGTGAACTTCCCGGCAACACAGGATCTCGCGTCCATTGACCTGGCAGAAAACCGGCCGGATGACGCCCGTAAGCGCTACGAGGCACTTCTGTCGCACGACCCGAAGAACCATCTCGCACTGTTGTCAGTGGCTGAGTTGCGACAGAAGGCTGGCGAGAAGCCGGAACAGATCGAGGCCCTGCTGTTGGACGTGGTGAAGAACAACCCGACAGAGGCAGTGCCGCGCGTGGTGCTCGTCGAGCACCGCCTGTCGCGTTACCAGGCCAAGGCGGCCATGGCTGCCGCCCAGGATGGTCTGGCCATGGCACCTGAGAGCATTCCGCTGCAGGACGCGCTGGGCAGGGCCCAGTTGGCAGCTGGTGACGTACGGCAGGCGATGGGCACCTTCAACAAGATCGCCGCTTCACGGCCACTGGACCCGCAGCCTCTGCTTCGCCTGGCAGAGGCCCACCTGTGGCAGAACGAGACGGCGCTGGCGGCACAGACCCTGCGCCGTGCCTTGCAGATCAAGCCAGATCTGGTTGCAGCGCAACGCGGCCTGGTCAAAGTGGCATTGCTCGGCAAGCGCACAGATGAGGCGCTGCAGATGGCCAGGCTTGTACAGAAGCAGCGACCCAGGGAAGCAGTCGGCTACCAGATGGAAGGTGAAATCCATCTGAACCAGCGTAACAACGATGCGGCTTTGGCGGCGTTCCGTACGGCACTTGTCCGGGAGCCCACCACAGTCCAGGCCACTCGGGTCCACGCCTTGTCCGCAGGGGCTGGGCGCATGGCGGAAGCCGATCGTTTTGCGGAGGGTTGGCTGCGCACCAATCCGTCTGATGCAGGCTTTATGTTCTACCTTGGCTCCGCCGCGTTGGCGCAGTCAGATCTCACTGCCGCTGAGGCGCGCTATCGGCAGGTGTTGACCCACCAGCCCGAGAACGCGGCATCCTTGAACAACCTGGCCTGGATTCTGGTCAAGCAAGGCAAGCCTGGCGCATTGCAACTGGCCGAGCAAGCCGTCAAGCTCACGCCGACCTACGCGCCGTTCCTGGACACGCTGGCAATGGCGCTGGCTTTCGAGAAGCAATGGGCAAAGGCGATCGAGTGGCAGAACAAGGCGCTCGCTATGGCCCCCGAGGCACATGGCATGCGGCTGCACCTGGCTCGATTGCTGGTGGGCAGTGGCGACAGCGCCGGTGCCAAGGTCGAACTCGACAAGCTCTCCGCACTTGGCACCAGTTTCGAGGGCCAGGCTGAAGTGAAGGCGCTGCGGATGTCGCTCTGACCGCAGGCATCAACCCTGCAACCCGCAGGCTCATTGGAAGTGGTGTGTCGCCAGGATCTGGATGCTCTGGCGCTCCGGCATCAGCCCGTACTGGGAAAGTGCCTGACCCGTGCTCAATTGCCACTGCAGCGCCAGGTCGGTCTGGCGCCACTGGTAGCGCACTTCCGCCCAATGCAGGCGGCTGTGGTCGCCGATATTGAACCGCACGAAGCCTGCCAGTGCCAGGTTGCGGATGCCGGCCAGGTCCTTCTGGGTGACATACAGCAACGCCCCGCGCCGTGCCGCCGAGTCTTGTCGCTGCTCAGCGGTCAGCAGGTACATGCCGCGCTCGGCTGCGCCGCTACCAGCAGCCCAGGCAGATTCGCCCGCCGCAAAGCTGTTGGAATGCAGTTCTGCGGTGAGCGACAGCTTGCCAGGCGTGGTGTAGGTGAGGCCGGCCGCAACTCTGTTGCCCGAGCGAACAGGATCCGGGCGACCGCTGCTGCGGCTGGCCAGGCTGGGCTCCTCTGCGTTTGACCATTCGGCATGTGCGACGGTGGCGTTCCCGATCAGTGCCGTCAGGCTCGCGCCCAGTTGCGTACGCAGTCCGGGCTCTTTGTAGAGCAGAGCCTGCATATTGAGGTTGCCGGCAAACTGCCGGCTGAAGCTCAACAATGAGCGATTGCGGTTGTTCGTGGCGCCGAGGTCAAGGCTCAATCCATTCGCGCTGGGGCCGTTCGCGAGTTTTGGTGCCAAGGCCAGCGACAGCGCACCGCCGTCCCAGAGGTGCTGCACACGCAGCATCACGGTGCCGAGCCGGTTCTCGCGAATCGAGAACGGGTTGACACTGGTGAGCACCCTGGAGGCACCGTCACGGAAAAAATCAGTCGGATTGAAGCCGTAGGCCGGGCCCTGGCGCAGGTTGATTCGGCCAAACTCGACAGCTGTCTTGCCGTCGTCACCATCCCAACCCAGATACGCTTCACGCAGGCTGTTCACCGTGTCGGACCCTTGCATGAGGCTGGTCGGATGCAGATGGTCCAACCGGTCGGACAGCGTCATCCGCCAAGCCGGGCTCAACCGTGACGCGTGGTACACATCGATCGATGCCCGTCGCAATGATCTGGATCCGGCGCCGTGACGCAGACTGACGGAACCCAGCGCCGCCTCCGCAAACAGGCGCGTCGTCGCATCGGGCGCCTTCTTGTCCGGCTCCGGTGCGCTCACCAGGTCCAATGCGTCGGCCTCCGCATCGCTGGCCTGTGTCGCCGGGCTGATCAGCATCAGGGCTGCGGCAATGGCAGTTGCAATCGGCTGCTTGCTGAAACTCACGTTCTTACTCCGGTTGGAAACGGGCCAGATACTCGCGCTGAAACCACGCCTGCGGAATGGGGGGCGTGGCGAAATCAGAGTAACGCATCAGTGTCACTGACTTCGGACTCAGCCCGTCGATGATGACAGTTTCGGTCGGACGTTCGCGCCCCAGATGCGATTCGAAGCGACGGTAGAACACGGTCTTGAGCAGGCGCCCCGACTCTGCAAAGAACCGTCCCTTGAGTGGGCGGTTGTTCTCGGCGTCGACCCAGAGCTCCACGGTGGCATAGGTTGACGCTGCAGTGCTGGCCTTGAGCCCCAGCTTGTAAGCCTTGCGGGTGCGACGCTCTCCGTCGAGCACATCCTCTTCGGCCAGCAGGGTCGCGGTGTAATCCTTGGCCAGGTTGACGGTCACCACGTCGCCGTTGGACGCTTGCCCCATCAACCGCTGCTGTGGCGACAGGCGCACGCTGGCTTTCGTGTTGGGGTCGTAGAACCAAAGATCATCGCCATTGCGCAAGATGAGCTTGCCAGTATCACGTGCCGGCAGCACGAACCGGATGAGGCTGGCGAACTGCCCGCCTTCCTCTTGCGCCCTGGAGTAACTGACCAGCGCGCTGGTGTCGACCTGCTTGCCGCCCTCAAAGTCTGTCAGGGTGACTTTCACACTGAACGGTCGGCCTGGATTTCGGATGGCGTCGCTGGCGCGCAGCAGGTCCTGCGGGTCCGGCGCGGCATACGCCAGCAGCGGCAACAGCAATGCACCAAGGAAGGCAAGTGACCAGGCTTTCATGACGCACTTTCAGACATGGCGCAGGGCTTCGACGACATTCAGGCGCGCCGCTCGGTAGGCAGGCCACCAAGCCGAGGCTGTCGCCATGGCAATCAGACCAGTGGTTGTTCCGACGATCAAGCCCCACTCGCCCCAGAGTGACAGTGACAGCGGAACCTCGGTTGCACTGCCCGGCGGCAGCCAGTGCAGGTCGAGCTGGTTGACCACCAGCGTGCAGACCATTGCCATGGCCAGCCCGATCAGCGCACCGGCAACGCCCAACGCACAGCCCTCCGCGACAAACAGGCGCCGTATGCCGGCTTGCCGAAGCCCCATGGCCCGCAGTGTGCCGATTTCGACCGTGCGCTCGACAACCGTCGTGTTCATGGTGTTGCTGACCGTGAACATCACGATCCCGCCGATGAGCACGAACATGAAGCTGAAGATCGTGCTGAACATGTTGATCGACTGGACATAGAACGGATTGAGGAACCTGAAATCCCGCACCAGCAACGGCTGGCCGCCGCCCCAATCTTGCAGCCGCGCGGTGATCAGCGCCTGCGCTTGTTCGGTCAGGCGGGTGTCTCGCAGTTGCACCACGATAGAGGTTGCCTTGGGTGGCGCGCCGCCGAAGACCAGCCGCTGCGCCTGATCGAGGTGCAACACCACGCTGACTTCGTCGAACTCCTTGAAACCCTGGTGTTCCGCGCCAATGATGTTGAGCGCCACCACGTTGGGGGCACCGCGAGGGTTGCTGGCCAGGAGATCGATCCTTCCGCTGTCGGCCGGCATGGTGGACGATGTGCTTGTGCCGGCCAGCAGCTTGGACTCCTGCATGCTCAACGCCTCCAGCTCAGACGGCATCGCCTGCTGCGCTGCGGCGTTGGTCTGCTCCGGGCGCGGGCAGTCGGTGATGCCAAGTGCCTCACACAACTGCAGGCCGCGGGCCAGGCCAACCCCGACCACAGCCGCAGTCGGTGCCGACTGCGCCAGTTTGTATGCCGGGATCTCCGAACGCAGGCCGTACTGGTTCCAGACCCGCAGGCGCGCCTGGTCACTCGCGACGATGCCGTTGCCTATAACCGTGCGCGAGACATCGGCCGCATAGTTGCCTGCGATGCCGCCAAACTGCAAGGTCGGCGTGACCACCACCGCCATCGCCGACAAGGCCGGGTCGTTCTGGATGCCGTCGATGATGCGTTTGTAGTTCGCCACGCCGTATGCCGTCGGATTGCCGCTGCCGTAGAGGAAGTAGTCCTTGTGCTGGATCTGCAGATGGCCGCCCAGGCGGACATAGGCTGTCTGCATGGAATAGTCGATGTTGGCCTTGTAACCGCCGAACAGCAGCACCGCCACCGCGCCAATGCTGATCCCGAGCAGGGTCGCAAGCGATCGTCGCGCATTGCGGACCAGATTGCGCAGGGCAATGGACAGCGTCTTCATCGTTTGAGAGGCATGCGCAACAACCGCAACGGCATGTGTTCAGCGCGCGCGGTCGGTCGAAATCACCACGGTCTCCGTCGGTGACCGCAACTCATAGCAGATGCCCCGCCAGACCATGCGCCGTGTGCACGCTGCATGCACCGTATTGAACAGCGTCATGATGGAAGCCAACGGTGCCATCGCGATGTAGTGCCAGCGCAGCGCCCGGAGCTGCGGCCGCACCGGCGCCGGCAGCAACTCGAGTGCGGCGCCGAACATCCAGGCGGCGTTGCCAGCCTGCACCAGAACCAGCAAGGTGCACAGGGAGCCAATCAGCCAGCCAGTCGTCCCGTGCTGCAGCCACAGCGCCAGGCAGGCGACACCGTAGAAGATCAGCAGGTTTGCCAGCGAATGCCCGACGGCGGTGCCCCACCACAACGGTGGGAAGTAGATGCGTGAAATCAGCGATTGACGGTTCGTGAACTCCAGCGTCTCGGCCAGCGTCGACGACTCGTAGGACACGGCAATGCAAGACGTGACGAACTGCAGATCCAGCCCCCTGTCCCGCACCGCCACGGTCAATGTCATGTCGTCGGAGACGGCACGGTCCCAGGCCCTGGCAATGCCGGCCTGCTCGAAGGTCTGCCGCCGTATCGCCATGGCGCCGCCCCAGGCGAAGACCACCTTGGGGTCGATCAGGAAAGGCAGCGCTCCGGCATTCCAGGTGCTGCGCAGCACCGAGCCAAAGGTTGGTGCCGGCGGGTGGTACCACCGGTATCCGGTCGTCGCGCCGATCTGCTTGTCCTGAAGTGGCTGAACCAGTCTGCGAACGAACCCTGGGTCGGGCCGGCAATCGGAATCCACGAACACCAGAACTTCCGACCTGGGCCGCGCCTGCCGCACCGCCGCCAACTGATTGGTGAGTTTCTGCGCACGTTCAATGCCCAACCCGGCAACCAACACCCTGGCGCGGGCGGCCTTTCGGCCGGCGTCCGCCGCCAGCAACGAAGTCAACACAGCGTAGGCTGGGTCGTCATCGGTGGCCACCACGAACAGCAGTTCAAGATCCGGATAGTCCTGCGAGAGGAGCGCCTCGATGTTTTCCCGAAAGCCCGGATCCAGGCCTTTGCAAGGCAGGACCACCGATGCCGGCGGGGCAAAGGGCGGTAGCGCCGGCATCTGGGCAATTTCCCGCAGGCGCCGCTTCAGCCGCGCCGTCAACAGCAACGGCACCAATCCGAAGGCCACCGCCAGCGCGACCAGGACGATGTTCAACGCAATCATCGAGACGGAGACTCGGCACGGCGCCCGACCTGGCGCCCGACCTGTTGCCCGACCTGGCGCCCGAACAGGCACAACGGGGCACTTGCCCGGTCAGCTGATCTGGTCATGTCCGGGGGTGAAAATCAGCATCATGTGGTCGGACTTGTGCGCGGGTAGAAAGTAGCCGAAGAAGAGATGGAACAGCAGCGTCGGATGGGCCAGGAACAGCCCCAGCCGAGGTGGTTCATATCCGGCGTCGATGTCGTTGTCGCCGAAGCGCAGCAAGGACTCGAAGAGCCGGCGCGCGGTGCCTGGCGGCCGCGCATCCATGTACCAGCGGTCGTAGGTGGCCAGCGTTGCCAGCCCGAGTTGCTGCGCGAGCCCTTCGAGTGCGCGTTTCGACAAGATGTGCACATGGTAGGGCACATGCAACGCGTGCAGATATTCCTCCGGGTCCTGCAGGTCGATCCCTTCGGCGTTCGGCGTTTCCACACACAGCCGGCCCTGTGGCCGCAACAGCCCAGCCAGTTGCCGCAAGAATGCGTCTGGCGACGGGTCGTGTTCGATCACATCCAGGCTCACGACGAAGTCATACCGGTCGGCGAGCACGGCGCGGTCACTGAACTGCGCCACGAAGGGGTCATAGCCCTTGCAGTCGCGGTAACCGTTTTCTGCCAGAAACTGGATGAACAGGCCTTGATTGCAGCCGAAGTCGAGCACGCTGCTGTCGCGGCGCAAGCCCGCTTGCACCAGGCGTTTCAAGACGATGCGGTACCAGGCGCGTGAAAAGTAGTCCAGCGACTGGTTGCGGATGGGGTAGCCGTCGTAGTAGGCCGCCAGATCCTGAACGGGTTCGCAATGCAATGACCGGCAACGCGCGCAGCGCCAGACGCTGAAGCGCTGGTCGCGGAACCGCCTGACGTTGCAACGCACCAGGTTGCGCTCATCTGCGTCGCTCGGGTTGAGGCAGAGCGCGCACGGCAAAGCGGGCGGTGAGGGGCTGGGTTCGGGCATGGCAACCATGACAAAGGGCTTTTCGAAGGCGAGGCGGTGAAGGCGAGGCGGTGAAGGCGGTGGGGGCGGTGGGGGCGGCCACCGCACGGCTGACCGTTGCTGCGGCCAGCATGGCCCGCAAGGCAACCAGCGTACGCTGACAGCAGTGCGGTAGATCGCCTGTGTTGGCCGGACTTTGCCCTTGAGATCGTCGCCAACGGGTGCGCCTGTCGATGCCGGCCGGTCGGCAAGCATCCAGGACCTGTCGAAAAATTTTACAAGTCTGGCGAAAGATCCTGTGCCGACTGCCGCCAAGCCCGCTAAGTGCTTGTCACGCATGACGTTGTCTTGGTTGGCACGGCCATTGCTAACTTGAGGCAGAGGCTGTGAACATATCGTTGACATGCCCACCATCATCTGGAGTCACCATGAAACTGAACAAGTTGTTCTCAGCCCTCGCCGCAGCCGGCCTGGCCGTCGTGATGGGCTCTGCCCAAGCGTCGATCACCTTCTCCTTCAACCCGAATGGCACTGGTGCGGTTGGCGCCATCCTTGGCGCCGGGGTGCTTGACCCAGCGCCTGGCAACACTCTGGCCTTGAACGCTGTGAATGGCGGCGCCCCCTTGGTCAACGGCTCGTTCATCTCAAACTACTTCCAGGCGAACCTGGGTGCAGTTCAGACCGCCACCAACCTCAACCTGTTCTCGAACGGCGTCGGCAACAGGTTTTTCACGTTCGTGGCCACCTTCACCGAGCAGGTGGTTCTCTCGACTGGTAACGCTCTTGCGGTCAACAACAGTTTCCAGATTCTGAGTGGCACCTTCAAGATGTGCGCGCAGAATGCCCTCGGCGACAACCTGGCTGGCACCGGCTTTTCCTGTGCTGGCAACGGCATCCTGAGTGGCAGCATCAATGGTGGATTTGCCACTCAGACAGGCTTTTTGACAAATCTGGTCGCACTGGACCAATCGGGCGTGAACAACTGGGTGGGCACGCAAACTGTCACCAGTTCGGGTGGGGCCAGCATTTCGGCCGTGATCACCTCTGCCGACGCCAACTATTTCCCTGACTTGCCTACCGGCACATCGCTCGTTTTGGCTGCGATCAACTCGTCGCTGATCACGCCTTACAGCCAGATTGATCCTTCGCGCCTGTTCAGCAGCAACACGGTGGCCAATGGCAATTTCGCCGCCAACGTCGGTGCGATCAACGGTATCACCGGCCCGAACTTCATGTTCCAGTCGGATGCCAATGCGTCGTTCACCGCCACCCGAGTGCCGGAGCCGGGCACACTCGCCCTGGTTGGTTTGGCACTGGCTGGCGTTTCGCTGATCCGCCGCCGCAAGGCCTGATCCGGATCCCATGGCGCCAGCGTGGCGCCGCTGATGAAAACCGCGTCCATTCGGACGCGGTTTTTTTTCGGCTTCTTGCGAAGTGGTCAGTCGATGCCGTAGCGGCCCGGCGCCAGGATGCCTGCGGGGTCCAGCGCCTTCTTGATCGTGCCATTCAACTTCCGTACCGGCTCGGCGCCGTCATGCAGGCTGCTCCAGGCCAGCAGGCCTGCGCGGTACTGCTGGTAGCCTGCAGCCCGCATGTCGGACACCAGCGTGGCATAGAGTTCTTCTGCATGCCGGACTTCATCGACATCATCCTTGTCGTACAGGATGTTCATCAGGCAGGTGACGGACCGTGGGTTCATCACCAGCACGGCGACCCAGAAGTCCAGATTCGCTTCCTCGAAGCGCCGGCGCGCCCGGTCCATGAACGGCAGCATGTCGGCGCTGGTGAACGGCAGGATCGGGGCAAACCAGATCACGCCGCAGCCGTCGAGCGCCGGGCTGATGGCCTGGTCCGTCTTCAGCCGCCGCCGGCTGCGGTAGTAGGCATGCTTGACGAAGTAGTCGGTCGGGATGCCCTGCAGGATGCGGTGGACGTGCGGCGATGAGTCGAGCACCTGCAGCGACGCGCCGCCCACACGCTCGACGACCGCCTTCACCGCCGGGTACTTCCATGCGGTGGAGATCACGCGCTCCAGCACGGCCAGCATCCGGTCGGAGATGAAGAGCAGCCGGCCATGCCGCCCGAGCGCCCGTTTCAGGATGCGCCGCTGCAGGCGAACCTGGGCCTGCGTGCCGTAAATGCCGCCTGCGCAGGTCATGGCAGCAATGCCGTACTGGCGTCTGAGCGCTTCCACTTCGTCGGGCGACAGGTAGCCCCCGCCGGTGCGGTGTTGTTCGATGCGCTGGGCGACCACGGTCAACGAGACCATGTCGTTGATCATGTGCAGCTTGGTGGTGAGGATGCCCTGCAGCGCCAGTTGGCGAAACGTGTCGATCACCGCTGGCAGGTGGCTGGCGTCCTTGACCTCGAACACCCATGAGTTGTAGGCCTCCGGCTCTGGCATCAGCCAAAGCCCAGCCCGCGTGACCACGCCGAAGTTGGACTGGGTGAACATGCCTTCCAGATAGGGCCCCACACCCCACTTGTGCAGGTGCCAGGTCTTCGGGCCGTGGTCGTCACCGCCGATCGGCACGATGCTGCCGTCGGGCAGCACCACCTCGATGCCGCACAGATTGCCGAAGTGGTCGCCATACGGCGTCTCGCCGACGCCGCGGTCGAGTGCATTGCCGATCACGCTGCCCTGGGATGTGCCGTCGATGCAGTCGACCCACAGCTTGTAGCCGTGCTGCTTGAGGTGGGCATTGAGCTGCCCGTAGGTGACGCCGGGCTCGATGACCGCGTAGGCCAGTTCCTCGTTCACCTCCAGCACGCGGTTCATGCGGTGCAGCACCATCACCACCGCGCCGTCTTCGGTGGACAGCGTGGTGCCGTAACCCCAGTTGCGCCCGCCGCTGAACGGCCACACCTTCAGGCGGTGCCGGTTGGCTGCCTTCAGGACCGCAGACACATCCTCCGCGCTGCCCGGAAAGACCACGGCGCCGCACCGGCGCTCCCAGGGAATGGTGCAGCGCGAGTACCGATCGAGATCTTCCGGACCGGTACAGACATGGTCTGCGCCGATGGCATCGCGCAGTGCGGCGACAGCTTCAGGGCTGAGCAACGAAGCTGTCGACGGCGCGGCGGGTATCCGGCCCGGCTTGACTGCGCTAGTCATGCCAGTCGCCGGCCGGTTCGGTTGCTGGGTTGTCGTCATCGAGGTCTTCCCTTGCTGCGGTGTCTTCCACCAGTGTGGGCTTGCGCCGGATCGACTGGATCACGCCATCGCGCAGGGTGATCAGGTCGTCCGCCGCGTTCATCAGGCTGCGGTCATGCGACGAAAAGATGAAGGAGATCTTGTAGCGCTCCTGCACCTTGCGCATCAGCCGGATGATGGCGGCGCCAGTCTTGCTGTCGAGGTTGGCCGTCGGTTCATCGGCGATCACCAGCTTGGGCTTGCGCGCCAGCGCGCGTGCGATGGCGACACGCTGACGTTGCCCGCCAGAGAGCTGCCCCGGCAGGTTGTTGGCGCGGTCGGCCAGCCCCACCGCCTTGAGCAGGCGCTCCACACGCTTCCTGCGGCGGCCTGGGTCCATGCCAGCCAGCACCAGTGGGTATTCGATGTTCTCGAATGCGCTCAGCACCGGGATCAGGTTGAAGTTCTGGAAGATGAAGCCGATGTTGGCAGCGCGGAAGTCGGACAGTGCATCGTCGTCCAGTTCGTCGATGGGCTGGCCAGCCACCACCACCCGGCCTGTGTCGGGGCGGTCGATGCAGCCCACCAGGTTCAGCAAGGTCGTCTTCCCGCTGCCCGATGGCCCCAGCAGCACGGTGAAGTGGCCGGGCCGGATCAACAGGTTGATGCCCTGCAGGACCGGCACCTCGACGGCGTCGAGCCGGTACGACTTCGTGACTTCGCTCAACAGCGCAACGGGCTCCTGGGACAAGGGCGTCTCTCCGGTCAAGTCAGTACCAGCACGTCCGGGCGGTCGCTGCCGCCGTTGTCGATGGCGTCATACAGCACGTCCACCAACGCCGCGTGCCGCCGGGCAATCGCATCGCGCCGCATCTTCAGGTTCGGTGTCAGGTCGCCATCGTCGATGCTGAAGGCCCGGGGCAACAGCGCAATGGCTGCGGGCCGCTCGTGGTCACTCAAACCGGACAGGGCGGCGCGCAAGGCTGGCTCGATGGCCAGGCGCACAGCTGCTGCCGGCTGAGCCGAAGTGCAAGTGCACAGTGCCACTGCACACTTGCGACCGGCGCCCAAAACGATGGCCTGGTCGATGCCGGGCACGGCGCCCAGCACGCTTTCGATGCCTGCCGGAGCGATCCGGCGGCCGGTCGAGGTCTTGATCAGGTCGCTGGACCGGCCTGTGAGCGTGAGGAAGCCGTCCGCGTCGCGCGTGCCGATGTCACCGGTTTGGTACCAGCCGTCTGCGTCCAGCGCAGACGACGCCGGCTGGCCCAGGTAGCCATGGAACATGCCCGGCCCGCGCACCCGGATGGCGCCATCGGCGGCGATGTCGATCTCGTTGCCCGCCACCGGCCGCCCGACGGTGCCCATGCGATGGGCGTCGATCCGGTTCATGGCCATCGGCAGGATGTTCTCGCTGGTGCCGTAACTTTCCAGAACCAGCCAGCCCAGGGCTTGCAGATCCTCCAGAACCTGTCTCGGCAAGGGTGCCGACCCCGAAACCATGCATTGAAGGCGATCGCCCATCACAGCGCGCACACGCCGCAGCACCAGGCGATCGGCGCACTGGTGCAGCAGCGCAAGCCACCAGGGCGGCGGGCCGCCGGCGCGCCGAACTGCCTGCAGTTGGCGGCCGATGCCCCAGGCCCAGTGCACGACCGCGCGGCTGAGCGGGGGGCGCGCCGCGAGACTGGACAGAATTCCCGCCCGCAGCTTTTCGTAGAACCGCGGCACGCCGATGAAGATGTCCGGGTTGGCACTGGCCACCGCATCCATCACCCGCCGCGGGTCGCCCAGCAGGTAGGTGGCCGGGCC
>Ga0136636_10001277_pt1 | contig 14542 bp, 11 predicted proteins | sample AntDrymUQ8522106_2_FD_104653 | JGI IMG/M metagenome (GOLD analysis project Ga0136636, IMG submission 104653) | Polar desert sand microbial communities from Dry Valleys, Antarctica - metaG UQ852 (21.06) | ecosystem: Environmental > Terrestrial > Soil > Desert | place: Antarctica: Dry Valley... | reverse complement strand
TTGAACGCAATGTAGAGCCCGGCGAGGCCGTGTTCATCGCGCTCGACGGCACGGTGCATGCGCAGCAATGTGCGGACAACCCGCAGCTCAACCCCTGCATTTTTGAATTTGTGTACCTGGCCCGCCCCGATTCAGTGATGGACAACATCTCGGTCTACCAAGCGCGTCTGAATTTGGGCGAATCGCTGGCCAAGCGTGTGATCTCTACCGTGCCTCCGAACGAAATTGACGTCGTCATTCCTATCCCCGAGTCCAGCCGCCCTAGCGCTGCGCAACTCGCGCATCTATTGGGTCTGCCGTATCGCGAAGGGTTTGTGAAGAACCGTTACGTTGGGCGTACCTTCATCATGCCGGGCCAATCGGTGCGCAAAAAATCGGTGCGCCAAAAGCTCAACGCCATTGCCAGCGAATTCAAGGGTCGCAATGTGCTGCTGGTGGACGACTCTATCGTGCGCGGCACCACATCAAAAGAAATTGTGCAGATGGCGCGCGATGCCGGGGCCCGCAAGGTCTACCTAGCCAGCGCCGCGCCACCTGTGCGCTACCCCAATGTCTACGGCATTGACATGCCCACCAGCAGCGAGCTGGTCGCACACAACCGCAGCGTGGAAGAGATTCGACAAATCATCGGTTGTGATGCCTTGATTTACCAGGATGTAGATGGCATGAAGAAGGCCATTGGCTTGCTCAATTCCAAAATCACGGGCTTTGATGCGTCCTGCTTTGATGGTGTTTATGTCACCGGTGACATCACATCGGACGACATCAACCGCCTTAACGCAAACCGCGTGGGCGGGGAAGAAAACCAAGAGGACACCTCCCGTTTGGCACTCCCCAACCATGTGGATTGAAAACCCCTTTTTGTCATGATATACAAGACACTTCCTGAAGGCCTGCACCCGGATACTTTGGCCGTTCGCGCCGCAGTGGACCGCAGCCAGTACGGAGAAAACTCCGAGGCCTTGTACCTCACCAGCGGGTATGTTCAACCTACTGCCGAAGCCGCAGCGCGGCGCTTTGCGGGTGAAGAAGATGGTTTCACCTACGGCCGCTATGGCAATCCGACGGTGAGCAGTTTCGAGCAGCGATTGGCCGCCATGGAAGGCACCGAAGCGGCTATGGGCACGGCGTCCGGCATGTCGGCCATCCTGATGATGTGCATGGGCTTGTTGCAGTCCGGCGACCATGTGGTGTGTTCGCAGTCCATGTTTGGTTCCACCATCAAGCTCATTGGCTCAGACTTGGCCAAGTTTGGTGTGCAGTCCAGCTTTGTGTCGCAGACCGATGTTGATGCGTGGCGTGCGGCCGTGCGCCCCAACACCAAACTGCTGTTTGCCGAGACGCCGACCAACCCGCTGACCGAGGTCTGCGACATTGCGGCCCTGGCCGATATTGCGCACAAGGCAGGTGCTTTGCTGGCGGTGGACAACTGCTTTGCCACGCCGGCGCTGCAGCGGCCCGTGGAAATGGGGGCAGACATCATCATGCATTCGGGCACCAAGTTTCTCGATGGCCAAGGCCGTGTCATGGCGGGTGCCTTGTGTGCCAGCCAACAATTGGTGACCGAGAAATTTTTGCCCATACTCAAAAGCGGCGGCATGACCTTGGCACCTTTTAATGCGTGGGTTGTGCTCAAGGGCCTGGAGACCCTGGGCATCCGCATGCGGGCCCAGTCGGCACAGGCGCTGGCTCTGGGGGAGTGGCTGGAGAATCACCCGTCCGTCAACCAAGTGTTTTACCCTGGGCTGGTGAGTCATCCCCAGCATCACCTGGCCATGGCCCAACAGGGCGGGCTGGGCGGTGCGGTGCTGTCGTTTGCCGTCAAGGCCAACAACCCCGACGATGCACGCAAGCGGGCTTTCCACGTGTTGGACTCGATGCAGGTCGTGTCCCTGGCGACCAACCTGGGTGACACCAAGTCCATGGCGACGCACCCGGCCAGCACCTCACACGGCCGCATGACCGAGGCGCAGCGTCAGTCGGCCGGCATTGGCCAGGGTCTGATCCGCGTTGCGGTGGGCCTGGAGCATATTGAAGACATAAAGACCGACCTCGCGAGAGGCCTGGATACCCTGACATGACATCACGAAAAATTCGCACCCGCATTGCCCCGTCGCCGACTGGGTTTTTGCACCTGGGCACCGCCCGCACCGCTTTGTATTCCTGGGCCTATGCGCGCCACTTTGGTGGCGAGTTTGTGCTGCGCATTGAAGACACCGATGTGGCGCGCTCCACGCAAGATTCGGTCGACCAGATTCTGGAATCCATGCGCTGGCTGGGGCTGGACTACGACGAAGGCCCGATCTACCAAATGCAGCGGCTGGACCGCTACAAGGCGGTCATCGACCAAATGATTGCAGAGGGCAAGGCCTACTACTGCTACAGCACGCCTGAAGAACTGGAAGCCACGCGCGAAGCCAAGCGTGCCAAGGGTGAAAAAACTTTGTACGACGGTCGCTGGCGCCCCGCACAGGGCAAGACCTTGCCCGCCATTCCCGCCGGTGTGCAGCCGGTGGTGCGTTTCTGTAACCCGCCCGATGGCGATGTGAGTTGGGACGATCTGGTCAAGGGCCCCATCATCATCAGCAACCGCGAGATCGATGACCTCATCATCGCGCGTACCGATGGTGTGCCCACCTACAACTTCGCCGTGGTCGTGGACGACTGGGACATGGAGATCAGCCACGTGTTTCGTGGAGATGAGCACATCAACAACACGCCGTGGCAGATCAATATTTTCAACGCACTGGGTGCGCCGCTGCCGCAGTTTGGCCATTGCCCGGTAATCCTGGGTGACGACGGGCAAAAGTTGTCCAAGCGCCGTGGCGCCGTCAGCGTGACCGCTTACGAAGAGGGCGGCTATCTGCCCGAAGCCATGCTCAATTATTTGGCCCGCTTGGGCTGGAGCCATGGTGATGAAGAGTTGTTCAGCAGTGATCAATTGGTGGCCTGGTTTGATGGCACGCACTTGAACAAGAGCCCCGCCCAGTGGGACCCGGTCAAGCTGCTGTGGGTAAATGCCCAGTACATCAAGCAGGCAGACAACGTGCGCCTGGCTGGCCTCGTCGCGGTGCAATTGGCCAAGCAGGGCATTGCGTTGGACGCTACCTCTGCCGAGAGCCATTTACCCCAAGTATGTGCATTGCTCAAAGACCGTTGTGACACCACGGTTGCGTTGGCCGCTTGGGCCGCCAAGTTTTACAGCGATGTCATTCCAGATCCTGCAGAGTTGGCGCAGCACGTTACAGAGGCAGCGCGCCCTGCGGTTGCGATGCTGGCCGAGAAGCTGCGCACCTGTGCATGGGACAAGACGTCTATCGCAACGGTGATCAAGGAAGTGCTGGCAGCGAACGCTCTGAAGATGCCGCAGTTGGCTATGCCTGTGCGGGTGTTGGTCATGGGCACGGCCCAGACGCCATCGTTAGATTCGGTGCTGGAAATGTGCGGAAGAGAAAAAGTAATCGCAAGACTTGCGAAAGCATGATTTCTAAGGCTATAATTTGAGGCTCGGAAATTGAGAATGTTTTAAAAAGCTTTCTCAGGTTACTGCAGAGAAATCAGGCAGTAGTCATTGGGGTATTGGGGGTATAGCTCAGCTGGGAGAGCGCTTGCATGGCATGCAAGAGGTCAGCAGTTCGATCCTGCTTACCTCCACCAAAGTTTTCGAGAGCGGATTAGTCCAAGGTTTTGACCCCATCGTCTAGAGGCCTAGGACACTACCCTTTCACGGTAGGTACCGGGGTTCGAATCCCCGTGGGGTCGCCAAGATTCATCGCAAGATGATCGAAGCGCAAGTTGGTAACAGCCAGTCCGCAAGGGCAGGCGACTTGGCTCGAAAGAGCGAATGGTTACCGCTACCGGGAGCGGTAGTTCAGTTGGTTAGAATACCGGCCTGTCACGCCGGGGGTCGCGGGTTCGAGTCCCGTCCGCTCCGCCAAAATTGAAAAGCCATCAGTCGCAAGACTGGTGGCTTTTTCTACTTATGGCTCAATCTGCTTTCACCGCCAAGCGCCAAAGTGTTGTCACTTCCGCAGCGCGTGCAGCGTGCAAGCTGTCGCTGGTATCTTGGGCTTTCGCGTGTAGAGGTTTAGCATCGAATCTACCCATTACGGTCAGCCCTGCATTTTCAATGGCTGACAAAAATTCCATGCGGGTTCGCAGACCCAGGTGCTCTGCCAAGTTTGACATGATTAACCAGCCTTCGCCAGCAGGTGTCAAGTGCGTGGCCAATCCTTTGAGAAAACCCCGCAACATGTGGCTGCCTTCGTCATAGACCGCGTGTTCGATGGGTGAGCTGGGCCGTGCTGGCAGCCAAGGGGGGTTACACACAATCAATTGCGCTTGGCCTTCGGGGAATAGGTCGGTCTGGATCAGTTGTATCTGACCGCTAACTCCCAGTCGGTTTAAGTTTTCTTGTGCGCACGCCAAGGCGCGTGGGTCTTGGTCGGTGGCTACGACTTGCGCGACGCCACTTCGTACCATCACCGCCGCCAGCACGCCACTGCCGGTGCCAATGTCGAACGCAATATTTATCTTGGGTCTTTTTGGCAGCAGACGACGCCTTTAACGCGGTCGCGACCAACTCCACATACTCTCCACGCACCGGCGAAAAAACACCGTAGTGCGGATGAATGCGGTTGTTGTGCGGATCGCCAAGAGCGGGCATTGCCACTCTTTTTTTTCGCCATTCGTGTGCGCTGATAAAGCCCAGTAACTCGCGCAGCGAAACAACTGAAACACAAGAGTCAGGGTTCGCAACACCCCATGCCTCGGTGCAGGCCTGGCGGGCATCGGGTGAGCGCCGCGATGGGATGCTCAGGCCGGCTAGGACCGGTATCAAAACCATTCCCAGCACCCGTGCCCGTTGCGCCTGCGCTTGGCGGTGCAGGTTAAAGGCACTCTCTACGGGCTTGGCTGACTCGGCATTGGCGGCTATGGAACCCTTGGCGGTTTGCTTGCGTTGGGTGCGCTTGGCAGGTTGATCAACCCTGCGGGCCATGGGTTGTAGCAGTTGACGGGCATTTTGAAAATTACCGCGCCACAACAATGCGGTGCCTTCGCAGGCTAAGCGGTATGCCGCATCTGCGGTGATGGTGTCATCGGCAATGACAACTTTTTTGGGTGGAGATGCGCCACGTTCAGAGCGCCACACGGCGTTGCAGGGCACTTTACCGTCTAGCCAGTGCAGGGCAAGTGGTGGTGTCGGCATTGTTCGCAAAGCCGAAAGTTTCATCAGTAAGACTTGAAGATGGCATGAGAGGATTGTTTGACTATGGCGACCTTCATTTAACAGATGCGAAACGCGCACGATTAAACTGGTGTTTGTCCATCTTCAGTTTTCCCCGTGAACAAGCCTCGCCCTCACTCCCACCAACCGCTTGCTGAACGCTTGCGCCCCAAGAACCTGGGCCAAGTGATTGGCCAGCAGCATCTGCTGGGGGAGGGGATGGCCTTGCGGCTGGCATTTGAGTCTGGTCAGCCCCATAGTTGCATCCTGTGGGGGCCACCCGGAGTGGGCAAAACCACCATCGCGCGGCTGATGGCGCACGCGTTTGATGCGCAGTTCATCAGCATCAGCGCGGTGCTGGGCGGCGTCAAAGACATTCGTGAGGCGGTCGAGCAGGCACAGGTAGCGCTGGGTCAGGGACGGCGCACCATATTGTTTGTGGATGAAGTACACCGATTCAACAAGAGCCAGCAAGATGCGTTTTTATCGCATGTGGAGAGTGGCCTGTTTACCTTCATTGGTGCTACCACCGAGAACCCGTCTTTTGAAGTCAACTCGGCATTGTTGTCGCGGGCTGCAGTTTATGTGCTGCAACCCCTTACAGCCGAAGATCTTAAGCAAATCGTGGCTGTAGCCCTCGTGGATGCTGATCTTCCCGCTATTGAAAGTATAGCGGTTGATCGTCTGGTGGCCTACGCGGATGGCGATGCCCGTCGTCTGCTGAACACGTTGGAAACCCTTTCTGTGGCTGCGCAACAAGAGCGTGTGGATGAGGTAACCGATGTCTGGCTGCTCAAGGTGTTGGGGGAGCGCATGCGCCGATACGACAAGGGCGGTGAGCAGTTTTATGACTCGATTAGCGCACTGCACAAATCGGTGCGTGGTTCAGACCCGGATGCTGCGCTTTACTGGCTGGTGCGCATGCTGGACGGGGGTGCCGATCCGCGCTACATGGCGCGTCGGCTGATTCGCATGGCTAATGAAGACATTGGTCTGGCTGACCCCCGAGCCTTGCGCATGGCGCTGGATGCAGCCGAGGTCTATGAGCGGCTGGGTACGCCGGAAGGCGAGTTGGCCTTGGCACAGTGTGTCCTTTACCTAGCTGTAGCCCCCAAGTCCAATGCCGTCTACAAGGCCTTCAACGAAGCCCGTGCACTGGTAAAAAAGGAGGGGTCACGCCCCGTGCCCATGCACTTGCGCAACGCGCCAACCAAGCTGATGAAGCAGTTGGACTATGGCAAGGACTACCGTTATGCGCACGATGAAGAAGGTGGTTTTGCCGCTGGCGAAACCTATTTCCCCGACGGCATGGCTGCGCCCCATTTCTACCGCCCGGTAGAGCGGGGGTTGGAAATACGCATTGCTGAAAAACTGCGTCATTTGAAGGCCCGCAATGCCGGGCTTGCGCCCGACGCTGAGGATGTTGGATCCTGATTGCCCCACGCTTTTTCTGCCTCGACTATTAGCTGCGCTTACTCCTTGGTGTTTCCTCTGATGTACCCCTGTTGCTAGGGGTAAACCCAAGGGTATCAAGCCTCGACTCGGTTAGTCCCTTGGCTACAATCCCATCCACTTGCCTGTAGCACCATGAAAGAAATGGCAGGCTTTTTGCTAACGTACGAGTGCAGCTCACAAGGCCACGCGGATCGTCAACAAATTGCTGTTAAAGAAATTGGTGATCTACGCACCGGCCAACAAATCGGAGAACTTATATGGAAATTTTGTTGCAGCAGATCATCAATGGTCTGGTGTTGGGCAGCATGTACGCGCTCATTGCCTTGGGCTACACCATGGTGTACGGCATCATTAACCTGATCAACTTTGCCCACGGTGAAGTCATGATGGTGGGGGCTCTAACCAGCTGGTCCATCATCAATTTGATGCAGGAATCCATGCCCGGTGCACCCGGATACGTTATTCTGATCATTGCTTTGCTGATTGCCTGTGTGGTTGCAGCAACCCTCAATTTTGTAATTGAAAAGGTGGCCTACCGCCCCTTGCGCAACAGCCCGAAACTCGCGCCGCTGATCACCGCCATCGGCATGTCCATCTTGCTACAGACCCTGGCGATGATCTTGTGGAAGCCGACTTACAAGTCCTATCCCACGCTGTTGCCCAACACCCCGGTTGAAATCGGTGGCGCCCTGATCTCCCCGACGCAGATCATGATTCTGGTCTTCACAGCCGTGTCGCTGGCGATATTAATGTGGCTGGTCAATCACACCAAATTGGGGCGCGCCATGCGTGCTACCGCCGAGAACCCAAGGGTTGCTGGCTTGATGGGTGTCAAGCCTGACATGGTCATCTCCGCCACCTTCATTATTGGTGCGGTTTTGGCAGCTATTGCGGGTGTGATGTACGCATCCAATTACGGTACCGCACAACACGCAATGGGTTTTCTGCCAGGTCTGAAGGCTTTTACCGCCGCAGTTTTTGGTGGTATCGGCAATCTGGCCGGCGCTGTAGTGGGTGCGCTGCTTTTGGGTCTGATTGAGTCAATCGGCGCAGGCTATATCGGCGCCCTGACCGGCGGTGTGCTGGGTAGCCACTACTCTGACATTTTCGCGTTCATCGTTCTAATCATTGTGCTGACGCTGCGACCCTCGGGTCTGCTGGGTGAGCGAGTGGCAGACCGAGCTTGAGGAGCACTCTCACATGAAACAACAACAAAAAATCTTTCTGTTCTTGCTGGCCGCCGTTGGCCTGCTAATACTGCCGCTGGTGCTGCAAAGCTTCGGAAATGCATGGGTGCGTATTGCCGACATGGCACTGCTGTTTGTACTGCTGTCGTTAGGCCTCAATATTGTGGTGGGCTACGCGGGTCTGCTGGATCTGGGCTATGTTGCGTTTTTCGCCATTGGTGCATACACCTTCGGTCTGATGGCGTCACCGCATTTGACCGACACCTTCCCGGCGTTGGCCGCGATGTTCCCTGATGGCTTGCATATGCCGCTGTGGGTGATTCTTCCGGTGGCTGCGGCGATAGCGGGTCTGTTTGGTGTGCTGTTAGGTGCGCCCACCTTGCGCCTGAGGGGCGACTACCTGGCCATTGTGACCTTGGGGTTTGGCGAAATTATCCGGGTGTTCCTCAACAACCTGGATCATCCTGTCAACCTTACCAACGGACCCAAAGGTATCAGCCAAATTGACGCGTTTCATATTTTTGGCCTGGATCTGAGTAAAAAACTGGTTGTCGGCGGTTTTGAAGTGGCTTCCGTATCCCTCTACTACTACCTGTTCCTGTTTCTGGTGGTGATCAGTGTCGTGATTTGCCACCGCCTCGAACTGTCCCGCGTGGGCCGTGCATGGATGGCAATCCGTGAAGACGAAATCGCTGCCAAGGCCATGGGCATTAATACACGAAACCTCAAGCTGCTCGCTTTCGGTATGGGCGCTACCTTTGGCGGTGTGTCGGGAGCCATGTTTGCATCCTTCCAGCGCTTTATCTCGCCTGAGTCGTTCACCCTGATGGAATCAGTAATGATCGTTGCCATGGTGGTCTTGGGCGGTGTTGGCCACTTGCCTGGCGTTATTTTGGGGGCAGTTTTGTTGTCTGCCTTGCCCGAGGTGTTGCGCTACGTGGCTGGCCCCTTGCAGGATATGACAGGCGGGCGTTTGGACGCATCCATCCTGCGCCAATTGCTGATCGCTTTGGCCATGATCATTGTTATGCTGATGCGCCCCCGCGGACTATGGCCATCGCCCGAGCACGGTAAGTCCTTACAGAACGCCAAGAGCTGAACGGAATCACCAACATGACAGATACAGTACTTAACGTCTCCGGCGTTTCCAAACGGTTTGGTGGTTTACAGGCTCTCAGCGATGTAGGCATCAAGATTGAGCGCGGGCAAGTCTACGGATTGATCGGCCCCAACGGCGCAGGCAAAACAACTTTCTTCAATGTGCTGACCGGTTTGTACACGCCTGACAGCGGCAGCTTCCAGCTGGCCGGCAAGCCCTATCAGCCCACCGCAGTGCATTTGGTTGCCAAAGCCGGCATTGCGCGCACCTTCCAGAACATCCGCCTGTTCTCCGAAATGACAGCGCTTGAAAACGTGATGGTAGGCCGGCACATCCGTACGCACTCAGGGCTTATGGGTGCGATTTTTCGCACAGCTGGATTCAAGTCTGAAGAAGCCGCGATTGCAAAGCGTTCCCAGGAGTTACTGGACTATGTTGGCATTGGCAAGTTCGCTGACTACAAGGCCCGCACACTGAGCTACGGTGATCAGCGGCGTCTGGAGATCGCGCGCGCGTTGGCGACCGATCCCCAGTTGATTGCCCTGGACGAGCCAGCTGCTGGCATGAACGCGACTGAAAAGGTCATGTTGCGCGAACTGATTGACCGGATCCGCAAAGACAATCGCACCATTTTGCTGATCGAACACGATGTCAAATTGGTCATGGGACTGTGCGACCGCGTTACCGTGTTGGACTATGGCAAGCAAATTGCCGAAGGCACACCGGCCGACGTGCAGAGAAACGAAAAAGTGATTGAAGCGTATCTGGGCACCAGCGGCCACTAGGCAGCTTCAGGAGAACAAAACAATGACAGCAACGAATATTTTGCTCAAGGTTACCGGATTGAAGGTTTCCTATGGGGGCATCCAGGCCGTAAAGGGTGTGGATTTCGAAGTCCGTGAAGGTGAATTGGTGTCCTTGATCGGCTCCAATGGCGCCGGCAAGACCACGACCATGAAGGCTATTACTGGCACACTGCCTATCAATGCGGGTGACATTGAATACCTTGGCAAGAGCATCCGAGGCCAAGGTCCTTGGGACCTGGTCAAGCAGGGCTTGGCCATGGTGCCTGAAGGCCGTGGTGTGTTTACCCGCATGACGATCATCGAAAACTTGCAGATGGGTGCGTATATCCGCAACGACAAGGACGGTATCGCGTCCGACATGGAAAAGATGTTCACCATCTTCCCGCGCCTGCGCGAACGCAAAGACCAGTTGGCAGGCACTATGTCCGGTGGTGAGCAGCAGATGCTGGCTATGGGGCGTGCACTGATGAGTCGCCCCAAGGTTTTGTTGCTGGACGAGCCCTCTATGGGCCTGTCACCCATCATGGTGGACAAGATCTTTGAAGTGGTGAAAGATGTGTATGCACAGGGTGTGACCGTGCTGCTGGTCGAACAAAATGCGAGCCGCGCCCTTGGCATTGCCAACCGCGGCTACGTGATGGAGTCTGGCATCGTCACCATGTCTGGCAATGCTTCCGAGATGTTGACAGACCCGAGGGTTCGCGCGGCCTATTTGGGCGAGTAAGCCATTTCGCAAACTAAAAAGCCACCGTAACGGTGGCTTTTTTATACCTGAACTTTATCGGCTTCGGATGTGAAGGAGTCGGCAAAAAATTCGTCTGGTGGAAGGTGCGCAAGGTCTGAGAAGTCTCGACGTGCCGATTCGATGACGATAGGCGCTCCACAGGCATAGACTTGGTAATCGCTCAAATCTGGAAAGTCCGCCATTACTGCACGGTGAACGAAGCCGCTTCTACCTTGCCACCCGTCCTCAGGCGCAGCGTCCGATATGACTGGTATGTAGCGCAAGTGGGGCATGGTTTGCAGCTGTGCCGTGACCCAGTCTTGCATGTACAAATCGGCAGGTCTGCGACCACCCCAGTACAGCGTGACACTACGGTGTGTCTCCAGGTGCTGCATGTGCTCGATCAGGGCCTTGATGGGCGCGAACCCTGTGCCGGATGCCATCAGGATGATAGGTTTTTCGGAGTCCTCACGCAGAAAAAACGATCCGAAGGGGCCTTCGACCCGAAGGATCTCCTTCTCTTTCATGGCTCCAAACACGTGGTCGGTGAACTTGCCACCGGGCATATGGCGGATATGCAGTTCCATGATGGTCCCAAGACCGGGTGCGCTTGCCATGGAGTAGCTGCGCCGTGCGCCGTCGCGCAATATGAATTCGACATATTGCCCTGCCCGGTAGGCGAAGCTGTCGTTGGCTGGAAGCTGCAACTGCAGCACCATGACGTCATCAGATTTTCTGGTCAATGAAATGACACGGGTTGGCATTTTTTTAATCGGCAGTGCGCCAAGCTCGGTCACCTGGCGAGACTCGAGCACCAGGTCCGATTGGGGTTGTGCGCAACAGGTCAGCACAAAACCCGACGCTTCCTCCTCCAAGCTCAGTGCTTTGAGCTGGTGTGCGCCATGTATAACCGTGCCGGACACCAGCTTGCACTTGCAAGATCCACAGGCTCCGTCTTTACAGCCATACGGTAAACCAATTCCCTGGCGAATACCGGCCGCCAGCACGGCTTCACCCGCCGCCACGTCGAATGTGCGACCACTGGGTTGTACCCATACTGAAAAATTTGTGGCGTTTGAACTGCTTGCTGTCATCTTGTAGGTATCCTAGGCGTACTCAAATTGGAACGGATCAGCGATTTTGCCTTCAAACCAGACTCCCCTTGGTGCCTTGCCTGCGCGATTTCGCCGTGAACGTTTGCTGATTGTCGGCTGCGGCGATGTTGGGATGCGCGTGGCAGCCCAAATGCAGGGCAAAGTACGCCTGTTAGCACTGACCTCCCAGGAGGGGAGGACGGAGCTTCTGCGCGCCCATGGGTTGACGCCGTTGCTCGGCAACCTGGATCATGGCCAAAGCCTGCGCAGGCTGGCCGGTTTGGCGACTCGGGTCGTTCACTTGGCGCCTCCTCCGTCAGAATCATGGTCTGATCCCCGTACCCAGAACCTGTTGCGTGCTCTGCGCTTGCGCAGTCAGCCGCGTAGCGCCGTATATGGCTCCACCAGCGGCGTCTATGGCGACTGCCGCGGTGCCTGGGTTGCTGAAACACAGGCCGTACGTGCAGGTACTCCCAGAGCCCAACGCCGTACCTTCGCCGAGGCACAAGTCCGATTCTGGGGGTTGTCTTCAGGCGTGCGTGCCAGCATTCTGCGTATCCCGGGCATTTATGCTCCGGATCGTGAGGGCGGCACGCCCCGTGCCCGTCTGCTGAAGGGCACACCCGTGTTGCTGCAGGAGGACGATGTTTACACCAACCATATCCATGCCGATGATTTGGCGCGTGCCTGTTGTATTGCACTGTGGCGAGGCGCACCCCAAAGGGTTTACAACGTCAACGACGACAGCGCCTTGAAGATGGGCGATTATTTTGATCTGGCAGCCGACCTGTACGGCTTGCCGCGACCACCCAGAATCGCAAGGGAGGGGGCCGCTGCGCAGCTACCTTTGATGTTGTTGAGTTTTATGAACGAGTCGCGTCGCATGGTCAACACCCGCATGAAGCGCGAGCTACGTCTCAAACTGCACCATCCATCTGTGCTTGGCGGTCTTGGGTGACATTTTGGTCAAGGGCTGATGCCGTGTCGACCTCGTCCGGATGTTGTTGTCGCAGGGCATTGAAAGCATCCAGATTGGCAAACAGTATGTCTACCAAAGCTGGTTCAAATTGACTCCCACTGCCTTCTCGGATGGCATTTGCCACCATTTCAGGGGGCCAAGGCTCCCGGTAGCTTAGGTGCGATCCCAGAGAGTCAAAAACATCTGCCAATGCTGTGATGCGCGCAGAAATGGGGATAGCCGTTCCTGCCAGTCCGTTTGGATAACCGCTACCATCCCATCGCTCATGGTGCGATAGGGCAATTTCCGCAGCCATTCGCATCAGGGGACGGTGGGAGCGTTGCAAAATGTCCAACCCAAACTGGGCGTGCTGTTGCATCAAAGTCCATTCGTCAGGGGTCAACTTGCCGGGCTTGTGCAGGATGGTATCGGGGATCGCCACTTTGCCGATGTCGTGCAGAGGGGATGCGTTTTGGATCAACAGCACATGCGCATCTGGCAAGCCATAGAGGCGGGCAAGCATTTCGCAGGCCATGGCGACACGTTTGACGTGTGCTCCGGTTTTCTGGGTGCGGGCTTCCACTGCATCCGCAAGTGTGTAGACCAGTTCCTTCTGGGTTTCCTGCAAGTCGTCTTGCAAGTGGATATTTTCGAAGGTTATGGCAACACTCTGGGTATAAATCTCCAGCAATTGTTGGTCCAGCTTTCCCAGCCCTATTGCGTGCTTCAAATACAACAAATTTCCGCCGCCATTTTTTGCGGCGGAATAGAGAACATAAGCATCTTCAAAATGCTGCCCTGCTTTTTTCTTGAACACTTCGGCAAACCGCTTTGACACGATCTCGGGAAGGTTTGCACACGGGTCGCTTGTGCTGTATTGGACGAAATCGCCAGTCGCGGCAATGGTTTTCGTCTCGTGCTCGCCATTCTCCGCATTGGGCAAAATGATGCAGTACAGCGCGGACTTGTCCAGATTCAACAGCGATGTAAGCTGGTCCAGCACCGCAGACGCAAAGACGGTGAGCGATTCTGCAGTTTGCACCATCGCCGTCGCGTTGAGAACGCGTGCCAGCCCATCACGCTGGTACTCGATGATGCACAGATCACGGTAAGCACGTAGCTTGCTGTACAGCAGGGTACGCAGCTTCTGAATTGTCAGGTCGGTTTTTTCCTTGTAGTCGTCAATGTCGTACTCGCGTATGACACGGTCTTCCGGGGCTTGTCCGGGTTGTCCGGTGCGCATGACTAGGCGGGTGCGATGGTTCTCTAGCGTGTTGCGCACATAGTGGACCAAGTCCAGTCCTGCGTGGTCTGACTCCATCACCACATCGACAATGGCCAGTGCAATATCGTTGCGGGTGTTGAATATCTCGCGGCCTGCCTGGCCAGAATGTGCGCTGAGCAATTCCAGCTCACTACCTTGAAACTCGAAGCCTTTAAGCGCCAGACGTGTGACCGCATGCACTTCAGCATCATCGTCCACCAGCAGGATGCACCAGGGCTTTTTAGCCGATGACTTTGTGCTGGCAGAGGGCGGGGATTCTTCGTCGGCAAAAATCAAATCCATGGTGCTGGTCCTGCTGGTTTCAAAAAGGCATTCGGGTCAGCAGAATATTCTACGCAGAATGTATGGCAGTGGTTGCCCGCATTTTCCATTTCGAGCAGCGCTGCCATAAGTTGCGCCTCGTTTGCCTATGCGCGATAGGCGCGAACCAGTATTTTCCAGACCAGCCAACTGGTCATGAGCGTAATGGGGCTGGCCCACAACACATCACTAAGCCAGTGTGCGCCAGCGGCCATTCGCGAAAACCCTATGGCAAGCCCAGAGACGACCCCTACCATGCCCCACAGAACACGGCGTCTGCGGTCTATCAACATGAGCGAAGCCAGGAAAAAGCCGCAAGCCACATGGCCACTGACAAACGAGCAATTGCTATTGCACTGGTCCGTCATGACGGCTGCCCGGGTGAATTGCTGGGTGCCGCCAAAGGC
>Ga0136636_10001276_pt1 | contig 14546 bp, 10 predicted proteins | sample AntDrymUQ8522106_2_FD_104653 | JGI IMG/M metagenome (GOLD analysis project Ga0136636, IMG submission 104653) | Polar desert sand microbial communities from Dry Valleys, Antarctica - metaG UQ852 (21.06) | ecosystem: Environmental > Terrestrial > Soil > Desert | place: Antarctica: Dry Valley... | reverse complement strand
CGCCACGGCGCAGGGCGCGAGCGGGTAGCGCAGTCCGAAGCGGGACGTGATCACGCCCCAGCTGGCCACGGCCGCAAACAGCGTGGCGAGCAGCGCGGCGCGCGAGCCGAGCGTCTCACGGGCGAGCAGGAAGATCGCCGGCAGCATGAGCCAGCCGATCAGGGAGGTGCCCAGCTTGAGCGCCATGTAGTCGGGCTGGAGGTTGAAGCCTCGGATGAGAGCGGCGGTCCAGTAGAACTGCCATGGCTCGCGGCCGGTGTTGCGCTCAAAGAAGATGTAGTTTGTGCCAGAGAGCACATCGCCCACGTCGAGCAGCTTCTCGGCCTGGTCGCTGTTCATGTCGCGGGGGTTATCGGCGAGGTCGGCGAAGCGGAAGGCGGCGCCGAGGGCGAGGATGGCGAGCAGGAGGGCGATGGCCGATAGCCGATAGCCGATAGCCGATAGCCGAACCGTCTGGAACGCGAACGGCGCGAACGGGTACGAACGGCGCGCATCACCGTCCACCGTCCATCGTCTCCCGTCCGCCCAACGGCGATAGTCGGCGTGGGCGGCGAGGAAGCAGCCGACGGCCACGAGCCAGGGGACGACGTTGGCGGGACGGTAGCGGTTGCCGGTGGCGTTGGCGAAGGCGAAGCCGGCGGCCAGCAGGGCCACGATGGTGAGCCAGAAGCGCCAGTTGGGCGCGAGGGGCCGGGCGCGGGGGCCGGGGAGCAGCGCGGCGTGGAGTGGCCCATGGGCGCCGAGCGCCACCAGGCTGACTGCACCGAGGTAGCCGAGCACGCCGACGAGGGTGCTGCCATTGGCGATGGCAAGCTGCGCGAGGATGGCGAGGAGCAGCCCGGCGGCGAGCAGCGGGGCTGCGTGCCGGGCGTGTTTATCCACAGATGCCACAGATGCCACAGATTTCCGCCCCACTGCTGGCCCCAACCGCACTGTTCAGCATTTTGCATTAGTCTAAGCTGCCATCACGCCCCCACGCGGCCCTCGACCTCCTCGCAGATCGCGTGCAGGATCAGGCCGTGGATCTCCTGGATGCGGGCGCTGTTTGCGCTGGGCACCACGATGGCGTGGTCGGCCAAGGCGCGGGCGGGGCCGCCAGCGTTGCCGAGCAGGGCCACGGAAAGCACGCCGCAGCTGCGGGCGGCGGCGAGAGCGCTAAGAATGTTTGGCGAGCGGCCGGAGGTGCTGAAGACAACTAGGGCGTCGCCGGGGCGCGCCAGGCCGCGCAGCTGGCGTGAGAAGACATGCTCGTAGCCGAAGTCGTTGGCGATACAGGTGAGGGCGCCCACGTCGGTGTTGAGGCAGATCGCGGGCAAGGGGCGACGGTCGCCACGGTAGCGCCCGATCAGCTCCTCGGCGAGATGCATGGCGTCGGCGGCGCTGCCGCCATTGCCGCAGCTAAAGAGCGTGCGGCCAGCGAGCAGGCTATCGGCGAGCAAACGCGCAATGGCATCGACCTGCTCCGCCTGAGGGGCGAAGGCGGCGAGGGTAGCCGCCAGCTCGGCGGATTGTTCACGGAACGATGGCATAGGCTTCACGATAGAGACAACAAGAGCACAGCGCCAACGGCATTATAGCCGCAACGCTTAGCATTCATAGCTGCCTGAACGCCCGAGCCCTCTGGACCACGAAGCCGCGAACGGCTGCGCACCACCGCGAAACCGGCCATGCGGGTTGCGCGGCGTGCGCGGTTGCGCGTTCGCGCGGTTCGTGCCACTTCGCGCCGTTCGTGGTCCAGACGTTCGGGCCATTCTGGTCCTCGGCCTACTTGCCTGCCAGGCGCAGCGCTTTCTCCAGGGCGGCGCGCATCAGCTGGAGGCGGCGCAGCTCGCTCGCGTCGTCGTCGCCGAAACTGGCGCGGCCGTCGGCGAGGGCGGTGGCGCGGCGCAGCAGCAGGACGCGCTCCAGGTCGCTTAGATCCAGGATAAGCTGGGCGAGGCGGCCGACAGGCTCCTCCAGCGGGCCGCGCGGCTCGGCCACGCTGTCGCCCGCACCGCCGCCAAGGATCTCGACGGCCTCTGAGGCGGCGCCCACGGCCTCGAAGATCGCCTTGTAGGCCTGGTCGCCCTCGGGGTAGATCTGGTACTCGGGGTGGATGTCGCCCTTCATCTGGAGGTGGTAGTAGACTGCGCCGGCCACATTCACCGGCAGAGCGGGCCAGCCGTCGCCGCCGTGGAGCAGGCGGGCGTAACGCTCGCCCTTCAGCTGGCGAGGCGTCTTGTCGGTATTGTGGATGCCGTACTCGGTGACGTACCAGGGCATGGCGGGGAAGTATTGCTGGTGCAGCTGCACCGCGTCGCGCAGCTCGCCCTTGGTGGCGGGCGCCTGGTCGGGCTTAAAGGCGTAGAACTCGTAAAAGTGCATGCCGACGTAGTCGCACATGGCGATCTGCTTCTGGGCGATCTCGTAGAAGCGCTGCATGTTGCCGCGCGCGTCCATCATAAAGCCGGGGGAGATCAGGGTGGCCTGCGGGAAGACCTGGCGGCAGCGATTGACGGTCTGCTCCAGGAAGTAGGCCCAGCGCCAGATAAATTCGTCGTCCTGGTTGAAGACATTAGGCTCGTTGCCGAGCTCGATCATCATATCGGGCTTGAGCTCGTACCAGGGCTGTAGCTCCTGCTGCACCATGTCGGGGTTGAGGAAGTCGTACTCCCAGTACTGGGCGTTTGCGCCCTTGGCGCCGGGGATGGTGCCGCCGGCGAGCGGGTCGTGGGGGCGGGCGTAGCTCGGGTCGCCGCTTACGGTGCGGACGATCAGGTTGGGCACCATGTCGATCACGCGCTGGCGGGTCTCGGTGGTCCAGCTGGTTGGCAGGCCCCAGCCTGTGACAACCTTTACCACGTCGTAGCTGCCAAGCCGGACACAATCTTCAAGCGTATCGAGCTTGTCGACATAGGTCAGGATCACGCCTTTTTGCCGCTGTGCCATGGGACTATCCCTCTGTGTAGCTCTAGGGTCGCTGGGTGTATTGTAGGCTACTACAGGCACCCACAAGGGGCGCCCTTACGTTAGGGCGTAGGCCACGCTCTGGGCGAGCATCAGCGCGACCATCGCGGCCGGCCCAGCGAGGGGGAGGCTATCGCGGCCTAGTCGCCAGGCTGCCCAGAGGCCCACGGGCAGCGTGGCGAGCGTGGCCCAGGCAACGGGCCAGGGGAGTACGCCAGCGGCGGCGAGCAGCGGCGGCAACCCGTAGGCGAGGGCGAGCCAGAGCCGCTGGAGCCAGCGCGCGCGCGGGCCGAGCAGCACCACCAGCGTGTATTTGCCCACCGCCGCGTCGGCCACACGGTCGGCCCAGTGTACATCGACCAGATTGGCGAGCACAATGGCAACGACTGGAAGCAGGGCGAGGTAGGTGGCGTCGGGCGGCGGCCCGGCAACGGCGGCGTAGCCCATAAGCGGCATAAGCATGCCGCCGAGCAGCGCGTTGAGCAGCTCGCCGAGCCCGCGCCGCTCCAAAGCCAGGGGCGGCATAGAGTAGGCCCAACCGCCCAGCAATCCTGCGCCGAGGAACCAGAGGCAGATGATCGGCAGGGCCGCGGTGGCGGTGGCCCAGGCGCCAACAGCGCCAGCGATGGCCGCCGTGAGCGCCGCCGCCGCGAGCGCCGTTGCAGGTGCAACCAGGCCCGCCGCGAGGGCGCCGCTGCCGCCAGAGACCCCGGTGTGGCGGGCGAGAGCGTCGGTGTCGGCGTCGGCGTACTCGTCGGCGAAGTGAGCCGCAAGGTTGGCCAGCAGCGTGAGGGCGAGGGCGGGGAGCGCGCGGCCCCAGGGCAGTTCGCCAGTGGCGCGGTAGCCCATCGCTGCCCCAAGCCCAAACGCCAGCAGCGCGCTTGGCAGGATCAGGGGGCGGCTCATAAGCACCAGGCCTCGGAGCAAGGTGTGGCGGGGCATGCGGCTAGTATAGATGATAGGGCGCGAACCGTTTGGAGCGCGAACCGGCGCGAACCGTTTGGATCACGAACGGCGCGAACCGTTTGGATCACGAACGGCGCGAACGTCGGCGAACGGCGCGAACGCGAACGGGCGATTCCGATTTCGCGGCGGTTCGTGATCCAGACGGTTTGCTATGGCGCCTGGAGTAGCAGGTAGTAGCCCTCGTCGGCGCTGGGCGAGGCGTTGCTCGGCTGGGGCGCGTCTGGGGTGGTGACGAGGCCGCGCGCCGGGGCCGCTGTGCGCGGCGCCAGTGTGGCGCCCAGCGCCACAAGGCCGCCCCGGATCGCCACGCCCGTTGCCGGCGAGCTTCCGGCCGTGGTGCCCGTGGCCGCCAGCGCCGTCCAGATCCGCCGCGCTGTGAGGTCGGGGCTCACCACCAGCAGGTAGGGCTCGCCTAACTCGTAGGCGCCGAGGGCTATGCCGGCGAGGCTCATGCTGGTGCGGCCGGGCAGCGCGAAGGCGCTGTCGCCCGCGATGGCGACGCTGCCGTCGGCGGCGGCGTCGATCGCCTTGATGCTGATCGAGTTGCCTTTGCCGTCGCTCAGGCGGGTGAGCAGCCACTGCCCGCGCAGCAGCGCCCCGCTCGCTGGCTCGAAGCGCCCGTACCACGCCAGCGACTTGGCCCCGCTGATATTGTAGGGGTCGTTGTAGGCGTCGAACTTGATCAGCTCCGCCCCACCCAGGGGTCGCGCGATGTCGCGCGGGTCGCGCCCGTAGATCGCGTTGCCGCCGTCGGCGAAGCCTGCGAAGTAGAGCTTACCGTCGGCGCCCACGGCCACGCGCCGCCCCTCTGAGTCGGCGGTGAGACCTGCCGCGAGGGTGGCGTCGTTCGCAAAGTCGTAAGCTGTCCAGCGCAGCGCGCCGTCGGCGGCGTAGGCGCGCAGGAAGGCTACTTTGAGGTTGGCCGACTTCTGGCTGTAGCCGGTGGCGAAGACCAGGCCGCTCGCATCGTCGAGCGCGATGTCGGCTACGCCGCTGCCTGCCACTTCCCAATTGCCTGCCGCCGCGCCGTCCGGCCCGTAGCGGTAGATCGTCTTGCCCACCAGGGCCGCCACTGTGCCCCCAGCCCCGATGGCGCAGCGCTCGACGGGGCCGGGTGTTGCGCTCCAGCTCGTCGCCCCAAGGTCGGCGCGCAGCACGGCCACGCCAAAATCGCCGCAGGCCACCACGCCGCCGCTCGCGCTGGCCTCCATGTCGCGCACGGCGCCGCCGATGCGCGCTGCGCTGCTCACGGCGCGGCCCGTCGGGTCGAGCCGCACCACGGCGCCCTCGCCGCCCGGCAGGTTGGCCGCCACGACGCCGCCGATCGGGCCAGCGGCCCAGCGGCCCGCGAGCAGCAGCTGGCCGGTCTGGTCGAAGTCGGTGGCGCTCACGGAGTCGGCGCCGGGGCCGCCAAGGTAGCTCGCAACGAGCGTACGCGCTGGGGAGGCGAGCACGGGTAGGTAGATTTTGTGCTCGCCCTGCGCGGCCGCAGGGGGCTGCGGCAGGAGCCAGAGCGCGGCGAGCAGAGCGGGGAGCAGCACTGTGGGCAGTAGGCGGCGCATAGAGTCCTTTCCGCAAGCGAGCATGAAGCGCTAGTTAAAACGTCTTAACCAGTGCAGAGTACCATAGGCATGGCGTGCTGCGCTGCGGCGAACGGCGCTATAATGACTGCATGACATCGCCACGCCGCGCTCTGGCCTATTGCATAGTACATATTGCATGTTACATTTCTATCGCCGCCTGCGCCCCGGTGTCCCGGCCTGCTAGCGAGGCGCCCACGGCTTCGGCTGCCGCCGTGGCGCCATCCTCGCTGCCCGTCCCCGCTGCTACGCCGCTCCCACGTTCGCCAACGGCCACCCCCCCGCCAACGGCCACCCCCGTTCCCCAGGCGCTCACGCTCTGGGTTGCCGAGGATGGCCCCGCGCTAGACGCTGTTCGCGCCCTGCTTGATGAGCTCGCCGACGAGGCTGCTGGCCCGGTGGAGCTGCTCGCGCGCCCCGCCGATGGGCTGCGGCTCAGCCTGGCCACCGCCAACCTGGTTGGTGAGCCGCCACCAGACCTGATCTGGGCCGATCAGGAGGCCCTAGCCGGGCTGCTCGCCGACGGCCTGCTCCAGCCTATTGGCGGGCAGGCCGCGCCCGACACGCTGCCAGCACTCGTTGCTGCGGCCACCGCCGACGGCGAGCTCTGGGGCGCGCCGCTGGCCGCACAGGGCGCCCTGCTTTTGCTCTCCAACCGTGCTCTGGTGCCCGCCGCGCCCGTCAGCAGCGTCGCTCTGATCGCAGCAGCGCGGGCCGCCGCGACCCCCGAGACGGCTGGGCTCGTAATGGCCTGGGAGGAGGCGCGCTGGCTGCTGCCCTGGCTCTACGCATACGGCGGCGCCCCCCTAAGCGCCGATGGCGCGACGATTACGCTCGACACCCCGGAGCTAGCGGCGGCGCTGGGCTTTCTGCGCGAGCTGCACGCCGCCGCCGAGGACGATACCGTGAGCCACGGGGCGGGCCAGCGCCTGTTTGGGCGCGGCAACGCGGCCTACGCCATCGACGGCGATTGGGCTATTGCCGGCTACACGGCCCTGAGCGACACGCTTGATCTGGGCATCGCGCCGCTGCCAGTCGTGCCAACCACCGGTCGGGCCGCCGTCGCTCCCCTCGGCGGGACGTACCTGATGCTGCACCGCGACCTGGTGGGCGAGAAGCGTGCGCGCGCCATCGCCCTGATCGACGCGCTGAGCGCCCCGGAGGCCCAGGCGCGGCTAGCGCTTGCCCTTGGGCGCCTGCCAGCGCGCCAGGCGGCCCTCGCCGACCCAACGCTGGCGACAAACCCCGCGCTTGTCGCTGCCGCCACTCGCGCCGCCGACGCCCCAGGACTCCCCCCGACGCCCGCCGCCCGCTGCGCGCTCTATGGGATCGATGTCTGGCTGCCGAGCGTGCTCGCCGGCACGCGCGAGATCGCCGAGGTCGCAACATCCATGCAGCGTGAGGCCGAGGCGTGCCTTACACGTGCCGCCCCTTAGCGCACTATTCACCCGCAGATTACGCAGATTACGCAGACGGTGGGCCGCAATCGGATATCAAAGGAGCGACCATGAGCCAGCAGCAATGGACCGCAGTTGACCAGTATCTCACCGACACGCTCGTGCCGGCGGACGCGGCGCTGGACGCGGCGCTTCAGGCTACAGCCGACGCCGGCCTCCCGGCGATCAGTGTGTCCCCAAACCAGGGGCGGCTGCTGCACATCCTGGCCTTGAGCCACGGCGCCCGTAACATCCTGGAGATCGGCACCTTGGGCGGCTACAGCGCGATCTGGCTGGCGCGGGCCCTGCCGCCCGGTGGCCGTCTGATCACGCTGGAGGCCGACCCGCACCACGCCGAAGTTGCCAGGGTAAACCTTGCGCGCGCCGACCTGGCCGAGGTCGCCGATGTGCGGCTTGGCAAGGCGCTCGACACGCTGCCCCAGCTTGCCGCCGAGGGCCACGGCCCCTTCGACCTCGTGTTCATCGACGCCGACAAGGTGAACACCGCCGCCTACTTCGAGTGGGCGCTCAAGCTCACCCGCCGGGGCAGCCTGATCATCACCGACAATGTGGTGCGCAATGGCGCCGTGCTCGACGCCGCAAGCCACGACGCCAGCGTGCAGGGCGTGCGGCGCTTCCTGGAAGCTATGGCCGCCGAGCCGCGCGTGGTGGCCACCGCTATTCAAACCGTGGGCAGCAAGGGCTACGACGGCCTTGCGTTTGCGGTTGTAAAGTAGATGGTAGACGGTGAACAGTACTAGGCCATGCCTACCTGGCTATCGGCTATCGGCTATCGGCTATCGGCTATCGGCCGCTACAGCGCCTCCACGTTCACCTCAACCCGATGGGCGGCGTTGTTCAGGTAGCCGAGCGAGTTGAAGGGCGCCGTCAGGGGCTGGGTTGCGCCAGCGCCGTCGGTGGCGCGGGCCATTAGTGTGTGGCGGCCTGGCGTGGCGTGCCAGGCCCAGTGGAAGCCGCGCCACGCCCGTGGCCCCTGGTTGGCGGCGAGCTGGGCGGGCTGCCAGCTGGCCCCGCCGTTAGCGCTGAGCTCCACCTGCGCCACGCCGTTGCCCGCCGACCAGGCCCAACCGCGCACCTCCACTAGCCCTGGCCGGAGCAGCTCGCCCGCCGTGGGGCCAGTGATGATCGACTTCACTTGCAGCTCGCGCACCTTCGCCGTCACCTGGCCGTCGGCGCCATAGATCACGTAGCGCTCCTGGTTGAAGTGGCTCAGGGACTCGTGGGCGATCAGGCGCATGCCGGTGATCCACTTTACCCAGTTTACGCCGCCCCAGCCAGGTACAACCAAACGCACCGGCCCGCCGTGAGCCGCCGGGATGGGCTGGCCATTCACCGCGTAGGCCAGCATCGCATCGTCGAGCAGCTTGGACAGCTCTACGCCGCGCACGAATGGCTCGGGGCCAGCGCTTGTACACTCGGCCTGGAGCGCGGTGGCCTTCACGCCGGCCCGCTCTAGCAGCAGTGCGAGCGGTGCGCCGATCCACTCCGCGCAGGCCACGGCGCCCTGGCCCCAGCTCAGACCCTCGGCGGGCGTGCCGGCCTCGGCGAAGGCGGTCCGACCGTTGCCGCTACACTCCAGCACGGCCACGTAGCAGCTGCGGGGCAGCTCTAGCAGATCGTCAAAGCTGAAGGTGAGCGGGCGGCGCACCAGGCCATCGAGCGTGAGGCTCCAGCAGGCCTGCTCGGTGTGAACGAGCTCGTGGTTGTTGCGCATAAAGATGCGCTCAACCGGGGTGATTGGCGTGTCGAGCAGGCTGAGTGGCGTCTCGACATTCAGGGGCGTCTCTGTAAGCACGAGTAGCCGCTGGTCCTTGCCGAGATCTGCGAGTGCGGCGGGGCCGCATGCCTCGCTGCTTACGCCAGCAAGCTCCGCCGTTGGAGCGCTCCTCAAGGTTGCCATGCTGCTCACCTCCACACAGACTGCTACGATATGCGGTCGTTCCCGCAGTGGGCGTAGTATAATTGACGCGCCTGGAAGTTGCGATGACAGAGTTGTCAATCCGCATGCCAGTTTTGCAAGGTGGTCGCCGATGATCTTTCGCCAGCTCCTGAACGAGCCGATCGCCGCCGCCTCCTATTTGATCGGCTGCGCCGCAGGCGGTGTCGCGGCAGTGGTAGACCCTGGCCTACCTGCCGAGCAGTACGCGCTGTTTGCGGCCGAGCGTGGCCTGCGCATCGTCGCCATCCTGGAGACGCACCTGCACGCCGACTATCTCTCCACGGGCCGGGCTTTGGCCGCGCTCACCGGCGCACAGCTGCACCTGCCGCGCCGCGCCGAGGCCGAGTTTGCCCACACGCCCCTCGATGATGGCGCAAGCGTGCAGGTTGGCAACATTGTGATCACCGCGCTGCACACGCCGGGCCACACCCCTGAGCATACCGCCTACCTCGTTGCCGACACGCCCCGCGCCGCACGGCCCTGGTTTGCGCTTACTGGCGACTGCCTGTTTGTGGGCGATGTGGGCCGCGCCGATCTGGTCGATTTGCCTGACACTGGCCCCGGCCCGCTTTACACCAGTCTGTTCGAGCGCCTGCTCGCCTTACCCGACGATGTTGAGATCTACCCTGCACACTTCGGTGGCTCTGCCTGCGGCGGCAAAGCCATGAGCGGCAAGGTCTCCAGTACGATCGGCTTCGAGCGCCGCTTCAACTGGGCGTTGCAAGTTGCGGACCGCGCCAGCTTTGCGGAGCGGCTAAGCGAGACGCCGCGCGCCGCTGTGGCGGATGTGCTGCGCCACCGCCATACCAACCAGGGCCGCCTGCCGCTGCCTGCGGGCTACGGCTGCCCCACACTCGGTGTTGACCATGCACTGAGCCCTGCCGCCGCCGTCGAGGCGATCTGGGCCGGGGCGCTGCCGCTAGATGTGCGCTCCCGCGACGCGTTTGCGGCCTGCCATAGCGTTGGTGCCCTGGCGGCGCCCTACAGCCGCGATGCGCTCACGGCGCGCGTGGCCGCCGTCTGCGCTCCAGGCGAGCTCCTGGTGCTGATCGGCGAGAACGCCGCCGTCGCCGCCGAGGCCGCAGCGCTCCTCGCCGCGCTGGGCCGCAACCCGGTGCGCGGGTATCTTGCCGCGCTGTCCGACAGCCTGGAGCAGGCCGGGCTTGCTGGCGTTACACTCGCGCAGCTAGATGTTGCCGCCCTCGCCGGGCTGGCGGAGCGGGGCGAGGCGTTGGTGCTCGATGTGCGCGAGCCGTTCGAGTGGGGCAGGGGCGTGATCGCCGGCGCGCTGCTGATTAGCTATGGCGCGCTGCGCGAGCGCCTGTGCCACGTGCCGACCGACCGACCGATCGTGGTGATCTGCGAGAGCGGCACCAGGGCGACGATGGCCGCAAGCCTGCTGCTGCGCCACCTGTCGGCGCACGTCTCCGTCGTTGCGCCCGAGGGCATGAGCGACTACGCGGCGCGCTTTGCGACGGTGCGGCCGTAGGGATGATGCAACCTCTGCGTGCTACAATCCTGGCCGCACGGGCGTGAAGCGAATGCTGGAGCGACGATGAGTACCCTGCTGGTAAAACACGCGGATCTCCTGGTGACCATGGCCGACGATGGGGCGGAGATTCCCGACGGCGCGCTGTACGCCGTAGATGGGTTTATTACGCAGGTGGGGCCGAGCGCTGCGCTGCCCACCGAGGCCGACGAGGTGATCGACGCGCGGGGCATGCTGATCATGCCCGGCATGGTCAACACGCACCACCACTTCTGCCAGACGCTGACGCGCTGCATGGCGCAGGATCAAAACCTGTTCGGCTGGCTCACCACGCTCTACCCGATCTGGGCGAACATCACACCCGAGGCGGTGTATGTGGCCACGCAGACGGCCCTGGCCGAGCTGCTGCTCTCGGGCTGCACCACCACGAGCGACCACACCTACCTTTGGCCGAACGGCGCGCGCCTGGACGATCAGATCCGGGCGGCCCAGGAGCTTGGCGCCCGCTTCCACGCCGCGCGCGGCAGCATGTCGCTGGGCCAGAGCAAGGGCGGCCTGCCGCCGGATCACGTGATGGAGGACGAGGCCCACATCCTGGCCGACTCGCGCCGCCTGATCGAGCAGTACCACGACCCGCGCCCTGGCGCGATGCTGCGCGTGGTGCTGGCGCCCTGCTCGCCCTTCAGCGTGTCGCTGGATCTGATGCGTGAGAGCATCGCCCTCGCCCGCAGCTACGGCGTCCACTCGCACACCCACCTCGCCGAGACGCTCGACGAAGAGCGCTTCTGCCTGGAGCGCTTCGGGCGCCGCCCCGTCGAGCTGATCGAGGATCTGGGCTGGGTAGGCGCGGACGTCTGGCACGCCCACGTGGTTCACCCCTCTGCCGAGGAGCTGGGGCGCCTGGGCGGGACGCGCACCGGGGTGGCGCACTGCCCGTGCTCGAACATGCGCTTGGGATCGGGCATCGCGCCGATCGGGGCCATGCGTCGGGCGGGCTGGCGAGTGGGGCTTGGGGTGGACGGCTCGGCCTCGAACGACGGCTCGCACATGCTGGGCGAGGCGCGCCAGGCCATGCTGCTGCAACGCATCGCCCGGCCACAAGGGCCGAGCGTACAATCGGAGGGCGACCCGGCGGCGATGAGCGCGCGTGAGGCGCTCTGGCTGGCCACGCGCGGCGGTGCGGCGGTGCTAGGCCGCGACGACATCGGGCAGCTTGCGCCAGGCATGTGCGCGGACGTGGTGGGCTACCGGCTGGATGGGATTGGCCTCGCGGGCGGCGCCGTCCACGACCCGCTGGCCGCCCTGGTCTTCTGCTACCCGCCGTGGGCCAATCTCAGCGTGATCCACGGGCGCACCCGCGTGCGCGGCGGCGAGCTGCTCGGCGTCGATCTACCGGCGCTCACTGCGCGCCACAACAGCATCGCACGGGCGCTGGCGCGGGGGGAGCGCCCGCGCTAGCGCAGCCTACAGCAGCCCCTGCTCCATCGCAAAGCGCGTGGCAGCGCTGCGCGAGCCAATCCCAAGCTTGCTGTAGATCGACGTGAGGTGCGTGCTCACGGTGCGCTTGCTGAGCACTAGCGCGTCGGCAACCTGGGCGTCGGTAAGGCCGCGTGCCACAAGCCGCAGCACCTCCACCTCGCGGGCGGTGAGGCCGCCGGGGTAACCCTGGCGCACGGCGCTCTCGCCCACGGTGCGCGCCGGGGCCTCGGCGGGCTTGCGGTAGTGCCAGGTGAGCAGGCGGGCGGCCTGCTGGCGAAAGGCCTCGCTGTCGGCGGGGTCGGCGGCCATGTGGGCCAGCTCGGCGGCCCACTGTGGGTCGTGCGGGCGGGCCAGGGGCGCGCAGAGGGCGGCGACAGCGGCGGCCTGGGGCAGCGAGCCCGTCTCCAGGGCGAGGCGCAGGGCCTCCTGGAGCATCGGCACAGCTGCGGCGGCCTGGCCCTGGCTGATCGCCAGCCGCCCCTGGCTTAGCAGCACCGCCGCCTGGCCCCAGCGGCTGCCGATGGCCTGAAAGATGGCGAGGCTCTGGCGATACTGCGCCTCGGCCTGCGCCACCTCGCCCATAGCGGCGGCTACATCGCCGAGGCGGTTGTGGCAGATCGCCTCGCCACGGCTATCCGCGAGGGCGCTGCGGCGCTCCAGGCTCTCGGCGTAGAGCCGACGCGCGGCGACGTAGTCGCCCTGGGCGTAGGCCACTTTGCCGAGGTTGGTGAGCGAGAAGGCCATGCTCCAGCCGTTGCCGATCTGCTGCTCGATCGCGAGGCTCTGCTCGCTGTAGCGCCGGGCGCTCGGGTAGTCGCCCTGGTCGTAGGCGCTCTGGCCAAGGATATTGCTGGCCACAGCCTGGGCGTAGGCGTCGCCATTCGCGCGGGCCAGCGCCAGCCCAGCCATGCCATGGCGCTCGGCGGCCGCGTGGTCGCCAAGGTAGGCGCACACGGCGGCAAGATAGTTTAGGCCGAAGCTCATCTCGGCCTCCAGGCCCTGCTGCTCCTGAAGCGCGAGGCTGAGCTCCAGGAGCGCGCGCGCATCTTGCAGGCGGCCCAGGTAGAAGGTGAACCAGCCCTGGCGCGCCAGCAGCATGGCGTAGGCCGCCGCGACGCCGGGCTGCTCGCGTCGGGGCGCGAGCGCCTCGCTGGCGAGGGCGAAGGCGGCCACACCCTCCTGGAACCAGCTCAACATGTCGTAGACGTGGAACAGGGCCGGGGCGGCGGCGGCGAGCGAAACGTGGTCGGCGCGGGCGGCGACGTGGTGCCAGGCGGCCCGTAGCTGATCGATCTCGGCGCTCATCGCGGCGAGCGCCGCTATCTGGCGCGGGCCGCGCAGGTCGGCCAGATGGCCGGAGAGCGTCTCCAAGTACGAGGCGGCGTGGCGGTCGAGCGTCTCCGCACGCTCGCCGGACGCCTCGAGCTGCTCCTCGGCGAACTGGCGTAGGGGGCCAGGCAGTTCGTAGCGCGGCGGGGCGCTTGCGTCGCCGCTCACGCGGCGCACGAGCGACTTGTTTACGAGGGCGGCAAGCATGGGTAGCCCGGCGCCGGCCACCTCGGCGGCGGCGCCGCGGGTGAAGCTGCCGTGGAACACGGCGAGGCGGCGCAGGCAGCCCTGCTCGGAGGAAGTGAGCAGCGCCCAGGAGTGGGCGAAGACGGCGCGCAGGCTCGTGGGCTCATCGCCGCAGTCGCGGCTATCGTCGCTAAGGAAGTCGAGGCTCTGGCCGATCTCGGCGGCGATCTCGCTGCACGCGAGCACGGGCGTCCAGCGGGCGGCCAGCTCGATCGCAAGTGGCAGCCCGTCTACCAGGCGGCAGATCGCGCCCACAGCCTGGGCGTTCACGGCGCCCAGCACAAAATCTGGCGACACAGCGCGGGCAGCCTCGGCAAAGAGCTGCACCGCTGGAGAGCGGGCGAGCTGCTCCAGGCTGCTGGCGTCGGCCGGGGGCGCGGCGAGGCCGTCGAGCAGCAGCACCTGCTCGCCGCGCAGGCTCAGGCGCTGGCGCGAGGTGGCGAGCACCGTTACGCCGGGCAGCTCCTGGAGCACTGTATTGAGGTAGGGCGCGGCGTCGATCAGGTGCTCGATGCCGTCGATTACGAGTAGCACGCGGCGCGCCTGCAGGAAGCCAAGCAGCTGCGCGCTGGCCGGCTCGGGGCCGGCAATGGTCATGCCGAGGGCTGTGGCGATAGTGGTGGCCAGCACCTGGGCCAGCGGCTCGCGCGGCATCACGGCGGCCATGGAGATAAAGTAGACGCCGTCGGGGTAGGCGGCGGCGGCGCCCTCGGCGCTAAACTCGCGGGCGATCTGGAGCGCCAGGCGGCTCTTGCCCACGCCGCCAAGGCCGCAGATCGTGATCAGACGCGTGGCCTCGGCGGCCAGCTGGGCGCGCAGGTGGGCCACGGCCTCCTCGCGGCCCACGAGCGGCGTCAGGGGGAGGGGTAGCGCACGGGCGCGCGGACGGCGCCCGCTTGTGCGGCTGCGCGCCTGCCCGGCCATCGTGTCTGTCATCGCCGCTGTCCTTCCGGAACGCTTTGCGCTGATGTATTTGGCTTTGGAGCCTTCAGTATAGCACGATCAGGCGCCGGGCCTTGTGTCCACAGATAGGGCTACTTCATGGTCGGCCGGCGGGCGCGTACACGCGCGCCGTGGGGGCGCGCTGCGCCGGGCGCCCGCCTGCGCGGGCGGGT
>Ga0136636_10001275_pt1 | contig 14546 bp, 4 predicted proteins | sample AntDrymUQ8522106_2_FD_104653 | JGI IMG/M metagenome (GOLD analysis project Ga0136636, IMG submission 104653) | Polar desert sand microbial communities from Dry Valleys, Antarctica - metaG UQ852 (21.06) | ecosystem: Environmental > Terrestrial > Soil > Desert | place: Antarctica: Dry Valley... | reverse complement strand
GACCAGCTGACGGCTAACCTGTTCCCCGACCCAGCACAACAGGTCATGGTTAATACCCTGAAGGGCTGGTTTTTCGTTGGCATCACCGCCAGTCTGCTGGCCATCCTGTTGCATCGCCTGATTAGCCATATTCAAAGCGAACAGGATGCCGAGCGCGAAGCCTGGAAAATCGCCGAGCAGGCGCTCATTGCGCTGGAAAACGAGCGCAGCCAGTTACGTACGCTGCTCGACACCGCCCCGGACCTGATCTGGCTGAAAGACCCGGAGGGCGTTTATCTTAGTTGCAATAAACGTTTTGAAACATTTTTCGGCGCCAGTGAAACAAACATTATCGGCAAGACAGATTTTGACTTTGTCGACCGTGACACGGCCAAGTCTTTCCGCGCCAACGACCTCGCCGCGCTCAACAGCAATGGACCGCGCACCAATGAGGAATGGGTGAGCTTTGCCAACGATGGGCACAACGAACGCCTGCTGACCACCAAAGCACCGATGCGCGACGGCGCGGGGCAACTGATCGGCGTTCTCGGCATCGGCCGCGACATTACGCAAATGTACGATTTGCAGGAACGCTTCAAGGTCGCCTTCAATGCCAGCCCGGCGGCCATCTCGCTAACCTCGGTTGAAGATGGCACCTTTCTCGACATCAATAGCCGTTACGCTGAAATGCTCGGCTGGTCGAAAGAAGACCTGCTCGGCAACACCTCGCTGGACATTGATCTCTGGACCCAGCCGGAGGCACGGCACACGTGGCGCGACCAGCTCAAGGCCAGCGGAAAGTTACGTGATTACCAGACAGAGTGGCGGCGCCGTGATGGCGAGCTGATCACCATCAGCCTCTCGGCCGAACTCATCACACTGGGCCGGCAACCCTATGCACTCGCCTTCGTGCTCGATATTTCTGAACGCAAGCGCGCCGAAAATGCAGTTTTCCAACTCCAGGAACGGCTGGCCACGGCCTTCCGTGCTGCCCCCGTTGCCGCCTGCATTACGCGGCTGCGTGATGGCAAACTGGTCGACGTCAACGAACGCATGCTCCAGGAATATCAATGGAACCGCGACGAACTGCTGGGCAAAACCACCCTTGAAGCGGGTCTTTGGAAGGATGACGAGGCTAGAGCCGAGATGGTTGCGCAACTCCGGCGCAATGGCCGTATTGCTAATTTCGAGAGCATCAGCATCGGCCGCGACGGTCGCCAGCGCCAGGTCAGCTTTTCGGCGGAAACCGTTGAAATGGATGGTGAACCGCATCTTATTGTCTATATCGTTGATATCACTGAACGACGAGCGGCCGAACAAATGCTGCGGGAACGCGAGGAAGTTTACCGTAGCATCGTGACGCAAGGCCAGGATGCCATCTCCCTGATCGACCCGAAAAGCCTGCAGTTTGTTGAAATCAATGATGCCGCGCTCAATGGCCTGGGCTATCGCCGTGACGAAATTGTCAGCGTGAACCTCGCCCAAATTCAGTGGTCGCTGAGCGAAACTGAACTGCGCCAGTTATTGGCGCGGATTATGCGCCAAGGCAGCATCATGTTTGAGAACAGTCACCGGCGTAAGGATGGCAGTGAGCAAATAGTCCGTGTCACCGGCTCGGCGCTAACGATTAGTGGGCGGCAAATGGTTAGCGGCATCTGGCAGGATATTACCGAGCAGAAGAAAGCTGCTGTCGAACTGGAAAACTATCGTCTGCACCTGGAAGATCTGGTTAGCGAACGGACGACGCAGCTAGCTACCGCCAAGGAAGCCGCCGAGCAGGCCAGCCTGGCGAAGAGCGCATTTCTGGCCAACATGAGCCATGAAATCCGCACGCCGATGAATGCCATCATCGGCCTCACCCATCTCGCCGAGCGCAATACGCAGGAGCCGAAACAGCTCGACCGCCTGCACAAGGTAGCGGATGCGGCACATCACTTGCTGGCGATCATCAATCAGATTCTCGACATCTCGAAAATTGAGGCGGGCAAACTGACGCTTGAACCGGCTGATTTTTCACTCAGCCGCCTGCTCGACAACACCAGCGAAATGATCATCGACCGCCTGCGCTCGCGCGGCCTGACTTTTAGCACCGATATTGACCCGGCGCTGCCCCCGGTGCTGCATGGTGACGCGCTGCGCATCGGGCAAATTTTGCTCAACTACCTCTCCAACGCCGTCAAATTTACCGAACGCGGCAGCATCTCGGTCAAGATCAGCCGGCTCAGTGCCTCGGCGGATGGCTTGCTCGTCCACTTCGCCGTGGCGGATACCGGCATCGGTATTCCCGCCGAGCAACAGGCCCGCCTTTTTGAAGCGTTTGAACAGGCGGATACCTCAACTACGCGCCGTTTTGGTGGCACCGGGCTGGGTCTCGCCATCGCCCGGCGCCTTGCCCTGTTGATGGGCGGCGCCAGTGGCATGGAAAGTACCCCGGGGGTCGGTAGCACCTTCTGGTTCACGGCGCATCTACAGCAAGGCAGCAGCAATGCGCTGGTAGCGCAGCTCAACCTGGCGCCGGATGAAGCAGAAAAATTACTCAGCAGCCGCAACCGGCAAACCCGCATCTTGCTGGTTGAAGACAACCCGATCAATCAGGAAGTAGCGCTTGAATTGCTGCGTGGCGTTGGCCTGCAGACCGATCTTGCGGTCAACGGGCAAAAAGCAGTCGAAATGGTCAATGAACAAATTTACGATCTGATCCTGATGGACATGCAAATGCCGGTGATGGACGGCCTGACTGCCACCCGCGCTATCCGCCAGAGTGAACAGGGCCGCACGCTGCCGATTCTTGCGATGACCGCCAACGCCTTCGGCGAGGACCGCCAACGCTGCCTGGATGCTGGCATGAACGACCATGTCGCCAAACCAGTTGATCCCAGCAACCTTTTTGCCATGCTGATCAAGTGGCTGCCGGCAGCCCAAGCCGCGCTGCCGAACCCACTCAAGCCGCCAGTCAGCCAGATCGCGCCGGCAAAATCACCAGCACAATCGACGGCACCATCGCCAACACGACAGCCCCTCCAAGAAGAAGCCAGCCTTGCGTTACGCCGAAACGCAGAGGAGGCGGCGCAGCAAAATGACGCTGCGCTGATTCAGGCGCTCAGCACCCAGCCCGGCATCGACACCCAAGCCGGGCTGCGCTCGGTGCTCGGTCGGCAGGCCAGCTACTTGCGACTGTTACAGGTTTTCGTTAGCCAACATGGCGACGACGCGGCGGCGATCAGCCTGGCGCTCAATAGCGGCGACACAAGCAGCGCCGAGCGCCTCGCCCATTCGTTAAAAAGCGCCTCTGGCTCCCTTGGCCTGAGCGGCATTCAGCAAGCAGCCACCGCGCTGAACAATACCTTGCGCTATCCGGCGGAATACCCGGCTGACGCTCAAGCACTTTTTGCCACACTCGCCGACGAAATGCAGCAAGCCGTTGCCGCCGTGCGCCGCTGCCTCACCGTTTTGCCGGAAAAACACTGATGATCTCAACAAAAACGCCGACGCTCGCCGACATCATGACTCGCCAGGTGCGTAGCCTGGCGCCCGGCGCTACCTTCCAGGAGGCGGCCCACTTGATGGCCAGCGAGCATATCTCCAGCCTGCTCGTGGGCCACGCGGACAAGTCGCTCGGCATCATCACCGAAGTCAATATTTTGCGCGCCCTGCATGAGCGCCGGCCGGCCGAAACTCCGGTTGAGGCAATCATGTCCGCCCCGCTGATTACCGCTGCGCCCGAGCTTGACCTGATCAACGCCCGCCTGCTGGTTGAAAAGCACCACATTCGTCATCTCGTCGTCGTGGATGCGGCGGGAAATACGGTCGGCGTGGTCAGCGAAACCAATTTTCGGCTAGCCATTGGCGGCAGCGTTTTCCGCCACCTGCGCACGCTGGAAGGGGTGATGGACCGGAAGATTCCGCAGCTACCGCCGAGCGCCCGGATCGAAGACGCCATCGCCCACATGCTCGCCAACGTGGCGGATTACCTGATCATTACCGACAGCGGCAAACCGCTCGGGATTATTACCGAGCGCGACATTCCTCGCTTGCTGAAGGATTTTCCGCAGCCGCACGACATCCGGCTTGAGCAGGCGATGAGCCTGCCGATATGCAGCATCAACATCAATGAATCAGTCACGGCGGCGCTGGAAGCGATGACGCATTACCACCTACGCCACATTGTCGTGATTGATGCAGCAGGTCATATGGTCGGCGTCGTTAGCCAGCACCGGTTGTTCGAACAACTCGCCGTGCATCAACTCGAATCAGCGCTACGGGCGACTCAACAGGAACGCGACAACCTGCGCCTGGAAACCCATTTGCATCTGGCGCTGGATGCCGCCGGCGCCGGCAGTTGGGAGTATCTGCACGCCGAAGATCGCCACATTATCAGCAGCGGCCTGCTTAAGCTGCTCGGCTGTACACCGGCCGAGGCACCGCATAACCGCGCGTCGTGGCTGGCCTTGGTACATCCCGATGATCAGGCCCGGGTGAATGCTGCGGTCAACAGTCAAAAAAGCTCAAAATCCAGCACCTGCGTGCTTGAATACCGCATGCATCACAGCGATGGCCGCTGGCTCTGGGTTGAAGACCGGGGTTGCGTTATCGAACGCCTGGCCGATGGTTCTCCCCTGGTCACCGCCGGCATTCTGACCAACATTACTGCCCGCCACACTGAACGCAGCCTGATCGAATCCGAACGCAGCCGCCTGCGCACGCTGGTCGAAACGCTACCCGACATGATCTGGCTGAAAGATCAGGATGGGCTTTATCTCGATTGCAATCCGCCGACAGAGAGCTTTCTTGGTAAGCCCGCTAGTACCGTCATTGGTCAAACTGATTACGATTTATTTCCCGCCGAAATCGCCGACAAAATCAGGAAAGAAGATCAAATCGTCATTGACCATGGCAAGCCTTTTACCTTCGACTATCAACGCAGCTGCCCGGATGGCCGTATCGAGATACATGAGACGACCAAAGCACCGGTCTTTGACAACGCGGGGGAGTTGATTGGTGTACTTGGCATCAGTCACGACATCACCCAGCACCGGGCGGACCAGGCCTCACTGAAACGGCAAAACCGCGCCTTGCACCTGATCAGCGGCGTCGGCCAAGCCGTTGTCCGTCACGACGATGAGCAGTCCATCCTCGCCGAGGTCTGCAGAATTGCCGTCGACATTGGCGGCTACCACATGGCCTGGATCGGCGAAGCGCGCGACGATGTGGAAAAACAGGTCATTCCCGTCGCCGAGTCAGGATTCATCGACCACTATCTCAATCAACTCGATATCAGCTGGGCCAATACACCGCAAGGCGCCGGCCCGACCGGTCGAGCCATCCGTAGCGGCATACCGTGCATCGCGCGCAACATTCACACCGACCCAAGTTTTGCCCCCTGGCGTGACACCGCGCTGGCGCATGGTTATCAATCCTCCGTCGCCTTGCCACTGCGGATAGAAGGCCACATTTACGGGGCGCTCAATCTTTACGCAGTTGAAGCGGATGCCTTTGATGACGCTGAAATGGCATTGCTCGAGAATCTGAGCGGCGAACTCGGTCTCGGCCTTAGCATGCAGCGCAGCCGCCGGGCGCTGCTCAGCAACGAAGCTGCATTGATTGCGGCACAGCGGCTGGCCCGCCTCGGCCATTTCCATTTTGACCCGGTCGCCGATGTCTGGGGTAGTTCGCCGGTGCTTGATGAAATTTTCGGCATCAATGCCGAATATACCCGCACAGCGCAAGGCTGGCTTGACCTGATCCACCCGGAAGACCGGGCGCTCATAGCGAGCTATCTACAGAATCAGGTGCTCGGCAATGCGGAGAAATTCGATAACGAATATCGTATTGTCCGGCCACAGGATGGTCAGGTCTGCTGGGTGCACGGCATTGGCACGCTCAAACTGGTGGCTCCCAGCCAGGTCAAATGCATGTTCGGCACGATTCAGGACATTACCGACAGCAAGCTGATGGAGCAACGCCTGCGCGAAAGCGAGTCAGCCCTGCAGGAAGCTCAATTGATCGCCCAACTGGGCAGCTGGCGTCAGGATTTGAAAACCAAACTAATCAACGGCAATATCGAGGCTTACAAAATCCTCGGCATGAGTGAAGACAACACACCACTTAGCCAGGATGACTTTGTCGCTCTAGTGCACCCGGACGACCAAGCCCGCGTTAGCGAAACCTTGTTGAAAATTGTCAGCAACGGAGAGAATATCGATATTGAATATCGGGTGAATATTCATGGCGACATCCGCTGGGTTAGAAGTCGGGCCAAACTTTACTGTAATGCTCAGGGGGAACCACTGGCGCTGATCGGTACCCTGCAGGACATTACTGACCGTCACGCCGTTGAAGACCAACTGAGCAAACTTTCGCTGGCCATTGAGCAAAGCCCGCACAGCATCGTCATCACTAACACCTTCGGCGATATTGAATACGTTAATGACGCCTTTGTTGAAAATACCGGCTATCGCCGAGCGGACGTCCTCGGCAACAATCCCAAACTACTGCACTCCGGCTTGACACCTATTGAGACCTACCTTTCGCTCTGGCAAGCGCTCGAACAGGGCAAGGTCTGGCGGGGTGAATTTATCAATCGGCGCCAGGATGGCACTTTCTACGAGGAATTCGCCATCATCTCCCCGGTGCGTCAGCCGGATGGCCGGGTGACGCATTACCTGGCGATCAAGGAAGACATTACCGAAAAAAAACGGACGCAGGCCGAGCTTGATCGTTACCGCCTGCATCTCGAATCTGTCGTTGTCGAACGGACGACCGAGCTGAGTCAGGCGAAGAATGAGGCAGAGTCGGCCAACCGGGCGAAGAGCGCCTTCCTGGCCAATATGAGCCACGAAATCCGCACGCCAATGAACGCCATCCTAGGCATGACCCACATTGCCCTGCGCGATAGCGAATCACCGGTGCAGCGCGACCGACTCGGCAAGGTGGGCGATGCAGCGCAGCATCTGCTGGCAATCATCAACGACATTCTCGACATATCGAAAATTGAAGCTGGCAAACTAATTCTGGAAAACACCGATTTCTCCATTAAAAACACCATTACCAATGTGCTCAACCTGATCGGCGTCAAGGCTCAGGCCAAGCAGTTGCAGCTCAGCATCGACATCGCGCCGGATCTGCCGCCCATGCTGCGCGGTGACTCTTTGCGGATACAGCAAATTCTGCTCAACTTTTTGTCCAACGCAATCAAATTTACTGACCAGGGCAGTATCAACCTGGCCGTGCGCCGACTTAGTCAGGACGAAAGCGGCGTGCAGGTGCGCTACGAAGTGCGCGATACCGGCATCGGCCTTTCCAGCGAAGCCCAGTCAAGGCTATTCACGCCTTTTGAACAGGCCGACACCTCAACCACCCGCCGCTACGGCGGCACCGGCCTCGGGCTGGCCATCAGCCGCCGGCTGGCCGAGGCCATGCAGGGCGAGATCGGCGTGGCCAGCACGATGGGACAAGGCAGTACTTTCTGGTTCACCGCACGGCTCGCGCCCGCCCTCAACAATACGCCGCTACCACAGCCAGACCTGGCAAACGGCTCGGCAAGCAACCCGCCCCCGCGCTTTATTGCCGGTACACGCATCCTGCTTGCTGAGGACAATCCGATCAATGCCGAAGTAGCGACTGATCTGCTCTGTGCCGCCGGCCTCAGCGTCGATCTCGCCAGCGATGGTGGCGCCGCGCTCGCCCAGGCTGAGCGCCAGCCTTACGCCCTGGTGCTGATGGATATGCAAATGCCGGTGCTCGACGGCCTTGAAGCGACACGCCGGATTCGCGCCCTGCCCGGCTGGTCGAGCATTCCGATTCTCGCCATGACGGCCAATGCCTTTGCAGAAGACCGCGACAGTTGCCTGGCCGCCGGCATGAATGACCATGTCGCCAAGCCGGTTGACCCGGCCGTACTGCTCGCCACGCTGGCGCGCTGGTTGCCGACCGCCAACGCAGAGCAGATGGCGCCCGCCCCGATGAGCGCTGCCCCGTCCCTTGCCGACCAGGAAATTGCTCTGGCCCTGAGCCAAATCACCGGCTTGAACAGCGAATTCGGGCTGGCCTCGGTGCGCGGAAAATTGCGCAGCTACCACCGCTTGCTGAACAAATTCGGCCAAAATCACCTTGACGATTTTTCTCTGATTGGCCAACGCCTTGCCGCCGGCGATAGCAGCGAAGCCAGGCGCTTGGCGCACTCACTGAAAGGGGCAGCCGCCTTACTCGGCGCGATTACCGTGCAAAATGCGGCCGCCAGCCTTGAAGCGGCAATCAGGGAAGGACAACAGGCAACGCTGATTACACCGCTGATTGAGCAAACCGCTACGGCCTATACCGAGCTTTGCCGTCAACTGCCGCCCCTGCCCGACGCTGGCGCCAGTCTAACCCTCGCCCAAACCGCTAGCCCGGAAGTGTTGGCCCGGCTGCGCCAGTTGCTGGAAAACGGCGAAGTGGGTGCTCAGGAACTGGTCCGCCAACAAGCCCATGCGCTGCACAGCCTGCTCGGCAATGATTTCACCATCTTCGAACAGCTGACCTCGACTTTTGATTTTGAAGCCGCTCTCGACCTGCTCAATCGGATGACTTCGCCCGATGTCTAAGCCGCCGATCGAGCGTAGAAAAGCGCCCGCCACCCCCGCCTGGTTCATACCAACCTTACTGCTGACCTTTGCCATTCTTGGCATCGGCGGTTATCTGCTTTACCAAAACGAGAGCAAGAACCAGCTCAAGCATGTCAGCGAACAACTGAACTCGATCAGCGAATTAAAGTCGCGGCAGATTGAGGAATGGCGGCAAGAGCGCCTCTCCGATGGTCAAGTACTGGCCGAAAACCCGCAGCTGATTGCTGCGGTCGACGCGATTTTTCAGGCAAAAACCGGACAGGCAGCAAATCTGAATATCTTGCGCCAGCATTTTGAGGCATTGAAAAACAACTATCGTTATCTGGATATTCTCCTGCTTGACAGCGACGGTGAAATCAAATTCAGTCTGAGCGGCAGTCAGGGGGGAAAGATTCACGACAGCATCGCCATCGCGCTGGAAGCAGCCCGCACTTCCGGGCTGGCCAACCTGACGGATTTGCATTTCAACCCAATCAATGGTCTGGCCCATACCGACGTCGTGGTGCCGCTCCGCCTGGGCGATGGCCCGCCCAAGCGCTTTATCGGCAGCATTCTGTTGCAGATCGATCCCAACACCTTTCTCTTCCCGGCATTGCGTGCCTGGCCACTCCCCAGCCCCACAGCGGAAACCTTGCTGGTACGGCAGGATGCCGACCATGTCCTGTTTCTCAATGAAGTCCGCCAACGGGCTGACTCGGCACTGCGTCTGCGCATTCCCGAAAGCATGACCGACGTACCGGCCGTCAAGGTGATTTTCGGTCACGAAGAAGGCTTTGTCGAAGGCATTGACTACCAGGGCACCCCCGTTCTCGCCTCAATCAAGGCCATCCCCGGAACCAACTGGCATCTCGTGGCCAAAGTCTCGCGCGATGAGGCACTGGCCAGCTGGCAAAGCTCTTCCCACCTGATCATTGCGCTGACGCTGGGCCTGCTGGCCACCGCCGCTGCTGCCTTTGGCTTTATTTACCAGTCGCGCGGGGCGCGGCGCTATCGCAGCCTGTTTGAAACCGAAGCGCTGCGCCGCGCCGAGCAAGAGCGTTTTCAAATTGCGTTCAATGCCAATCCACTCTCAACTTCAATCATCCGCCTTAGCGACGGTCGCATTGTTGATATCAATAAAAAATTCCTGCGTGATTTCGGCTGGAAGGGTGAGGAGATTATTGGCCGAACCGAATTTGATATTAGCCTTTGGCCCGACGTTGAACTGCGGCGAAAATTTCTCGACGAACTACGTGACACGGGCAGTGTGTTGCATCACGAAACCGTTTTTCTCGATCGAATTGGGCAACGACACAACGTCGAAATTTCAGCGGCACTGATTCAGATTGAAGAAGAAAATCACATTCTCGGCTTCACCACGGATGTCACGGAGCGCCGCCAAGCTGATGCCGAACTGGAACGCTACCGCCGACGACTGGAGGCGATGGTTGACGAGCGCACTTATGAACTCGGCCTCGCCAAGGAACAAGCCGAACGCGCCAGCCGGGCGAAGAGCGCCTTCCTGGCTAATATGAGCCATGAAATCCGCACGCCGTTGAATGCAGTCATCGGGCTTACTTACCTGATGCAGCGCGACAGCACCGAGCCGCGCATGTTGGGCCGCCTGGGGCGGGTGGCCAACTCGGCTGAACACCTGCTCAGCGTAATCAACGACATTCTCGATATTTCCAAAATTGAGGCAGAAAAACTCAGCCTGCAGGAAATTGATTTTGGCAGTGCCCAATTGCTGGCTGAAACACTGGCGATGGTTGAATTCAAGGCGCACGACAAGGGACTGAGGTTAGACAGCGAGATCGCCCCCAACCTGCCGCCAGCCCTGCGCGGCGACCCGCTACGCCTGCAGCAGATTCTGCTCAACTTTCTTTCTAATGCCGTCAAATTCACCGAGCAGGGCCATGTCCTGCTCCGGGTGCAACTAGTCGAACAGCAGTCCGACAGCGTCCTCGTCCGTTTTGAAGTGGAAGATAGCGGCATCGGCATTCCGGCGGAGGTGCAGACCCGCCTCTTCAATTCTTTCGAACAAGCCGACGATTCGACCAGCCGCCGCTACGGCGGCACCGGCCTCGGCCTCGCCATCAGCCGCCAGCTCGCCCAGTTGATGGGTGGCGAAACTGGCATGCAGAGCACGCCGGGCCAAGGCAGCACTTTCTGGATGACTGCCCGCCTGGGCCTCGCCGACAGCGTGCCGGAAACCTTGATTGCTACGGTCGACGTCGAAACGGAGATCAAAACCACACGCAGCGGCGCTCGTATTTTGCTGGTTGAAGATGACCCGATGAATCGCGAGGTGGCACTGGACCAACTAGCCGGCGCAGGCCTGGCGGCGGATGTGGCGGAAAACGGCCAGATTGCAGTCGAGATGGCGACGACCACCGTCTACGATCTGATTCTGATGGATATGCAGATGCCGGTGATGAACGGCTTGGAAGCCAGCCGGCAGATTTTGGCCCTGCCCGGCCGGTCGACCGCAATAATCGTCGCCATGACAGCCAATGCCTACGCCGAAGACCGTAGCGCCTGCCTTGATGCCGGCATGGTCGATTACCTGAGCAAGCCGGTCGAACTCCCGGCGCTGCATGCCATTCTGCTGCACTGGCTGCCGGCCACCTCCGGCCGGCCGGCCCTGACGCCGCCGCTCGTTCCGTCGCTGAACAGTGGCACGAGCAATGCAGCGAGTAATAACGCCAATCATGCTGCGGCAATCATTGCGCAGCTCGCCAGTCAGCCCGGTTTCAACACGGCGGCCGGCTTGGCCGCACTCAGCGGCAAAAGCGAAAAGTACGTCAACCTGCTGGAAAAATTCCTTAAACGACACAGCCACACAGCGGCAATTATTCGCCAGACACTGGCCAGCGGCGATCGGGTCACGGCGCAGCGCCAGGCGCATACGACCAAAGGAGCCGCCGGCGTCCTCGGCCTGGCAGCAACGCAAAAAGCCGCCGCCGCACTTGAACTGGCCTTCCGCGAAAACGCGCCGGCAAAAATCCTGGCCGAGCGCCTGATAGCATTAGAGGCCGCCGAGGAGGCTCAGGCGACGACGCTGCACGCCGCGCTCGACGCGCCCGGGCTGGCACCGGCGACGCTGGAAATTGACCTTGTGATCCTGCGCCCTCTGCTCAAACACTTGCTCAAGCTGCTCGCCCTTGACGACATTCGCAGTACCGAAGCAGCCGAACAAGGCAGCGCGCAACTGCAAGCGTTGCTCGGCAAGGATTACGCGCTAATGACTAATCTTATGGCCGACTTTGATTTCCCGGCGGCGCTCGTTTTACTGGAAAAAGCGCAGAGCGAACATCCAGATCTGGCTTGACTAGCGCAGCTTTAGAGCTTGATCGCCGCCTCGACCTCGTTACCGCAACCGCGATATTCGACCCGATCAAAACTGACTAGGCGCGACATGGCGATGCCCCGGCCGTGGGTATCAAACGCCCGTTCCGGAAGCATGACGAGATAGTCCGACCAATTAAAACCGTTCCCTTGATCGCGGATATTGAATATCAGTTCGCCATCCACCCGGCGAATCAGTAACTCGGCACGGCGCGCGCCGAATTCGGTTTCGGCGAGTCGCCGTTCCACTTCACGCTCAAGTTCCCCAGCTTCGATCAACACCGATTTTTGCGCATAACCAATGGCCAGATTGCCATGCTCAATGGCGTTCAGCATCAATTCGGAAAGGCCTAGCACGACGCGGTTCGGGTCAGGTGCGGCATTGGCCAGCAAGGTCGCCAGATCGCGCGCTTCGAGCGGCGTACGAAAATAAAATCGCGCCTCGGCCAGGCAGCCAATGATGTCGCTTTGCCGCGTAACCGCATCTTCCAGCGCCTTGTGCCCTTGGTAATCGTGCGTAGCGGCAGCGACGATGGCCAACAAGGTCTCGGCCGCAAACGGCTTGGTCAGGTAATAGTAGGCACCGGCCCGGAGCCCTTCAAGGACTTCGCTCTCGGCCGCCATGCCGGTCTGCATGATGACCGGCACCCACATCATGTCCGGCCGACTTTTCACCCGGCGGAGGATTTCGATACCGTCAATGCCCGGCATCAGGCGGTCGAGCAAAATGGCGTCGAAGCGTTCCGGCGTGGCATCGATCAAGGCCCAGGCGGCCTCGCCGGAAGCAGCCTCAACGACCAAATAGCCCTCGACGCTGAGATTTTCCGCCATCATTTCGCGGCCAATCGGCTCATCATCAACAACCAGAACACAGGTTTGTGCCAAAACAGTTTCCCTTGAATATCTGCCGTCGGTTTAACGTCAGAAACAATATGGCCGGACTATACATAAACCGGAGAAAAGATTTTTATGTTTGTGGGGACAATTATCAGCAAACACAGTGGCAGCGGGAAAACTGTGTCGACTTATCGATTCTGCACAGGCTAAATCAAGCTGGCGAATTCAGCCAGGCAAGCGCACCGAGGCCGGCGGCCCGACCGCTGGCCAGGCAACCGGTCAACAGGTAGCCTCCGGTTGGTGCCTCCCAATCGAGCATTTCGCCGGCACAGAAAATACCCGGCAGATTTCGCAGCATCAGTTGGCTATCGAGCCCGGCGAAAACCACGCCACCGGCGCTGCTGATCGCTTCATCAAGCGGCCGAGTTGCAGTGACCGGCAAGGGCAAGGACTTGATTACGGCAGCCAGGCTACTTGCTGCGGTCAACGCCGCTGGCGGGCAAAATTCACGAAGCAAACCAGCTTTGACGCCATCGATCGCGACCCGACGCCGCAAGTGATTAGCCAGAGAATCGCGGCCTTGCGGCCGAGAAAGGTCGGCCGTCAGCCGCTCCAGACTGCGACCCGGGGCCAGATCAAGCCTCAGCTCAGCCCGACCAGTCGTCGCCAAGGTGTCACGCAGCGGGGCGGACAGGGCGTAGATCAAGCCGCCCTCAATGCCACTGGCCGTAATATTGAATTCGCCTTGCTGCGTTCGCCCAGCGACACTGGCGATCACTGATTTAACCGGCTGGCCGGCGAAGCGCTGGCTGAAATGCGCGCTCCAGGCGACATCAAAACCGCAGTTACTGGGTTGCAATGGCGCCACCGGCACACCACGTTCAGCGAGCAGCGGCGCCCAGGTTCCGTCCGAACCGAGCTTGGCCCAACTACCGCCACCCAGCGCCAGAATGACGGCATCGGCGGTAATGCTGACCTCACCCGCCGGCGTCGCAAAGCGTAAATCACCGGCCGGCGTCCAGCCCAGCCAGCGATGTCGAACATGAAAATGTACACCCTGAGTTCGCAAGCGATGCAGCCAGGCGCGCAACAGGGGCGCCGCTTTCATCTCGGTCGGGAAAACGCGACCCGAGGTGCCGACGAAGGTTTCAATGCCCAGATCGTGAATCCAGGCGCGCAACTGCGCCGGGCCAAAAGCATCGAGCAAGGGGGAAAGTTGCGTTTCTCGTTCACCGTAACGCCGCTTGAAATCACTCAACGCTTCGCTGTGGGTGATATTCATGCCGCCTTTGCCAGCGATCAGGAACTTTCGCCCGACCGACGGCATCGCGTCGAAAATAGCCACTTCCAGCCGGTCGACCGTAGGAAAAGCCGTTTTTTCTATGGTCGTAGCATTTGGGAAATTACTTTGGGCGGCCGCAAGTACTTCGGCCGCCATCAAACCAGCCGGACCGCCGCCGATAATGGCGACGCGCCGCATCAGGCTTTTGCCGCGCCAGCTTCCAGGCTGGCGACGACCGCTTCTGCAACCGCTTCTGCAACCACTTCTGCAACCACTTCTGCCGCACCTGACGCATCATCAGCAACAATATCGTCTTTGTCTTTGGCCGGAACCACCTCGCCGTCGACCGCGGCCAGCAAGCCGGCCGGAATTTCTTCCTCATCAAGCGGCGTCACGGTCACAGCAACTTCCGGCTCGGTACCGCCACCGCCGAGAATGATGCCGCGCAGCGGGGAAATATCCGAGAAATCACGCCCGACGGCCAAGGTAATGTGTTCAGTATTGGGCAGCAGATTGTT